>Ga0187776_10000324_pt1 | contig 23399 bp, 21 predicted proteins | sample 0216_BV02_MP12_2_FD_132426 | JGI IMG/M metagenome (GOLD analysis project Ga0187776, IMG submission 132426) | Tropical peat soil microbial communities from peatlands in Department of Meta, Colombia - 0216_BV02_MP12_20_MG | ecosystem: Environmental > Terrestrial > Soil > Wetlands > Peat | place...
CAGCGCCCCGAGCCTGTGGCTGCCCGGGATGAACATGAGCGGGCCGTTGAACTCGTTCACCTCGTCGAGGAAGATCGCGACGTTCATCGCGCGCGCCTCCGGCATGAGGTCGTCCGCCTTCCACGTCCCGTAGTCCTGGTGCCACTGCCACACGTCCCCGTCGAAGGCCATCTTGCCGTTGATCTTGAACTGGTGCATGTAGACCTCCTCGCCGAAGATCTGCATCGCGGGCTCGACCATGCGCGGGTGGCGGGCGAGCCTCGCGAAGGGCTCGCTGTACAGGTGCGCGGCGAAGTTCGTGCGCACCGCGTCGCCCCCCTTCTCGCGGACGTTCTCGACGCGCCGCTGGGCGTAGAGGCGCGGCACCTCCTCCACGAGCGGCCGCAGCTCATCGGCCGAGAACAGGCCCGGGAAGAAGAGGTAGCCCTCGCGGTCGAAGCGCGCGAGCTGCTCGGGGTCGAGCTTCATGGAACGCTCCTCACGGGTCGTCGGATGCCCATTCTGCCTTAGAATCGCGGCAAGCCGCCGGCGGTCCGGCGAGGCGCGGCAGGACTCCGATCGAATCCACCGAGAGCTCACTCCATCGCGCGCGACGCATCCACGCCGTCGCGGCGGCCGCCTTCCTCTTCCTCGCCCCGTTTCCCTCGTCGGCCGGATGGCGCACCTTCGCGCTGCTCGTGGCCCTCGGCGCCACCGCCTGGCGGGCGCTGCGCGCCGGCGAGCGCCCGCGGGCCGGCCGCCTGCCGCGCGCGGTCCTCGTCGCGGGGATCGCGTGGATCGCGCTGTGCGTCGCCTCCGTCGCCTGGAGCGACGACCTCGCCTACTCGATCGTGGAGCTGCGCCGCGAGCTCGCCTACGGCCTCGGCGCCTTCGTCGCCTTCCACGCCCTCGCCCGCGTGCCGCGCGACACGCACCTCGCCGTCGGGGCGCTCGTTGCAGGCGCCCTGGCGCTGGGCCTGCTCGAATGGGCGGGCGCGCTCTTCCCCGGGCTGCCGGAGGCGTTCAAGTATCGGGCGGCGCTGGGCTATTTCTCGACCGAGGTGGTGATCGCCGCGCCGCTCCTCGCCGTCGTGGCCTGGCCGCGACCCGAGGGCCTGGGCGCGGGCCGCGCCACGATCGTCGCGCTCGCCGCCGGCCTCGTGGCGGGCGGCCTCGCCAGCGAGAACCGCATGCTGTGGCTCGCGCTCGCCGTGGGCACGCTCGCCGGCTTCGCGGTGTTCCGCCGCGTGGCGCCGCCCGAGGCGCGCTCCGCCGGCGCCGGGCCCGTATTCCTGCTCGTGGTCGCCGTGGCGGCGCTGCTCGTCGCGGCGAGCTGGGAATACAAGGCCTGGCGCTATTACCCGCAGGCCGCGGGGGCGATGCAGTCGCTGTCCCTCGACGAGCGGCCCCTCATCTGGAAATCGGCGATCGCGCCCATCGCCGAGCGCCCCTGGACCGGCCACGGCTTCGGCCGCGAGATCGCCGGCGATGCGATCGAGCGGGGCCTCGCGCGCGGGGGCTCGCCGAACCGCTTCCGCCACGCGCACAACGTCTTCCTCGACGTCGCCCTGCAGCTCGGCTTCCCCGGGCTCGCGGTGTTCGTGGCGCTCTTCGCGGCGCTCGTCGCCGCCTTCTTGCGCGCCGCGGGGCGCCCGGGCGGCGCGGCGGTGGGGATCGCCGGCGTGGCGATGCTCGCCGCCTTTCTCACGAAGAACCTCACGGACGACTTCTTCCACCGGCCGAACTCGCTCGTGTTCTGGGCGGTGACGGGAATGCTGCTGGGGCTCGCGGCCCCGCGTGAGCCCTAGGCGGGCGCGAGGCCGCGCTTCTCGCGCCGCTCGCGCGCGCGAAAGCGCTTCGCCTCGAGCTTCTGCGCGGTGAGGTCGAGGACGAAGCGCGCGTAGCGCGCGAGCCGCGGCCCGCCCCCGGAGCGCCAGTGCTCCCAGGCCGGGAGCGCCTCGTTCACGAGAAGGTCCATCCAGCGGGCGCGGATCGCCTCCACGCGGAACTCCTCGCCGCGAGCTCGTCCGTTCTCCACCATCGCGCGGTAGAGCCCGGGCGAGCGCGCGAGGCTCGCGACGGCCGCGACGGTGGAAGCCGCATCGCGCGTCGCGATGAAGTCGAGGTCGCTCCTGCGCAGCGCCTCGAAGGCGGGCTCCGGCGCGACCACGGCGGGCACGAGCGCGAGCCACGCGTTCACGAGCTTGGAGGCGGGCTTGTTGGCGAGCATGGCGGGCGTCTCGTCGCGGTGGGCGAAGAGCACGTCCACGTTGCGGTAGTCGTTCCAGCCGCGGTCGCGGATCTCGAGCGACACGCCCAGGGCGGCGAGCGCGGCGCGGAACGCGGACTCGCGGTACCAGGGCGGCACCGCGTTCTCGCGCCCGTAGTAGACCGCGCGCTCGACGCGCGTGCCGCGCGAGGCCTCGCGGGGCAGGAGGCCGGGCTGCGGCCAGTGCGGGAGGAGGCGCGCGCGCGGCGAACCGAGCTGCAGCGGGCTCTGGACCACCTCGATGTGGGCCACCGCCACCCGCGGCCGGTCGGCGCGCACCCCGATCACGAAGCAATCGTGCAGGGGATCGGAGTAGCGGTTGAGGTCGTCGCGGTGCGCCACGCAGATGGCGCCGCGCTCGAAGCGATCGGCGATGCGCACGGCGAAGCCGAGGCGCTCGAGCGGGGCGCGCAGGCGCACGTAGGTCTGCACGATCCAGTTCTCGATGCCGCGCCGGAAGCGCTCGTGCTCGCGGTCGAGCCCGGGCTCGTCGAGGGCGGCGATGTCGGGCCAGTCGGTGGCGAGAGAGCGGACGACGAAGACGATCGGCGGCTTCATCGGGCGCGACCGCCCCCTAGCCGCGCCCGCCGGCGAGCTCCGGATCCATCACCGCCTTGAGGAACACCTCGCCGCGCTTCGCGGCGAACCACCACGCCGCGCCCTTGCGGATCTCGAGCCCCCCGCGCAGCCCGAGCAGGCGCGCCGCGGCCTCGCCCAGCGTGGGCTGGTGCCCGACGATCAGCACGGAGCGCTTGCCCCCGGGCCAGCCCGCCTCGCGCAGGATCTCCTCCGCGCCGGCCGCCGGGCCGAGCGCCTCGCGCTCCTCGAAATCGCGCCCGAGGCCCTTCGCGGTCTGCGCCGCGCGGCGGGCGGGGCTCGCGAGCACGACCCAGTCGTCGTCGAGCCGCCGCGCGAGCCAGCGGCCCACGCTCCCGGCCTGCTTGCGGCCGCGCTTCGTGAGCGCGCGCGCGAGGTCGCCGCCGGCCGCCGCGTCCTCGGCTTCCGCGTGTCTCCACAGGATCAGCTCCATCGCTAGCTCCTTCCGGGCCGCGCCAGGGTGCGCCTTCCGCGCGCCGTGAGCGCGATGCCCGCAAGGATGAGCGCAATGCCCACGATGTGGAAGAGGCGGATGCGCTCGCCGAGGAAGGCGGCCGCGAGCAGCGCCCCGAAGAGCGGCATGAGGTGCATGAAGATGCCGGCGACCCCCGGGCCCACCTCCGCCACGCCGCGGTTCCAGAAGACGTAGCCCACGAACGACGGGAAGACGCCGAGGTAGGCCATGGCCGCGACGGTCGCGGGCGTGACCTCGACGCGCCCGTGCATGAACGCCATCTCGGCCGCGACGCACGGCGCGAGGAGCGCGAGCCCCACGCACGCGCAGCAGGCGAGGAAGGCGAGCCCCGGCAGCCCCGGCGGCTTGAGCCGCAGGAAGACCGTGTACGCCGACCAGCACGCCATGCCCCCAAGCACCACGAGGTCGCCCTCGTTGAGCGACAGGCGCGCGAGCACCGAGGGATCGCCGCGCGTGAGGATCGCGAGCACCCCGGCGAGCGAGACCGCCACCCCCGCGGCCTGCACGCGCGTGATCGTGTCGCGGTACACGGCCCAGCCGAAGACGATGATGAGGACCGGCACGGCGCTGTTGAGGATCACGCCGTTGGTGGCCGTCGTGTACTGCAGCCCGTAGTAGGCGAACACGTTGTACGGCCCGGTGCCCCACGCGGCGAGCCAGGCGATGCGGCGCCAGTGGCGGCGGATCGTCTCGCGGTGCTCGCGGATCGCGGGCCACGCGAAGGGCATCATCACGGCGAGCGCGATCAGCCAGCGGATGAACGTGAGCGCGAAGGGCGTCACGTGCCCCGCGATCGCCCGCCCGATCACCCAGTTGAGGGACCAGAAGAACGCCGCGAGCGTGAGCATCAGGTAGGGCGACAGGCTCATCCCGCCTCGCGCAGCGTCTGCATGGGCGGCGCGCGCACCGCGCGGCGCGTGCCGAGGAGGCCGGCGAGCGCCACGCCCAGGCCGCCCGCGGCGAGGCCCGCGATCGGCAGCGTCCACCCGAACTCGTACGGCACGTCGAGCACGCGGTCGGAGAGCACGGCGGCGAGCGCCACGGCCCCCACCGAGGCCACGACGCCGGCGAGCAGCCCGATCGCCAGGAACTCGGCGAGCTGCAGTGCGGCGAGCTGCGCGCGGCTCGCCCCCACGGTGCGCAGGATCGCCGCCTCGAACAACCGCTCGTCCTGCGTCGAGGTGATCGCCGCGAAGAGGACCACCAGCCCCGCGGCGATCGCGAAGAGGAAGACGAACTCCACCGCGCGCGCGACCTGGTCGGTGATGCGCTGGAACTGCTGCATCACCTCGGTGAGGTCGATCACGCTCACGTTGGGGAAGCGGCGCACGAGGTCCGTCACGGCGTCCTCGTGGCCCGGCGCGAGGTGGAAGCTCGTGATCCAGCTCGCGGGGAATCCGGCGAGCAGCGGCGGGCTCGCGATCACGAAGAAGTTCGGCTTGAAGGAGTCCCACGCGACCTTGCGCAGGCTCGTGACGGGCGCGGCGAAGCGCGTGCCGCCGACGTCGAAGACGAGCGTGTCGCCCAGGGCGATGCCGAGCGTCTTCGCGATGCCTTCCTCGACCGAGAGCTGCGGGGCGGTCGAGCCCGGGGCCCAGAAGCGGCCCGCGACGACGCGGTTGTCGGGGCGCAGGCTCTCGGCGTACGTGAGGTTGAACTCGCGCTCGACCAGGCGCTTCGCGCGCTCGTCGGAATACTCGGCGGGCGACACCGCGCGCGGCCCGATCGAGACGAGCCTGCCGCGCACCATCGGATACAGGTCGGGCGTGGCGAGCCCGATGCCGCCGAAATAGGCCCGCACCGCGGGGAGCTGGTCGGTCTGGATCCCGATCGCGAAGCGGTTCGGCATGTCGGGCGGGAGCGAGGCCTTCCAGCGCTCGAGGAGATCGGTGCGCACGAGCGTGAGCATGAGCATCGCCATGAGGCCGAGGCCGAGCGCGATGATCTGCAGGAGGCTCGCCCCGGTCCGGCGGCGCAGGTTCGCGAGCCCGTAGCGCCACGGGCCGTGGGCCGCGCCGCGCGCGCGCGCGGCCAGGCGGATCAGCCCGTAGCCGGCGAGCCCCGCGACCGCGAGCGCTCCCGCGAAGCCGCCGAGCGCGATGGCGCCGAGCCTGAGGTCGCCCGCCTGCCACACGACGAGCGCGCAGAGCGTGGCGAGCCCCAGCGCGAGCGCGGCCGCGCTCGCGGGCTCCGCCGCGGCGAGCTCGCGCCGCAGCACGCGCAGCGTCGAGACCCCGCGCAGCCTCGCGAGCGGCGGGAGCGTGAAGGCGAGGAGCAGCACGAAGCCGATCGCCGCACCCCTCAGCGCCGGCACCGCCGAGGGCAGCGGCAGCGCGACGGTGAACAGCCCCGCGAGCCAGTGCGCGAGCGCCGCCTGGGCGGCGAAGCCCGCGAGGCCTCCCAAGGCGCAGCCGGCCGCGCCGAGCAGGGCGAACTGCCACGCGTGCAGAGCGAAGATGTCGTCCTGGCTCGCGCCCAGGCAGCGCATCATCGCCGCGGCGTCCACCTGGCGCTCGGTGAAGCGGCGCGCCGCGAGCGCCACGGCCACGGAGGCGAGCACCACCGACAGCAGCGAGGCGAGCCCGAGGAAGCGCTGCGCGCGGTCGAGCGCGGCGCGCACCTCCGCGCGCGAGTCGCGCACGCCCTCGACGCGCTCCCCCCGCCCGAGGCGGGCCGCGGCCCACGCGCGGAAGCGCGCCACCTGCTGCGCGGTGCCGGCGACGAGCATGCGGTAGCCGATGCGGCTGCCCACCTGCACGAGCCCCGTGGCGGCGAGATCGGCCTCGTTCATCAGCACGCGCGGTGCGATTCCGAAGTACCCGATCACGCTGTCGGGCTCGCGCGAGATGACGGCCGCGACCGCGAGCTCGGCGCGCCCGACCTTGAGCGCGTCGCCCACGGCGAGCCCCAGGCGCCCCGCGAGCGCCGGTGCGATCCATACCGTCCCCGGTGCGGGGGCGCGCGCGGCCGCGTGGTCGGGCCCGCCCGGCGCGAGGGCGATGCGGATGTGCCCGCGCAACGGGAAGTTGTCCGAGACCGCCTTGATGTCGGCGAGGCTCACGCCGCCGGCGGCCGACACCATGCTGGGAAAGGTCTGCGTGGCGGCGATCGCGAGGCCTTCGCGGCGCGCGGCCTGTGCGAACGCGGCCGGCACGGGGTGGTCGGCGATCACCACAAGGTCGCCGCCCAGCAGCTCGTTCGCCTGCCGGTCGAGCGCGCGCTCGACCCGGTCGGCGAAGAAGCCCACGGTGGTCACGCTCGCCACGGCGATGAGGAGCGCGGCGAGCAGCACGCGCAGCTCCCCGGCCGAGGCGTTGCGCCGGAGCATCCTTGCCGCCATCGGCAGGCGCCTCGCAGCCCGCGGGCCTGCGTCGCGCGCTTCGTCGGGTCGGCGGCGTTCGTCGGCGTTCATCGGCGGACGCGGATCTCAGTCCTCGCGGGTGATCTCGCCGGCCGCGATGTGCAGGCGCCGGTCGCAGCGCGCGGCGAGGTCCGGGTCGTGGGTGACGAGCACGAGGGTCGTGCCGCGCTCGCGGTTCATCTCGAAGAGCAGGTCGATCACCTGCTGGCCGGTCGCGGAGTCGAGGTTGCCCGTGGGCTCGTCGGCGAAGAGCAGCCGCGGCTCGGTCACGAAGGCGCGCGCGAGGGCCACGCGCTGCTGCTCGCCTCCCGAGAGCTGGCGCGGGTAGTGCCCGAGGCGCTCCTCGAGCCCGACGCGCCGCAGCACGGCGCGGGCGCGCGCCTGCGCGTCGGGGCCGCCCGCGAGCTCGAGGGGCAGCATCACGTTCTCGAGCGCGGTGAGCGCGGGCAGGAGCTGGAAGGACTGGAAGACGAAGCCCACCATGCGGCCGCGCAGCCGCGCCCTCCCGTCCTCCGAGAGCGCGAAGAGGTCCTCGCCGTCGATGCGCACGCGCCCTTCCGTGGGAACGTCGAGGCCCGCGAGGAGCCCCAGCAGCGTGGACTTGCCCGAGCCGGAGGCGCCGAGGATCGCCACCGCCTCGCCCGCGCGCACCTTGAAGCTCGCGGCCTTCACGATGGTGAGGACGTGGTCCGGGGTCGCGACTTGTTTGGTCACGCCCTCTGCCGTCACAATGTCCTTCTCCGCCCGCTGCGTCGCGTCCAAGTGCGATTTCCCCTCCCCGCGGTACGCCGCGCGCTCTTCGCGGCGGCCCTTCTCGTCCTCGCCGTGCCCGCGCTCGCCGCGCGCACGATCATGGTCTTCGGCGACAGCCTTTCGGCGGCCTACGGACTCGCCTCCGACCAGGGGTGGGTGAGCCTGCTCGCCCGGCGCCTCGCCGAGTCGGGGCGGCCGTGGCAGGTCGTCAACGCGAGCGTCTCCGGCGAGACGACGGCCGGCGGCCTGCGCCGCCTCGCTCAGGACCTCGAGCGCCACAAGCCCGCCATCGTGCTCATCGAGCTCGGCGCCAACGACGCGCTGCGCGGCCAGCCCATCGCCTCCATCCGCGCCAACCTCGAGCGCATGATCCGCGAGGTGCGCAGGGCGCACGCCCAGCCCGTGCTCGTGGGGCTCATGATTCCGCCGAATTATGGCATCGATTACGCCGCCGAGTTCCGGGACCTGTATCCGGCGCTCGCGCGCGAGCAGCGCTTGCCCCTCGTGCCGTTCCTGCTCGCGGGCCTCGCCGACGATCCGGCGAACTTCCAGGCCGACCAGCTGCATCCCACCGCCGCCGCGCAGCCGCGCGTGCTCGACAACGTGTGGGCGACCCTCGGGCCGCTGCTCGGGAAGGGGAGGCCGTGACGGAGCTGCCCTTCCACCGCGACCGGCCCGAGGCGCTGGTCGCCACGCCGCTCGCGCTCGCGGACCTGCGCGCCTTCGACGACGTGATCGACGCGCGGAGCCCCGCGGAGTTCGCCGAGGACCACCTGCCCGGGGCGATCAACGCGCCGGTGCTCGACGACCGCGAGCGCGAGCTCGTGGGCACCCTCTACAAGCAGCGCTCGGCCTTCGAGGCGAAGCGCGCCGGCGCCCCGCTCGTCGCGCGCAACATCGCCCGCGCGATCGAGGAGCGCTTCGCCGACCGGCCGCGGGGCTGGCGAGCGCTCGTCTATTGCTGGCGCGGAGGCGCCCGCTCCGCCTCGCTCGCGCACGTGCTGCGCCAGGTGGGATGGGACGCGAGGCGCCTCGACGGCGGCTACAAGGCGTTCCGTCGCCAGGTCGTGGCCGACCTCGAGGCGATGCCCGAGCGGCTGCGCTTCCACGTCGTGTGCGGGGCCACCGGCAGCGGCAAGAGCCGGCTGCTGGAGGCGCTCGGAGGCGCAGGGGCGCAGGTGCTCGACCTCGAGGCGCTCGCCGCGCACCGGGGCAGCGTCCTCGGGGAGCTTCCCGGCGCGCCGCAGCCCACGCAGAAGTCCTTCGAGACGGCGATCTGGACGGCGCTCTCCGCCTACGAGCGGGGCCGGGCCGTCTGGGTCGAGTCCGAGAGCCGCAAGGTGGGCGACCTGCGCGTTCCCGAGCGCCTCATCGAGCGCATGCGCGCCGCGCGCTGCTTCCGGCTCGAGGCCGCCGAGCCCACGCGGGTCGCGCTCCTCCTCGAGGACTACGCGCACTTCGTCCGGCGGCCGCAGGAGCTCGCCGAGAAGCTGCGCTGCCTCACGGCGCTGCACGGGAGGGAGCGGATCGAGGCCTGGATCGCTCGCCTCGAGCGCGGCGAGTGGGCCGCGCTCGTGGGCGACCTGCTCGAGAGCCACTACGACCCCGCCTACCGCCGCTCGCTCGAGCGCAACTACCGGGGCGCGGCCGCGGCCGCGCCCGTCGCGATCGCCGATACTTCCGCCGCGGGCTTCCTCGCCGTGGCCCGGTCGCTCCTCGCCGCCCACGGCTAAAGGAGCGCGTCCCGCGCCCGTCCCGCCGCCGCGGGGCGGCGGCGGGGCCAATCGGTTAAACTTCGCGCTCCAGCGCACGCCGCGCGCACCGCACCCCCCGTGCCCGAACGTCCCCACAAGATCGGCAAGTACACCGTCCTGTCCGAGCTGGGCCAGGGAGCCTCCGCCGTCGTGTACCTGGGCGAGGACCCGTTCAACGACCGCAAGGTCGCGGTCAAGGTCGCGCGCAGCGACAAGGACATGGGCGAGGAGGAGGCGAAGCGCTTCGAGAAGCTGTTCCTCAACGAGGCCTCGCTCGCCGGCAAGCTCAACCACCCGAACATCGTCGGCGTGTACGACGCGGTCGTCGAGGGCGACCTGCGCTACATCGTGATGGAGTACGTGCCCGGGGGCTCGCTCAAGAAGTTCTGCACCGAGACCAACCTGCTGCCGGTGCGCCAGGCGGTGCTCGTGATCTTCAAGATGTGCCGCGCCCTCGACTACGCGTTCCAGAACGGCGTGATCCACCGCGACATCAAGCCCGCCAACATCCTCCTGTCGGAGCGCGACGACATCAAGATCAGCGACTTCGGCACCGCCAAGATCTCGCACGCCACCCACACGCAGATCGACGGCTTCCTCGGCTCGCCCGCGTACATGTCGCCCGAGCAGATCAACGAGGAGGGCCCGAGCGTGCAGTCGGACATCTACTCGCTCGGCGTCGTGATGTACGAGCTGCTCACGGGGAAGCTCCCCTTCCGCGCCGAGAACTCGGTCGCGATGATCCACAAGATCCTGAACGAGGATCCCGTGCCGGTGGAGAGCCTGCGGCCGGACCTGCCCGAGAAGCTCGTGGAGATCGTGAAGAAGGCGATGCACAAGGACCCGAAGCTGCGCTATGCCTCGTGGTTCGAGATGGCGAGCGAGCTCGCCAACACCTTCCCGCAGCTCGAGCGCTACTCCCACGAGATCAGCTCCACGGAGAAGTTCAACAAGCTGCGGTCGCTGCCCTTCTTCCGCGAGTTCCGCGACGCCGAGCTCTGGGAGGTGCTGCGCGGGGCGGTGTGGGAGCCCCACGCGCGCGACGAGAACCTGCTGCTGGAAGGCGAGATCGGCCAGGCCTTCTTCATCATCGTCTTCGGGCAGGTGAAGGTGGTGAAGGACGGCAAGCTCCTCAACGTCCTCAAGGAGGGCGACTGCTTCGGGGAGATGGCCTACCTCTCGGGCGACCGCGCCCGGCGCTCGGCCTCCATCATCTCGGTCTCGGAAGTGCAGCTGCTCAAGATCCAGGCCGCGCACCTCGAGTCGCTCTCGGAAGGCTGCCAGCTGCGCTTCAACCGCGAGTTCCTGAGGACGCTCATCGAGCGCCTCACGTGGACCTCGTCGGTGCTCGCGCAGTTCCGCCGCTAGCGCCTCATTCCACCAGGCATACCGCCTGCGCGGCGATCCCCTCGCCGCGGCCCGGGAAGCCCAGGCCCTCGGTGGTGGTCGCCTTCACGTTCACGCGTCCCGGCTCCACGCCCGTGTCGGCCGCGATGTGCTCGACCATGCGCGGGATGTGCGGCGCCATGCGCGGCGCCTCGGCGATGATGGTGGCGTCGATGTGGGCCGCGCGGAGCCCCCGATCGGCCAGCAGCTTCGCCACGTGGCGCAGGAGCTCGCGGCTGTCGATGCCCCGGTAGCGCGGGTCCGTGTCGGGGAAGTGCCGGCCGATGTCGCCGAGCGCGGCCGCCCCGAGCAGCGCGTCGCAGATCGCGTGCAGCAGCACGTCGGCGTCGCTGTGGCCCGCGAGCCCCTTGTCGTGCGCGATCTCGACGCCGCCGATCACGAGCCGGCGCCCGGCGACGAGGCGATGCACGTCGAAGCCCTGGCCGACGCGCATCGTCACGCGCTCCTCCGGCGGCCGAGGATCATCTCCGCGAGCGCGAGGTCCTCGGCGAAGGTCACCTTGAGGTTCGCGCTCTCGCCCTCCACGAGGAGCGGAGCCTCGCCCAGGGCCTCGACCGCCTGCGACTCGTCGGTCGCGTCCGGCCGCCCCTCGAGGCCGCGGCGCAGCAGCGCGTAGCGGAACATCTGCGGCGTCTGCGCGCGCCACAGGTTCTCGCGCGGGACCGTGGCCGTGACGCGCCGCCCCCCGCCCGCGCTCTTCAGCGTGTCGGCGAGCGGCAGGGCAAGGAGCCCCCCCACGCGCTCCCCGTCCAGCTCGTCGAGGAAGCGCTCGACGAGCGCCGGCGCGATGCAGGGACGGGCCGCGTCGTGCACGAGGACCCAGTCGCCGGGCGCGATGCGGCCCTCGAGCGCGCCGAGCGCGTTGAGCACGGTGCGGGCGCGGTGCTCGCCGCCGGCGAACAGCGGCTCCACGCGGCCGGCGAGCACGCTCCAGTCGCACGCCGCCCAGTGGCGGTCGCCCGGCGCGAGCACCGCGAAGACGCGCTCGATGCGCGCGACCTTGGCGAGCGCCTCGAGGCAGTGGAACAGCATCGGGCGCCCGGCGAGCGCGATGTACTGCTTCGGCAGCGGCTCGCCCAGGCGCGTGCCCTGGCCCGCGGCGGGGACGACGGCGAACACTCTGGGCATGCGCGGGTCCAACGGTCGTGGAATTGCGGAGGGCCGCCATTATCGCCGATTTCGGATCGCGCACGCGTCCATTAAACTGGTGCGCATGACGGTGCGCCTCCTGCTCGCGGCACTCGCCTGCCTGGCCGTCGGCTGCGAGGAGGCGCCTCCCCCGATCGCGCCCGTCGCGCAGTCCGGGGAGCTCGTGGTCCTCACGGTGAACGGCCCCTCGACCTATTTCGAGGACGCGCAGGGTCACCCCTCGGGATTCGAGTACGACCTCGCGACGATGTTCGCGAAGGACCTCGGCGTGAAGGCGCGCTTCATCGTGATCGACAATCCCGCCGACGTCGACCGGCTGCTGCGCGAGAGGCAGGCCCACCTCGCCGCGGCCGAGCTGCCGCGCCACTTCGACTTTCCGGGCGGGCTCGCGTGGGGCCCGTCGTACTTCACGACGCAGCACGAGATCGTCGGGCGCGCTTCCGACCCCCGGCCGAGGAACCTCGAGCAAATCGCCGGCAAGCGCATCGGCGTGATCGACGAGTCGGTCGGCGACTACCTGCTCTCCGCGTCGTTCCGCTTCCCGGTGCCGATCGTGCGCCTGCCGCCCGGCGCCTCGACCGCGGACCTGCTCCAGGAGGTGGCCGACGGACACCTCGACTACGCGCTGGTCGAGTCGAACCGCTTCACCCTCGCGCGGCGCTTCTTCCCGCAGATCGACGTGGCGTTCACCGTGGGCAGGCCGCTCGACTACGCGTGGCTCGTCTCCCCCGTGGACAAGCGGCGCATCCTCGCGGCCGCGCAGCCCTTTTTCGAGCGGCTGCGCCGGGACGGGACCCTCAAGCGCCTCGTGGACCGCTACTACGGCCACGCCGCCGAGCTGAGCGCCGTCGATTCCGCGGCGCTGATCGAGAAGATCTCCTCGGACCTGCCGAAGCTCAAGCCGTACTTCGAGGAGGCCGAGCGGGTGAGCGGGATCGACTGGCGCCTCATCGCCGCGGTCGGCTACCAGGAGTCGCACTGGGATCCGCTGGCCACCTCGCCCACGGGCGTGCGCGGGCTCATGATGCTCACCGACGACACCGCCGACCAGCTCCAGCTCAAGGACCGGCTCGATGCCCGCGAGAGCATCCTCGGGGGCGCGCGCTACCTGGCGCGGCTCAGGGACTCGATGCCGCTGCGCATCCCGGAGCCGGACCGCACCTTCCTCGCACTGGGCGCCTACAACCAGGGGGCGGGCCACCTCGAGGACGCGCGCATCCTCGCGCAGAGGAGCGGCCTCAGCCCGGACAAGTGGCAGGACGTGCGCCAGGTCCTGCCGAAGCTCGCCGACCCGGCCACCTTCCAGACGCTGCAGCACGGGTACGCGCGCGGCTTCGAGGCGCAGCGGTTCGTCGACAGCGTGCGCAACTACTACGCGATCCTCGAGCGCATGGCGCCGCGCGAGAGCCCGGTCGCCAGGGCCATGCCGGAGACGCCCCTTCAGGCCTCCTCGAACCCGGGCGCCTCGGGCAGGTGAGCGGTGTCGCCCCACGCTTCCACGCTCCAGCGCTCGTCGACGAACGAGACGGCGTTGTAGGAGGCGTTGTCGATCGGAACGCGGTGCGCCGCCTCCACGGGGATCCCGTGGACGTGCCGGTAGAGCGCGGCGAGGACGCCCCCGTGACTCACCACGAGGATGCGCGCACCGGGGTTCTCGCGGGCGAGCGATTCGAACGCTTCCACGACGCGCGCGTGGAACGCGCGGCGGCTCTCGCCGCCGGGAACCGCGTAGTCGGGATCGGTGTCGCGCGCGCGGGTGAAGGCGTCCGGGTAGAGCCGGTCGACCTCCTCGTAGGAGAGGCCCTCGCCCACGCCGAAGCAGCGCTCGCGCAGCCGCGCGTCGAGGCGGACCCCGTGGCCCGTGCGCTCGGCGATGCGCAGGGCGGTGGCGAGCGCCCGTCCGAGGTCGCTCGCCACCAGCTGGTCGAACGGCTCGCCCACGAGGCGCGCTCCGATCCGGCGCGCCTGCTCGACGCCCGCCTCGGTGAGGTCGCTGTCGCCGTGGCCCTGGATGCGCCCCTCGAGGTTCCATCGCGTCTCGCCGTGGCGGACGAGGACGAAGCGCGTCACCGGGCCTCCGACGTGGGCGGGACGGCCATCGGCTAGCGCTTCTCGAGACGCGCGACTCCGCCCATGAACGGCACGAGGGCGGGGGGGACCGTGACCGATCCGTCGGCGTTCTGGCAGTTCTCGAGCACCGCGACGAGCGTGCGGCCGACCGCGAGCCCCGAGCCGTTCAGGGTATGCAGCGGCTCGACCTTGCCCTTCTCGTTGCGCCAGCGGGCCTGCATGCGCCGCGCCTGGAAGGCCTCGAAGTTGGAGCACGACGAGATCTCGCGGTAGGCGCCCTGCCCCGGCAGCCACACCTCGAGGTCGTAGGTCTTCGCGCTCGAGAAGCCCGTGTCGCCCGTGCACAGCAGCATCACCCGGTACGGGAGCCCGAGCTTGCGCAGGATCGCCTCGGCGTGCGCGGTGAGCTGCTCGTGCGCCTCGGCCGACTGCTCGGGGCGCACCATCTGCACGATCTCCACCTTGTCGAACTGGTGCTGGCGGATCATGCCGCGCGTGTCCTTGCCGTAGCTCCCCGCTTCCGAGCGAAAGCACGGGCTGTGGCACGCGAAGCGCAGCGGAAGCCGGGAGCCCTCCACGATCTCGTCGCGCACGAAGTTGGTGACCGGATATTCCGCGGTGGGAATGAGGTAGAGGTCGCGCCCCTCGAGCTTGAAGAGGTCGTCCTTGAACTTGGCGAGGCTGGAGACGCCGTCGGCGCATTCGGCCGTCACCATGTAGGGCACGTACACCTCGGTGTAGCCGTGCTCCTCGGTCTGCACGTGGAGCATGAACTGCGCGAGCGCCCGGTGCAGGCGAGCGACGGCGCCCCGCAGCACGACGAAGCGCGCGCCCGAGAGCTTGGCCGCGGTCTCGAGGTCGAGGCCGCCGAGCCCCGCGCCGACGTCCACGTGGTCCTTCGCGGGGAAATCGAACGCGCGCGGGGTGCCCCAGCGGCGCACCTCGACGTTGTCCTCGCTCGAGCGGCCCTCGGGAACCTCCGGCCGCGGGAGGTTCGGGATCACGCGCAGGAACGCGCCGAGGCGCTCCTGGAGCGCGGCGAGCGCCGCCTCGTTGGCCTTCACCTCGTCGCCCAGGCCCGCGACTTCGGCGAGCACCGCCGAGGCGTCCTCGCCCTTGCCCTTGAGGACACCCACCTGCTTCGAGAGCGTGTTGCGCCGCCCCTGCAGCTCCTCGGTGCGCAGCTGGAGCTTGCGGCGCTCATCCTCGAGCGACTGGAAGGCGGCCACGTCGAGGTCGAAGCCGCGGCGCTTGAGGCCCGCGACGACGGCGGGCAGGTCCTTCCTCAGGAGCTGGATGTCGAGCATGGAAGCGCGAAGCCGGAAAGGACCGCCATTCTAGCCTTTCCGCTTGCGCGCCTCCTCGTCGAGCGCGCGCAGGTGCGCGAGCTTCTCGCGGATCTTCGCTTCGAGGCCGCGGTCGCTGGGCCGGTACCAGCCGGGCCGCTCCATGCCTTCGGGCAGGTAGCTCTCGCCCGCGGCGTAGGCCTCGTCCTCGTCGTGGGCGTAGCGGTAGTCCCTGCCGTAGCCGAGGCTCTTCATGAGCCTCGTCGGCGCGTTGCGGATGTGCATCGGCACGGGCCGCGTGCCGTCCTCGGCCACGAACGCGCGCGCCGCGCCGAACGCCGTGTAGACCGCGTTGGACTTCGCGGCGACCGCGAGGTAGACCGCGCACTCGGCGAGCGCCAGCTCCCCTTCCGGCGAGCCCAGGCGCTCGTACACGTCCGCGGCATTGAGCGCCACTTCCAGCGCGCGCGGGTCCGCGAGCCCGACGTCCTCGCTCGCCATGCGGATCATGCGCCGGGCTAGGTAGCGCGGGTCGACGCCGCCGTCGAGCATGCGCACGAGCCAGTAGAGCGTGGCATCCGGGTCGCTCCCCCGCACGCTCTTGTGCAGCGCGGAGATCTGGTCGTAGAAGTTCTCGCCCCCCTTGTCGAAGCGCCGGCCCGCGCGCTGCGCGACCGCGTTCACGAACTCCACGTCCGCGCCGGGCCGCCCTTCCACCTGTGCGGCCTGCGCGACCTGCTCGACGATGTTGAGCGCCCGGCGCGCGTCGCCGTCGGCGAATTCGGCGATGCGGCGGCGCGCCTCCGCCGTGGCGTCCACCTTCTCCTCCTCGAAGCCGCGCACGATCACGCGCTCGAGGTCCTCGGGGCCGAGGCTCTCGAGGACGTACACCTGGGCGCGGGAGAGCAGCGCCCCGATCACCTCGAAGGACGGGTTCTCGGTGGTCGCGCCGATGAAGGTGAACAGGCCCGACTCGACGTGCGGCAGGAACGCGTCCTGCTGCGCCTTGTTGAAGCGGTGCACCTCGTCGACGAACACGATGGTCGCGCGCCCGTACTGGTCGCGGGCGAGCCGCGCGCGCTCCACGGCGTCGCGGATCTCCTTCACGCCCGCGAGCACCGCGGAGATGGCGATGAATTCGGCGTTGAATGCCTTGGCCATCAGCCGAGCCAGCGTGGTCTTGCCCACGCCGGGCGGTCCCCAGAGGATCATCGAATGGGGCCGGCCCGAGCGCAGCGCGACCTGGATCGGGCGCCCCTCGCCCAGCAGGTGCCGCTGCCCGACGACCTCGTCGACGGACTGCGGCCGCAGGCGCTCGGCGAGCGGCACGTGCACCTCGCCGGTGGCGGTGAAGAGGTCGCGGGGCTGGCTCACGGCCGCATTTTCCCCTATCCCGCTCGGGGGCGCGTGAGGCGGCGGTACTGCGACATGTGGCGGATCGCGTCCCTCGACCGGCCGAGGCGGCGCGAGAGGAGCGCCAGGTTGTAGTGCGCGTCGGCCATGGCCGGGTCGGACGCGATCGCCGCGCGGTACGCCTGCGCGGCCTCGCCCGCGCGGCCCCGGTCCTCGAGGAGCACGCCCAGGTTGAAGAGCAGCAGGGGATCCGGCCCGCAATCGCGCAGCGCCTCGGCATACACGCGCATCGCCTCCTCGAAGCGCCGGGCCTCGTGCAGCAGCAGGCCGAGGTTGATCCGGGCGTCGAGCCGCGCGGGATCGGCGACGAGGGTCTCGCGCAGGGACCGCATCGCCGCCTCCGCCTCGCCCGCCTCGGGGGTCGGCGCCGAGGACGGGCGTTGCGCGGACGTGGAGGCTCCATGGGGCCCGGGCGTGCGCTCCACCACGGTGAGCGACCCCGTGGCCGGATCGCCCCCGAACTCGAGCAGATACTGGCCGGAGTCGGCCTGCCACCGGGCGCCGCCCTCGCGCACCACGACGCGGTCGGCCTCGGCGCCGATCGCGAGCCCCGAGAGCGGCATCGACTCCGGGAGGTGGCGGCGCAGCGCCCGCAGCGACCTCGTGATGCGCCGCGGGGGCACGCGCGCGTCGGCGAGCGCCTTCGCCGTGCGCAGCACGATGAGGTCCCGGAAGGAGAAGCGCCAGCGGTTGCGCGGGTCGCGCTGCGGCGTCACGAAGCCCGCCGCGACGAGGGCGCGCACCGTGGCGCGCGAAACGCCGAGCAGCCTCTCGACGTCGCGGACGCCGTAGGAATCCATCCGGGGGGCGACCGAGGTGCGGCGGGACTAGCCCTTGCCTTTCGCGGCCTTGCGGGCCGCGGGCGCGGGCTCCTCGGCTGGCGCCTGCGCTCGCCTGGGCGGCTTGCGTCCTTCGGCGGCGGGCTCGGGGGCCGCCGTCGCGGCCGCGGCGCGCGCGGGCTTCGACGGCTTGCGCTCGAGGCTCGCGCGCAGCGCCTCCATGAGGTCGATCACCTGCGCGCCGCCCTCGGGCGCCTCCGCCATCGAGATCTCCTGGCCCTCGACCTTCTTCTGGATCGCGGCCTCGACGCGGTCGTGCACCTCGTCCTTGTAGGCGGCCGGGTCGAAGGCCTCGGAGGCCTGCGCCTCGATGAGCTGCCGGGCGAGCTTGAGCTCCGCGTCCTTCACCTCGGTCTGGGGAATCTCGATCTCCTTGATGGAGCGCACTTCGCCGGCGTACAGGAGCTGCTGCATCACGAGGCCTTCCTGTTCGATCCTGTCCCCATTCGATGGGGACCCCAGAACGGGGCGGATCATCACGATGTACTGCTTGCCGCGCGCCGCCCAGCGCCCGACGGCGCAGCGATTCGACTCGCGCAGCGCCTTCGCGAGCAGCGCATAGGGCTTCGACCCGCCCTTGTCCGGCGCGAGGTAATAGGCCTTGTCGTAGTACACGGGATCGACGGACTCGATCGGCACGAACTCGGTGATCTCGGCCATGTGGGTGCCGGTCTCCTCGAGGGCCTTCAGCTCCTCGGGCGTGAAGAGCACGTACTGGTCCTTGGCGAACTCGTAGCCCTTGACCATCTCCTCGCGGGGGACGACGACCTCCTCCTTCACGCACACGTATTGCTGCTTCAGGCGCGAGCCGCAGGTCTTGTGCAGGAGGTTGAAGGAGATGGCCTTGGATGCCTCGGTCGCCGAGTAGAGCTTGACCGGGATCGACACCAGGCCGAACGAGATCGTGAGCGATGCGATGGAGCGGGCCGCCATGGCTTCCTCCTGTCCTGCCGATACCGCTTGAGATTCAACGGGTTCGCGAGGGAACTTGCGATTGTCCCCGAAGTCGGGCCCGGCGTCCAGCCGGCCCCCGGCGGGAGCGTCCCCTATCGCTTCAGGGCGCCCTCGAGGTCCTGCTTGCGCTCGAGCGCGTCGGCCCAGCGGTCGCCGGTGCGCGCGAGGCGCTCGATCGCGTTGGAGATCCGGAAGTCGAGCGGGTGGGCTGCAGCGAGCTCGTCCCACGCGAGCGGCATCGACACGGGCGCGCCCGGCACCCCGCGCGGCGAGTACGCGACGTTGAGCGTCTTGCCCCGCACGTTCATGTTGTAGTCCATGAAGATCTTCCCGGTGCGCTTGGGCACGCTCCAGTCGAGCGTGATGTCCTTCGGGCGCAGGCGCATCAGGTGCCGGCCCACGAGCTCGGAGACGTGGCGCGCGGCGTCGAAGTCGAGCGTGCGGCGGATCGGGACGAACACGTGCAGTCCCGTCTTGCCCGAGGTCTTCACGATGGCCTCGAGCCGCATCTCGCGAAGCAGGTCGCGCAGGTGGAACGCCACCTCCTTGCCCTTCTCGAAGGCCGCGGTGTTGAGCTCGGGCTCCTCGCCCGGGGCTTCCTTCCCGGAATAGATGTAGGGGTCGATGTCGAAGAGCACGTAGTCGGGAAAATTGAGCACCGAGGCCTCGAGCGCGGCGAGCGAGCTTGAGAAGTCGCCGGCCTGCGCCTTCGTGTCCGGGCCGGCCCGCGCGCGCGAGTGCCACACGTGCAGCTCGAGCGTGCCGGACTGGCCGAGCCAGAGCAGCGTCGGAAGGTTGTTGCAGAGCAGGTACTCGTGCTCCTCGTCCTTGTGCTCCGAGAACACCGTGATCGCCTCGACGAAATCGGGGCGCGCCTGCGTCCAGTGCTTCTGGAAGAACCGCTCCCCGCCGATGCCGTCGGGCATGCGGATCATGGTGAGCGGCCGGTCCGCGAGATGCGGCAGCATGTACGGCGATACCTGGGCGTAGTAGCGCAGCAGGTCGCGCTTGGTGACCGCGGGCTGGCGCAGCTGCCGGTCCTCCGGCCAGTACACGCGGTCGAGGTGCGTCACGCGCACGCGATGCCCCTCGACGGCGAGCGACGCGTCGCCCCTGGCGCGGTCGAGCTGCGCGACGACCTCCTCGACCGGATCGCGCGGCGTGGGCGTGGCCGCGATGGCCGCGGGCGCGGCCGCGCGCCGCACCTTCGCGGCATCGAGGTCGTCGCGCAGCCGCAGGAACACGGGCGCGCGCAGGCGATCGTCGGCGGTCCATCCCTGGTAGGCGACCTCGACGGCCACGCGCGGCGCGACCCACGTCGCGGGGCCGTTGAGCTCCGGCATCTCGGCGAACGGGCACGACTCCACGGCGAGCGGCTCGAGCCGCGCCTTCATCGCGGCGAGCGCGCGAGCGTCGAAGCCCGAGCCCACGTGCGAGGCGTAGCGCAGCTTCCCCCGGTCCCAGTACCCCACGAGCAGCGCCCCGAGCGCGGCGCGCGATCCCTTTCCGCGGGTGAAGCCGCCGACCACGAAATCGCCGCTTCGCACCGGCTTCACCTTGACCCACGCGCCGGAGCGCCGGCCCGCCTCGTAGCGGCTATCCTCGCGCTTGCCCATCACGCCCTCGAAGCCCGTGGCGAGCGCGGCCTCCCGGAGCCGCACGCCGTCTTCCTCCGCATGCACGAGCTGCACGTGCTGCGAAGGCAGCAGGCACTGCGCGAGGTAGCGGCGCCGGTCGCGGTACGGCGCGTCGCGCAGGTCGATGCCCGCGAAATGCAGCAGGTCGAAGCAGAAGAGCACGACCGGCACGTCGCGATCGGCGCGGGCGCGCTCGCGCTCCGTCTTGAGCTGCGCGCGGGCCTGGAGCGCGCCGAACGAGGGCTTGCCCCCCTCGTCGAAGGCGACGATCTCGCCGTCGAGGATCATGCCCTCGGCCGACTGCGTCGCGAGCTCGGCCGCGAGCTGCGGGAAGTCGCCCGCGAGGTCGAGGCCGCGGCGCGACCGCAGCTTCACGCGATCGCCCTCGACGAAAGCGAGCACGCGGTAGCCGTCGAGCTTCGGCTCCCACATCCATCCCGCGCGCCGGAAAGGCGCCTCGGCCGTTTCCGCGAGCATGGGCTCCAGCTTCGCCGGCATGGGCGCCGTCTTCCCGCAGGGCGCGAGGCGCGCGGCCGGGATGCGATGCGCGGGCACCACCTTCAGGTCCCCGACCTCGATGCCGGAGAGCACGGATGCACTAAGCGCGGTGATGTCATTCAAAGCCCCGCTTCGCGGGGACCCCCGGGCAGTCGCGAAGCGGTCCTTGTGCTTGATGAGGAGCCACTGCCTGGAGTCCGAAGCCCCGCCAGGCGACCCCCGCGTCCTCACCAGGGCGAAGGAGCCCTTCAGCTTCTCGCCGCGCAGGAGGATCGAGAGCTTGCCCTTCGCGAGGCCCTCGCGAACGCGGCGCTCGGCCTCGGCGCGGTCCTCGAAGCACGCGCCGCCCTCGTCGGGCGAATACACGCCGCAGTCCCAGACGATCACCTCGCCGGCGCCGTACTGGCCCTCGGGGATCACGCCCTCGAACGACGCGTAGTCGTAGGGATGGTCCTCGGTCTGCACCGCGAGGCGCTTTTCGCTAGGATCGAGCGACGGGCCCTTGGGCACCGCCCACGACTTGAGCACGCCGTCGCATTCCAGGCGGAAGTCGTAGTGCAGGCGGCGCGCCGAATGCTGCTGGACCACGAAAAGCAGCGGGCCGCCCGGGGAAGCGGCGGCGCTCGGGGCCGGCTCCGGGGTGGCCGCGAAGGCCCGCTTCGCGGCGTATTCGCCGAGGAGGTTCTTCGCCATGCGCGATTCTAGGACCAAAGGCGGTGCGGGGAAGATCCTCGCCGGCGCCAGCGGCTATTCCTTCAAGGAATGGAAGGGGCCCTTCTATCCGGAGAAGGCGAAGCCCGAGGAGATGCTCGCGTACTACTCCGCGCGCCTGCCGACCGTCGAGATCAACAACACGTTCTACCGCATGCCCCAGCCGTCCGTGCTCGAGAGCTGGGTGCAGCGCACGCCCGACGACTTCCGCTTCGCGATCAAGGCCTCGCGGCGCATCACGCACATCGCGCGCCTGAAGGAAACGGCGGCCGACTCGGTCGCGTACCTGTACGGCAACCTCGCCTCCCTCGGCGCCAAGCGCGGCCCCGTGCTCTTCCAGCTGCCGCCGCAGCTCAAGAAGGACCTGCCGCGCCTCGAAGGCTTCCTCGCGATGCTGCCCGCGGACCACCGCGCCGCCTTCGAGTTCCGCAACGCCACCTGGTTCGACGACGACGTCTACGCGGCGCTGCGCGGGGCCGGCGCGGCGCTCTGCCTCTCGGAGCGCGAGGACGGCGCGCCGCCGCCGCTCGTGGAGACGGCGCCCTGGGGCTACGTGCGGCTGCGCCTCGAGAGCTACTCCGACGACGACCTCAGGAAGTGGGCCGAGCGCCTCGCCGCGAGCCCCTGGAACGAGGTCTTCGTCTACTTCATGCACGAGCCGACGGCGCCCGCGTACGCGCAGGCGCTGATGAAGCACGAGCCGCGATGACGGCGCCGGCACCGCGGTCCGTCCCGATCCCGCTCGCCGAGGGTCGCGTCTCCGGGCTGCTCGTCGTGCCGTCCGAGGCGCGCGCCGCCTACGTCTTCGCGCACGGCGCGGGCGCCGGGATGACCCATCCGTTCATGGCCGCGGCCGCCACAGGACTCGCCGAACGCGGCATCGCGACGCTGCGCTTCCAGTTTCCGGCGATGGAGCGGGGATCGCGGCGCGTCGACCCACCCTCGGTCGCGCAAGCCGCCGTGCGAGCCGCGGTCGCCGAAGCCGCGCGCGCCCTGCCCGGCCTCGCGCTCTTCGCGGGCGGCAAGTCGTTCGGCGGCCGCATGAGCTCGCAGGCGCAGGCCGAGTCGCCGCTACCCGGCGTGCGCGGGCTCGCGTTCTTCGGCTTCCCCTTGCACGCCGCGGGGCGCCCGTCGGCGGAACGCGGCGCCCACCTCGCCGCCGTCGACGTCCCGATGCTCTTCCTGCAGGGAAGCCGCGACGAGCTCGCGAGCCTCGAATTGCTGGAGCCGCTCGTGGCGGGGCTCGGGTCGCGCGCGCGGCTCGCCGTGTTCGCGGACGCGGACCATTCGTTCCACGTCCGGGCGCGGACGGCAGGCCGAGGGCCCGGGGCGCTGGCGGGGCAAACCAGGGACGCGGAGATGCTCGCCGGCGTGCTCGATGCCCTCGCTGCGTGGATGGAGAAGAGCCGCGGCCCGCCCTAACGGGCCTTGCCCGTGTCCTCGATGACGTCCGCGCCCTTCGGCGGCGTGAAGGAGAACTCGTCGCGGGCAAGGAGTGCGTTCGCCCGCAGGTGCGTGATGCGCAGCACCGTGTGGCCGCCCAGCTGGTCGTAGAGCTCCATCGCGGCGAGGGCCTTGCCGTTCATGCCGAGGCGCACGCGGTCGAAGCCCGTGTCCTTCGCCTTCGGCAGCGCCTCGACCCAATCGAGCCCGTCCTTCGTGCCGGCGTCGCGCAACGTGAAGAGCTGCGTGATGTCGTCCTTGCCCGCGAGCAGCGCCGCGGGCGTCGAGGAGATCGCCCGGTCGATGCGCCTGACGGTCACTTGCGCCAGGTCGGGGTCGTAGATCCACAGGCGCGTGCCGTCGGCCACGAGGAGCTGGCGGTGCGGCTTCTCGTACGCCCAGCGGAACCGGTCCGGGCGCGCGAACGCGAACGTCCCGGAGGAGCGGTCGACGGACCTGCCGGCGCGGTCGTAGGCGGTCTGGTCGAAATCCGCGGTCGCGGTCTTCGTGGCTGCATTGAAAGCGAGGAAGTCGTCGAGGCCGTTGGCGAGCGCCGCGGGGGCGGCGGGCGCCCCGAGGACGGCGGCGAGGAGGAAAGCGCCCGGCCGCATCGCCGCGACTGCCTACTTGTCCCGCGAAGGAGCGAGGATCTCGCGGTTGCCGTTGGAGGCCATGGCCGAGACCAGGCCCGCGCGCTCCATGTCCTCGATGAGCCGCGCGGCGCGGTTGTAGCCGATGCGCAGGTGGCGCTGCACGAGCGAGATGGACGCGCGCTTGTTCTGGAGCACGATCTGCACGGCCTGG
>Ga0187776_10000325_pt1 | contig 23387 bp, 21 predicted proteins | sample 0216_BV02_MP12_2_FD_132426 | JGI IMG/M metagenome (GOLD analysis project Ga0187776, IMG submission 132426) | Tropical peat soil microbial communities from peatlands in Department of Meta, Colombia - 0216_BV02_MP12_20_MG | ecosystem: Environmental > Terrestrial > Soil > Wetlands > Peat | place...
GCCGACCAGCCGGCAACGCGGGAACACGCGAACATCGCGGGCGCGAGCGGCGGCGGAATCTCGGCGACGTCGAGCACGATGGCCGAGTAGTACTCGACGTTCGTCGCCAGGACACGTTCAGGGTGCCGCTCCTGAAGCGCCTTCAGCGCGACCTGCTCGAGCTGCTCCGCCACCTCGACCTGTGGCGAGTCGAGCTCCTTCGCCGTCCGCTTGAGGATGCGCGAGCGCGGGTCCTCGGCCCGGTAGACACGGTGACCGAAGCCCATGATCCGCTTCCCGTTCTCGAGCGCATCGCGCACCCAGCGCTCCGGGTCGCCCAGCTCCTGCACCTCCTCGAGCATCGGCTTGACGTAGGCTGGCGCGCCACCGTGCAGCGGGCCGGAGAGCGCGCCCACCGCGGCCGAGAGCGCGGCGCCGCAGTCTGCGCCCGTCGAGGCGACAACCCGGGCGGTGAACGTCGAGGCGTTGAGCCCGTGCTCGGCCGTGCAGATCCAGTACGTGTCGATCGCCTTGACGTGGCGCGGGTCGGCCTCGCCCCGCCAGCGAAGGAGGAAGCGCTCGGCAGCCGTCTCGCCGCGAGCAACCACCTCGTCCGGCGCCGGCTCCCGCCCGTCGGCCACTGCGGCCGAGCGGGCCACGATCTCCATCATCTGCGCCGAGAGCCGGCCGAGATCCTCGCGCGCCTGCTCGTCGGCGATCTCGTTCAGCTTGCCGAGCTTCCAGACGCCCGAGAGGCGGGCGGTCTCGGCCTGCAGGTCCGACGGCGCCTTGCCGCTCAGCGCGGCAGGCAGGTACGGCTCGGGGTGCGGCATCTCGGAGTTGACGTCGTCGTCGACCAGCAGCCCCCAGACCTTCTCGTAGGGAACGTGGCCGACGAGCTCTTCGATGTCGATCCCGCGGTAGCGGAGAGCGCCGCCCTCGCGGTCCGGCTCCGCGATCTCGGTCTGGACGGCGACGACGCCTTCGAGCCCCGGCTTGAAGTCATTCATCGGCTGGAAATCTATAGCTCTCAGCTAGAGTCACGCGCCGTGGCGCACGAGGTGACGCTGATCCCCGGTGACGGCACCGGCCCCGAGCTGACCGACGCCACGCGCCGCGTCCTCGAGGCGACCGGCGTCGGGCTCGAGTGGGACGTTCAGGAGGCCGGCGCGGACGTGATGGAGCAGTTCGGCGGCAACCCGCTGCCGGAACACGTGCTCGATTCGATCAAGCGCACCGGAATCGCGCTGAAGGGGCCGATCACGACGCCGGTCGGCGGCGGCTTCCGCTCCGTGAACGTCACGCTGCGGAAGACGCTCGACCTCTACGGCCAGGTGCGGCCGTGCAAGAGCTATCCCGGCGTCCGCTCTCGCTACGAGCACGTCGACCTGATCATCGTCCGCGAGGCGACCGAGGACCTCTATGCGGGCATCGAGTACGAGGAAGGCTCGGCGCACGCGGAGGAGCTCGCCGAGTGGATCGAGGCCCGCGGGGGGCACGTGCCGCCACGGTCCGGGATCTCGATCAAGCCGATCTCGGTCGACGGCAGCCGCCGTATCTTCGAGTTCGCCTTCGACTACGCGCGCCGCAACGGCCGCCGGAAGGTGACGGCCGTGCACAAGGCGAACATCATGAAGTTCTCCGACGGGCTCTGGCTGCGCGTCGCGCGGGAGGTCGCCGAGGAGAACTCCGACCTCGAGTTCGAGGACCGAATCGTGGACAACCTCTGCATGCAGCTCGTCCAGCGGCCGGAGGAGTACGACGTGCTCGTACTCCCCAATCTCTACGGCGACATCGTCTCCGACCTCGCGGCCGGCCTGGTGGGCGGGCTCGGCCTCGCGCCGGGCGCGAACTTCGGCACGCACGCGGCCGTGTTCGAGCCCACGCACGGGTCGGCGCCGAAGTACGCAGGCCAGAACAAGGTGAATCCGATGGCGATGATGCTTTCGGGGATGCTCATGCTCCGGCATCTCGACGAGCCCGAGGCGGCCGACCGCCTCGAGGCGGCGATCGCCGAGGTGATCCGCGAAGGGAAGGACGTCACCTACGACATGAAGCCGACCCGCGACGATCCGACCGCAGTCGGCACGAGCGAGGTTGCCGACGCGATCATCGACGTCATGGGAGCGCGGGTGTGAGCCGGCGGAAGGTCACGGTTGTCGGCGGCGGGAACGTCGGCGCGACGTGCGCGCAGGTGCTCGCGGCTCGCGACTTCGCGGACGTCGTCCTGGTCGACATCGTCGAGAACCTGCCTCAGGGAAAGGCTCTCGACATCAACCAGATGGGCGCGGTGCTCGACTACGAGCCCAACGTCGTGGGCTCGAATGGGTACGAGGAGTCGGCCGGCTCGGACGTCGTCGTGATCACCGCGGGCGTCCCGCGTAAGCCGGGCATGAGCAGGGACGACCTCGTCACGACAAACGAGAAGATCGTCGGTTCGGTCGCCGAGCAGGTCGTGTCGCAGTCGCCGGACGCCGTCCTGATCGTCGTCTCGAACCCGCTCGACGCGATGTGCCACGTCGCCAAGAACGTTTCGGGTTGGCCAAAGGAGCGCGTCTTCGGAATGGCCGGGATCCTCGACACGTCGCGCTTCTCGACCTTCATCGCCTGGGAGACGGGCTCGTCGGTGAAGGACGTGACCGCGATGGTGCTCGGCGGCCACGGCGACCAGATGGTGCCGGTCGTGTCGGCGACGACCGTCGGCGGCATCCCGCTGCGCGACTTGGTCTCGGCCGAGCGGATCGACGCGATGGTCGAGCGGACGGCCAAGGGTGGCGGCGAGATCGTCGAGCTGCTCGGCACCTCGGCGTGGTACGCGCCCGGCGCGGCCGCCGCGCAGATGGTCAGCGCCGTCCTGCTCGACGAGCACCGCGTGCTTCCGTGCACCGCGTACCTCGAGGGCGAGTACGGGGTCGACGGCCTGTACATGGGCGTGCCCGTCAAGCTCGGGGCCGCGGGAATCGAGGAGGTCGTCGAGCTGAAGCTGAGCGAAGAGGAGCAGCGAGCCTTCGAGGCGTCGGCCGCCGCAGTGCGAGAGGTTGTCGGCGTGCTCGGCACGGCGGGGTAGCAGATGTGGACGAACCGGCACGAACCTGGCACGACGCCGGCACAGACACGGCACAGAATCCTGGGTACGCTCAGCCCGGGCGGCGGGTGGAACCTCTTCTTCCCCACCCGGGTGGGGATGCGCGCGTGTACCTAGTACGGGCGGCGGCAAGGCAGGCCGGAGCGTGGAGCTAGGGCTCACCGGCCGGACCGCGATTGTCTGCGGCGCCTCGTCCGGGATGGGCCTGGCGATCGCCGAGGTGCTTGCCGCCGAGGGCGCAAACGTCGCGATGTTCGCCCGCCGGCGCGAGCTGCTCGAGCGCGAGGCCGAACGAATCGGCGCGCTCGCGGTGCGTGGCGACGTGACGAACCCCGCCGACCTGAAGCGCCTCGTCGACCGCGCGCTCGAGGCCTTCGGCGGAATCGACATCCTGATCAACAACGGCGGCGGCCCGCCGCGAACCGCGGCGGTCGGCCTCGCCGACGAGCAGATCGAGCAGGCCGTCGAGCTCCTGCTCCTCTCGGCCGTCCGCCTGACGGGGCTCTGCCTCCCGCAACTCGAGCGCAGCGGCCACGGGCGGGTGATCAACATCACCTCGAGCTCGGTCCGCGAGCCGATCGACAACCTCGCCCTCTCGAACTCGGTCCGGCCTGGCGTGATCGGCTGGGCGAAGACGCTCGCCCGCGAGGTCGGCCCGAAGAGGATCACGGTCAACTCGATCGCGCCTGGTCGAATCGAGACGGAACGGCTCGCCGAGGTCTACGCGGGCAAACCCCGTGCCGAAGACCTCGAGCAGATCCCGCTCCGCCGTTTCGGGTCGCCGCGGGAGGTCGCCCAGGTCGCTTGCTTCCTCGCGTCGGACGCCGCGAGCTACCTGACCGGAGCGGTCATCCCGGTCGACGGCGGCCTGACGCGAGGCTTGCTTTGACCGAAGAGAGCCGGCCCGCACCGAGCGCCCGCTCGAAGTGGCTCTCCCCGGCCCGGCTCGCCTCGACGGGTGCGCTGATGATCGTCATCGCGCTGCTGGTCCTCTGGATCGCGCCCGCGCACGGCTACGAGCTCCAACTCGTCGACCCGGCCCACCCGGTGGCGCCGCTCGTCCACGTCAAGGGCAAGGACAACCAGTCCGACAAGGGCACGATCTACTTCGTCGACGTGCGAGAACGTCCGGCGCGCCTGCTCGAGCGACTCCTGCCCTGGGCCCGGTCGAGTGGCTCGACGCTCGTCAAGACTCCGCCCGGAATCAGCTCGTCGCTCGAGAACCGCCTGGGGCAGCAGGAGATGGCGGACTCGCAGAAGGTCGCGCCCTACGTCGCGCTCAAGCTGCTCGGCTACAAGGTCGGCGCGCGCAGCGACGGCGTCACGGTCCTCTCGGTCGAGAGCAGCGCTCCCGCTGCGAAGACCCTCCAGCCCGGCGACGTCATCCTGGCGGTCGGAGGCCACCCGGTGACGACGGTGCTCGGGCTGCGGGCGCTGCTCGCCCACAAGCACCCGGGGGACGTCGTGACCGTCCGCTTCCGTCGCGGCGGCAAGGTGGAGCAGGCGCAGATCACGACCACTTCCGACCCAACCAGCCCGGGGCGGGCGCTGATCGGCGTGATCCCCGCGGACGACCTGAGAGTCCATCTCCCGATCCCGGTCACGATCGACTCGCAGGGGATCGGCGGGCCTTCCGCCGGCCTCGCCTTCGCACTCGACATCCTCCAGCGGCTCGGGCGGAACGTCACCCACGGGCGGAGGATCGCGGCCACCGGCGAGCTTGCTCTCAACGGCGACGTGCTCCCGATCGGCGGCGTGAAGCAAAAGACGCTCGGCGTCCGCCGTGCGGGTGTGGACGTCTTCCTTGTGCCTGCCGGGGACAACGCGCGCGAGGCGAGACGCTACGCGGACGGGCTCCGGATCATTCCTGTGGAAAACATTCAACAAGCGTTGCGGGCACTGGCAACGACAGCGCCGAAGGCGTGAAGCACGCCTGCTTTTCAGCCGTCCAAAACCGCCGGAAATTGCATTGTTTTCTCCGCAGGCAAGCCTTGAAAGTCTTCTCCGGCCACCTATAGTCCTGCCTTGTCCAGGGAGGCGTCGCAAGGGGAGCGGGCAGGAAGATGAGCAAAGTCGTTAAACCAAGCTGCGAGGATTGCTATTTCCGTCGAGCCGGATTGTGCGCGCTCTCGCTCGAAGCGCCTTGCCCCACGTTCCGACTGCACAGCCGCGGCTCTCTCGTCCCGCCGCGCCAGCCCCGCCTGGTGCCCCGCCCGCTGACGGGCGACTCCCGCGCGGCCTAGCTCACTCTTGCCGGCGCCGGCACCGTCGTCATCAGGCGGGCAAGCCTGGTCACGCCCTCGCCGATCTCCGCCGGCGTGACGAAACTGAACGCGAGGCGAAGGCTGTTCGCCGGGCCGCCGAAGTCGGGCCCGGGGACGAACGTCACCCCGGCCCTCGACGCCGGGCCGAGCAGGTCGGTCGAGTCGACGCCCTCGGCGAGCTCCAACCAGAGGAAGTAGCCGCCCTCGGGCTTGTTCCAGCGGGCTCGCCCGGCCAGCTCCTGCTCGAGCGCTTCGAGCATCGCGTCTCGCCGCTCGCGCAGGAGCCCGGCCACGCGCTCGAGGTTCGGCTCGAACAGCTCTCGCCGGAAGAACTCGTGGACGGTCGCCTGCGCCAGCAGGGCCGGCGTGATGTAGGTCGAGGCGACCAGCGGCTCGAGCTCCACCGCGAGCGCCGACGGAACGATCAGGTAGCCGACGCGCAACCCCGGCGCCACCGTCTTCGAGAACGACGAGCTGTAGAGCACGCGCTCGCCGCCCTCGAGCTCGAGCAACGTCGGCAGCGGCGCGCCCTCGAAGCGAACGAGCCCGTACGGATCGTCCTCGAGCGCGCGCAACCCGCGCTCCCCGACGAACGCCGCCAGACGACGCCGCCGCTCTTCGGAGAGCGTCACGCCCGTCGGGTTCTGAAAGGTCGGGATCGTGTACAGGAGGCGGTCGCCGCCGGCATGCAGACGTTCGAGCTCGTCGACGTCGAGCCCATCCTCGTCGAGCGCCACCTCGCCGACGGGGCGGCCCTCGGCTGCGAGGATCCGCCGCGGCCGGTCGTAGGTCGGCCGCTCGACGAGCACGCGGCCGGGCTCGAGGGTCGCGAGCACGAGGTGGAACGCCTGCAGCGAGCCGTTGGTCACGATCACGCGCCCCGGGTCGACGCCATGCCGCTCCCCGATCCACTCGCGCAGCGGCTCGTACCCGAGCGTGCTGCCATAGGAGAGGATCGTCCGCCCGTCCTCGCGTAGCGCCGCCTGCGCGCAGTCGGCGAGCTCCTCGACCGGCAGCAGGTCGGGCCCCGGGATCCCGCGCGCGAAGGAGATCGTCACGCGACCGAGTCTAGAGAACGGACAAGCCGGCTCATGGTTCTCGGGTGAGCTGCCGGAGTCCGGTGCCCTCGCTCCGGAGGACGACTCGAGGCTACGGCCGACCGGTAGAGCTCGGTTCAGGTGCGGGCGCCGGCGCTCGAGGCGGCGAGGTCGGCGACCTCGGTCGGCGTCGTTCCGACCTGGACGCTGCGGGCCTCGAGGGCCTCCTTCTTCGCCTGCGCCGTGCCCGAAGAGCCGGAGATGATCGCCCCGGCGTGGCCCATCGTCTTGCCCGGCGGCGCGGTGAAGCCGGCGATGTACGCGATGACCGGCTTGGTCACGCTCGCCTCGATGTAGGCGGCAGCCTTCTCCTCCTCGTCGCCGCCGATCTCGCCGACGAGGACGATCAGCTCGGTCTCGTCGTCGGCCTCGAAGCGCTCGAGGACGTCGATGAACGACGAGCCGACGACCGGGTCGCCGCCGATCCCGACGATCGTCGAGTTGCCGAGGCCCCGCTGCGTCAGCTCGTGGCCGATCTGGTAGGTCAGGGTCCCGGAGCGCGAGACGACGCCGACGGCACCCTCGCGGAAGATCTCGGCCGGGATGATCCCGACGTTCGCCTTCCCGGGCGAGAGCGCGCCAGGGCAGTTCGGCCCGAGCATCGTGATCCCGCGCGGGCGGATGTAGGTGTAGATCCGGAGCATCTCGTGCGCGGGCAGCCCCTCCGCGATGCAGATCACCGTGCCGATGCCGGCGTCCACCGCCTCGTAGATCGCGTCGGCCGCGAAGCGCGCGGGGACGAAGACCATCGTCGTGTTCGCCCCGGTCTCGGCCACCGACTCGGCCACCGTGTCGAAGATCGGCACGCCGTCCGCGTCCTGGCCGCCCTTGCCGGGGGTGACGCCGGCGACGACGTTCGTGCCGTAGTCGCGGTTGCGCAGGCCGTGGAAACGCCCCTCCCGGCCGGTCAGGCCCTGAACGACGAGGCGCGTGTCGCGGTCGACGATGATCGCCATCAGGAGGCGGCCTTCCGGGCGCGGAGGACGATCTTCGTGTCGGTCCAGGCCGAGCCGTCTTCGGTCAGCCGATCGGCCAGAAGCTCGCGCACGCGCTCTGCGTCGGCGCCCTCACAGCCGGTGCGGGCGAGCCAATCCTCCAGCGGGTGCGTCTTCTCGAAGTGCTCGACCTGGTCGACCTCGAGCCCGGCCCCGGCCAGGAAGGAGCGCCATTCGTCCTCGCCGTAGTTGCGGACGTGCGTGGGGTCGCGGAGCTTCTCGGCCTCCTCGTGGCGATCGCTCGAGAAGAGCGTGTCCTCGATCACGACCAGCCGCTTGCTGACGCGTGCCATCTCGGCAAGCGCCGACCCGACATCCTCGAAGTGGTGCGGCGCGATCCTCGAGACGACGACGTCGAAGGAGCCGTCCTCGAACGGAATCGACTCCGCCCCGGCGAGCACATCGGCCTGCATTCCAGGCGACGGGTCGAGCGTCACGACCTGGCAGCCCTCGTCCCGCAGCCGGCGCGCGACGTGCCCGCCGCCGGTCGCCACGTCCAGGGCTACGACGCCCTCCCCCGGATCGCACCACGCCACGACCAGGTCGAGGTCGGGCCCCTCGCGGTGCGTCGGGCTCTGGCGGTACGCCTCCGCGCGGTCCGACCAGGTCGTCATCACGCGGCCAGCTCCACAGCGCGGCGGGCGGCGTCGAGCATCGTCGGCTCGACGTGAAGGTTGGGCGGTGCGGCCTCGGCCAGGAGCTCGCGCCCTTCCTCGGCGTTCGTGCCGTCGAAGCGCACTACGATCGGGTGCTCGATCTCGATCTGCGACAGCGCCTGCAGAATCCCCTGCGCCACGACGTCGCAGCGGGTGATCCCGGCGAAGATGTTGAACAGGATCGAGCGCACCTGTCGGTCGGCCGTGATCACTTCGAGTGCGTCGACCACGCCCTGGGCGTCGCCCCCGCCGCCGAGGTCGCAGAAGTTCGCCGGCCGGCCGCCGACGAGGGCGATCACGTCGAGCGTGGACATCACGAGCCCGGCGCCGTTGCCGAGGATCCCAACCTCGCCGTCGAGCTTGACGTAGGTGACGCCCTTCTCGCGGGCGGCGCGCTCCTCGGGCGGGTACGCCTCGGGATCGCGCATCTCCTCGATGTCGGGGTGCTTGTAGAGCGCGTTGTCGTCGACGGTGAACTTCGAGTCGAGGGCGCGGACCTCGCCCTCGGGCGTGACGATCAGCGGGTTGACCTCGCAGAGCATCGCGTCCGTCTCGACGAAGCAGCGGTAGAGCTGCTCGACGATCGTCGCGATCTGCTTCTGCTCCTCGGTCTCGACGATCCCCGCGCCGTAGATCAGGCGCCGCGCCTGGTAGGGCTGGAAGCCTTCGAGCGGGTCGACGTGCAGCCGCGCGAGCGCCTCCGGCTTGGTGGCCGCGACCTCCTCGATCTCGACACCGCCCTCGGTCGTCAGCATGAACAACACCTTCTTGGCGCCTCGGTCGAAGGTGACCGAGAGGTAGTACTCCTTGGCGATCTCCGAGGCGTTCTCGATCCAGAGCTTGCGGACGACGTGGCCGTTGATGTCGAGCCCGAGAATCCCCTCGGCCTTCTGGGCGGCGTCGCCGGGATCGCCGGCGAGCTTGACGCCGCCGGCCTTCCCGCGGCCGCCGGTCAGCACCTGCGCCTTGACGACCACCGGGCCGCCGATCTCCTCGGCCGCGGCGCGCGCCTCGGCCGGAGTCGTCGCGAGCCGGCCCTCGGAGACGGGTATCCCGAACCGCCGGAAGAGCTCCTTGCCCTGGTACTCGTAGAGGTCCACCGGGCGCGGACTCTAGCGAGGCTGGCCCGCGCGGAGGCCCGGGCTCAGTCGCCGCCCTGCGCGATGACGCAGACGACCTGCCCAATGTTGACCGGATGGCCGGGCTCGACGGAGAGCTCGGTGACCGTCCCGTCGCGCGGCGCGGTGATCTCGTTCTCCATCTTCATCGCAGCGACGATGCAGATCACCTGGCCGGCGTGCACCTCGTCGCCCTCGCTCACCTCGACCGCGAGGACAGTGCCCTGCATGGGAGTTGTGACCGCGTCCTTCGCGGCGCCGCGCGCGGTGGCGGCCCCCCGCTCGCGGCGGCGGCGCGCGAGCTCGGCGTAGGGCGGCTCGGGGACGAGCATCGTGACCTCGAAGCGGCGACCGTCGAGCTCGAGGGTCGAGACCCGCTCGCGAAGCCTTCCGTCCGACGCCGCAGGTACCGTTGTTTGCATATGAGACAACGGATCTTGAAGATCCTTGGCCTGCTGCGCGAGCTCCTCGGACTCGACGACACCGTGGCAGGTACCGCCCGCGACGAAGCACGGCTGCTCGAGCAGGGCGCGGTGGAAGCCGATCAGCGTCGTGATCCCGCCGATCTCGTACTCGCCGAGGGCGCGGAGCATTCGGCGGCGCGCGTGCTCGCGGTCGACGCCGTGAACGACCAGCTTGGCGACCAGCGGGTCGTAGAGCGCCTGGACCTCCGAGCCCGCGGCGACCCCGGAGTCGACCCTCACCCCCGGTCCCCCCGGCTCGCGGTAGCTCGTGATCCTCCCAGGGCTGGGCAGGAAGCCGTTGGACGGGTCCTCGGCGTTGATCCGGCACTCGAGCGCGTGCCCGGTGAGCCGGACGTCCTCCTGGCGCAGCCATAGCGGCTCCCCCGCCGCGATCAGAACCTGCTCGCGAACGAGATCGAGGCCCGTGGCCAGCTCGGTCACGGTGTGCTCCACCTGGATACGAGTGTTCATCTCCAGGAAGAAGTACTCGCCCTCGCGTGAGAGCAGCCCCTCGATCGTCCCGGCGCTCCGGTAGCGGACGGCGCGAGTGGCCTCGACTGCGATCTCGCCAATTCGCTCGCGGAGCTCGTCGTCGACCGCCGGCGAGGGCGTTTCCTCGACGAGCTTCTGGTGCCGGCGCTGCATGGTGCAGTCCCGTTCGCCGAGGTGGATCACGTTGCCGTGGGCATCCGCGAGCACCTGAACCTCTACGTGACGCGGGTCTTCGAGATACCGCTCGACATAGACCGCCGGGTCCGAGAAATACGCTTCGCCCTCGCGGCTGGCCGACTCGAAGGCTCGATCGGCCTCGCCTGCCTCGCGCACGACCCGGAACCCCTTGCCTCCTCCTCCGGCGGCAGCCTTGATCGCGAGTGGCCAGCCGAGCTCGCCGCCGAGCCGGGCGACCTCGTCGCCGGAGGTGACAGGCTCGGTAGTCCCGGGCACGACCGGCACCCCTGCGGCCAGCATCTGCCGGCGAGCGGCCGTCTTCGAGCCCATCGTCTCGATCGCATCCGCGGGCGGCCCGATCCAGACGAGGCCGGCACGGGAGACGGCCCTGGCGAAACCGGCGTTCTCGGCCAGGAAGCCGTATCCGGGGTGCACCGCCTCCGCGCCGGCGCGAGTCGCCGCCTCGAGGATGCGATCCGGATCGAGGTAGCTCTCGGCGGCAGGCCCCGGCCCGATCAGGTACGCCTCGTCGGCGGCCGCGACGTGCAGCGAGCCCCTGTCGACCTCGGAATAGACGGCGACCGTGCCGATCCCTAGCTCGCGGAGCGTGCGAAAGATGCGCACGGCGATCTCGCCGCGGTTCGCTACGAGAACTTTCGAGAAGGGCGCCACGGCCCGTATTCTCCATGCGCATGAGCCTGGCCGACCAGCTCACGCTCGCCCGGGCCGCTGTGGTGCCGCTCGTCGTCGCCCTCTACGTCTGGGATTTCCCCAACCACAACTGGTGGGCGACGGGCGTCTTCATCGCAGCGATGACGACAGACTGGTTCGACGGCCGCGTCGCGCGGCGCCACGGCCGCTCCTCGGCGCTCGGCTCGCTGCTCGACCCGGTGGCAGACAAGCTGCTCGTGCTGACCGTCCTGATCGTGCTGATCGACCAGGACGTCTTTCCCGGGTGGATGGTCGCCGCGATCGTCGCCCGTGAGTTCCTCGTCTCGGGCCTGCGCCTTGCGGCGCTCGAGCGCGGGGTGGTCATGCGCGCGCGCGACCTCGGCAAGCTCAAGACGTGGTCGCAGGCCACCGCCGCGGCCATCGGCGGCTTCGCCGCAGCGGGCGCCTGGAGCACGAGCGTCGCCTGGTGGGCACTGCTCGTCGCGCTCGTGCTCACCTGGCTCTCCGGACTGGACTACGCGCGCGTCGCGCCGAGGCTCCTCCGCGGCCGCCCGGCCTAGGAGGTTTGGTGGAATAGCGCTGGGCACAGACGGTATTTCGTCAAGCCCTCCTAGTAGCTTTCGTCCTCGTCCTCGACGCCGTCGCGAATCCCGTCCCGGCGCCAGAGGCTGCGGTAGGCCGGCGGCGCACCGTCGTCCGCATTCTGATCCTCCAACGCAGCGAGGATCGCCGCGCGCTCGGCCGGGCTCGGTTCCGGCGTGATCTCTGGCTCCACAGGCCCCAGCCTATGTGAGGCTGAGGCGCCGACTTGGCGGCGCCGACCATGGAAGCCGTGCGAGCTCTTGCGCGCGCGGCCGTCCAACGCAGCATCTTGGACCGCAGCGCCGGTGCCCGCCTATCCGGATGGCCGAGGCGCCGACTTGGCGGCGCCGACCGTGGAGGCGGTGCGAGCTTTCGCCCGCGCGGCCGTCCAATGCAGCATCTTGGACAGCAGCGCCGGTGCCCGCCTATCCGGATGGCCGAGGCGCCGACTTGGCAGCGCCGACCATGGAGGCCGTGCGCGCTTTGCGCGCGCGGCCGTCCAATGCAGCATCTTGGACAGCAGCGCCCGGTGCCTGCCTGTCCCGATGGCCGCTAAAGCGCATCCGGGCTCAGGACGATACGAAAAGCGATGAGCCGCCCACTCGCAGTAGCCGCCTGCTGCGCGCTCCTCGCCGCGCCCGCCGCCGGCGCCGTCAATATCGGCGGCGGCACCTTCGGCAAGGCCGGCTCGAAGACGACCGCGCCGCCCAAGTCCTGGGCCCAGCCCCAGATCCGCGTCGTCGTCGCGCACGGGCTGATGGCTAAGAGCGTTGCGGTCTTCCGCCCGAACGACGCCCTCACCCAGGGTGAGCTGGCCTCGCTCACGGCCGCGCTGACCAAGCAGGCACCACAGGCGCCGCCCGACCCGACCGCGCCTGTCACGCTGACGAAGCTCGACGCGCGACTGGTGAGCGCGATCCACCTCTCCGACGCCGCCGCGGCGTTCGTCACGGGCGCGAAGGCCGAAGGCCTCGCCATCCCTGCCCGCTTCGGCACCGAGACCGTCGCGCGCCTGCTCGGCCTCCGCACCAACCATCCGGCCAAGTACGACGATCTCGAGCTGCTCCCGTCGAGCCCGGTGACGCGCGCCGAGACCGCCTACTCCGTCGCAAGGATCCTTCAGTTTCAGGGCTGGGAGCAGCAGTACGTGGAGGACGCCGCTGCCACCTTTACCTTGCCCAGCTTGAGTGCGTGGCAGCTCCGTGTGCTGAACACCGCCGTCCACTTCATCGGCTACCCCTACGTCTGGGGCGGGACGAGCGAGCACGCCGAGACCCCCTTCGGGGTCAAGGCGCTCGGCGGCTTCGACTGCTCGGGCTTCGTCTGGCGCGTCTACAAGCTGCAGAAATATCCGGGCGGCGCAGCCCTGAACGCCACGATCAAGGGGCGCACGACCTACCAGATGAGCGGCGAGGTACCCCGTTCGAAGCGGATCGCCTTCGCCAAGCTCGCCCCCGGCGACGTCGTCTTCTTCGGCTCCAAGGGATCACACTCGACACCCGGCCAGGTCGGGCACACGGGCATCTACCTCGGCAACGGCTGGATGATCCACTCCTCCGGGCAGGGCGTCGCCGTCGTGCCGATGACCGGCTGGTACCGGCAGTCGTTCGCGTGGGCGCGGCGACCGCTGGCCGAGGCCGGTCTTTCCGGCTTGTAACCCGTAAAGCCAACCTGGCAACGACTTCCCCCTTCCGGGGGATGCCTGCATCCAGCCCCGGAATGGAAAATCGCCTGGTCATGTTTCGAGCCTTGGGGAGGTTGACGATGTTGCAGTGGCGTCCTCGCCTCGTTGCGCTTTTCCTCGTTGCCGCGTCGATCACGATCGTGCTGGCCGGGGGCGTCGAGGAACTTCTGAACCTGTACTGGTAGCCGGCGAGTGGACAAGAGCGCCCTCCCGCCGCCGCGGCTGCTCGGCGTCATTCTTCCTGTGTGCGTGGCCGGTTTCGGCGTCACCGTCGCGGCCACCGTCTCCTTCGCCGTCACGCCGCACCCTGCGAGCACGCTGCTCGGGCTCGCCGGACTGCTGATCGCCTCGACCCTCGCCGACCGCTTCCCGGTACCGGTCGAGGGCGTGGACACCGGAGGCGTCTCGCTTTCGTTCGTCTTCGGCGTCGCCTCGATCGTCCTCTTTGGGTGGGCCGCGGGAGTGCTGGTCGTCTTCCTGGCGCCCGCTGTGACTCAGCTGCTCGAGCAACGGCCCCGGATCCGGATCGCCTACAACGTCTCGGTGCTGGCGCTCGCAGCCACTGCGGCCGGAGCGCTCTCGGCGCCGCTCCGGGACGCGGAAGGTGCAAGCGGCGTGCTCGCCCGCGTCGGCGCGGCGGCCTCGGCCCAGTACACCGTCAACCTCGTCCTGATCACGGCCGTCGTTGCAGTCAGCTCGCGTCGTTCCCTGTTCGCGCTCGCCCGCTCCAACATGCGCTGGACGATCGTGCCGTTCTCGCTGATGGCGTCGGCGGCGCTGATGCTCGTCGTGCTCTGGCAACGCTCGCCGTTCCTCTCGGTCGCGCTCGTCGGACCGCTGCTCGCGATCCAGCTCTACCAGCGGGCGATCGTCCGGGCCCTCCGGGCGATGAGGCTGGCGCTGACGGACCCGCTGACCGGGCTCGGCAACCACCGCCACTTTCACGAGCGGCTCGAGCGGGAGCTCGCGCAGGCTCGCGAGCGCCGGCTGCCGCTGTCGCTCTGCCTGATCGACGTCGACGACTTCAAGCGGATCAACGACCGCTTTGGGCATCCGGCGGGGGACCGCCTGCTCTCCCAGCTCGCGACCCGTCTTCGCCAGACCGGCGAAGCGTTCCGGCTCGGAGGTGACGAATTCGCGCTGCTGCTGCCGGGCTTCGACGAGTCGGCAGCCCTGGCCGCCGCGTCGTCCATCGTCGAGCGGATCGGCGCCCTCAACCTCGAGCAGGTCGGGGCGGTGACGGTCAGCGCCGGTCTCGCCATCTCCCCGCAGCACGCGGCCGAGCGCGACGAGCTGATCCGGCTCGCCGACAGCGCGCTCTACTGGGCGAAGGAGTACGGCAAGAACCGCGTTCGCGCCTACCGGCCGGACGTGATCGAGCTCGCCGAGCTGAAGCGCCTCGCGAGCGGGCCCGACCGGGCGGCGCGGTTTCGAGCGGCGGCCAGCCTCGCGCGCGCAGTCGACGCCCGCAACGCATACAGCGGCAGCCATTCGCAGCGGGTGGCGGACCTGGCGGCCCGCACGGCGCGCAGGCTCGGCCTTGCCGACGAGGAGGTCGAGCTCACCCGGCTCGCCGCGAGCCTGCACGACCTCGGCAAGCTCGCGATCCCCGAGGAGCTCCTGCGCAAGCCGGGCCCCCTGACCGAGCCCGAGCGGATGGTGCTCGAGCGCCACCCGCAGATCGGGTTCCGCATGCTCGAGAGCCTCGGAGTGGACACGGTCGCCGAATGGGTTCTGCACCACCACGAGCGCTGGGACGGAAGCGGCTATCCCGACGGCCTGCCGGGGGAGCGGATCCCGCTGGGCGCACGGATCATCTTCGTGGCCGACGCGTTCGACGCGATGACCTCCGAGTGCGTCTACCGGCGCCGCGTGTCGGTGGACGAGGCGGTCGCCGAGCTCGGCCGTTGCGCAGGCACGCAGTTCGACCCCGAGATCGTGTCCGCGTTCGCGGACGAGCTCGCGCTCGACGCAGCGCCGGCAGAGCCGGCGGCAGCACTGGCGTCTTGACGCGTGCGCGGGGCGGGCCTCTGCGGCGAGCCCGCCCCGCGAAAAACCGCGCTGCGGTTGTGACACTTTCGGCGCGGTCCCGTCACACACCCGCGCGCGTTTGCTCGTTACGATCGCCTCGGGGAGGAGGATGGGCGCGCCTTAACAAGGGGACCGGGGGCCCAGGCTTGCGAGGCCGGGCGGCGGTTGCAGTAGCCTCGGCTGCGTGGGCGGCTTCTCCAAGACCCTGATCGAGACCTCCGGCTACGACCGTGAAGGGTTTGCGAGCCGGTACGACCGCTTCCGCCCCCGACCGCCGCGCGGGCTGCTCGAGCTGCTCGCCCGCTACTCGCGCGCCGCGCGGCCCGCGCTGGTCATCGACCTCGGCTGCGGGACCGGCCTCTCGTCCCGGGCCTGGTCCGGCGTGGCGCGTCGAACGATCGGCGTCGAGCCCAACCCGGCGATGCTGGCCGCTGCCGAGGACGCTCCCGGCGTCGAGTACCGCGAGGGCTACTCGCACGAGACGGGCCTTCCCGGCGGCGAGGCCGACATCGTCACGTGCTCGCAGTCGCTCCACTGGATGGAGCCCGAGCCCACCTTTGCGGAGGCGGCCCGCTTGCTCCGGCCGGGCGGCGTCTTTGCTGCCTACGACTATGACCTGCCGCCCGCCGTCGATCCGGAGCTCGACGACGCCTTCCGTGCCTACCAGCACCGCCGCGCCCAGGCCCGCGAGCGACGCGGGATCAGGCGCGGCGCGGACAGCTGGCCGAAGGCGGGACACCTCGGCCGCATGCGCGCGAGCGGCAGTTTCCGGGTCTGCCGCGAGGTCGTGCTGCACTCGGTCGAGCAGGGAGACGCCGAGCGCGTCGGCGGCCTCGCCCGCAGCCTCGGCTTACCCGTGGCCGAGATGAGCGACCGCGAGCTCATGCGGGAGCTGCGGCTGGAGGACCTCGACTGGGCGGCCCGGCGCGTGCTCGGTGACCGTACGGTGCCTTTCCTCTTCGGCTACCGCGTCCGGCTCGGCGTGACCTACTAGGAGTAGTAGGAGGGATTGGCGAAACGGCGGATCATCCTCCGCCGCTCCTGCTCCTCTGTCGCGCCTGCTGGACAAACGCCACGGCAAAGCCAGTGAACACAATTCCAACCCACCACAGCCATCTGGGTCCGACCGAGGTTGCGATCGCAAAACAAGCGGCTGTGGCTCCAAGGCAGCCGAGAGCAGCGTAAAGAGGGTGTTCCCAGAGCCGAGACCACACCCCCTTATGGTGCCAGCTTTGCGATCTCTAAAGCGGGATGTTCCCGTGCTTGCGAGGCGGACGGCGCTCGCGCTTCGTCAGCGCGGTCTCGAGCGCATCGGCGAGCACCGGGCGGGTCCGCCGCGGCTCGATCACGTCGTCCACATAGCCGCGCTCGGCGGCGACGTACGGGTTGGCGAAGCGCTCGCGGTAGTCCTCGATCAGCTCGGCGCGCCGAGCGTCCGGGTCGGCCGCCCCCTCGAGCTCGTGCCGGAAGACGATGTTGACGGCGCCCTCCGGCCCCATCACGGCCACCTCGGCGGTCGGCCAGGCGACGTTGAAGTCCGCCCGGATGTGCTTCGAGCTCATGACGTCGTAGGCCCCGCCGTACGCCTTGCGCGTGATCACCGCGAGCTTGGGCACCGTCGCCTCGGCATACGCGTAGAGCAGCTTCGCCCCGTGGCGGATGACCCCGCCCCACTCCTGCGCGGTTCCCGGCAGGAAGCCGGGCACGTCGACGAAGGTGACCAGCGGGATGTTGAAGGCGTCGCAGGTGCGGACGAAGCGCGCGCCCTTCACGGACGAGTCGATGTCCAGCACACCGGCGAGCGCACGGGGCTGGTTGCCGACCACGCCGACCGGATGGCCGTTCAGCCGGGCGAAGCCGCAGACCAGGTTCTCGGCCCAGCGCTCGTGCACCTCGAGGAACTCGCCCTCGTCGACGACCCGCCTGACGACCTCCTTCATGTCGTACGGGTGCGCGGGGTCGTCGGGGATCAGCGTGTCGAGCTCGACGTCCTCGCGGGAAGGCGGGTCGGCGGGCTCGGAGTACGGCGGCGGGTCGACGTTGTTCTGCGGCAGGAACGAGAGCAGGTAACGGGCGTCCTCGAGGCAGGCCTCCTCACTCGGTGAGATGAACTGCGCGACCCCCGACTTGGTCGCGTGCGTCACGGCGCCGCCGAGCTCTTCGAAGTTGACCTCCTCGCCGGTGACCGTCTTGACCACGTCGGGCCCGGTGATGAACATGTACGAGCTGCCCTCGACCATCAGCACGAAGTCCGTGATCGCCGGGGAATAGACCGCTCCGCCGGCGCAGGGCCCCATGATGAGACTGAGCTGCGGGATCACGCCCGAGGACTGGACGTTCCGCCAGAAGATCTCTGCGTAACCGGCGAGCGAGACGACGCCCTCCTGAATGCGCGCGCCGCCGGAGTCGTTGATCCCGATCACCGGGCAGCCGTACTTGGCGGCCATGTCCATCACCTTGCAGACCTTCTCGGCGAAGACCTCGGAGAGGCTGCCGCCGAAAATGGTGAAGTCCTGCGAGAAGACGAACACGCGGCGGCCGAAGATCGTCCCGTAGCCGGTCACGACGGCGTCGCCGTAGGGCCGCTTCTCGCGCATCCCGAACTCGGCCTCACGGTGACGGACGTAACGGTCGAGCTCCACGAACGAGCCCGGGTCGAGCAGCCCCTCGACCCGTTCCCGGGCGAGCAGCTTGCCCTCCGCGCGGTGGCGCTCGACGGCTTTCTCGCTGCCGGCGTGGCGCGCCGCTTCGCGCAGCTCCTCGAGGCGGCGGAGCTTTGCCTGGGTCGACTCGGTCTCGGCGGCCACGGCGCGAGCGTACCCCCGAACGGCGTCGCGTGTGCGTGAAGGTCACCCGTCCGGGGGACTTCGGGCGCGGTCGCCCCGCCTACGGTGAGGACAGCGGTTAGGAGTCCTGCGGAGGGCAGTAGATGCGGCGCTCGTACGTCCGACGACCAAGCCGTCTTCCCTCGGCGCGTGCGCTCACGCGTTCGCGGTCGCGTGCGCTTCCGTTCGTGCTGGCGCTCCCGCTCGTCGCGGTCCTCTGGGTGACGATCGGGCTCCCGATTCTGTCCGACGCCACGACCGCGTCGGCCAGCGACCGGCGGTCCCGCGACGCGTTCCTCCAGGCGGCCGGGCAGCCCGGGAAGAACGGCGGCAACCGGGGAACCTCGTCCGAGACGGTGTCCGTTGCCAGCTTCTCGACCTCGGTGCTGCGCGCCGTCGGCATCGGCGTGCCGCAGAGCCCGCCGACTTCCGGCTCGTCCGGGTCGTCGTCGCGGGGTTGGGCCGGAAGCCCGCCCGTGGATCCCGAGCCTTCGATACCACCCGCGCCCGGGCCCACGCCTCGGCCGAGCACGAATCCTCCGCCACCCGCTACACAACCTCCGCCAGCGCCGCCACCGCCGCCTCCGCCGCCACCTCCCCCGGCTCCGCCGCCGCCTCCGCCACCGCCACCGCCTCCTCCACCGGCACATCTGGGTATCAGCCAGACAGCCGACGCGGCCGTCGCCGACCCGGGCTCGACGATCGGATTCACCGTGTCCCTCGCCAACGACGGCGGCGTGCCTGCCGGCGGGCTCTCGATCAGCGACGAGCTCCCGCAAGGAACGGCCGTCGAGTGGGCCGTCGACATCGGCGTCAGCGACAGCGGCTGGCTCGTCACCGGCTCGCCGCCGGACCAGCAGCTCGTCTACGAGCCGACGACGATCAGCGCTCACTCGACCACCCGGGTGCACGTGATCAGCACGACGAACGCCGGGAGCTGCGGGAACTACGTCAACAGCGCTGCCTTCTCGAGCTTGAACGGCGGCTCGGGACACGCCTCGGACTGGGTTCACGTCACCTGCCCGCCGCCGCCGCCTCCTCCTCCACCGCCACCTCCGCCTCCGCCACCTCCGCCGGGGCCGCATCTGGCGATCGCGACCACGGCCGACGCCGGCGTCGTCGGGGCAGGCTCCGAGCTGGGCTTCACGGTCGTGCTCGACAACACCGGCGCTGGCGCGGCCACCGGGCTGGTCGTCACCGACACGCTTCCCGCGGGCACCGACGTCACCTGGACGATCGACGGCGGGGCAACAGACTCCGGCTGGTCGCTGAGCGGCTCGCCACCCGACCAGAGCATCGTCTACAGCCCCTCGAGCCTCGCGGGCAACTCCCGCACGCAGGTGCACGTGATCAGCGAGACCACGACGAACTCCTGCGGAAGCTTCGACAACACCGCCTCGTTCGCGAGCGACAACGCCGGCTCGGCGCAGGCCTCCGACTCGGTTGCCGTCGACTGCGCCCCGCCCCCGCCTCCTCCACCCCCTCCGCCCCCACCCCCTCCGCCGCCTCCGCCTCCGCCTCCGGCGAGCTATTCGAGCGAGGTGCTGTCCGACAGCCCGATCGCCTACTGGCGACTCGGCGAGACGAGCGGCTTCTTCGCCACGGACTCGAGCGGCAACGGCCACACGGGCGGCTACCTGCACGGCGTCACGCAGGGAGTCACGGGCGCCCTTGCCCACGACGCGAACAAGGCCGCCCGCTTCAACGGTGTCCAGGCCGAGGTCGCAGCGTTCGACAACGCAGCCCTCCGGCTGAACGGCTCCTGGAGCATCGAGTTCTGGGCCCGTCAGATCTCGTTCGTGCACACCGCGCCGGGAATCCTCGACAAGGGAAACTCGGCGACTGCGAACGGCTACTGCATCCAGGCCAACTCGAGAGGCGCGCTGACGCTCGTGCGGAACGGGAAGCAGGTCGCCACCGGCAACGGGGCCCTCACCTCGACCTTCCGGCACTTCGTCGTCACCTACGACGGCTCCAGAGTCCACTGGTACGTCAACGGCTCGCTGGTCACCACGGCGTCGATCACCTTCCCGACCAACGCCGGTTGGCAGTTGTTCGAGATCGGCAAGGGCGACTCGGGCCAGTTTGCGAACGACGACATCGACGAGGTCGCGCTCTACTCGACGGCTCTGAGCGCGTCCCGCGTCGCAGCTCACTATTCGGCCGGTTCCTGAGGGCGCGGGACGCGTCCACCGGGGGTCAAGCGGGCCGCACGCGCCGCCGATAACCGATTCATGAGCTCTGCGGCTTCAGCGGCGACGCCTGCAGAAGGGCGGTCGACCCCTTCGCCGAGACGCGCCCGGTCCTCGATCTCGCGAAGGGCCGGCCTCCAGCTGCTCGCAGGCCTTCTCGTCGTGGCCGGCATCCCGGTGGTCGCGACCGTCCGCATCCTCGATGCGAGCGCGCTGCGGAACGAGCGCGCCCAGGCGGATGCGACGCTCCGCTCGCAGCTTCAGCAGGCAGGTGCCGTGGTCCAGGGGCTGGCGGACAACGCCTCGACCCGCGCCGACGACATGACGCGCTCGCCCGTCCTGCAGCGCGCCTTCCTCACGAACGACCGCGCGACGATCGTCGCGCTGGCCCGCAAGAACCCGGGCGTCGTCTTCTACCTGCACGGAAAGCCCGTGACGGGTGCCATCCCGGGCGCCGCGCTGACCAGATCCGTCTCGCTCGCCCTGAACGGCGCGACGGTCGGTCGCGTCGTCGCCACCGTCCCGCTCGGCACACGGCTCGAGCGGAAGCTGCTCCGCACGGTCGCTCACGGCCACGGCGACCGGCTGCTGATCGTCCGCCGCGGGGTCGCGGTCGGGTCCGGCCGGCAGGTGAAGGTAGCCGGCCGGACGATTCTCCTCGGCGGCGAGCGCTTTCGCGGCGGGCTCGCTCCGATCCCGAACGCGCCGGGGACGAACCTGCTCGCAATCAGGCCCGAGCGCGCCATCGACCGTGCCGTCCACCCGTACGAGCAGCGCGTGCTCTACGCAGCGATCGGCTCGTTCGCGCTGCTGCTCCTGGCCGGCCTCCTCTTCGGCGGGCCGATCGTGCGCAGCCTCGGCGACTTCCGTCGCGTCGTCTCGCAAGCGGCGACCGACTCGCTCACCGGCCTCGCGAATCGCTGGAGCTTCGACGAGGAGCTGGCGCTGGAGTGGCGCCGGGCGGAGCGGGTTGGCGACTCGCTTGCGCTGATCCTGGCCGACCTCGACGACTTCAAGTCCGTCAACGACACCTACGGCCACCCGGTGGGAGACCAGGTGCTCCGGCGGATCGCCGAGATCCTGGCGCTGAACATCAGACAGGTCGACCTGGCCGCCCGCTACGGCGGCGAGGAGTTCGCCGTGATCGTGCCCGAGGCCGACCTCGAGGGCGCGATTCAGCTCGCCGAGCGGCTGCGCACAGCCCTCGAAGCGCACGAGATCGAGCTGCCGGACGGAAAGCGGATGGCCGTGACCGCGAGCTTCGGCGTCGCCGTCAAGGGAGACCTGCCCCACGGCGAGGATCTGATCGCGTCGGCCGACGAGGCGTTGTACGAATCGAAGCGCGCGGGCAAGAACCGCGTCTCGCCCCTGCCGGAAGGCGAGGGCGGGAAGCCGGCAGCGAAGCCCGCGGACCGAAGGCACAGGAAGCCCGCGGCCACGACCGCGGCTCGAAAGACAGGCAAGTCTTAGCCTCCCGGCTAGGGTTTGCCTGCATGCGAGTCTCGGCCAAGGTCGACTACGCGGTCCGCGCAGGCGCGGAGCTGGCGGCCGCCTCCGGTGCGGGGCCGGTCAAGGGCGAGCGGATCGCGCAGTCGCAGCAGATCCCGCTGAAGTTCCTCGAGAACATCCTGCTCGAGCTGAAGCACGCAGGGCTCGTCCAGAGCCAGCGCGGCGCCGAGGGCGGCTACTGGCTCGCTCTGCCGGCAGAGGAGATCTCGCTCGCCGACGTGATCCGAGCGGTCGAGGGACCGATCGCCAACGTGCGCGGCGAGCGGCCGGAGCAAGTCGAGTACCTCGGCGCGGCCGGGCCATTGCGCGAGGTGTGGATCGCCGTGCGCGGCAACCTGCGTGCGGTGCTGGAGAAGGTCACCCTGGCCGACGTCGCCGCGGGACGCCTGCCCGACGAGGTCAGCCGGATCGCGGCCGATCCGGACGCCTGGCTCCCTCACTGAAGACCGTCTCGCGGCTCGAGCGAACGTAGACGATTTGCCCGCGCTCGAGCTCGAGCTGCAGCGCCTCCTCCTGCGTCAGCTGCGATAGCAGGTGCTGGCCGTCGTCACGCACGAGCTCGACGCGCACCTCGAAGCCGAGGTGGACGACCCGCTCGACCATCGCCTCGACCGAGCCGGCATCCGGCTCGAGCATGACCTCGACGTCGTGCGGCCGAACGAAAGTCTCGCCGAGCCGGTTCACCGGCCCCACGAAGCTCATCACGAACGCGTTGGCAGGCGCGTCGTAGAGCTCGCGCGGTGCGCCGACCTGCTCGATCCTCCCGTCGTTGAGAACGACGATCTGGCCGGCGACCTCCATCGCCTCCTCCTGGTCGTGCGTGACGATGATCGTCGTCACGTGCACCTCGTCGTGCAGGCGGCGCAGCCAGGCGCGGAGCTCCTTCCGCACGCGCGCATCGAGGGCGCCGAACGGCTCGTCGAGCAGCAGCACGCTCGGCTCGACCGCCAGCGCCCGGGCGAGGGCCATCCGCTGCCGCTGGCCGCCGGAGAGCTGCGCCGGGTAGCGCTTGGCGAGCCCCTCGAGCTGGACCAGCTCCAGCAGCTCGCGCACACGCCGCTTGATCTCGGCACGCGGCCGCTTGCGGATCGAGAGGCCGAAGGCGACGTTGTCGTAGACGGTCATGTGCTTGAACGCCGCGTAGTGCTGAAAGACCATCCCGACGCCCCGGGAGCGTGCCGGCCGCTCGGTGACGTCCTCGGAGCCGATCAGCACCTGGCCGGCGTCGGGCTCCTCGAGCCCGGCGATCACGCGCAGGAGCGTCGACTTGCCGCTGCCGCTCGGGCCTAGCAGCGCGGTGAGCGAGCCTTCGGGGATCGCGACCGACACGTCGTGCAGCGCGGTGAAACCGTTGAACCGCTTCGTCACGTCGATGACGGTGATCCCGCTCATGAAGCCTCCCTCGGGTGCAGGGCGCGCAGGCCGACGACGACCGCGATCGCGATCAGCGCGAGCACGACGGAGGTTGCGTACGCGCCCGACGTGTCGAAGCCGTCGAACTGGGCCTTCACGTACAGCGGCAGCGTCTGCGTGCGGCCCTCGATGTTGCCGGAGACCGCGCTGAC
>Ga0187776_10000326_pt1 | contig 23379 bp, 21 predicted proteins | sample 0216_BV02_MP12_2_FD_132426 | JGI IMG/M metagenome (GOLD analysis project Ga0187776, IMG submission 132426) | Tropical peat soil microbial communities from peatlands in Department of Meta, Colombia - 0216_BV02_MP12_20_MG | ecosystem: Environmental > Terrestrial > Soil > Wetlands > Peat | place...
GACGCGTCAACGGGCCTCCCCGTGTACAGCCTTTACGGGGACACGCGCCGCCCGACCGATCTGATGCTGCAAGGCATCGATGCTCTCGTCTTCGATATTCAGGATGCGGGTGTGCGCTTCTACACGTATATCACGACGATGGCCTACTGCATGGAAGCGGCCGCAAAGCGCCACATTGCATTTTTCCTGCTCGACCGCCCCAACCCGCTAGGAGGCGACATCATTGAAGGACCGATGCTCGACGCCGACCGGCTGTCTTTCACCGGCTATTTTCCTATGCCGGTGCGTTATGCCATGACCATGGGCGAACTGGCGCAAATGTTCAATGCCGAAAATAAAATTGGTGCCGACCTCCATGTGATTGCGATGAAAGGCTGGCGTCGCGCCGACGCGTATGATCAAAGTGGCTTGCCGTGGATTCCGCCGTCGCCGAATTTGCGCAGCCTGAACGGGGCGTTTCTTTATCCGGGGATTGAAATCCTTCAAGCGGGAGGAGTGTCCGTGGGGCGGGGAACCGACACGCCTTTTGAAATCCTCGGTGCGCCGTGGATTCAGGGCGGGGAACTGGCGGCGGAGCTAGCCCGGCGCTCGATCCCTGGCGTGCGTTTCCATGCGGGGCTCTTCACGCCCGACGACGGCCTATACAAAGGCGAATACTGCCAGGGTGTCTCGATCACGATCACTGACCGCGACGGATTCCGATCCACGCGCATGGGACTCGAGATTGCTGGCGCCCTTCAGCGGTTGTACCCGCAACATTTTCATCTTGAAAAGATAATCCAACTGCTGGGTTCTCAATCCACTCTCGAACAATTGCAACGAGGCGTGCCGGCGGCACAGATCGTCGCGAGTTGGCCGGGAGATCTGGACAAATTTCGCGCCATCCGCGAAAAATATCTCCTGTATCAATAATCCGCTATGGGAAACGCCACGCACTCGCCGGCAGGATCTCGACCCAAGGCCTGGCTGGCCTGGAGCAGCGGCAAAGACAGCGCCTGGGCGCTTCACACTGTGCGCCAAGCCGGCGAATTGGAAGTCGTCGCACTGCTGACCACTGTGAATCGGGACTTTGGCCGCGTTGCAATGCACGCCGTGCGGATGTCCTTGATCGAGTTACAAGCCGCCGCTGTGGGGCTGCCGCTTGTCACAGTTCCTATCCCTGCCGTGTGCAGGAACGAAATTTATGAGCAGTCAATGGGGAAGGCAATGGCCCGCGCGAGGGACGAAGGCGTCCGCCACATTATCTTCGGCGATCTGTTTTTGGAGGACATTCGCGCCTACCGCGAGAAGCAGCTTGCAGGCTGTGGAATGAGCCCTGTGTTTCCCCTTTGGAGACGCGACACCTCGCAATTGGCTCGAGAAATGATTGCAGGCGGGTTGAGTGCCTACGTCACTTGCGTGGACCCGCGAAAAATAGACCGAAAATTCGCCGGGCGCCGGTTCGATGCGGAATTCCTTGCTGAGCTCCCGCCGCATGTCGACCCGTGCGGGGAGAATGGAGAATTTCATACTTTCGCCAACGCCGGGCCGATGTTCGGCCAGCCGATTCCAGTCGGGGTCGGCGAAACCGTCGAGCGCGATGGCTTTGTTTTCACTGACCTATTTCCTAGGGCAGCCGCGGCCGGCAAAGTATAGAATTCCTGCGCGCTAAAAGTTTCAGGCGCCATACAAATATGCAAATCTGCTCTCTCCTCCCATCTGCCACGGAAATCTTGTATGCGCTTGAACTCGGTGATTCAGTCGCGGGCGTGACGCACGAGTGCGATTTCCCGCCCGAGGCAGCGCAAAAGCCGGTATTAATTCACTCGCGGGTCGATTCTCACGGGATGCCGCAGGAAATCGACCGTCAGGTCACGGAGCTCGTATCGCGCGGCGAGAGCATTTACTCAGTAGATGCGCAACTCCTCGAATCGCTTGGTCCGGATTTAATCATCACCCAGGATTTGTGCCATGTTTGCGCGGCTTCTCCGGATGACCTGGCGACTGCTCTCGCGCGCCTGCCCAAGCAGCCGCGGGTTCTGTCGCTCTCGCCTCACTCGCTGGATGATGTGTGGCGCGATATCCGCCGCGTGGGAGAAGCCACTGGAACTGAAAAAGAAGCGGATGCGCTGGCGACTGATCGGGCGAGAAAAGTTGCTGCGACCGCGGCGAGAGCAAGACAGGCAGGTTCGCGTCCGCGTGTCGCTTGTCTTGAGTGGCTCGATCCTTTCTATGTCGGCGGACACTGGGTGCCGGAAATGGTGGCAGCGGCGGGGGGTGAGGACGTGCTGGGACGAGCGGGAGAGCCTTCCTTTCGCGTTACGGCTGAAAACATTGCGAACAAACAACCGGAGATCATCATCGTCATGCCTTGCGGCTATAACGCTACACGAGCCGCCGCGGAATTTCGTTCAATGGCGTTGCCGGAAAGTTGGGCGGAATCACCGGCGTTGCGCGAGCGGCGTATCTTCGCCGTAGATGCCAACAGCTATTTCTCGCGTCCCGGGCCGCGCCTCGCGGAGGGAGTCGAAATCCTTGCGCAACTTCTCCATCCGGAATTGTTCCGCATCAGCGTACCGGCGGGGGCTGTTCAGGCGTTGTAGCAGGCCACGAATTCGAAGCAGCGTCCCGTCTTCCTAAGGCCCTAAGTGGTTGCTTCCGCCTTCTTGCGCCAGATCCGGTAGAAGATTAATCCAGAGAGTATCAGCGCGAGGCCGATGGATGAGCGCACCGGCCGTTGAATCCAGATACTGATTGTCAGCGCCAATGCACCGAGCAGAAAAATCACCGGCACGATGGGATAGCCCCAGGTCTTGTACGGTCTCGGCAAATCCGGCCGAGTGCGGCGCAGGCGGATCATGGCCAGCACCGAAAGGGCGTAGAAAATCCACGCCGCAAAGACGAACAACGAAGTCAACTCTTCAAACGTTCCGGTCAGGGCCATCAGGCTGGCCAGCGCTCCTTGAAAAATCAACGCACCTGCCGGCGTTCGGTATTTCGGATGCACACTGGAGGTCACACGAAAGAACAACCGATCACGAGCCATAGCGTACGGCACGCGCGCGCCGCTCAGGAGCGACGAGTTGAGCGTTCCCAGCGCTGCCACCATCATCGCCAGTGTGACCCAGGATGCCGCGCCGCGCCCTGCGATGCCCTCGACGACATCTGAGGCGACGTGCTCCGAGTGGGCCACATTCGCAAAAGGCAGCATATAGATGCACACCGCGCTGAACAGCAGATAGACGCTGGCGACAAGGATCGTCCCCCCTAACAACGCGAGCGGAAAATTTCGCTGCGGATTCTGGATTTCGGAGCCTACACGGTTCAAATCCTCCCAGCCATCGTAGGCCCACAGCGACGCAGCGAGCGCCGCCAGAAAACTCGCGAGCGCACCGGTGCCTGCTGTTGCCGGCCAGAACGGATGAAAATGCGCGGCGCTGCCATGGCCGAATGCAAAAGCCGCCACCACGATTGCGAGCACCGCCGCAATCTTTAGTGCGGTCAACGCGACCTGCACCTGCCCACCCAGCCGAACGCCCAGATAATTTATGAAGGTAATCAGGGCGATTGCAGCAACGGCTACCGGTTGCGCCCATGTGAACACGAAGTCGTACGGTTTACCCGTGACGGGATTGGTCAGGTGCCAGGAAAATATGGGCAGCGCGAGGTAGGGAATCGGGAAGCTTGAGAAGCGCGCGAATCCTGCGGCGATTGAAGCGGCGGAGCTCGACTCGCCCACCATTGAGTGCATCCAGCCGAACAGGAAGCCCCAAACGGGCCCAAGACCTTTGCTCAGGTAGGCGTACTGGCCGCCTGCTTCCGGCAGCGCGGCACCGAGCTCAGCAAAGCACAGCGCGCCGAACAGTGTCAGCAGCCCCCCTCCGATCCAGGCTGCATAAACGATGCTGACGGACCCGCCGACAGCGGCCATCTCGCTCGGCTTCAAGAAAATTCCCGTCCCGACCATCGTGCCAACCACGATGGATGCCGCGGCCCATGGACCCAGGGCGCGGACTAGATCGAGTGGCTTTTTCTCTTCTGTTCTGGCTTCGATAGTGGCGCTCCAAACCGCCCGCCCGGCGGCTAGTTAAGACCGCGTTTCTCCTGCACAGTTTCCGCGCTGGTCAGGCTCACGAGTGATCCCACCGAAAATGTGATGAGTGTGCCGACCAGCACGTACCAGGTCCAGGCAAGTGGCGTGAACCATTTGATCGCGATCATGCTTGCGAGCCCCGCCGCAAACCCAGCAAGCGCGCTCCTCTCGTTCGCGCGGGGGTTCCAGGTGCCCAACAGGAACACGCCCAGCATCGCGCCATAGGTAATCGATGCGATAGTCAAGCCCGCAACGAGCACCGGCCCCCAGCGGATCAGGCCGAGCAACGCCAGAACTACGCCCCAGACCAGTGTCAGTTCGCGCGAACGTTTCAGCGGTTGTGCCGCCTGATTCCGGCTACCGCCGAGATCCATCATGCTGGAGGACGCCAGCGAGTTCAACGAACCGCTCGCATTCGACATCGCAATTGCAAAGATGGAGGCCAGGACAAGTCCTTTCAGTCCGGCAGGCATGTCCTGCACGATGAATGCGGGGAAACGCTTATCGGGATCTCCGCCGGGCGCGACGAGCGCGGAGTGCTGCGTGTAGACAAACAACATCACGCCAATCACCAGGAACAGCGCAAATTGCACGAAGACGATCACGCCGCTTGCCAGCAGCGCCGTCTTGCTGTCACGTTCGTTGCGGGCCGCGAGCAATCGCTGCACCATAGTGTGATCGGTTCCATGGCTGGCCATAGTTAGAAACGTCCCGCCAAGTAGGCCCGACCAGAACGTGTAGCTGCGCGTCAGCGAAAAGGTGAAATCGAAAACGGTCAACTTGCCGCCGGCAGCGGCTGCTGCCTGAGTCACCTCCAGCCATCCACTGGGAATTTTGTGCAGCAGAATGACAAACGCAGTCACCGATCCGCTGAGGTAAAGCCCGAATTGAATGACGTCCGTCCAAATTACCGCCTGCATGCCGCCTTCGAACGTGTATGCAAGCGTGAGCATCGCCACCATGAGGATGGAAACCTTCTCCCCCGTACCAAATGCCACGCTCACCACCTTGCCAATTGCAGAAATCCGTACGCCCTCCGCCAGGGCTCGCGTGACCAAAAACACAGTCGCCGCGGCTGATTTCATGCGCGCTCCGAATCGCTTTTGCAAAAGCTGGTAAGCCGTGTAGAATTCGCCCTGGAAGTACTGCGGGACAAGGACCACGCAAAGAATCACTCTTGCGACCAGGTATCCCAGCGCCAGTTGCAAGAAGCCGAGGTTTCCAGCGAAGGCGATTCCGGGCGTACTGATGATCGTGAGCGTCGAAGTTTCGGTCGCAACAATGGAGCAGGCCAGCGCCCACCACGGCGCGCTCCGGCCGCCGAGAAAGTAGTCGCGAAGATTTTTTTGGCTGCGGCGGAATCTTGCGCCGAAAGCGGTGATACCCGCAAGATAGACCACCAGGATGGCAAGATCGGTTGGACTGATTCGCATCGCGCCGTATCGGCGAGTCGCGCGATGCTAACCGGCTGTTCGGAACCCTGTCAAGCAAGGTAAAACGATGGCACATCAAAAGCACAGCGTGGATGGCGACTACTTCCTCGGGTTCGACGGAGGAGGCACCAAGACGGACTGTGTTCTTGCCGACGCAACCGGCAAGTTTCTGGCCCGCTCCACTGCCGGGCCCTCGAATCCGCTGCGCGCCGGCTATGCAAAGGCGTGGTTCACTCTGAGCGACGCGGCCGATGTTGTCCTCGAGCACGAACACATCAAGGCTCACGATATTCGCGGCATTTGTGGCGGCATCGGCGGAGCTGGACGGGACACGGTGGCCAGCCGCATCGCCACTTTTCTCAAGCACTCGTTCCCACAAGCTGTTGTGGAAGTGACTTCGGATTTGGCCATCACTCTCGATGCGGCCGTCGGCGACAGTGAAGGAATCATCCTCGTTGTGGGCACGGGCTCGGCGGCATACGGCCGGGACTCGACCGGAAGGACCACGCGAGCCGGCGGCCGCGGCCCCTGGTTTAGCGACGAGGGGAGCGGGTTCGACATCGGCCGGCGGGCGCTGGCCGCGGTTGTGCGCGCGGAGGAAGGCCGCGGCGAGAAGACGGCGCTCACGGAGCAGATTCTCAGTTGGCTGGGCTGCAATGATTGGAACCGCGTCCTCGATTGGGTCATCAAGAATCCCGACGACGTCTTTCCCCGCGTCTTTCCGCTCGTGGCCACCCTGGGCGACAAGGGCGATCCCGTAGCGCGCGGGATACTTTCCGAGGCAGCCGAGTCTTTGGCGGTGCTTGTTCGCAGCGTTCTCGAGAGGCTCGATATGCTGGACCGCGAGGTTCCCATTGCCAAATACGGGGGAGCGCTGGGCCGCAGCAAATTCTTCGATGCAGAAATTGATGGCGGACTCCAGCGCGTCACGTCCTGCGCCCGGGTGGTGACCTTGCACGAAAAGCCGGCCGAAGCTGCGGCGCGACGAGCGATCCGCCTGGGGCAGCCAAAGGCTCATGCCCGATGACGCTTCGCCGCGCTTGGAGCAGGCGCGCACGGCCTCCGGCGACGAACTGAAACGGCTCTTGCACGACGCGGATGAGGGCACGATTCTGGCTCTGCTGGAAAATCCCAATCTTGAGGAGCCGCACGTCGCGCAATTGCTCGAACGGCTCGACCTCACCGCGAAAATTCTGACGGCCGTAGCCTCAGAAGGAAAGTGGACTGCGAGCGAAAGCATTCGCCTCCGCCTCGCGCGTCATCCGCACACCCCCAGGAGATTCTCCCTATCGTTGTTGCGCCAGCTTTTTCTCTTCGATCTCGCGCGGGTGAGCCTGCTGCCATCGGCGCCGGGGGAAATTCGCCGGGTTGCCGAGGAGATCATCGTCACCCGCGTGCCGCATCTTCCCGTCGGCGAAAAACTGACACTGGCGCGCCGCGGCTCCTCGCGCGTGGCCGGTGCGCTATTGGCCGAAGGACATCCCCAGGCAGTGAAGCTGGCCCTGGCGAATCCTTTTCTAAGCGAGGGCCAGGTACTGAAGGTCCTTGCCAAACCCGGTATCCCGGAACGTGTGGTGGCAGCAATTGCTCAACATTCCAAATGGTCCTGCCAGTACAATGTCCGCGTGGCACTGTTAAGAAACGCCCACACGCCTACGCCCGTGCTGCGTTCGATCCTGCCGCAATTGACGTTGCGCGACCTGAAGGATGCCTTAACCGTCGAATCGCTCCCGCCTCATGTGCGAAGATTCATTAAGCAGGAGTTGGTCCGGCGGAGCGGCGGCCGCCCGGAGGAAAGCGGAGAAGACGAGTAAGCGGGGCCGCCTCGGGGATTTATGCCGAAAAAACCGAATCCTATGCAGTGGATCATGGTGTTGGGCGGAATCGCTTTGATCGGGGCGCTGGCGCTCTTTTCTCTTCAACAGACGCATCAGAAGTACGAGGTTTGCGTGACGTTCAATGGCGCTTCTCATTGCGCCACTGCAACCGGCGCCACGTCCAACGAGGCCATCCGCAGCGCGCAGGAAATCGATTGCCAGCTTCTTGCCAACGGCCGGGACGAGAACATGGTGTGTCTCGATCGGCCGCCGACGAGCGTCCGAGAAGTGAAATAACCACGACAGGCGCTGCTCATGGCCTGGGACGCTTGAATGGTTCCGGCGCAGGCGTGCCGAGCATGCGCAGGTAGGTCATGAGCTGCGCGCGGTGATGCACCTCGTGTTCGTTGATTCCGAACAAAATCACCGCGACTTTTCTGCGAAAGCCGAGGGCCGGATTGGCCCGCTCGATTTCGAACATTTCGAGTGGGAGGGCTGCAACGGCGTCCAAAGTCTCCCGATGCACTCGAGCGATTTGTTTCAGCTCCTCGTCGAGCGATCCGGGAAAGCCCATCACGGCGCGCAGGCCCTGGGGAACGCGCGTTTCGAAGTAGGAGAAATCTCCTTCGAGTGCGCAGCGCCGTACACCCTCCTCGGACACCCACAAGTGCCGGAGCATGTCGCCGACGCTGAGCGCGCCCTGTTCTGGTTTCCAATCCATGTGCTCCGACCGAATTAGCGCAAACACTTCCTGGCTCCGTCCGCGGACGGCTTCTTTCTGCTTCAGAAAAAAGTCCTGCAGAGTCATGTTTGGATCTTACGACCTCCGGTTTTCCGTTTTCCGGTGTCCAATATGAAGGCGCAGAAGTACGCGCGATTTGACACTATCAGAGCCGCTGCATAGCATCGTATCGAGTGGGAGGGGTTGGTAGGCGAACCGATGACGCGCTGCATGAACTGTGGGGCGGTCCGCGAGGCGGACATTTGCGAAGCCTGCGGACTGGGCTCTTCGGCGGCGGAATTTACGCTGCGGCGGCGGTTGCTGAATCGCACGGCGGTATTTTTGCTCGGCGCGCTGGTATTCACCGCCGGCAGCGCTCGCTATCCGGCGCTCGAACTCGACGGCATCCTGATTTTCATCGGCGTGCTGTTTTTTCTTACCCTGGGGCTGGCCATCTGGGTGGAGCGACGCGCGCTGCGTCACGCCGAGGTGGAAGCCTTGAAGCGCATTTATTACGGCCTGATCCCGTTGCCCTGGCTCCTCGCGGCGCTGCTTCTCGCCAACGGAGCGTTCGATCGCGCCCCAGCGCAAATTATTCGCGCCCGCGTGGTAGGAAAATTCACCATGCACGGGCCGGTCCCCAATCGCCGGCTCATTGTGGGATCCTGGCGCGAGGGACAGCGCTTCGAGCGCATCCCCGTGGATCGCGGCGATTTCGACCGCTTCAGCACCGGCGATGTCATCGAGGTGCGCGTGAAGGAAGGCCTGGTCGGCATACCCTGGGTTGCCGGCGTTTCGCGACCCTGAGTTTCGCATCACACCCTCGCCGGATTTTCGCGCTTGATGTATTCCCCCGCGCCCGGTTTGCCGAGGAAGATTCCATTCTCGATGACGGTGCGCCCGCGCGAAAGCACTATCTTCGGCACGCCTTTTACGCGGATGCCTTCAAACATCGAATAGTCCACGCGCATGTGATGCGTCTTGGCGCTGATGACCTGCTCTTCTGCGGGATCAAACACCACTATATCTGCGTCCGAGCCCACGGCGATTGTGCCTTTGCGCGGATAGAGTCCGAATAGTTTTGCCGGCGCCGTCGAAACGAGCTGCACGAAACGATTCGGTGAAAATCGTTTGCCGTGGACGCCACCGCTATAGACCAGGCTCAGACGGTGCTCGATGCCCGGGCCGCCATTGGGGATTTTCGTGAAGTCGTCCTTGCCGAGTTCTTTTTGCTCTTTGTAGCAGAACGGGCAGTGATCCGTGGACACGACCTGCAAATCATCCTGGGCCAGGCCTTGCCACAATTTGTCCTGGTGCCATTTCTCGCGCAGGGGCGGCGTGAATACGTACTTCGCGCCTTCAAATCCGGGAGCGTCCATGTTCTCAAGCGAAAGATAGAGATACTGAGGGCAGGTTTCGGCGTAGGCTCGCAGGCCGCGGTCGCGTGCTTCGCGCACTTTTTCGAGCGCGTCGTTGCAGGAGAGATGGACGATATACACCGGCGTGCCGGCCATTTCGGCGAGCGCAATCGCGCGCGCCGTGGCCTCCGCTTCCGCCGTGGTGGGACGAGTGAGCGCGTGATATTTCGGTGCGCGCTTTCCTTCGGCCAGCGCGCGCTTCACGATCACATCGATCGCGCCGCCATTTTCCGCGTGCATGCAGATCATTCCGCCACTCTCGGCGGCCGCGGTCATGGCGCGGAAGATCGTTGCATCGTCCAGCATGAAGACGCCGGGATAGGCCATGAAAAGCTTGAAGGTGGGAACGCCTTCGCGCACGAGCGTCTTCATCTCCTGCAACTGCGCGTCGGCGAGGTCCGTGATGATGCAGTGGAAGGAATAATCAGTCGCTGCTTTGCCGCTGGCCTTTTTCATCCAGGTGTCGAAGGCCTGATAAAGCGTCTGACCCTTGTACTGGATGGCAAAATCGATCAGCGTGGTGGTTCCTCCGAATGCGGCGGCGATGGTTCCGGATTCGAAATCGTCCGCGCTCGTAGTCCCGCCGAAAGGCATGTCGAGATGCGTATGCACGTCAATGCCGCCCGGCATCACGCTGCGCCCGGCGGCGTCGATCACTTTGCCGGCATTTTCAATCGGCAGATCCTTGCCGATGGCGGCGATCTTGCCGTCCGTGATGCCCACGTCGCTGGCGTAGGTGTCCGTCGCGGTGACGATGGTGCCATTGCGAATCACGGTATCAAAGCGCATGGAAGAGGCCTCCCGGGAGCCGTCGAAGCGTTGTAGCTTACAACGGTTCCGCGCTGCGTTGCGAATCTCTCGGCATGCGCACGAATTCCGCTGGCATTGCCGCCAATTCAGAGTGCTAGAATGGCGTCTCCCTTGGGTGTGAGGCGCCACAACCACAATCCCATGACCCTTCGCGAAACTGCTCCCAGGCTTTCTCACGAGCAATACGAGAAGAATTTTGCCGAAATTGTCCCCCTGATGGCGCCGCGCCAGGCGGCCATCGAAGCGGCGCGCTGTCTCTACTGTTTCGACGCGCCCTGCACTGCCGCGTGCCCGACACACATCGATGTTCCTGCTTTCATCAAGAAAATCCTCTCCGGCAACCTGCGCGGTTCGGCGCGCGTAATCCTGGAATCGAACATCCTCGGACAGAGCTGCGGGCGCGTGTGTCCCACGGAAGTTCTGTGCGAGGGCGCCTGCGTGATGGTGGACAAGGGCGTGAAGCCGATCGAGATCGGCCGGTTGCAGCGGCATGCGGTTGACTACGTGCTGGACCACCACATCCAGCCTTTTCATGCCGGCGCGCCGAATGGAAAACGCGTCGCCTGCATCGGCTCCGGCCCTGCTTCCTTGGCTTGCGCGGCAGAGCTCGCCAAGCGCGGCTATCGCGTCACGATCTTCGACCGCAACGAATCGCCCGGCGGGCTGAACACCTATGGAATCGCGGCTTACAAGTTGCGAGCCGCGGATTCGCTGCGCGAGGTGGAATTCATCCGCGGTCTCGGCGTCGAATTCCGCCAGAAGACAGAGGTGGGCCGCGACGTTTCTTTCGCGCAGCTCGAAAAGGATTTCGATGCCATTTTTATTGGAGTCGGCCTGGGCGAAACGTGGGGGCTGGATGTGCCCGGCCGCGACTTGCAAGGAGTTTGCGGCGCGATTGAATTTATCGAGCGGACCAAGGTGCAGCCCTTCGAGAAAGTGGAAGTCGGACGGCGTGTGGCCTGCATTGGTGCGGGGAACACAGCGATCGATGTCGTGACCGCCGCAAGACGGCTTGGGGCGGAAGCGGTGCATTTGATCTATCGCCGCGGCGAGAAGGACATGCCCGCTTTTCATTACGAGTACGAGCTTGCAAAGCTCGATGGCGTGACGTTTCACTGGCACACGCAGCCGGTGCGCGTCATCGCCCAAGACGGAAAAGTTGTGGGGCTCGAATGTGTTCGAACACGGATAGAGGGCGGGGATGGTCGCGGCAAGGGCAAGGTGACCACGAATCCGGGAACAGAATTCACACTCGATGTGGACATGATCGTTCCGGCCATCGGCCAGAAGCCGGTGACGGATCTCTTCAGGGCCGTGTCCGGCGTGGAAGTTCGCACCAATGGAACCATCGCAGTGAACGAGCGGCATCAAACAGACAACGCGAAATATTTTGCCGGCGGCGACTGCGTGAACGGCGGCAAGGAAGTGGTAGATGCCGTGGCGGAAGGCATGGCCGCAGCGCGAGGAATTGATGCGTGGCTGGGCGCGCCGCGCGGGAAGAATTAGAGGCTCGTGCGCCTGCCGGAAGCATGGACCGACCGGTTGCCGTTCCTCGCGGCGCTCGAGGAAGAATGGGACCCCGTCCCCAAATTGGCGCTGGCCGCTTGGGTGATTTTCTACGCGCTGTTTCTGTACCAGGCGGCGCGCGGCCAGGGGATCCTCCTGCTGATGGACGGAGTGTTCGTGCCCATCCACGAAGGCGGGCATTTGCTCTTCCGGTTTTTCGGGGAATTTGTAAGCGTCGCGGGCGGAACGATTCTGCAACTGCTGGTGCCGGTGCTGCTCGCGTCGTATTTCCTGTTTCATCGCCAGGCGCAGGGCGTGGCCTTCTGCCTGTTCTTCATGTTCGAGCAATTTCTGCCCATCGCGCGGTACATGGCGGATGCGCGCGCACAGGAACTGCCGCTGCTTTCGATCGGCGGCGGGGAAGACGTGATTCACGACTGGAATTATTTGTTCGGCAAGCTGGGGCTGCTCGACCACGACATCCAGATTGCGGGTTTCATGCGCTTCGCTGGCTGGATGGGGATGATCGGCGTGGCGATTTGGCTGGTGTGGCGTGGATTGAACGACGTGGCGCAACCGAAGAACGATGCGGAGAGGTGACACATGGCTGACCTGCGCGTGAAATTCTGCGGCATCGAATCGCCGAATCCATTCTGGCTGGCGTCGGGGCCTCCGACCAATACGGGCGGGCAGGTGATGCGCGCCTTCGATGCGGGCTGGGGCGGCGCCGTGTGGAAAACGATCGGCGAGCCGATTCAGAACACGTCCTCGCGCTACGGCGCCATCGATCTGAACGGCGTGAAGATGATGGGCCTGAACAACATCGAGCTGATCAGCGACCGGCCGATTGAAACGAACCTGCGCGAGATTGCCGAGGTGAAGAAGCGCTATCCGAAGCACCTGGTGATTGCCTCGCTGATGGTGGAATCGAAGCGCGAGGCATGGCACGACATCGTGCGCCGCGCCGAGGACGCCGGTTCGGACGCCCTCGAGTTGAATTTCGGCTGCCCGCACGGGATGAGCGAGCGCGGCATGGGCGCCGCCGTGGGACAGGTGCCGGAGTACACGGAGATGATCACGGCCTGGGCCAAAGAGGCGGCGCGGACGCCGGTGATTGCGAAGCTCACGCCGAACGTGACCGACATCACGCACATCGCGCTTGCGGCCGAGCGCGGCGGGGCCGACGCCGTGAGCCTGATCAACACGATCAATTCGCTGATGGGCGTGGACCTGGATTCCTTCGCACCTCACCCGACGGTCGCGGGAAAATCGTCGCACGGCGGATATTGCGGGCCGGCGGTGAAGCCGATTGCGCTGCATCTGGTTTCGACCGTCGCGAAGAAGGTGAAGATTCCCATTGTGGGGATCGGCGGCATCGGCAACTGGACGGATGCCGCGGAGCACATCGCGCTCGGCGCGACGACCGTGCAGGTGTGCACCGCGGCGATGCATTACGGCTTCCGCATCGTCGAGGACATGGCCGACGGCTTGAACGCCTACATGGACGGCCACGGGTTCCGCAGCATCGAGGATTTTCGCGGCCGCGCCGTCCCCAACGTGATGGACTGGGGCGACCTGGATTTGAATTACAAGATCATCGCGAAGATTCACACCGAGCTGTGTATCGGCTGCCAGCTCTGTTACGTGGCCTGCGAGGACGGAGCGCACCAGTGCATCGAGCGCGCGAAGCCGCATAACGGCAATGGCAAGCGCAACCCGAACGGCATGGAGGTGCACGTGCCGAAGATCATTGACGACGAGTGCGTCGGCTGCAACCTGTGCGCACTGGTTTGCCCCGTTGATGGCTGCATCACCATGGAGCAGGTTGAGAATGGATTGCCGCCGATGTCGTGGAAGCAGAAGATGGCGGCAGATTGAGAGGCTGGTTGGAGTCGCGATTAGAAAAAGTGATGTCCTTTGTTTTGAGCGGCTTGCAGAAATTTCAGTTCCAGGTGGTGTCGCGATTAGCTTTTTGTTCGCCTCGGTGCTGTCCGGTTTTGGGAAGGTTTGAAATTGCCCTGTCGCGGGTACCTTGACTTCAGGCATCCGGAAATTCCCCCACGCTAACTTGCCATGAGGAAATGCAGAGTGCAATAGTACTCGGCGGTGGATTGGCGCAGAATCCTGAAAATCGAAAGTCGAGACTCGAAAATCGAAAATCGAAAATCGCACACCCTCAGCGCGGTTGATCGCGCGCAAATGGCGTTTCTCGTTACTCCCCTTGGCGTTCCAGAATCCAAGTCAGGAGTTCCGCCGGGGTGTCAGTAGAACGCGCGGAGGTCGGGAGGATGGCGGAGGAGGATTTCCATCTTGCGGCCGTAGTCGTTGAGAGTGACGCGGATTTGCTGGGCGGGACCGACATCGCGCACGGTCCAGGCGTCGGTGGGAATGAGGCGGTCCTTGATGAACAGGTCGCCGCTTTCGAAGCCGTCGTCTTCGGGCTTCAAGTCCGTCGGCAAGACCTGATAAACCTGCTTGGCTTTGAAATCCACCGCGAGATACCGGCGGCCCAGGAGAACGAGGACGAAATGGCTTTTTTTCTGCGACTTTTCCGGCTGGTAGATGTTCCATGCCAGTGGGGTATTGCCGTCCAGTTTCAATTGCCCATCCACGCGCTTCCAGTGGATGCGGTCATCGCCGGCCGAACTGGCCGCGGCTCCCAGAGATAAAGCGAACGCAAAGAGGAGTGCGAGACGCACAGCGTTCGGCGTGACTGAATGCTGAGGCATTGAGATTCCGGCGCGAGCTAGTCCCAGTTTACACGCACCTGGCGCGCCGAGACGATGACGTAGCCCTTCGAGCGGCCGTGCGCGACGAGATCGCGCAGGATAGCGACGTCCTGCTCGCAGTATTCGGCGACCCGGTCGCGCTGGCCGGCGCGCCACCATCCGACCGCCTGCAATCCGTCGCCGGATTTCGCGGTGCCAAGAGTGTCCTTCGCGAGCTGGTCGAGCTTCACTCGGTGGCCGAGCTGCGCGTAGAGTTTTTCGTGGACGTCGAAGGAGCGCTTTTCGATTTTGTGGATGGGCACGTAGGCGCGAAGGACCTCAAGGTCGAAACGGTTGCCGTTGAAGGTGACCACACGGGTGTACTCTTCGAGTTCGCCGACGAGTTGTTCCGCGTCCGCTTCAAACCAGCGGCGAAAACCGTGCTCCTTGTCCCAGGTGACAGCGACCGCCACGCCAAACGCGCGGATATTGGACCAGCCGCCTTGCACTTCGTGGGAGAGGCGCAGCGTCTCAATGTCGAGATAAATTTCCCGGTCGAATAGTCCTGCCGTGTGAATTCTCCGAATGTTTTCTGCCGCGCGAATGGCGCCCCGCGCCCTGCGAGTCAGTAGAGCGCTCCTTCGCGTTTGCGCCCGGTGTAATCGATGTACACGATTTTCGTATCCGTGTAGAAGTCGATGGCCGCGTGGCCCACTTCGCGCGGGCCGACGCTGGAGTCCTTGGCGCCGCCAAACGGGACGTGGGCCTCGCCGCCCACGGTCGGGGAATTGACGTGCGTCATTCCCGTCTCGATCTTGTCCACAAATTCGAAAATCTTGTTCGAGTCGGTAGAATAGATGGAGCTGGAAAGGCCGTAGCGCACGGAATTGGCCACCTGCAAGGCCTCATCGAAATCTTTCACGCGAATCACGCTCAGCACCGGGCCGAAGATTTCTTCTTGGGCGAGTTGGCTGTCCGGGCGGACCTGGTCGAAGATGGTGGGCGCGACGAACCAGCCCTGGTCGTAGCGCGGGCCGCTCAGGCGCTCGCCGCCGCAGAGCAGCTTCGCATCGTTCTTGCCGATTTCGATGTACTTGAGGACGGTGTTCATCTGAGTTTCGTCCACCGAAGGGCCCATTTCGACGCCGGCTTCCAGGCCGTCGCCGACGACGTATTTTTTCGCGCGCTCGACGAGCATGCCGATGAACTGGTCAGCAACTTTTTCTTCGATCACTACGCGGCTGGTGGCAGTGCAGCGCTGGCCGGTGGAAGCGAAGGCGCCAGCGAGGGTGGATTCCATGGCGAGCTGCAAATCGGCGTCGGCAAGGACGACGACGGGGTTTTTGCCGCCCATCTCGCACTGGATTTTCTTGAGGCGCTGGGCGCCGGATGTGTAGAGCGCGCAGCCGACTTCATTCGAGCCGGTGAAGGAAAGTCCGTGAACGTGCAGGTTGGTGACCAGCTCATCGCCGGCATCTTTGCCGGAGCCCATCACCAGGTTCAGTACACCTGGGGGAAGACCCGCCTGTTCGAAAATTTCGACGATTTTCATTGCCGTCAGTGGCGTGAGCGTAGCGGGTTTGAAAACAACCGTATTGCCACAAACGAGCGCCGGCGCGAGCTTCCAGACGGGGATGGCGACCGGAAAATTCCACGGCGTGATTGCACCGACGACGCCGAGCGGCTGGCGGATGGTGTAGGTGAAATTTTTCGGCAGCTCGCTGGGGAGAGTTTCACCGTTCAGGCGGCGGGCTTCGCCGGCCATGAACTCAAGGATGTTGATGGCGCGCTGGACTTCGCCGAGCGAGTCTTTGAGCGCCTTGCCCTCTTCACGCGTGAGCAGGCGCGCCAGCTCTTCTTTCTGCTCCTGCATGATGCGCGTGGCGTTGAACAGGATTTTGCCGCGCAGGGGAGCGGGAGTGTCGCGCCAGCCGGGGAAAGCGGTCTTGGCGGCGACGATGGCCTGCTTCATCTCCTCGCGTGTCGAGAGCGGAATGCGCGCGACGATTTCGTCAGTGTTCGCCGGATTTCGCCGCTCGACGATTTTCGGCGATTTCGATTCCACCCACTGGCCGTTGATGTAGTTCCTGCAAAGCTGCCCGACTAGGATTGCCGTCACCATTTCTGTCTTCCCCCAAGAAATTTAGATGCGCACCTCGCTGAAAGTCTTGTCGAGAAGGCGGATGGCATCGTCCACGTCAGCCTTCGAGATGTTCATCGGCGGGGCCATGCGGATGGTGTTGCCGTAGAGGCCGCCTTTGCCGATGAGCAGACCATTGCGCCGCGCGCCTTCGAGCACTTGAGTGGTTTCCTGCGGCGCGGGCTCCTTGGTCTGGCGGTCCTTCACCAGTTCGAGCGCCTGCATCAGGCCCATGCCGCGAACGTCGCCAATGAGCGGATACTTCTGCTGTAGTTCTTCGAGTTTTTTGCGGAAGTAGCCGCCGACGACAAACGTGTTCTCGCGCAGATTTTCCTCTTCGATGACATCGATCACGGCCCGGACAGCGACGGAGGTGACCGGGTTGCCGCCGAACGTGGAAATGGTGAGTCCCTGGAATTTATCGGCCAGCTCGGCGGTGGTGATCGTCAGGCCGACGGGCACGCCGTTGCCCATGCTCTTGGCCGACGTGATGATGTCCGGCGTTACTTCCCACTGCTCGATGCCCCACCATTTTTTGCCGGTGCGGCCCCAGCCTGTTTGAACTTCGTCGGCAATGAACAGGCCGCCGTAATTTTTCACGATCCGGTAAACGATCTTGAAGTATTCGGGAGGAGGCGTGATGAATCCGCCGACGCCTTGGATGGGCTCGGCAATGAAGGCGGCGATCGAGCCGCACGTGCCCGTTTGAATCAGGTTCTCGACGTCATTGGCGCAGGCCACACCGCAATCGGGATATTTCAGATGCAGCGGGCAGCGGTAGCAGTACGGATTGACGGCGTGAGCAATGCCCAGGCTGATGACGCCCGATTTGCGCCACGGCGCTTGGGCGGTCACGGATTTGGCCAGCATCGAGCCGCCGGAATAGGCGTGGCGCAGCGCGACGACGTCGTAGCTCGGGCCCACCATGCGTGCCAGCAGAATGGCGGCTTCGTTGGCTTCTGTCCCGGAGCTGGTGAAGAAGCTCTTCTGCAATTTTCCCGGCGTGATTTGGGCGAGCTTCTCGGCGAGCGCGACGATGTGCTCGTTGGGGAAGAGCGTGGAGGTGTGCTGGAGCTTGTCCACCTGGGCTTTGATCTTGGAGGTGACTTTCGGATTGCAGTGGCCCACGCCGATGGTGACGATGCCGCCGAAGAAGTCGAGGTACTTGTTGCCCTCGATGTCCCACAGGTATTGCATCGAGGCATGGTCGGCGACGAGAGGCTTCTGGAAGTAGTTCGTAACCGCCGGCCAGATGTATTCCTTGTGCTTGCGGACGATCTCGTCGCTGCGAGTCTCAGTCATCTTGGGCGTCGTTGTCATATCGGGTCCTCGAATTCGTCGGCCTGTGCAACTCGTGCATAGCAAATGGAAAAAGCCGCATCCGCGCCAGGATGTTGGTCAATTTTCGCTTTTCCAGTTTCCATATTCTCACCTAGTTGGCGGCGTCGGCGGCGCGGGCGGCCGACTGCGTGCGTGTGATTTCGCCGTAAGATTCGGGGCGGCGGTCGCGGTAGAACTGCCAGGTGGCGCGGACCTGGTCGATTTCTTCAAGGTCGAGATCGGCGACAACGACTTCGTCCTTATCGCGGCTGGCCTGGGCGATGATTTTGCCGCGCGGATTGCAGAAGTAACTCTTGCCGTAAAATTCGCCGATGTTCCAGGGCGCCTCTTTGCCGACGCGGTTGATGGCGCCGACAAAGTATCCGTTGGCGACGGCGTGCGCGGGCTGCTCGAGTTCCCAGAGATATTCGCTGAGGCCGGCGACAGTGGCGGACGGATTGAAGACGATCTCGGCGCCGTTCAGGCCGAGGACGCGAGCGCCTTCAGGGAAGTGGCGGTCGTAGCAGATGTATACACCGATCCGGGCGAAGCGTGTCTTGAAGGTGATGTAACCCGTATTGCCGGGCGTGAAATAAAACTTTTCCCAGAAGCCCGGCGCAACCTGCGGGATGTGGTGCTTGCGGTACTTGCCGAGATATTTTCCGTCCGCGTCGATCACCGCGGCGGTGTTGTAGAAAAGGCCGGTCATTTCGCGCTCGTAGATGGGGACGACCATAGCCATGTCGTGTTTTTTGGCGAGCTTTTTCATGCGCTCAATCGTGGGCCCATCGGGGATCGGTTCGGTGAGCTCGTACCAACGGGATTGCTGCTCGGCGCAGAAATAGGGGCCGTTGAAGAGTTCCTGGAGGCAGAGAATCTGAGTTTTTTTCTTAGCGGCGGACTCGATGAGCTTTTCGTGCTTCTCGAGCATGCGCTTGCTGATGTCGCGGATCGAGTATTTCTCGGGCGACCAATCGCAATGCGCCTGAATCAGTCCGCAACGGACCGAGCGTGGCATCACCCACCTCCCTTGCAATCGTTGGCGCTCAGTTTACGCCACCGCGCGCGGACCGGCAAGGCGAGCGGTAGCAGTCAAGCCGGCCAATTTGCTGGGAAACATCAGGTGCACAATCGTGGGGTTCCCGTATAATTCCGCGGGCTGCTTATGGAGCGCGTGCTGAAATATTTCTTCCGCGGGCTGGGCCGGATTTTTCCGGACTGCGTGACGCTCGGCCAGGCTATCGCCTTCAACATGTTCCTGGCGTTTTTCCCGATGCTGCTGCTGATGCTCGGGCTCTCCGGGGCGACGAGCTATTTGCACAATGTGTTGAGGGACCTTCCCGAGCGGCTGCGGCCGATTCTGCCGCCTGGCAGCGAGGACGTGGTGCTGGCCTATTTCGTCCGACGGGGCGTGCATCCGTGGAAATGGTTCTCGCTGGGCCTGGGCGGAACGCTGATTGCCGGCTCGCAAGTGATGGTGGGATTTATCGAAGGCTTCCGCCGGATCGAAGGGGATGTTCTGAAACCGGGCTACTGGCGGCTGCACTTGCGTGCCCTAATTTTGGTTTGCCTTACGCTCGCACCGTCGATGGCCGTTGTCGCCATGACCGTGTTCGGAAAGCAGGCGCGCGGATGGCTGATACGAACGATCGGGATGTCGAGTCTGGTCCGGAATCTCGGATTTCTTTTTTATGCTGCCGTCGTATTTCTGCTGGGGATGGCCGTCTTAGTTCTGATGTACCGGATCGGGCGGCCGGGGCGCAAAGGGTATCGCGCAGTGTTGCCGGGAGCGGTGCTGGCGACGGTGCTGTGGTGGTTAGCGGATGCGTTCATTGGATTCTACTTCCGCAAAATGCCGTATGATGTAGTGTATGGGGGGTTGGCGGCGGCGATCGGACTGCTGCTATGGATGTACGTGACGGCGATGGTGGTCCTGCTGGGCGCAGCCTATAACGCCGAAGCGGCAGAAGATGCCGGCTGAGCGCCGCGAGGAGGGCACATGACCGACATGCACAACATGCGCGTGGAGTGCTACTCGGGCCATCGGGCGGATGAGCGTCCTCTCCGGTTCGTTTTTCGCGGGCGTGAATTTGAAGTGAGCGAGCTCGACGGGCAGTGGTACTCGCCGGACGCGACCTACTTCCGCGTGCGCGCGAACGACGGGAATTTTTACGTCCTGCGGCACGACGAAGGGCAAGACCGCTGGACTTTGGACGGATTTCGCGCGGCCAGATAGACCACCGTTACTTCCTTTCTCTCCACCCGTTTCCCCTTGGTGTACTCCTGCGTTGCGGCCCGCAACTTCCAGGATGTCGGAGGGTTAAAATCGAAGAGGGCGATTGCGCCTTGGCGCGGCCGCTCACTGTGAAATATGCGAACAGAACGCGAAAAGCCGAGCATGCGTCCTAAACGCTTGGATTTCGCGGGAGCAGGAATCCTCAGCCTTATCCTGGCGGCCGTACTCGGTGTCACCATCGTGCTTGCTGCGCCCAGCGCAAGCGCAGACAAGGACAAGAAAAGCGCATCGGCGAGCGCCTCCGACCCCATTCCCCTCGACAAGAAATTCAAAGGCAATCTTCCTATCACCGAGCTGACCGAGGATGAAGCCACCCTGCACGCGCTGAACCGGCTGGGCTACGGGCCACGGCCGGGAGATATCGAGCGCATCAAGCAGAGGGGCCTGGAACAATGGGTGGAGCAGCAACTCCATCCCGAATCGCTTGACGATTCCGCGCTCGGCGACCGGCTGGAAAAGTATCCGACGCTGAAGATGTCTTCGAAGCGGCTGCTCGACGAATTTCCTCCGCCCGCGCAGGCGGCGAAAAAAGAAGGACTGACCAAGGCGGAGTTCAAGGCCGAACAGCAGGAGAAGCGGCGCGAAGCAGTCGAGGAAGTGAAAGAAACCGGCAACGAAAATCTCGACAAGGCACAGCAACAGCTCGCGAAGATCCAAGGGCCGAACCGAATCATTGCCGAACTGTCGATGGCCAAGCTCGAGCGCGCCGTGTACAGCCAGCGGCAGCTTGAAGCGGTGATGGAAGATTTCTGGTTCAACCACTTCAACGTGTTCGCGAACAAAGGCGCGGACAAATGGATGGTGACGGCGTATGTGCGCGACACGATCCGTCCGCACGCGATGGGCAAATTCCAGGACCTGCTGATCGCTGCGGCGAAAAGCCCGGCAATGCTGTTTTATCTCGACAACTGGCTGAGCGCGGACCCGGCCGCCTTTCAGCGGCTGCAGCGCGAACTTGCGGCGCGGCGCATGCGTTACCGGGGAATATTCGGCGGGGGCATGCCGCCGGCGAATCGCCCGGCCGCGAAAAAACAAGACCGCGGCCTGAATGAAAATTACGGCCGGGAAGTGATGGAACTGCACACGGTGGGCGTAGATGCGGGGTACACGCAGCAGGACGTGATTGCGATGGCGGAGGCGCTCACTGGCTGGACAGTGCGTGAGCCCCGGAAGGATCCGGAATTTCATTTTGACGAGCGCATCCATGCGCAAGGCAAGAAAGTGGTGATGGGCCACACCTTCAATTACGGCGGAATGAAGGACGGTGAAGAAGCGTTGAAATTCCTGGCCAGTCATCCAAGCACAGGAATTTTCATATCCCGGAAGCTCGCGCGGCATTTCGTCTCGGATAATCCGCCGGAATCACTGGTGAACCGCATGGCGGAAAATTACTCGGCCACGGGCGGTGACATCGGCAGCTTGTTGAACACGATGATTTATTCGCCGGAGTTTTGGTCGAAAGAGGCTTATCGCGCCAAAGTGAAGACACCGTTTGAACTCGTGGCCAGCACGGCGCGGGCGCTCAATGCGGATGTTTCGATTCCACTGCCCCTCGCGCAGTGGGTGGGAAGGATGGGCGAACCGCTTTTCCTGTGCCAGCCGCCGACGGGTTTTTCAGACAAGGCGGAGACTTGGGTGAATACAGGCGCATTGCTCAACCGGCTGAATTTTGCGCTGGCATTGGCGAACAACAGAATGGCCGGGGCCACGGTCGATCTAACTGGGCTGCTCGGACCCGATTCCACAACGGACGCGAACGTGGCACTCGAGCGCTCACTGGGAACATTTCTCGGCGGGCAAGTGACTTCAACCACGCGACAGACGCTTGAGGCCCGGCTGAACGATCCGCAGATTTTGCAGGCGCGGCTGGATGATCCGGTGAAGCAGGTGAACGAAGGGCTCATTGCTGGGCTCGTGCTGGGAGCGCCTGAGTTTCAGCGCCGTTAAGGGTTGATGCGCGGGGAGGCACGATGAACATTTCGCGCAGATATTTTCTGAAGAGCGGAGGCATCGCCATGCTGGGGATGGCGTCGCTTCCTTCGTTCCTGCAACGCGCCGTGGCCGCGACAGTCGCCCCGGGCAAGAAGAAGATGGTGGTGCTGTTTCAGCGAGGCGCGATGGATGGCCTGAACGTCGTCGTTCCGTTCGGCGAGCGCGAATACTACCGCATGCGGCCGACGATCGCGATTCCCGAACCGAGGCGCGGCGGCAATGAAGTGGCGATAGATCTCGACGGGTTTTTCGGCCTGCACCCGAGCCTGCAACCACTGCAGCCGCTGTTTCAGAAGGGCGAGCTTGCGATTGTCCAGGCGGTTGGCTCGCCGGATCCCACCCGTTCTCATTTCGATGCGCAGGACTTCATGGAATCCGGAACGCCGGGCCTGAAGTCCACGGAAAACGGATGGCTGAACCGCGCTCTGGGGGCAATGCCGGAGGAGAAGGCGTCGCCGTTCCGCGCGGTGGCCTTCGGACCATATCTTCCGCGAACACTACAGGGCAGCGCCCCAGCCGTTGCTATACCCGACCTGAAGCAATTCAAGATGTATGGGCCGCAGCAGACGGTTGAGGGCGGATTCGAGGCCATGTACGCGCAGACGGTGGATGAGGCGCTGCGCGGCGTGGGCGCCGAGACTTTCGAAGCCGTTGACCAGCTCAAGAAAATCCATCCGGATGCCTACCAGCCGGACAATGGAGCGCAGTACCCCAAGGGACGATTCGGCCAGAGCCTGATGGAAATCGCCGAGCTGTTCAAGGCGGACGTCGGTCTGGAAGTTGCCTTTCTCGACAGCGGAGGCTGGGATCATCACGTGAATGAAGGCGGTGTACAGGGCCAGCTTTCAAACTTGCTGCGCGACTTGGGGCAGGGAATCGCTGCGTTTCATCAGGATATGGGCGACCGGATGGGAGACGTAGTGTTCGTGAGTATGTCGGAATTCGGGCGCACGGCGCGCGAAAATGGAAACCGCGGGACGGACCACGGCCATGCGAATTGCATGTTCGTGATGGGCGGCACCGTGAAGGGTGGGAAGGTTTACACGCGTTGGCCCGGCATGAGCGAGAGCCAGCTTTACCAGGGCCGCGACCTGGCCGTGACGACGGACTACCGCAGCGTGCTCGGCGAGATTATTTCAAAGCATC
>Ga0187776_10000328_pt1 | contig 23336 bp, 23 predicted proteins | sample 0216_BV02_MP12_2_FD_132426 | JGI IMG/M metagenome (GOLD analysis project Ga0187776, IMG submission 132426) | Tropical peat soil microbial communities from peatlands in Department of Meta, Colombia - 0216_BV02_MP12_20_MG | ecosystem: Environmental > Terrestrial > Soil > Wetlands > Peat | place...
GTCCCGGGCGCGATCGGCGCGAGGCCGATGCCGAAGCCGAACGCGACAAAGTGCGCCGGGTGCGAGACGACGAACCCCAGCCGTGGCCGCAGCACCATCATCATGACGCGAAGTGGTCGTAACCGCCGCCGCAGGCCATCGCCGCGCCTCTCGCGTCGAGCAGCACGAGCTTGTCGCCCGGCTGGATCGCCCCGACGCGCGTTAGCGCAATGCCCAGACCCGCGCCGAGCGCCTCGACCTCGGCGCGGCTCGTCTGCGCCGCGGTGAACAGCAGCTCGTAATCGTCGCCGCCGGAGAGCACGCAGTCGCGCTCGAGCCGTTCGTCGCCCAGGCCCGCGAACTCGGGCGCCTTCGGCAGCAACGCATAGTGCACCAGCGCGCCGACCGCCGAACGCTCGAGCACGTGGCGCAGGTCGCCGGCGAAGCCATCCGAAATGTCGATCGCGCTGGTGGCGATGCCGCGCAGGCGCTCGCCGAGCTCGACGCGCGGCTCCGGCTCGTCGAGCCGCTTGCCGGCGGACGCGGCCTGCGCGGCGCCGAGCGCGGCGCGCCCGGCGCGCGCCGCGAGCGCGAGCGCCGCGCCGCCCAGTGCGCCCGACACCCAGATGTCGTCGCCCGGCCGTGCGCCGGCGCGGAACAGCGCCAGCCCGTCGGGCACCTCGCCCAGGATGGTGATCACGATCGCGAGCGGACCGCGCGTCGTGTCGCCTCCGATCAGGTCGACCGCAAAGCGGTCGGCCAGCGCGAAAAGCCCCTGAGTGAAGCCCGCGAGCCAGGTCTCGTCGGCCGCGGGCAGCGCAATCGCAAGCAGCGCCCAGCGCGGTGTGGCGCCCATTGCCGCCATGTCCGAGAGGTTCACCGCGAGCGCCTTGTGACCGAGCGCGCGCGGCTCGGCGCCCGCGGCGAAATGGCGGCCTTCGAGCAGCATGTCCGTCGAGACCGCGAGCTCCATGCCAGGGCCCGGACGCACCAGCGCGGCGTCGTCGCCCACTCCGAGCAACGCGCTGCGAGCAGGGCGGTCGAAATAGCGCGCGATGAGCTCGAACTCGGATGGCATGACCGTGCCAGTGTAGCGCCGGCCGCGTGCGCGCGCGCTCAGGCCGTTTGCTTGGCGCGCGCGACTTCCTCCGGCCGCAAGCTCTCGGCGAGCTTCTCCAGCACGCCGTTCACGAAGCGATGGCCTTCCGTGCCGCCGAAGCTCTTGCCGAGCTCGATCGCCTCGTTGAGCACTACCTTGAACGGGGTCTCCGCCTGCGTCGACAGCTCGTACGCGCCGATGTACAGGATTGCACGCTCGACCGGAGAGAGCTGCGCGAAACTGCGCCCAGCGATGAACGGCGCGAGCATCGCTTCGAGCTCGGCGGCGCGGCTCACGACGCCGCCCACCAGCTCCTGCGCGAAGGCGCGGTCGCTGCGCTCGAAGCCCTCGAGGCCCTTGGCCTGGTCGAGCACCTCGGACGGCGCGCCGCCCGCCAGCTGCCAGGCGTACAGCGCCTGCAGGGCGATCTCGCGCGCACGGCGCCTAGAGCTCTTCATCGCCAGCGCTCCGCGAGTTGCGTGCGCAGGCGCGCCATTTCGATCGCTACGCGCACCGCCTCCGCGCCCTTGTCCGCGCGTGCGAGCGCCTGCGTCTCGTCCTGCGTGGTGAGGATGCCGTTCGCCACCGGCACGCCGAACTCGAGCGCCACGTCGAGCACGCCGCGCGAAGACTCGTTCGCCACGACCTCGAAATGATAGGTCTCGCCGCGGATCACCGCGCCGATCGCGACCAGCGCATCGTAGCGCTCCGACTGCGCCAGCCACTGTAAGGCAAGCGGAATCTCGAGTGCCCCGCCGACGCTCACGCGGGTCACGTCTTCGGCCCGCACGCCGAGGCGCACCAGCTCCGCGTCGGCGCGCTCGAGCAGCTTCGCCACGATCTCCTCGTTGAAGCGGCTGGCCACGATCCCGATGCGCAGCCCCGCACCGTCAAGCGCCGCGGCCATCGTTCAGCCCCCGCGCCGGGGCAGCTCGGCGTAGCCGGTGACCTCGAGCCCGAAGCCCGTCATGCTCGGCATCTTGCGCGGTGCGGCCATGAGCCGCATCTTGCCGACGCCGAGCTCGCGCAGGATCTGCGCGCCGATGCCATAGGTACGCAAGTCCGTGCTGCGCGAATCGCGCCGCGCCGGCCGCGTCTCGGCGCCCGGCGTGCGCAGGCTCGCCTCGAGCGCTTCGTCGTCCTGCGCGCAATTGAGCAGCACGACGACGCCGGCGCTCGCATGCGCGAGCGCCGACAGCGCCTCGGGAATGGTCCAGCTGTGGGTGCCGGGCGCCGTATCGAGCAGGTCGACGAGCGACAGCGGCTCGTGAACGCGCACCAGCGACTCGCGCTCGGCGCGCACCTCGCCGCGCACCAGGGCGAGATGCGTGCCGCCGGTGGGCAGGTCGCGGAAGGCGACCATGCGGAAGCTGCCGTAAGCGGTCTCTATGTCGCGCTCGACGCTGCGCCGCACGAGCGACTCGGTGGCGCTGCGGTACTCGATCAGGTCGGCGATGGTGCCGATCTTCAGCCCGTGCGCGGCGGCGAAGTCGACCAGCTGCGGCAGGCGCGCCATGCTGCCGTCGTCGTGCATCACCTCGCAGATCACGGCCGCGGGCGTGAGGCCGGCGAGTTGCGCGAGATCGCAGCCCGCCTCGGTGTGCCCCGCGCGCACCAGCACGCCGCCGGGCTGCGCAACCACCGGGAAGACGTGCCCCGGCTGCACAATGTCCGCAGGTTTGGCGTCCCTTGCCACCGCTGCGCGGACCGTGCGCGCGCGGTCGTGCGCGGAGATGCCGGTGCTCACCCCTTCGGCGGCCTCGATCGATACGGTGAAGTTGGTGCCCATCGGCGAGCGGTTGTCGCGCACCATCGGCGGCAGGTCGAGCTGCCTGCGGCGCTCCTCCGTAAGCGTCAGGCACACCAGGCCGCGCGCGTGCTTCGCCATGAAGTTGATGGCCTCGGGCGTGACGTGCTCGGCGGCGACGACGAGATCGCCCTCGTTTTCCCGGTCCTCCTCGTCGACCAGGATGACCATGCGCCCGGACCTGATGTCCGCGACGATCTCGGCCGTCGGGCTGATGGCGGTGGTTTCGCGGCGCATGTCGGGATTATAGGGCGGGGCGACAGACAAAAAAGGGGCGCCGGGCGCCCCTTTCTCACGCACTGGCAGCGCAGCCGCTCACTCCCCTTGCGCGCCCTCCGCGGCGCCGGTCCTCTCGCGGATGCGCGCCGACTTGCCCGAGCGCGCGCGCAGGTAATAGAGCTTTGCGCGTCGCACCTCGCCCTTCCTCTTCACCTCGACCGAGGCGATCAGCGGCGAGTAGGTCTGGAAGGTGCGCTCGACCCCCTCTCCCGAGGAAATCTTGCGCACGATGAACGAGGAGTTCAGGCCGCGATTCCTCTTGGCGATCACCACGCCCTCGAAGGCCTGCACGCGCTTGCGCTCGCCCTCGACCACGTTGACGTTGACCACCACCGTGTCGCCGGGCGAGAAATCGGGGATGTTCTTGCCAAGCCGCTTGATTTCTTCCTGCTCGATTTGCTGGATCAGGTTCATGATCTCGCTCCGTTAGTCGTTTCGCGCTGGAACTCTTCCAGCAGTCCGCGTTCCTCGTCACTCATCTTGCGCGCCGCGAGCAGCTCCGGCCTTCTCAGCCACGTCCGCCCCAGCGCCTGCTTCAATCTCCAGCGCCGTATCTTCTCGTGGTTGCCCGTGAGAAGCACCTCCGGCACCCTCTCGCCCGCGTACGTCTCCGGGCGCGTGTACTGCGGGCAGTCGAGCAGCCCCTGCACGAAGGACTCCTCGAGCGCCGAATCCTGGTCGCCGAGCGCGCCGGGTAGCTGCCGCACCACGGCGTCGATCAGCGCCATCGCCGCCAGCTCTCCGCCCGACAGCACGAAGTCGCCGAGCGACAGCTCCTCGTCGACGCACCGCGCGAGCAGCCGCTCGTCGATACCTTCGTAGCGGCCGCACAACAGCGTCAGCGCCCGCTCCCGCGACAGCCCGACCACGCTCCGGTGATCGAGCCGTCGGCCTTGCGGCGAAAGGTAGATCACCCTGCCCTTCGCCTCTCCCTGCGACGCAGCCACCGCGTCGAGGGCCATTTCCAGCGGCTCGGCCAGCATAACCATGCCCGGCCCGCCCCCGTACGGCCGATCGTCGACCGTGCGGTAATTGTCCGTCGTGAAATCGCGCGGATTCCACGTTTGCAGGCGCCACAGCCCCGCTTCCTGCGCACGACGCGTGATGCCGTAATTCGTCACTGCAGCGAACATCTCGGGGAACAGAGTGATTGCGTCGAAGCGGATCACCACTCTGCGCCCCATTCGACCTCGATGCGCCTTCCCTCGAGATCGACCTTCTTCACTACCGCAGGCAGGAACGGCACCAGCCGCGTGCTCCTGTCCCCGGCCAGCTCCATCACGTCGTGCGCCCCGTTGGAGAACAGCCCTTGCACCACGCCCAGCACCGACCCTTGGGCATTCACCACTTCCAGGCCGACCAGGTCGGCCCAGTAATATTGCCCCGCGTCCAGCTCGGGCAGCGCCGAGCGCGGCACCGACACCGTCTTGCCCTTGAGCCGCAGAGCCTGCTCGCGCGTCCCGATGCCCGGGAGCCGGGCAAGCAGCGCGCCCGAGTGCACCTTCGTTTCTTCTACGCCGTAGTCCTCGGCACCGATACGCCATCGCCGGTGCGCCGCCAGCGCTTCGGGCTCGACGCTATAGGGCCTGACCCGAATCCAACCGCGCACGCCGTAGCTGCCGGCGACGCGGCCCATGTCTATCCAGCGCTCAGGCCGCCTTCTTGCCAAACTGCTTGACCAGCCGCGTCACCGTCGGCGAAAGCTTGGCGCCTTTACCCTGCCAATGCTTGATCCGCTCGACGTTCACGCGCAGCGCCTCGCGCCCTTCGGGCGCCTTCGGATCGTAGAAGCCGACGCGCTCGATAAAGCGGCCATCGCGCGCCCGGCGCGAGTCGGCCACCACCATGTGGTAGAAAGGCCGCTTGTTGGCGCCGCCACGCGCCAGTCGAATCACCACCATAGGGAATTCCCGTGAGTTCGCGAAAAGGCGCGGATTATACGGGAATAATCAGTGTCTTGGGAAGCCTCAGCGCATGCCCGGAAGCATGCCCTTCATGCCGCGCATCATGCGCGCGAGGTTGCCGCCCTTCATCATCTTCATCATCTTCTGCATCTGCTCGAACTGATTGAGCAGGCGGTTCACCTCCTGGACCGGCACGCCGGAACCTGCGGCGATGCGCCGCTTGCGAGAGGCCTTGATCAGCTCCGGCCGGGCCCGTTCCTGCGGCGTCATCGAATTGATGATCCCTTCGATGCGCCGCATCTGCTTGCCGTCCTGAAGCTGCGCCGCGTTCACGGATCCCGCGAGCTGTGCCGGCAGCTTGTCCATCAGCGCCGCCAGCCCGCCCATCTTGTTCATCTGCTGGATTTGCGCCTTGAAGTCCTCGAGATCGAAGCCCTTGCCCTTCTTGAGCTTCTCGGCCACGCGCTGCGCCTGCTCGAGATCGACGCCCTTGCGCGCCTCCTCGACCAGCGAAACGATGTCGCCCATGCCGAGGATGCGCGCAGCCATGCGCTCGGGATGGAAGGGCTCCAGCGCGCCGAGCTTCTCGCCCACGCCGACGAACTTGATCGGCTTGCCGGTGACCTGGCGCACCGACAGCGCCGCGCCGCCGCGCGCGTCGCCATCGAGCTTGGTCAGGATCACGCCGGTGAGCGCGAGCCGCTCGCTGAACGCCTTGGCGACGTTCACCGCGTCCTGGCCCTGCATCGCATCAACCACGAACAGCGTTTCCGCCGGCGAGAGCAGTGCGTGCAGCTCGGCGATCTCGCGCATCATCGCCTCGTCGATCGCCAGCCGTCCGGCGGTATCCACGAGCAGCACATCGTAGTACCGCGTCCTCGCCTGCTCGAGCGCGCGCCGCGCGATATCGGCGGGCTTCTCGCCCGCAGCGGTGGGCAGGAAATCGACCTCGGCCTGCGCCGCCACCGTCTTAAGCTGCTCGATCGCCGCCGGCCGGTAGACGTCGCAGGAGACCACGAGCGGTTTCTTGCGCTCTTCCTTCAGCAGACGCGCCAGCTTGCCGGTCGTGGTGGTCTTCCCCGAGCCCTGCAGCCCGGCCATGAGGATCACGGCCGGCGGCTGGACTGCAAGCTCGAGACCGACATTCGCCTCGCCCATCAGGCGCGTCAGCTCGCGGTGCACGACGCCGATCAGCGCCTGTCCGGGCGTCAGGCTGCCGATCACGTCCTGGCCGAGCGCCTTCTCGCGCACGGCGGCGATGAAATCCCTGACGACCGGCAGCGCGCAGTCGGCTTCCAGCAACGCAATGCGCACCTCGCGCAGGGCTTCCTGGATGTTGGCTTCGGTGAGGCGCGCTTCGCCGCGTATCGTCTTGACGACGCGAGCGAGGCGCGCAGTCAGATTGTCGAGCACGGAGCGCGGCCTGCGGAAAGGCGGTGATAAACTGAATCGATGGCTTACATTCTACTGCACGCGATAACCAGCGCCATTTACGCGGGCCTCGCGTTGCATTTCTGGCGCACGCGCTGGTCCTCCCGGGCGCACGACGCGCACGCCGCGCCAGGCGGACTGCGCCCCTGGGAGCGCGCGGCGCTTCTGGCTCCCCTGGCGTTGCACGGCTGGCTCCTCTACGCGGACATCGTGCTCCCGATTCAGCCTCGCTTCGGTTTCGCCCACGCACTCTCGGCCATGCTCTGGCTGACGGTGCTGTTCTACTGGCTGGAGAGCTTCTTTTACAACATCGAGGGCATGCAGGCGCCGGCGCTCGCGCTCGCCGCGCTGTGCGCTCCCCTGCCGGCCGTCTTTCCCGGTTACGCCGCCGAGTACGCGGCGACGTTTGAATTCAAGCTCCATCTGCTGCTTGCGATGTTGGCCTACAGCCTGTTCACCATCGCCATCCTGCACGCGCTGCTCATGGCCCTCGTGGAAAGGCGCTTGCATCAGACGACCAAGCTGCGCAGCGCCGGCGGCGCATTCCTCGCCGACGGCGCGACCATGCTGCGTGGGCCGCTTGCCTCGCTGCCACCACTGCTCACCCTCGAGCGCCTGCTGTTTCGGCTCATCGGCGCGGCGTTTGCCCTGCTCACGCTCACGCTCGCCACCGGGATCTTGTTCTCCGAATCGCTGTTCGGTCGGCCCCTCCGGTTCGATCACAAGTCGGTGTTCGCGGTGATCTCCTGGCTGACCTTCGCAGCGCTGCTCGTCGGCCGGCATTTCTACGGCTGGCGCGGCCGCACGGCGCTGCGCTGGACGCTCGCCGGCTTCGTGTTCCTCCTGCTCGCGTACGTCGGCAGCCGGTTCGTGCTGGAGGTCATACTGCACCGCCCCGGTTAGCCGCCTGCGATGGAAGACATTCCGCTATCGAGCGAGGCCATCACCCTCGCTGTGCTGCTGGTGATCTCCGGGTTTTTCTCGATCTCCGAGACCAGCATGATCGCGCTTAATCGCTATCGGCTGCGCCATCTGGTCGCGCAAGGGCACGGAGGAGCGAAGCGCGCGGCGGCACTCCTCAAGCGCACCGACCGCATGCTCGGGGCGATCCTAATCGGCAACAATATCGCCAACGCGGCCGCGGCCACGCTCGCGGGAATCGTCGCGGTGCGCTTGTTCGGCGACAACAAGACCGCTTACGCGGTGAGCACGCTCGCGATTTCGTTCCTGATCATCGTGCTGTCGGAAATCACGCCGAAGGTGATCGGCGCCACCTATCCCGAACGGATCGCCCTGCCGCTCGCATATTTGCTCGGGCCGATCCAGAAGCTCATGCAGCCTGCGATCTGGTTCGTCAACCTCTTTGTCAGGCCCTTTCTGTGGGTCGCGCGCGTGCCCGCCGAGGGCAACGCGGACGTTCCCAAGCTCACCTCCGAGGAAATACGCACCCTGGTGCTCGAATCGTCGCACTTCATGCCCAAGAAGCACGTGTCGATCCTGCTGAACCTGTTCGACCTCGGCAATATCAGGGTGCAGGACATCATGGTGCCGCGGGCGAAGATCGAGTCGGTCTCCCTTAGCGACGACATGCAGACCATCGCGCGCCAGCTCGCGACCAGCTATCACATGCGATTGCCCGTGTTTCGCGACAGCCTGGGCGAGGTGGCAGGGGTGCTGCACCTGCGCAAGGTGCTTGGGCCGCTGCACGCCGGAGCGCTCGACAAGCAGGAGCTGGAACGGCTAATCATCGATCCCTACTTCGTTCCGGCCTCGACCCCGGTGCTCGCGCAGTTGCAGTACTTCCAGGAGAACCGCGAACGTATCGCGCTCGTGGTCGACGAGTACGGGGAGCTGATGGGCCTGGTGACGATGGAAGACATCATCGAGGAGATCATCGGCAAGTTCACCACCACCGTTCCCTCCGCCGCCCCGGCGCTGCGCTGGGAAGACGACGGCACCGCCACCGCCGACGGCGCGCTGCCGGTGCGCGAGGTAAACCGGGCGCTCGGCCTCGCGCTACCGACCGACGGGCCCAAGACGCTCAATGGCCTGATCCTCGAGCACCTGCAGGAGATCCCGGATGCCGACGTCGCGATCAGGATAGCCGGCGTGCCGATGGAAATTGTGCACGCGCAAGGACGCAGCGTGAACACAGTGCGCATTCTTCGGCCGTCGCAGCCAGTCGACAGGAACCAAAGTGAGGTTTTGTGAATCCTGTCGCGCGAGCGTCGTCGGGACGCGCGAAATGCGTCAAAAATCACGTTACGTCATGGGCTTAGAGCCACAACTTGAGGCTTTACAAAAGGCCTTTGGCAGGGCATCATCGGCGGCGGGTGCGGCAGCGCATGACCGGCAGGTGATGCTCCTGCAACAGGCAAGGGACTGACACATGGCGACGGCAGCGGCGGCAGCGAGGGGTCCGAAGGAATTCACCTTCAACTGGGAGGGCAAGGACAAGACCGGCAAGTTGGTGCGCGGCGAGATGCGCGCCACCGGCTCGACGGTCGTGACCGCGACCCTGCGCCGTCAGGGGATCCTGGTACAGAAGATCAAGAAGCAGCGCATGGGCGGTGGCGGCAGGGTCACCGAAAAGGATATTGCGCTGTTCACGCGTCAACTGGCGACCATGATGAAGGCCGGCGTGCCGCTGCTGCAGTCGTTCGACATCGTCGGCAAGGGTGCGGCGAATCGAGCCGTGGCGAAGCTGCTGTTCGAGGTCAAGACCGAGGTGGAAACTGGCTCCGCGCTGGCGCAGGCGTTCAGGAAGTATCCACTGTATTTCGACGCTCTGTTCTGCAACCTGGTGCAGGCCGGTGAGCAGGCTGGGATTCTCGAGACGCTGCTGGACAGGCTGGCGACCTACAAGGAGAAGATCCTCGCCATCAAGTCCAAGATCAAGTCCGCCCTGTTCTATCCGATCGCCATCATCGTAGTCGCGTTCATCATTACGTCGATCATCATGATCTTCGTGATCCCGTCGTTCAAGGAGGTGTTCAAATCCTTCGGGGCTGACCTTCCCGCACCGACGCTGGTCGTGATCGCCATATCGGACTACTTCGTACAGTATTGGTACATCATTTTCGGCGTCGTCTTCGGCGGCGTATACGCTTTCTTCTTCGCCTGGAAGCGCTCGGTGTCGGTGCAGATGTTCATGGACCGGTTCATCTTGCGCATCCCGGTGTTCGGCGACCTGGTGCGCAAATCGACAGTCGCGCGCTGGACGCGGACGCTGTCGACCATGTTCGCGGCGGGCGTGCCGCTGGTCGAGGCGCTCGATTCGGTCGGCGGCGCATCGGGCAACTACGTCTACGTAGTCGGCACGAAACAGATCCAGGCAGAGGTTTCGACCGGAACGTCGCTTACCGTGGCCATGCAGAACTCGAACCTGTTTAAGTCCATGGTGGTTCAGATGGTGGCGATCGGCGAGGAAACTGGCTCTCTCGACGCGATGCTGTCGAAGGTGGCCGATTTCTACGAGGCCGAGGTAAACGACGCTGTGGAAGCCCTATCTTCCTTGATGGAGCCGCTCATCATGGTAGTCCTCGGCACTCTGATCGGCGGCATGGTGATCGCCATGTACCTGCCGATCTTCAAACTCGGCCAGGTGGTCTGAGGACGGCCCTTCTCGTCGAGCCGCGGGGCAGCTCCCCCGCGGCTTTTTTGTTCGCGCCAAGCCAATGAACCTTCTGGACGCCCTGCAAATGCCGCAGGTGTTGGTGCCCTCGGCGTTCGTGCTCAGTCTGTGCGTGGGCAGCTTCCTGAACGTCGTGATCCATCGCCTGCCGCGCATGATGGACCGAGAGTGGGTGGCGGGCATTCCCGGGGCGCTCGAGGAATCGAAGGAGACCCGCGACCGTGAACGCGCGGGCCGGCTCGCCGCGCAGGTGCGCGAGGAAATCGCGCACCTGGCAGCGCCGGAGGCGAGGCTAAATCTCATCGTGCCGCGCTCGCGTTGCCCCGCTTGCGGGCACGGCATCACGGCACTCGAGAACATCCCCCTGCTCAGCTACCTCGCGCTGCGCGGCAAGTGCTCGGCATGCGGCGCGCACATCAGCGTCGAGTATCCGCTGGTCGAACTGCTGGCCGGCGCAGGCGGCGCCTATGCGGCCTCGCGCTTCGGCTTTTCGCTCGCCGCGCTCGGCGCCGCGGTCTTCATCTGGTGCACCATCGCGCTCGCGGTCATCGATCAGGAGACGGGCTTCCTGCCCGATAACCTTACGCTGCCACTCATGTGGACGGGATTGCTGCTCAATCTCGGCGGCACCTACGTGCCGCTCGCGGACTCGGTGATCGGCGCCGCAGCGGGCTACCTGTCCCTCTGGTCGATCTACCAGGGCTACAAGATGCTGTTCCGCAAGGAGGGCATGGGGTACGGCGATTTCAAGATGCACGCGGCGGTCGGCGCGTTCGTCGGCTGGAAGCTGCTTCCACTTGTCGTCCTGCTCTCGTCGGTGGTCGGCCTGTTCTTCGGCGTACTGCAGATGCTCGCTAGCCGGCGCGGGTGGGATTCGAGCTTCCGCTTCCATTTCGGGCCCTACCTCGCGATCGCCGGCGTCGTCGCCCTGTTCTGGGGCGAACCGATCCTGCGCTGGTACCTGCACCGGTTGTGACCTTCGTGGTCGGCCTGACGGGCGGCATCGGCAGCGGCAAGAGCGCCGCGGCCGAGGAGTTCGCCCGCCTTGGCGCGACCATAGTCGACACTGATGCGATCGCGCACGAACTCACCGCGCCTGGCGGCGCCGCGATCGAGGGCATTAGGCAGCTCTTCGGCGACGCCTGCATCGACGCGAGCGGCGCGATGGACCGCCGCAGGATGCGCGCGCTGGTGTTCGACGACGCGGCGGCCAGGAAGCGGCTAGAACGCCTGCTGCACCCGATGATCCGCGAAGAATCGAAACGGCGCATTGCCGCAGCGGCAGGTCCCTACGTCGTGCTCGCCGTGCCTCTGCTCATCGAGTCGCGCGACTATCGCGGGCGCGTCGACCGAGTGTTGGTCGTCGATTGTCCCGAGCAGACCCAGCTCGAGCGCGTAAGGGCCCGCAGCGGCCTGTCCGAGGAAGAGGTGCGCCGCATGATGGCCGCCCAGATTCCGCGCGCGCAGCGGCTCGCGGCCGCCGACGATGTCCTGGACAACAGCGGCTCGCTCGACGACCTGCGCCGGCAGGTGCAGACATTGCATCGCCGCTACCTCGCCATGTCCCGCTGACGCGCTGCGCAGGCCGTAGCGCCCGGAGCGAAGTTGTCATCGACATGCTATTCATTCAAAATTCAAGACGATCCCCGCCGCCGGGGGCGCGCCGCGCGAATCCGTGATCACTTACGAGTATCCGCTCAATGAACGCATCCGGACGCTACTGCGTCTCGAGGATCTTTTCGAGCGGTCACGGCACTTCGTCGCCCGCACCGAGCCGCACGACCACCATGTCGCTCTGCTCACGCTGTTCGAGATCCTCGAGGTCGCGAGCCGCGCGGACCTGAAATCGGACCTCCTGCAGGAGCTCGAGCGCCAAAAGCAGGTGCTGATGTCGTTTCGCAACAATCCGGAGATTTCGGAGGATGCGCTGAGCGGCGTGTTGCGCGACATCGAGCAGGCTTCCGGCGCGCTGTTCGCCATGACCGGCAGGATCGGCCAGTACCTGCGCGAGAACGAGTGGCTCATGTCGATCAAGCAGCGCACCGGCATCCCGGGGGGCGCTTGCGAATTCGACCTGCCCTCCTATCACTATTGGCTCCATCGGCCGGCCGACGAGCGCATCGGACAGCTTGCCGCCTGGACCGGGCCGCTTTATCCGCTGCGCGACGGATCAGCCATCATCCTGCGCATCCTGCGCGAGTCGGGAAAACCGCAGAACGTCGTCGCTGCGGGCGGGATGTATCAGCAGATGCTCGGCGGCAAGACCGCGCAGATGCTGCGCGTGAGATTGGATCAGGAAAGCCCCTGCGTTCCCGAAATGAGTGCCAACAAGTACGTCCTCAATATCCGCTTCCTCGCGCAGGACAGCGACGATTCCAGAACCAAGACCGCGGACTGGGACGTGCCCTTCGAGCTGACCTTCTGCAACCTCTAGGATCCGCGACGCGCACGGTGCCCTGCCCGCGCTGCGGCGAGCCGGCCGCGCTCGGCCCGGAGAACAAGTGGCGCCCATTTTGCTGCGAGCGCTGCAAGCTCATCGACCTGGGCAGCTGGGCCGCGGAGGACTACCGCATCGCTGAGCCCGCGGCGCCCAAGGAACCGGACGACACGTCCGGCGAATAGTCAGCGCCAGCTGCCGGAGATCATCGCGACCCCGTGCGCGCCGGCGCGCCAGGCGTCTTCGATGTCGGCGAACCGCAATCCACCGATGGCGTAGATGGGCAGGCTGGCGCCGCGCGCGAGCTCGGCGAAACGCTGCCAACCCATCGGCGCGGCTTGCGGATGCGAGGCGGTGGGTTTGACCGGTCCCAGCACCGCGAAGTCGAATTCGAGCGCCATTGCGTGGTCGAGCTCGGCGGCATCGTGGCAGGAGGCTGCCGCCATGATGCCGCGCGGGCGGGCCGTGAGCGTCATCAGCTGACGCGCCGTGAAGTGCACGCCGTCCGCGCCGAGGGCGCGCGCGAGCGAGAGATCCGAGTTGACCAACACGCGGGCACCGTATCGCCGCGCGAGCGCGAGCGCATCGCACGCGAAGCGCGAACGTTCATCCGGCGCCATGTCCCTGTCGCGCAACTGCACCAGGCGCAGTCCGCCGGCAAGCCTGCGCTCGAGCGCTGCAAGCATTGCTTCGCCGCCGAGTCCAAGGGCATCGGTCACTGCGTACTCGTGCGGCATTGCCAGCGCCGCGAGCACAGGTGCGTTAGCCGGCAGCATCGGCTCGGCGATCGGCGTGTCGAATCTCTGCCAGCGAATTTGCTGCCGCTCGCGAGCGTGAGGCTCGCCGGACCAGCCGAGCACGCGGAAGAAGCTGAGTCGCACCGTCGCGTGCGGATACGCGAAGACGCGCGTGATCCACGGATACACGCGCTGCGCTTCGATGCCGAGTTCCTCGTGCAGCTCACGCGCGAGCGCGGTCTCGGCAGCCTCGCCCGGCTCGATCTTGCCTCCCGGAAATTCCCAGTAGCCCGCGTAGACCTTCCCCTCGGGACGCCGCGCAAGCAGAAAGCTGCCATCGCCCCGTTGCAGGACGGCCGCCGCGACTTCGAGCACCGGGCCTAACGCCTCTTGCGCGCGCCGGCGGCGGCGTGCTTGCCGGCCCAATCCCTCGCGAACTGGTAGGCCACACGGCCGCTGCGCGAGCCGCGCAGCAATGCCCACTGCAATGCCTCTTCGCGCGCCGCGTCGACCTCTCGCGCGGAGCAGCCGAAGGTCTTCAGCCAGTGCGCCACGATGTGCAGGTACTCGTCCTGGTCGAAGGGATAGAAGGACACCCACAGCCCGAAGCGCTCGGACAGCGAGATCTTCTCCTCCACGGTTTCGCCGGGATGGATCTCGTCGCCGATGTACCGGGTCTCGAGATTCTCCTGCATGTATTCCGGCATGAGATGGCGGCGGTTGGACGTGGCGTAGATGAGCAGGTTCTCGGACGCAGTCGAGATCGACCCGTCGAGCGCCACCTTGAGCGCGATGTAGCCGGGGTCGGCAGCTTCGAACGACAGGTCGTCGCAGAACAGCAGGAACCGCTCCTTGCGTCCTACCACCAGGTCGGTAATCGCCGGGAGGTCCATTAGGTCGCGCTTCTCGACTTCGATCAGACGCAAGCCCTGCTCGCTGTACTTGTTCAGCAGACCCTTGACGATCGAGGACTTGCCCGTGCCGCGCGCGCCGGTGAGGAGCACGTTGTTGGCGGGTCGGCCCTGAAGGAATTGGCGTGTGTTCTGCTCCACCCGCGCGATCTGCGCGTCGATGCCCTGCAGGTCTGACACCCGGATGCGATGCACGTGCCCGACGGGTTGCAGCCAGCCGCGCGCGCTCAGCGCCGCCCCCTTGCGCCAGCGGAAAGCGACGCTCGCGCCCCAGTCGGTCGCCGGCGGCGGTGGCGGGACCAGCGCCTCGAGCTTTGCCACCAGCGCCTCCGCTCGTGCGATCAGCTTGTCGGTGTCGTTACTCATGCGCGGCATTCAGGTGCGGTACTCGGCATTGATCTTCACATATTCGAATGAAAGATCACAGGTCCACAGCGTGGCCTGCGCGCTGCCACGGTCGAGGCGCACGCGTACGGTGAATTCCGGCTTGGCGAGCACCGCAGCCCCCTGCTCCTCGCGATACGCCGGATGTCGCCCGCCCTTGATCGCCACGAGCACCTCGTCCAGGTACAGGTCCACCCGCGAGACGTCCAGGTCGTCGATTCCCGCGTTGCCGATCGCAGCGAGAATACGGCCGAGGTTGGGGTCCGAGGCGAAGAACGCCGTCTTGACCAGCGGAGAGTGCGCGATGGCGTAGCCCGCGCGCCGGCATTCCTCCGGCGAGCGTCCTCCTTCCACGCGGATGGTGACGAACTTCGTCGCGCCCTCGCCGTCGCGCACGATCGCCTGTGCGAGCAGCGACGCGACCTCTTCGACCGCGCCGCCCAGTGCCGCAAGGTCGGCGCGCGAACTCGCCGCAGCGCCGGATGCACCGCTCGCAACCAGCATGAACGAGTCGTTCGTGGAAGTGTCGCCATCGACCGTGATGCAGTTGAACGATCGCCCCGCCGTGCGCACGAGCATTTCATCGAGATCAGCCTGCGCGACCTTCGCGTCGGTGGCGATGAACGCGAGCATGGTCGCCATGTCGGGACGGATCATTCCCGCGCCCTTCGCGATCCCTGTGATCGTCACCTCGCGTCCACCGAGCCGCAGGCGACGCGAGACCGCCTTTGGCACCGTATCGGTCGTCATGATGGCCTGCGCCGCCGCATGCCAGTTGTCGGCGCGCAGGTCCGCGAGTGCCGCTGGAAGCCCCGCCAGGACGCGCTCTACCGGAAGCGGCTCCATGATGACGCCGGTGGAAAATGGCAGCACCTGCTCTACAGCGCAGCCGAGCGCACGCGAAGCGCCCCGGCACACCGCGAGAGCGCGATCGAGCCCGTCTTCTCCCGTTCCGGCATTCGCGTTACCCGTGTTGACCACCAGCGCGCGCACCTCAGGTGCCGCAGCCAGGTGACGCCTGGCGAGGATCACTGGCGCCGCGCACAAGCGATTGCGCGTGAAAACCCCGACCGCAGCGGCGCCGGCGCACAGTCGCATCACCAGCAGATCGCGTCTTCCCTGCTTGCGGATGCCGGCCATCGCGACGCCGAGCTCGACGCCCGCGACGGGATGCAGCGACGCAGGATCGGGCGGCGCCAGATTGACGGCCATGGGATGTCAGGCCAGCTTGCCGTGACAATGCTTGTATTTTTTGCCCGACCCGCATGGGCAAGGGTCGTTGCGTCCCACCTTCTGAGTCGGGCGGACAACTGGCTGCGGCTTCTTGGCCCCCGCCGCCGCGATCTCCTCGTCCGCAGACGGGGCGGTTCCCTCTGGGCTGCCCGGGAAGTCAGCATGCTGCATGCGCACGTTTTCGACGTGCGGCGTGTCGTCCACTCGCTCGAGCGCTTCGCTGGTCCGGATCTCGACGCTGCACAAGGTCTTCGTCACCTCGAGCTTCACCGACTCGAGCATGGCGCCGAACAGCTCGAAGGCCTCGCGCTTGTACTCTTGCTTGGGGTTCTTCTGCGCGTAACCGCGCAGATGGATCCCCTGGCGCAGATGATCGAGCGCCGCCAGGTGCTCGCGCCAGTGGGCGTCGAGGATCTGCAGCATCACACAGCGCTCGTACTGGTGAAACGAGGTCTCCGCGCCCTGAGGAATCTTTGCGAGGTACGCTTCCCGCCCCTTTTCGACGATCCGCTCGAGCAGCGTCTCCTCGTGCAGGTCCGGATCTTGCTCCAGCCAGGCTTTGACGGGCAGTTCGACGCCGAGCTCGGACTTGAGGGCGCCTTCAAGGCCGGGAATGTCCCATTGCTCCTCGACGCTCTCCTCCGGAACATGGACGCGGAACATGTCCTGCAGCACGCCGGAGCGTAGCTCGGAAATGCGCTCCGAGACGTCCTGCGATTCGAGCAGCTCGTTGCGCAAGGCGTAGATCGTCTTGCGCTGCTCGTTGGCGACGTCGTCGTACTCGAGCAGCTGCTTGCGGATGTCGAAATTTCGCGCCTCCACCTTGGTCTGCGCCGACTCGATCGAGCGCGTCACCATCGAGTGCTCGATCGCCTCGCCTTCCGGCATCTTGAGCATCACCATGATGCGGTTGATGCGCTCGCCGGCGAAGATCTTGAGCAGCGGATCCTCGAGCGAGAGGAAAAAGCGCGACGACCCGGGGTCGCCCTGTCGGCCCGAGCGGCCGCGCAACTGGTTGTCGATGCGGCGCGACTCGTGGCGCTCGGTGCCGATGATGTGCAAGCCGCCTGCGCCGATCACCTGGTCGTGCAGCTGCTGCCATTCCGCACGCAGCTTCTCGACCCGACCCCCCTTTTCTTCGGGGGGGATCGACGCATCGGCCTCGATCAGCTCGCACTGCTTCTCGACATTTCCGCCGAGCACGATGTCGGTGCCGCGTCCGGCCATGTTGGTCGCGATGGTGACCATCTTCGGGCGACCCGCCTGCGCGACGATCTCCGCCTCGCGCGCATGCTGCTTGGCGTTCAGAACCTGGTGGGGCAGCCTGTCCTTGTTGAGCAGGGACGACAGCAGCTCGGAGTTCTCGATCGAGGTGGTGCCTACGAGAACCGGCTGGCCGCGCTGATGGCAGTCCCGGATGTCGTCGATGATGGCGTGGTACTTCTCCTTGGCCGTGCGGTAGACCAGATCGAGCCGATCGGCGCGGATCATCGGCTTGTGCGTAGGCACGACCACGGTCTCGAGACCATAGATCTCCTGGAATTCGAATGCCTCGGTATCCGCAGTACCCGTCATTCCCGCCAGCTTCTTGTACAGGCGGAAGTAGTTCTGGAAAGTGATCGATGCGAGCGTTTGGTTCTCGTTCTGTATCGAGACCTTCTCTTTCGCCTCGACTGCCTGATGCAGGCCGTCGGACCAGCGCCGCCCCACCATCAGGCGGCCGGTGAACTCGTCGACGATGATGACCTCGCCGTCTTGCACAACGTAGTGCTGGTCGCGGTGGAACAGATGGTGCGCGCGCAACGCCGCGTAGAGATGGTGCACCAGGTTGATGTATGCCGGCTCGTAGAGGCTCGCGCCCTGCGGCAGCATGCCCACGCGCACCAGAATCTCCTCGGCCTTGGCGTGCCCGGCCTCGGACAGCAGGATCTGGTGGTTCTTCTGGTCCACCCAGAAGTCGCCGGGGCCGTTCTCCTCCTTCTGCGGCGTGAGCAGCGGCGCCACGTCGTTCATCCGGTAGTAAAGCTCGGTGCGGTCCTCCGCCTGCCCGGAAATGATGAGCGGCGTGCGCGCCTCGTCGATTAGGATTGAGTCGACCTCGTCGACGATGGCGTAGTACAGCCCCCTCTGGAAGCGCTCCTCGAGGTGCATCGCCATGTTGTCGCGCAGGTAATCGAAGCCGAACTCGTTGTTGGTGCCGTAGGTGATGTCGGTCCGGTACGCGGCGCGCTTGGCGTCAGGCTCCATCTGCGGAATGTTCACCCCGACCGTAAGCCCGAGGAAACCGTAGAGCTTGCCCATCCAGGCCGCGTCACGCTGCGCGAGGTAGTCGTTCACCGTGACGATATGCACGCCCCTGCCCGCGAGCGCGTTCAGATATGCGGGCAGAGTCGCGACCAGCGTCTTGCCCTCGCCCGTGCGCATCTCGGAAATCTTGCCGTAGTGCAGCACCATTCCGCCCAGCAGCTGAACGTCGAAGTGCCGCATGCGCAGCGTGCGCTTGCCGGCCTCGCGTACGACCGCGAATGCCTCGGGCAGCAGCTCCTCCAGCGCTGCGCGCTCCACCTCGGTCTTTGCGTCCTGCGCAGCCGAAGCAACCTTGTCGGCGACACGCCGCCGAAACTCGTCCGTCTTGGCGCGCAGGGCCGCATCGTCCAGCTTCGAGATTTCCGGCTCGAGAGCGTTGATGCGGGCGACCGCGCGGGAATACTGCTTGAGCAGCCTCTCGTTGCGGCTGCCGAAGATCTTGGTAAGTACGTTCGCCATGATGGAGAATGCGGCCCGAACCGCAGGCTACGCGGACGGGAGGCCGCGAGGGCCGGAGACGGCCCCGCCGAGGTCCAGCGGAAATCAAAAGTTTATCACGGCCGCCGCAGCGGCCGCCGCGCGGCTAGTCGCGCGCCAAAGAGGTGGTGTGGCGCCGCTTCGAGTCGGGCAGCGTCGGATCGCTGGCCGCCAAGAAGCGGTCAGGATTGACCGCCACGCCCTTGTAGCGCACCTCGAAATGCAGGTGCGGGCCGGTCGCGCGCCCGGTGGCGCCGCTCAGCCCGAGCTCGCGCCCGCGCAACACGATGTCGCCCTTCTTCACGAGAATCTTCGACATGTGGGCATAGCGCGTCGACAGACCATTGCCGTGGTCGATCTCGACGAGGTTGCCGTATTGCGGATGCGGGCCGGCGAACGTCACGACGCCGCCTGCCGCCGCTTCCACGGGCGTACCGGAATCGACCTCAAAGTCGATCCCCTCGTGCATCGCAAGCTGCCCCGTAAACGGGTCGATCCGTTTGCCGAAGCCCGAGCCGCGCGGCGCATGCACCGGAAGCATTGTCGGCATCGATTTGCGGCGCACCGCGAGATCGCGCAACTCCGAGTCGAGCACGCTGTACAGATCGGAGCGCGTGTCCATCTGCCTGGACAGCGCACTGAGCCGCTCCTCGAGGTCGCCCATCGACAGATCCTGCGGCGGCATGGTCGACACCGCCCCGCCGAGGCCGAGCGGTCCACTGGCGCGAAAATCTGACGGCCGCAGCCCTCCTAGCGTGGAGAGGCGCTCGCCTAGCGCGTCCAGGCGCGTGAGCTGCGCCTGCAACTCGCCCAGCTTTACCGCCATCGCATTCAGATTCTGCTGGACGAATTCGCGCGACTTGGCGCTTTCGGCGCGCTGAGCTGCCAGCACGACCTGCTCGACGAATGGCACCCGGGTCTCCGCCGAATAGCGCAACGTCATCCAGTACAGTGCGGCCGTCAGCCCGAGGACCATCGCGAGCGCCAGCCCCATGTACGCGACGAGCTGCGGCGCGGACAGCGAGATGGTTCTCGCCTTTGCCAGCCGGCCCGGGATGACGATAATCTGCAAGTCTGCCCCCTGCGATCCTCTGTGCCCGTGCACCTTCCCAAAATCGACCGCGTGCTGTCCGCCGACGGCGAGATACAGCCGGTCCTCGAAAAAGCCCGCGAAATCCGCGAGCTTTCCAGACTATGCAACGAGTTCCTGGCGCCGGAACTCGGGCCGCTGGTGCAAGCCGCCAATCTTAAGGACGGCAAGCTGGTGCTGCTGGCCGCGAATCCGGCAACCGCCGCCAAGCTCAGGCTGTTAGCCGAGAGTCTTGGAGTTTTTCTCGCAAAAGAACGCCCAAAGGTTAGTGGAGTTTCAATTCGCGTGCAACCAAATGCATCACGGCACTCGGATGTTGCGGCGCGAAAGAGTGTGCGTTTTTCCGCGTCGAACCTGGCGGACCTAGAGGCGCTGCACGCGCGTCTGGCTGATTCGCCCGCGCGCAGCGCGCTGGGCATGCTGCTCGAGCACCACGCGAGCATGCCCGCTAAATCACCACCAACAGACGCTCGAAAAAAAACAACAGCAGAACCACGACGATCACGAAAAGCGCGTACCTGAACAGCCACCAGGCGAAACGCAGGTATTTGCGGTCGCCTGTGACCATGTAGAGCAGCACCGCAACGGATAGACCGATCGCCGCAAGCAGTCCGAGCAGGCGGACCAGCAGCACGCTACCAGGCGGGCTGCTGCACCAAGCCGGCGACGCCTGCCGGCGCTTCCTCGCTCCGCTCGAAGATCACCGTGTCCCAGGCCGATGCGTCGGCGAGCAGTTGATGCAGCAGCCGGTTGTTCAACCCGTGACCCGATTTGTGCGCGCTGAAGGCACCCAGGAGAGGCTTCCCGAGCAGGTAGATGTCGCCGATCGCATCCAGCACCTTGTGGCGGATGAACTCGTCGGCGAAACGCAACCCCTCGGCGTTCAGCACCCGGTATTCGTCTAGCACCACCGCGTTGTCGAGCCCGCCGCCCAGCGCGAGGCCGGACTCGCGCAGCGCCTCGACTTCGTGCATGAAGCCGAAGGTGCGCGCGCGCGCGATCTCCTTGAGGTACGAGGTTTCGGCGAAGTCCACCGTCACCGACTGGCTGCTGCGATCGATCACGGGGTGATTGAAGACAATTGAGAACGACAGCCTGAAGCCGGCGTACGGCTCGAGGCGCGCCCATTTGTCGCCGTCTGCGACCTCGACGTGCTTCTTCACGCGCAGGAAGCGCTTCGGCGCCGACTGCTCCTGCAGCCCCGCCTGCTGCACCAGCAGCACGAAAGGCGCGGCGCTGCCGTCCATGATCGGCACCTCGGGGCCGTCAAGATCGACGAAGACATTGTCTACGCCGAGCCCGGAGAGCGCCGACATGAGGTGCTCGACCGTATACACCTTCGCTTCGCCCTTGACCAGGCATGACGACAAGCGCGTCTCGCCGACGAGGTCGGCGCGCGCAGGAATGTCGACGGGGGACGCAAGGTCCACGCGGCGGAACACGACGCCGGTATCGATACCAGCCGGCCGCAGGCTGATGCTGACCTTCTGTCCGGTGTGAAGCCCGACGCCGGTGGCGCGGACGATGGATTTCAGAGTGCGCTGCTTGAGCATCGGCAAGTGACTGACCAGCCTGCGAATTGTAACAGACCGAGCGCGGCCGGAGCACCCGCAAGGAGGATTGTCGGCGCTCCGGCCACTGGGGCCTCAGTCCGCCTGCTTGCGCAGGAACGCAGGGATGTCGTATTTGTCGACGCCGCTTTGCTGGAGCGCCTCGACGGTCGAGGCACGGTTGCGCCGGATGACCGCCGGAACCGCGTCCAATTGGTTGTAGTCGACCGCCTGCGAGACCGGCTGATTATCGGTGCCGGTCTTCTGCGTCACCACCAGCTGCGGTTTGGGCTGGCGCGCCGCCACCGGAGCGCCGAGCCCGGTCGCCACGACGGTGACGCGCAGCTCATCACCCACTTCCTCGTCGTAGACCGCGCCGAAGATGATGGTCGCGTCCTCGGCCGCGAAGCTGCGTACAGTGTTCATCACCGCCTTGACCTCGCCGTGCTTGAGGCTCGCCCGGGTGGCGGTGATGTTGACCAGCACGCCGCGTGCGCCGGCGAGCGTGACGCCCTCGAGCAGCGGGCTTGCGATCGCCTGCTCCGCGGCGATGCGGGCGCGGTCGATGCCGCTCGCTTTGGAGGAACCCATCATCGCCATGCCCTGCTCGGACATCACGGTGCGCACATCCTGGAAGTCCACGTTTATGAGTCCCGGGCAGTTGATGATCTCGGCGATGCCTGCGACCGCGTTGTTCAGCACGTCGTCGGCCGCCCTGAACGCCTCGTCCATCGTGACGTCCTCGCCCAGCACCTCCTCGAGCTTGTCGTTCAGAATCACGATGAGCGAATCGACGTGCTGCGAGAGCTCCTCGATGCCCTTCTCCGCAAGCCGCATGCGCTTGGTGCCCTCGAATCCGAATGGCTTAGTCACCACGGCGACCGTTAGCACGTTCAGCGAGCGCGCCACCTCGGCGATCACGGGTGCCGCTCCGGTTCCCGTGCCGCCGCCCATTCCCGCAGTGATGAACACCATGTGCGCGCCGGCAAGCGATTCCTCGAGCCGCTCGCGCTCGGTGAGCGCCGCCGCACGCGCCTCGTCCGGCTTCGCCCCCGCGCCGAGCCCGCTTGTGCCGAGCTGGACCTGATGGCGCGCGCTGTTGCGCGCCAGCACCTGGGCGTCGGTGTTGACGGCGATGAACTCGACGCCCTCGACGCCCTGCTCGATCATGTGGTTGACGGCGTTGCCTCCGGCGCCGCCAACGCCGACCACCTTGATGATCGGTCCTGCTGCTTGGCTGTCTACGATTTCGAACATGTGTTTCCTCCTTGCTGTTAGATGATGCTCAGGCGATGAATCAGAAATTGCGTTGGAACCACTCGCGCATGCGGGTGAGCACGGCGCGTACCGAACCTGTTTGCCGCGACAGCTGGCCCTGCTGGACCTGCGAGGCGCCCTCCAACAACAGTCCCACTGCGGTCGCGTAGCGAGGATTGCGCACGACATCGGCGAGTCCGCCGGTGTAGCGCGGCACGCCGAGGCGCACCGGCATGTGGAAGATCTCTTCCCCCAGTTCGACCATGCCGCGCATCACTGCGCTGCCGCCGGTCAGCACCAGGCCGGAAGACAGCAGCTCCTCGAAGCCCGACTCGCGCAGCACCTGCTGCACGAGGGAAAAGAGCTCCTCGACGCGCGGCTCGATCACCTCCGCGAGCGTCTGGCGTGACATGACGCGCGGGCCGCGGTCGCCGATCCCCGGCACCTCGATCATCTCGTTCGGGTCGGCGAGTTGGCGCAGCGCGACGCCGTGGCGGATCTTGATGTTCTCGGCTTCGGCGGTCGGCGTCCTGAGCGCCATCGCGATGTCGTTCGTGATCTGGTCGCCGGCGATCGGGATCACCGCGGTGTGGCGAATGGCGCCGTTGGTGAATATCGCGATGTCAGTCGTGCCGCCGCCGATGTCGATTAGGCATACGCCCAGGTCGGTCTCGTCCTCCTGCAGCGCCGCGCGCGAGGATGCAAGCGGCTGCAGGATGAGATCGTTCACCTCCAGACCGCAGCGCCGCACGCACTTGACGATGTTCTGCGCCGCGGATACGGCGCCGGTGACGATGTGCACCTTCACCTCGAGGCGCAC
>Ga0187776_10000331_pt1 | contig 23247 bp, 15 predicted proteins | sample 0216_BV02_MP12_2_FD_132426 | JGI IMG/M metagenome (GOLD analysis project Ga0187776, IMG submission 132426) | Tropical peat soil microbial communities from peatlands in Department of Meta, Colombia - 0216_BV02_MP12_20_MG | ecosystem: Environmental > Terrestrial > Soil > Wetlands > Peat | place...
GACCTCTCTGGGCCCGGATGGCACGTCGCCGATCGGATGCTGACCGACAAACACGTGCACGCCATCCTGATCGAGCCCGAAAGCGGCACGATCTTCGCCGGGATGAAGCACGGCTCGCTGTTCGCCAGCGACGACAGTGGTCGGACCTGGGAGCACCGCGCCAAGGGCCTCACCGAACACAACGTGTATAGTCTTGCCAGCGCACGCCTCGGCGGGGGCGTACGCGTCTATGCCGGTACGGAGCCGGCGCACCTTTTCGTCAGCGACGACCTCGGACGCGGCTGGACTGAGCTCTCTTCGCTCCGCTCGGTCGACACATCGCGCTGGAGCTTCCCGGCTCCGCCTAACGTCGCTCACACCAAACACATCAACTTCCATCCGCTCGACGCCGCGACATTGTTCGTCGGCATCGAGCAGGGCGGCCTCCTGAAGAGCACCGACGCCGGCAAGACCTTTCGCGTGATCCCCGGGATGGACGACGACGTCCACCGCACCGTGATCAATCCGGTCGACCCCGACTGGATCTACATCACCACGGGCATTGGGATGTATGTGAGCGGCGATGGCGGCGCCACGTGGGAACAATGGACTGACCTCAAGCACGAGATCGGCGGCTATCCCGATCTTCTCGTGCTCCACCCGCGGCGGCCGGAGCTCATGTTCATCGCATCCGCTGAACAGGGGCCGGGCTCGTGGAGGAAAAGCCACTTCGCCGGCTCCCGCGTCTCCAGAAGCACGGATGGCGGTCGGACGTGGCAGGTCCTTCGCGCGGGGCTTCCGGACCGGCTCCGGCCGGCGTTCGAGGCAATGTGTCTCGAGGATTGGGGCGACTCGTTCTCGCTCTTCGCCGCGACCGCGACTGGCGAGGTGTGGGCGAGCGACGACGGCGGCGACCACTGGAGTGAAATCATCACCGGGCTGGCGCCCATCTCGAAAGGGGATCACTACTCCTCGTTCGTCACGGCCTAGCGGAGCGCTCGGGCCATGGCGCTGGGATCAGCGCGGCGACTGATGGCCGGGCGCTGCGATGCCCGCGAGCTCCCGCGCCAGGGCGACACACGCGCGTGTGTCGTAGGTGCTCGCAAGCCTCTGCTTGTTGGTGGCGAGGCTGCCCACGTTGTACATCTCGAATAGCAGCTGGCGGGAGGCAAACGAGTCGCACGCGTACTCCCAGGCCAGCTTGAGCAGTCGGAAACGGTCGGGCGCTCCCTCATCGTGAGCGACGAAATAGTGATGCAGGTGCGGGCCAATATCCGGGTTGTGAAGGTCGGCCTGGCCCGGAGCCATGAGAAGGCCCGGGCCGCAGAGCTCACGGATGTGCTGCAATAGGGCCGGGTAGCGCTCGATCGCGAACGTCCGGGCTGCCAGCGCCGTGGTCGGGTCGGGCAACGCCAGACCGGACGGCGATTGCACTGGATTCGCCTCGGCCGCCTGAATACATGCGCGCAGCGTCTCGAGATAAACGATCGCGTCCGCCAAGGCGCTCTGCACCGATGGCTGCGCCGAGCTACCCAGCGAGTCGGTGATCGCCGCGCAGATTCCGAGTAGCACCTCGGCCTTGACGGCCAAGCGCACCAGCACGTACCAGGGGCCGAGACCGACGGCGCCCTGAAAGAGCCGCGCCGCGTAGGCGAGGTCGAGGGCCGGGGATTGCCGCAGGTAAAAGACCCGGTCCCACGGGACGAACACGTCGTCGAACACCACGATGGAGTCCATCTCGTCCCAGCTTGGGCTGACGGGATGGTCCGCCGAGTTGGACGACGCCAGCGGCTCGCGACAGATGACGTGGACGCCCTCGGCGTTCACCGGTGTCGCGAAGTACACATCCTCCTCGGGCCTGAGGTCGAGCCGTGGCGGCGCCATGCAGAAAAGCTCGTTGGAATACGGAGCCTGTGTCCCCACGCCTTTCGCGCCGCGCACGATAACGCCGTCGGGCCGGCGCTCCACAACACGCAATGGCTCCTGCTTGGACACGGGATGGTTGCGATGGTGCAGGGGATCGCTGAAGACGGTCGCGATGCTGCGATCGTTCTCACGGCAATATTCGAAATAGCCCGCGACGTGCTCGGCAAAGGCCGGGTTTTCCTTGCCCAGGAGATCGCGAATGTCGTACAGCCCGAGCACCACCGTGGCCAGATGTTGCGGGAGGCGTGCCGCGACGCCGCCTGCCCGGCGCACCAGGAACTCGTACATGCGCCGCTGGTGCGCCAGATCGTCGACCGACCGCGGCAACTGATAGGAGCGGCTCACGCGCTGGCCTGTGGTGGGCGATGGGATCGTGAGCAGATCCTGGTGCGTCACGTCGTGCTGCAGGTCGTAGACCGCGGCCACGCTGCGAGCACAGCCGGCCAGTGCGGGATGGGTGGTGACGTCCTCTACCCGCTCGCCCATCAGCCACAGGCGGCGTCCGTCTCTGAGGCTCTCGAGATATTCCTCTCCGCGACGTATGGGCATGACGTCACCTCCTCGCCAGCGCGTCGTCTCCCGATTACAGCTCAGACGGTCATGCGAGCCATCGTAGCTGCTTCCACCGTTTCAAGACAAACGGTGATGTGACGTCTCGTGGGATGGCGTGCGACGGGGCGGTCAATCCGGAAGGCCGGCCCGCCGAAGCTCGTCGCCCATCGGGCTCCAGATGTCAGAGCGCCCGGTATGGGCTCGAACAAATTCGGCGACCGTGAAACTTGGCTCGATCTCAATCACGCGGCGGGCCACCGTCTTCGCCTGCTCGAACTGCTGTGATCGGGCTAGTGCCGCCGTCTGTATGACCTGAGGATAGCTGAATCGTGGGTTGGCCTGCGCCGCGCGGCTGCCAGCCGCCGCCGACGCGTCGTCGTCCCCAGCGACATAGTGAGCCAGGACGAGGCCGGCATAGCAGAGATAGGTCATGAAGTCCGGTGGGCTGACCCGCAGTGCCCGCTCGCCATATTCGATCGCGCGAGCCGCATCGCCGGCATGGCCAAGAATGATCGATCCGAAGCTGAGTCCCAGCGCCGAGGCGGCGGTCAACGTCAACGCTCGATCGATCACCTCCATCGCCGTCCTGTAATCGTGCGCGATGAGGCCGATGCAGAAGCCGGCGGTCGCCAAACTTGTCGCATCGTCAGCGCCGGCCTCGATGGCGGCGCGAGCGTGGTACAAGCCGGCGACTTTGTCTTCGTCGCGCAGGCCGCCGCGCAGGTAGCGCTGTTCGTAGCACCAGGCCGCCGACGCGTGCGCCGCCGCATAGTCGGGCTGCAGAGCGAGGGCTTGGTGGAGTAACGGGAGCGCCTTGCCGGCATCCCCCGGCATCGACACCTGGGCGAACGGCTGCGCGCGCAAGTAGAGGTCATAGGCGTCGAGGTTTTCCGGGCGCTTTCGCTTGGCCCGCTCGATCTCAGCCTGGCGCAGACTCGGCTCGATGGCGCCGACGACCTTGAACGTGATCTCGTCCTGAAGTTCGAAGATGTCGCCGATCGCGCGGTCATAGCGCTCGGCCCAGACGTGGGTATCGGTGTCCGCCTCGATCAACTGGGCTGTCACGCGGACCCGGTTGCCCGCCTTGCGTAAGCTGCCCTCGAGTACATACCGCGCGCCGAGCTGACGGCCGACCTGCTTGATATCGACGGAGCGGCCCTTGTAGACAAAGGCGGAGTTGCGAGCGGTCACCAGCAGCCACTTGATGCGGGACAGCCCGGTGATGATGTCCCCGAGGTCGTCAAACTCGAGCCGGAGGCGGTCGCGCACCTGGTCGTGCACGGCTTGGGAGACGAGCACGCCGCCAGCCTCAGCGAGGCCCTCAAGTCGGGCGGCGACGTTGATCCCATCCCCGTAGATCCGCGTCTTGTCGTGGATGACGTCGCCCAGGGTGATGCCGATCCGGAACCGCATCTGCCGGTGCTCGGGGACATCCTGATTGCGCCTCCCCATGGTGGACTGGATCTCGACCGCGCACTCGGTCGCCCCAATCACGCTGGGGAACTCAGCGAGGATGCCGTCGCCGGCGGTGTCGATGACACGGCCTCCGTGCTGGCCCACCAGGGGCAGGAGCGCGGCCTGGTGTCCCTTAAGGGCGCGGACGGTGCCGGCCTCGTCCTCGCTCATGAGCCGGCTGTAGCCGGCGATGTCGGCGGCGAGGATGGCGGCCAGTCGGCGGCTGAGCGACGCAGCGTCGTCCGTCATGCGTCTCGTCGGCCCGAGGTCGCTGGTTCAAATCCAGCCCCTCCGGGCTTCCGGTTACGTGAAGATGCCGACCGCCTTCAGGATGAAGATCAGCAGGGCGGCCCCCAGCACCGCCACAACCCAGCCCACGATGGGGCCGCCCGTGGACAGTCCAAGTACGCCGGCGAGCCAGAAGCCCAGGCTCGAGCCGACGATGCCGACCACGATGTTGGCTACGGCGCCCATTTGCGCGTTCGTCTTCATGAGCATGCTGGCCAGCCATCCCACGACGGCGCCCACGATCAGCGTGACGATCCAGTGCATGCGCTCTCCTCCTCGATCTTCGTGCACAGGCCCCTTGAGATCGCCTGGGACCGAAGGGATTCTACTTGAACGGCAGGGGCCGCGGTTTTGTTCCTTCGCGCTGCTCAGAACAGGCAGGTTTTGGTCCTCAGATGGGGTCGCGATGACGAATCCGTCGGGGCTGCGCACGGATCCTCTACGCAGGGAAATGATCGGCGGATACCGAGGCACGGATGCGACAGAGCCTGAGGGATTGCCGTCCCAGGTCTGAATGATCGTCCATGCTAAATGTCGCGAAATCACGCCGATCTGCGATTGGCATTCGCGATGCACCCCTCGTTGCTTTCATGGCGATGGAAGACCGCGACCCCTATATCATCTGGTTCTCCGATCCCGAATCGGCCGATGTGGCCAAGGTCGGCGGCAAGAACGCGTCTCTGGGCGAGATGTCCCAGAAGCTCCACGGAGTGGGCATCGACGTCCCCGACGGCTTTGCGATCAACGTGGCGGCCTACTGGAGCTTCGTCGAAGCGAACGGGCTTCAGAACAAGATCGCGGCCGCGCTCGCCGAGTACAAGCAAGGTCGTCGGTCACTGACCGAGGTCGGTCAGGCGATCCGGACTGAGTTTCTGAACGGCGAGCTGCCGGCCGCCGTCGTCGAGGCGGTGACGAGCGCCTATCGCGAATTGAGCTTCAGGGCGCGCCGCACGCGCCTCGACGTCGCGGTCAGGAGTAGCGCGACGGCCGAGGATCTCCCGGGAGCCAGCTTTGCCGGCCAGCTCGAGAGCTTTCTCAACATCCGGGGCGAGGAGGCGTTGCTGCAGGCCTGTCGTCGCTGTTTCGCCTCGCTGTTCACCGACCGGGCGATCGTGTATCGCGAGACCAACGGATTCGATCACCTGCGGGTGGCGGTCTCGGTCGGCGTGCAGCGCATGATCCGAGCCGACCGAGCCGCGGCCGGGGTGATGTTTTCCATCGATACCGAGACGGGCTTCCCGCGCGTGGTGCTCATCAATGCCGCCTGGGGCCTCGGCGAGATGGTCGTCCAAGGCACCGTCGATCCGGACGAGTACGTCGTCTTCAAACCGTTTCTCGACCAGACGCGGCTCGTGCCGATCGTCCACAAGGCCCTCGGACAGAAACTCCAGAAAGCGGTCTACGCGTCGACGGGCTCGTCGGGAACGCGGATGGTCGGCACGTCGCGCCGCGAGCGCACGACGTACGTCCTCGACGATGCCGACGTCCTGAAGCTGGCCCGTTGGGCGGTCACCATCGAGCAGCACTACGGACGGCCGATGGACATCGAGTGGGCCAAGGACGGCCCGACCGGCGACCTCTATATCGTGCAAGCCCGCCCCGAGACGATCCAGGCCCGCCGGGAGGCCAGAGCGCTCAAGACGTACACGATCAAGCGGAAAGGTGAGAGGCTCGTGAGCGGGCTCAGCATCGGCGACGCGGTGGCGACCGGGAAGGTGTGCAAGCTCGACGCCCCGTCCCAGATCGACCGCTTCCAGGACAACGCCATCTTGGTCGCGGAGATGACCGATCCCGACTGGGTGCCGATCATGGCCCGCGCGGCCGCCATCGTGACGAACCACGGCGGGCGAACCTCGCACGCCGCCATCGTCTCGCGGGAACTGGGGCTGCCCGCTGTGGTCGGCGCCCGTGATGCGACCCAGGTCCTCCAGGATGGCCAAGAGGTCACGGTGTCGTGCGCGGAGGGCGCCGAGGGATTTGTCTACGCCGGCATTGCCGAGGTCGAGACCAAGGACGCTGCCGCCGCCGAGCTTCCGGCGACGCGGACCAAGGTCATGCTCAACCTGGCCAACCCCGACGCGGCATTGCGGTGGTGGCGCCTGCCGACCGACGGCGTCGGTCTCGCTCGCATGGAATTCATCATCAACAACATGATCAGAATCCATCCGATGGCGCTCGTGCAGTTCGATCGGCTCGAAGACCGGGCCGCGCGCCGCGAGATTGAGCGGCTCACCCGGGGACGCCGGGACAAGACGAGCTACTTCGTCGAATCCTTGGCCGACGGGATCGCCCGGATCGCCGCCGCGCACTACCCGAACCCGGTGATCGTCCGGATGAGCGACTTCAAGACCAACGAGTATGCGGCGCTCATCGGCGGGCGGCAGTTCGAGCCCGAGGAAGGGAACCCCATGTTGGGCTGGCGTGGCGCCAGCCGCTACGCGGACGAGGGATATCGCGAGGGGTTTGCGCTGGAATGTGCAGCGATCCGCAGGGTGCGCGAAGCCATCGGGCTCACCAACGTGCTCGTCATGATTCCGTTCTGTCGCACGCTGGACGAGGCGGACAGAACCCTCCAGGTGTTGGCCGACAACGGCCTCAGGCGTCACGAGAATGGCCTCGAAGTCTACGTGATGTGCGAGATCCCCTCCAATGTGCTCCTGGCGGAGCAGTTCGCCGAGCGGTTCGACGGCTTCTCGATCGGGAGCAACGACCTCACCCAGCTCACCTTGGGCGTCGACCGCGATTCGGCACGGCTCGCGCGGCTGTTCGACGAGGAGAATCCAGCGGTGACGACGCTCATCGCCGGCGTTATTCAGTCCGCCCACAAGATGGGGCGCAAGGTGGGGCTTTGCGGCCAGGCGCCCAGCGACCGCCCCGAGTTCGCGCGGTTCCTCGTGCGCTCGGGAATCGATTCGATCTCGGTCACGCCCGACAGCTTCGCGCGCGTCAAGGAACACGTCGCGGCGGCGGAAGCCGAAGGCGTGGCCAGATCATGACGGCGGAGGATCGCGCCCTCTTGCTCCAATGGGCGCGCGAGCCCCTGATGCGGTGAATCCGTAGGAGACTCGGATGGCTACACCGCGAACGCGTTCGCCAGCCAAGCCCGACGTCGGAATCGACGCGCTCGTCGAGCTCACGCTGAACCTGCGGTGGGCGTGGCATCACGGGACGGACGAGCTCTGGGCCGAGCTCGACCCGGAGCTGTGGGCGCTGACCCACAATCCCTGGGTCGTGCTCCAGACCGCCTCGCGGACCAAGCTGCGAAGCCTGCTGGCGCGCCCCGAGTACCGGACGCGCGTCGCGCGCCTCCTCGAGCGGCGGCGCAAGCATCTCGCCTCGCCGGCCTGGTTCCAGCAGAGCCACCGGCACTCGCCGCTGACGCGCATCGCCTACTTCAGCATGGAGTTCGCACTCAGCGAGGCCCTTCCGATCTATTCGGGCGGACTCGGCAACGTGGCCGGGGATCAGCTCAAGGCGGCCAGCGATCTCGGCGTTCCCGTCGTCGGTGTCGGTCTTCTCTATCAGCAGGGCTATTTCCGCCAGGTGATCGCCGCCGACGGCAGTCAGGAGGAGCTCTATCCATATAATGATCCGGCCCAGCTGCCCATCAGCCCGGCTCGCCGTGATGGTGGAGAGTGGATTCGCATCCCGATCGAGGTGTTGGGCGCGAAGATGTGGTTCCGCGCGTGGCAGGTGAAGGTGGGGCGGCTCTCCCTCTACCTGCTCGATAGCAACGATCCAGCCAACCCTCCAGTGGTGCGCGGTGTCACCAGCGAGCTCTACGGCGGCGGCCCGGACCTGCGCCTCCGCCAGGAGCTCGTTCTCGGAATCGTCGGCTGGCGCCTATTGCGGGCGCTCCGTCTGGAGCCGGAGGTCTGTCACCTGAACGAGGGGCACGCGGCCTTCGCCGTGCTCGAGCGAGCCCGTGGCTTCATGGAGGACAACCAGTGTTCATTCGAGGTGGCGCTGACGGCCACGCGTGCGGGGAATCTCTTCACCACCCACACTCCAGTCTCCGCGGGTGACCGCTTCGCGCCGGCGTTGATCGAGCTGTATCTGCGACAGTATGCGCAGGATGCGCTGCACGTGGATCTTCGTGACCTGCTCGCGCTCGGCCGGGAGAATCCGAACGATCCGAACGAACCGTTCAACACGGCCTACCTCGCAATCCGTGGTAGTGGGGCGGTCAACGGCGTCAGCCGCCTGCACGGGCAGGTGAGCCGGCGCATCTTCCAGTCTCTTTTCCCTCGCTGGCCCCCGTCGGAGGTGCCGATCGGCCACGTCACGAACGGCGTGCACACGCCTTCATGGGATTCGGCGGAAGCGGACGCGTTGTGGACCACGGCGTGCGGGGCCGAGCGCTGGCGTGGAACCATGGACACCATCGAGCAGGATCTGACCTGCGCTACCGACGCCGACCTGTGGGCGATGCGCATCAGTGCTCGGAAGAGCCTTGTCATCTATGCGCGCGAGCGCATGGGCAGAGAGGTCGCATCGATGGCCCTGGAACCGAACAGGGCGGCGGCCATGCGCCACTGTCTGGACCCGGCCACGCTCACGATCGGCTTCGCTCGGCGATTTGCCACCTACAAGCGTCCCGGCATGCTCCTCCACGACCCGGAACGATTGATCCGGATCCTCACCGGTCGAGACCGTCCGGTGCAGCTCGTCATCGCGGGGAAAGCGCATCCGGGCGATCAGGCGGGCCAGGAGATCATCAAGGCCTGGATCGCGTTCATGCGTCGTCCCGAGGTGTGCGGGCGCGTCGTCTTTTTTTCCGACTACGATCTGCTCCTGGCCGAGCGGCTGGTGCAGGGCGCCGACCTGTGGATCAACACGCCGCGTCGACCCTGGGAGGCGAGCGGAACGAGCGGGATGAAGGTTCTCGTCAACGGCGGCCTGAACCTGTCGGAGCTCGACGGCTGGTGGGCCGAAGCGTATACGCCGCAGGTGGGGTGGGCGCTCGGCGACGGTCAGGAGCACGGCGATGATCCAGCGTGGGATGGCGTCGAGGCCGAGGAGCTGTACACGCTCTTGGAGCACGATGTGATCCCCGCTTTCTACACGCGCGATCACGTCGGGATACCCACCGGGTGGACGGCGAGGATGCGCGCGAGCATGGCGCGTCTCACGCCGAGGTTCTCCACCAATCGGGTCGTGCGCGAGTACACGGAGAAGTACTACGTGCCCGGGGCGGCCGCGTACCGGGCGCGGGCGGCCGATCACGGACAGCTGGGGACAGACCTCATGAAGTGGCGGCAGGCTCTTACCGCGCACTGGTCGGAGGCGCGCTTCGGCGCCATGAAGATGCAGACGCAAGGTCCCGAGCAGCTGGTGGCCGTCGAGGTGTGGCTTGGCGGCCTCGACCCCGAGGCGGTGCTCGTCGAGCTGTACGCGGAGCCCGCCGCCTGCGGGGAACCCGAGCGTCACGTCATGAAACGAACCCGTGAGCTCGGCGGGCCCGGGCGCGGCTACGAGTATTGCGTCAGCATCCCGGCGACGCGGGCGCTCGGTGACTACACGCCGCGGCTGCTCCCGCGTCATCTGCGCGCTTCGATCCCCCTCGAGGCGCCGGAGATCCTGTGGCAGCGGTGACGCCCGGAGATTCAACCTACGCGGGCCAGCGCCCAGCTCCCCCAGATGCCCGGCGGCCTGTCCGGAACTCTCGGGGGCGCAGGCCAGCTCGGTTCGTCCATCACGGAGATGGAGCAGCACGTCACCGGCCTACAGAAGAATCTCGATGCCCTGAAGAAAATACAGTCGACCCTGATGGGCAAGTAGAGCCCGAGGCGCGGGGGACTGGTGCCGCAGGCGGGGACTGCGGCGTCTGGCTACGTCAACCGCAGCAGTGCGATCAGGGCTGCGTCGCGGACGCTCGCGGCGGCTCCGTAGCGCCGTGTGGCGAGGGCTTCCACGTCTCGTCGGGGTTGTACCGGCGGATCGCCGAGGCGATGGCCGTCGTCCGGGGACCGAGGTCTTTTTCCCAGACGACGCCGTCCTGATTGACGACGAAGGTCTTGACGCCGCTCACGCCGTACTCGACCGGATAGGCGACTAGCGCGAATCCGCCGATCATGACCCCGCGAATGACGTAGTCTCTCGCCCCGGACGTCACGTGGCGTCCCTGGGCCTTGAGAACGCGAAACGCGTAGCCGTGATACATCACCGGTTCGCCGGGCTTCGGAAGGTCGTACCCCTCGGCAGTGACCCGGCCGACGACGCGGGCCAGCGGACTCGGCGGCTCCCCGTCCTGGACTTCCCAGTAGAGGCCGTTGCGTTGACCGGGATCACTCAGGATCTGCTGCGCATAGTCGTGGATCCCGTTCTGGTTCGAGTCGGAGTAGGCGAACTCCAGCTCGGCCTCCACGAAATCGCGCAGGGCGGCGATGGCGTTGAGCTCGTTCCGACCCACCCGCCGAGCGAGGATCTCGGACTTAGCGCCCTCGGGATCGAACCGGTAGCCGTCCGCAGTCTTCACGATCGGCAGCGGCGCCGGCCAGTTGTCCAGGCCTGCGTTGATCACGAGCCGACCGACATGAAACGAGTCGGGCTCCACACGCAGCGCTTCCTTGGCCCGCCGCACGAACCGATCGAGGCGGGCCTTGTCCTGCACCGGATCTCCGCTGTTGATCAGCTCCGTCGCGGACGGGCCTAGGATATCGGCGAGCGCAGCGGTGTCATGACGCTCGCAGGCCTCGACCAGCGCTCGCGCCGCGTCCTCGGGGGTCGAGAAGACCTTCGGCATCTGCGCGGCGGACGCGGGGCTCACGAGGATCGCGACGAGTGCGACTTCCAGAGCCAGTCTCGCAACGCGTGTCATGATCCAATGCGCTCCGTCGTCATCGGTGGGTCGGGGGCCTCCCCGGCGCGGGGCGGCCTTGCGGAGTGGGTGCGGGCCGGTTTTGCGGAATCGGGGCGGAACGGCCCTGCGGAGTGGGGGCCGGGCGGCTCTGCGGAGGCTCCACGCGGGGCATTGGACGACTGCCGAGGCTCGAGTGACCGCGGTCGCTCTCGATGCGGGCGCGATCGCCGGTACTTCGCGAGCCGCCGAACAACGAACGATCGCGATCCGGCGGAACCGGTGGCGTGAGCGGCGCGTGTGGGACTGGCGCTCGGGGCGCCGGACCGGGACCGGGACGCGCGGCCGGCGCCGATCGACGCTCCTCGCGCGGCGGCCGCGTGATGACCATGCCCTCGCCACCGAGCCGAGGCGCCGGCGGGGGGATCCGTCCCGTGGGGGCGCCGACGCGGCCCGCCACTTCGCGCGAGGGATACGCCACGCCACCGCGGTGAGACGGATCGTGCGACCACGCGCTCGGTCCACCGCGGATGTAGTTATTCGGTAAACGGTAGTTATTGCGGACGTAGAATCTGTTGTTCACCACTACCGTGTGCTGGTGCCATCCCACGCCCCAGCCCCAGCCGCTCCAGCCGCCCCAGAAATGGAAGCTTGGCGCGATCACGACCCCGAAGAAGAACCCGATAAAGCCCGCCGCGATCACGGCGTCCACGGGTCTCGGCGGATACCAGAACGGCAGCCAGGGATGAAAGACCGGCGGGCCCCAGATCACGACCGGGTCGTAGACCGGCACGTAGATCGCGTCGGGCTGGGCCGGCATGATCTCGACGGCGGGCTGGCCGGCCTCGGTGGTTTGCTGCACAAGCTGTTGCGGGTTCGACGCCAGTGCTCCCGATTTCAGGGCGCTCTGGCGCTGGCGCTGAATCGCGTCCATGACGTCCTGCTGTTGGGCCAGGAAGGCGTTGCCGAGATTGACCGTCCACGTGAGGTTCCGGTCCAGCATGTCGAGCACCGAGGGGAAGACGACCAGGGCCTGGACGCTCGGGTCCCAGGGCTGATTCTGGGCCGCGTCCGTGAGCGCGGTGCCTTTCAAGCCCGGATTGGCGTGCACCCACCGGTCGGCCTCGACGACCTCCAGTGGGTAGGTGGCCGCCGCGAGAATCTGGGCGACGAGCGGGTCGGGACAGAGCGCAATCGGCGCGACGAGATCGTCCAGTTGCTGAGGCGCGAGCGCCGGCGCCTCTGAAGCCACGCCCGCTGGCGGCGGCGGTGGAGGCGAGGCTTGAAGCGCGTGGGCAGGCCCACCCGGCGCCAGCATGAGCACGGCACCGAGGAGCGCCATCGTCCGGACGGCCACCGCACGGAGATTGTTTTTCATGGAAGCCGGGTCTCGAACCTTGCGCGTAATCGTACCTATCCCGCCGAACTTTGGCGAGGGAAAGGGTCCGAGTGGCGTCAGTTCACCGCGCGTGGATGGGCGCGCGCGCCCCGTCGTGATGGGTTAGTCTCTTGATCGATGGTGATCTTGAGATCCCAGAGGCGCACGTCCTCGTGCGCGAGCTGAAATCCGGTTGAGGGTCTTAGCTCCCAGACGAGTCTCCGGAGTGACGTGGCTGATCCTCGCCATTGCCGCGCTCGTCTTTCTGAGCACGGCTAGCCAGATCGTCGGCTTCTACATCGACTGGCTCTGGTTCGGTGAGGTGCAATTCACGTCGGTCTTCCTCACCATACTCCTCACGCAGATCCTCCTGGGTTTGGTTACGGGCGTCACCTTCTTCGTCATCTTGTACAGCAATGTAGCTCTTGCCTGGCGGCTCGCCCCGCGTGGAACTCTCGTGGCAGCCGACGACGCCCTCGGGCTGCCGAGTCCAGAGATCCTGAGGCCGCACCTCCGCAGGCTGGCGTTACCAGTGAGCATGATACTGGCTCTCCTGGCTGGCTGGCTCGGGACGGACCGATGGGAGCTGGTCCTGAAGGCGCTGAACCCAACGCCGTTCGGCATTCGCGACCCGCTCTTCGAGCAGGAAGTGGCCTTCTACGTGTTTCAACTCCCGCTCTGGAGCTCCGTTTACGGCTGGCTGATGGGGGTGCTCATCTTCTCTGGCTTGGCCACCATCGCCGTGTCCTTCTGCACTCGGGGCATTCAAGTCCTGTCCAGCGGTATCTCGATCTCCCGACAGACCCGGGGCCATCTTCTGTCTCTGGCGGCTCTCGTGTTTCTCCTCAAGGCCGGCGGATATCGGCTGGCTATGTTCGACCTCCTCTTCTCCCGGCGAGGCGTGGCCTTCGGCGCTGGCTATTCGGACGTGAACGCCCAGCTCCCCATCCTCAAGGCCCTCGTGGTGTTGACCGGTCTGGTCGCTGTTCTGTGCCTCGTCACGATCGGTCTGCGAAGCTGGCGCCCCCTCCTGGTGGGCATCGCCGCGCTCGTAGGCGTGGCGATCCTGGGTGGGGTCGCGTACCCGGGGCTGATCCAGCGGTACCGGGTGTCACCGAACGAGATCGTCAAGGAGAAGCCGTACATCGACTTCAACATCCGTTACACGCGTCTGGCCTACGGCCTGGACAACATCGAAGAGCGCGAGTTCCCCGTCGAGGAGACGCTGACGCTTCAGGACCTCCGTAAGAACGATACGACGATCAAGAATATCCGATTGTGGGATACCCGGCCCCTGCTCGCCACCTATAGCCAGCTCCAGGAGATCCGGACCTACTACAAGTTCACCGATATCGATATCGATCGGTACACGATCGACGGAGAGTACCGTCAGGTGACTCTCTCGCCGCGGGAGCTCTCCTCGCCAGATCTGCCGAGCCGGATCTGGATCAACGAGCGATTGACGTATACGCACGGCTACGGGGCCGTGGTCAGTCCGGTGAACCGGGTGACGCGCGAGGGGCTCCCCGAATTCTGGATCAAGGACATCCCCCCGGCGGCCTCCAGCGATCTCCGGATCTCACGCCCTGAGCTCTACTTCAGCGAGCTGGCCACCGACTATGTCTTCGCGAAGACTCGGGCCAAGGAATTCGACTACCCGGCGGGGAACCAGAACGTCTACACCACCTACGGCGGGCAAGGCGGAATCCCGCTAGGGTCCTTCTGGCGCAAGGCACTGTTCGCGGCCTATCTGGGGGACATCAAGCTCCTGCTTTCGAACGACCTCACACCGGAGAGCCGGTTGATGATCTACCGGAACATCCGGGCGCGTGTCCAGCGGATCGCGCCGTTCTTCCGGTACGACGACGATCCCTACATGGTGATCTCGGCGGCAGGCCGCATCGTCTGGCTCCTGGACGGCTACACGGTCTCCGACCGGTTCCCGTACTCGGCGCCGACGCGAGGCTTGGGCAACTACGTCCGCAACGCCATCAAGGTGACTGTCGACGCCTACGACGGGGCGGTGAATTTTTATGTCGCGGATCCGGCCGATCCGCTGATCCGCACGATCGCGCGGATCTTCCCCGGGCTGCTCCAGCCCCTCGACGCCATGCCGGCCGACCTTCGCGCCCACATCCGCTACCCGGAGGGGCTGTTCAGGATCCAGGCGGGCGTGTATGCCGTCTACCACATGCGCGACACGCAGGTGTTCTACAACAAGGAGGACCTCTGGAGCACTCCCGTGCGTCCCATGGATGGGCGGGAGCTGAACATGGAGCCCTACTATCTCATCCTGCGTCTACCGGGCGAGAAGAGGGAGGAGTTTGTCCTCCTGATCCCATTCACGCCCAGCAAGAAGGACAATCTGGCCGCGTGGTTGGCGGCCCGGAGCGATCCGCCCAACTATGGCAAGCTCATCGTCTACAACTTCCCCAAGCAAAAGCTGATCTACGGCCCCCGGCAGATCGAGGCCCGAATCGACCAGGACTCGTTCATCTCCCAGCAGCTCACCCTCTGGAACCAGCGGGGTTCGCAGGTGATCCGGGGCAATCTTCTCGTCGTTCCCATCGAGCGCTCCCTCGTGTATGTCGAGCCGCTCTATATCGCGGCCGAGAAAGGGCAGCTTCCGGAGTTGAAGCGCGTGATCGTTGGTTTCGGCGACCGGATCGCCATGGACGAGACGCTGGACGGCGCAATGGCTCGGGTGTTCGGGGGACTCGTGCCGCAGGCGGGGACCGCGGCGGCGCCGCGTCCATCGGCGGAAGCATCAGGCTCGGTGAAAGCGCTGCTCGATGACGCGGCCTCCGTCCTCGCGCGCGCCGGCCAAGAGCTTCGCCGCTTGCAGGAGCTGTTGAAGCAGCTGCGCGAGGCCGAGGAGCGCAGTCGCTCCGGGCGCCCCCGATGAGCAAGCCCGCCAACTGAGCGCGCGGCGCGTAGCCGCGCGCCGTCCACGGAGGTAAAAATGTACAGGCACATTCTGATCCCGACAGACGGCTCGCATCTATCCGAGCTGGCGGTCCGGCAGGGCATCAAGCTGGCGAAGTCGATCGCCGCGAAAGTGACCGCCATCACGGTCTTCGCACCCTTCCATACGATCGCGATCGAGCCGATGATGATCACCGCTACCGCCGAGCAGTACCAAAAGGAGTGCGACGCCCTGGGCGAGAAATACCTGCGGGTCGTGAAAGACGCCGCCCAAGCGGCCGGGGTCCCGTGCGAGGCTATGTGCGTCGTACACGACCATCCTTACCAAGCCATTATCCAGGCGGCCGACACGAGGGGATGCGATCTGATTTTCATGGCCTCGCATGGGCGTCGAGGTGTGGCCGCACTCGTGCTCGGCAGCGAGACGACGAAAGTCCTGACCCACACCCGGATACCGGTCCTGGTGTGCCGCTAGAGGCGGATGTTTTGCTGGCGCCGCTGGCCGTCGCCAGCTTGCTTGCGAACCTTTGGTTCCGGGCTCGCCCAGGACCGCGGGCAGTCCAGCTACACTCCGGTGGGCATCAAGGAACGATCGGCTCCACCACCAACCTATGAAGCAGGCCAGACCCGGGATCGAGACCCCTTGGTCGTCTTGGGCGTGTTTTGGCCGTGTTTTGGGCGGCGGGCCAGACGCTGGAAACTCTTCTGCAACGATCATTTGTTCAGGAACTGTAGGTTTATCAATCCAATTGGTCGCTACGGAGGCGCATGGAGGCCCAGTCGCCCGCAGGCGCGTCGATTGACGCGCGTCGTAACGTCTGGGTCGGGCCGGGTTTCCTTGCTACGGATGCAGAGGCGTGCAAGCCGGAATCCTGAAGTCTGAGAAACGATGTAGATACTCGGCGTTCGGCCGACCGATCGCGCGCGTCAGCACCTGAAGGAGCGGCACGGTCGGAGCGGGATTAGTCGTCTAGCGATTCGATCACTGCAGTGGTGCCCGTACTCGATGCATCGGACGATACGGCGATTCCTAGTCCCCATTGCTCCAGATATTGCAGATCAGCATGGTTGGCTCGAACGCTTGTTCCAAGAAGATAGTCAGCCAGAGGGAACACCACATTGAAGTTCTTGTCCATGTGTCTGTGATGCAGGCAGTGGTGGCGTGCCAAAAATGTATAGACTGGCCACCTGCTGAAGATCCTGTGCTCTGGCTTGTGCATCTCCAGATGAATCTTGTTCCACGCCCAGTGGTGAAAAATCATGACGGCCACGAAGACTACCGCCCCATGCCAGGAGACCAATGCAAGAATCGCCGCAAACGGCATGGCCTTGATCGGCGCCTTACGCACCGTCAGCCGTATTTCCTTGTCCTGCCCACGGGGGACGGGGGCATCGCTGAATATCTCGGCGTAGTGCTTATGATGCACAAGAGCGTGCGCCTCAAACACGCGTTTGAAGGACGCGGTGTGCGCACTGAGGAAGTTTCTTCTATGCATCAGCTTCCTATGTACCTGATGCTCGATAAAGGACGTCAGGATGCAGGAGAGAATGAACCAGCCGCTAATCTCCAAAATAACCATCAGCCCCTCCTAGATCCGGCGGGAGCCGTCCCCATGTAGCCAACACGATAAACTCTCTCGGACTGCTGCGCCAGCGTGTCGGTCCCGGCTCGTACAGGCGCACTTCCCCTCGTATTCGTGCGCAACTATCTCGGGCCAGACGTCGACGGCGACGTGCGGCGCGAACGGCGAGACGAGCAGGACGAGTGCCCGCACCGCCGTGCGGCGTCGCGGAGAGGCTCCGGCGTCCGGAGGGGCTCCTGCCGGAGCAGCCGGGGCGGAGCGACATCACCGGTCGTCGCGCGCATGGAGGAGCAGGATCCGGCGCACCTCCTCGATGGTCTCGGGCTGGTCCTGCAGCGAGTGGCCGGACTGGATGACCAGTTCGGACTCGACGCCGTCGAGATGCGCACTGCGGTACGCAACGAAGCCGTCTTCGCCGTCTTCGACGGGGCCCGAGCCCTTGACCGCGATGATCGAGTTCGAGATCACCCCGGGCGCGACGGGAATGTCGGCAAGTGTCCGCAGGAACTCGTTCCCGGGGTTCATGTTGTCGAGACTCGTCCACACTCTCGGCTTCGAATCGGCCTCCGAGAGGGCCAGCGCGTCACGATTGTTGGTGACGACGTCGGTGAACGCTTCGGCCATCCCGACTGGAACCTGGACGAAGCCCTTGAGCCAGTTTGCCAGCCGGCCGACGGTGAGCTCGCTCCCGCGGTGGGGAGTCGCCAGGAACACCACGCGCTTGACGAAGGGCAACGGCGTGATGAACCGGGTTCGTCGAAGGACAGCGCGAGTCTCCGGGCTCACGTCGAGTGAATCCAGCGGTTGCTTGAAATCCGAGTACCAGAGCCGCGAGCCGCTGTCGATGGCCGTCATCTTGGTGAGCAGCCCACCCTGGCTGTGTCCGACTACGACCATCCGGCGCATGCCGGCATCGGTTCCGTCGGGATCGAGGATCTGCACCGCCTGCCGCAAGGATTCGCGCAGCAGCATGGCCGACCAGGGGATGGGCGCCCCCGAGTCGTAGGAAAAGAACCAGAACTCGTACCGAGCGCGTAGCCGGGAGTCGGCCGCGAGGCGGTTGTACATCTCCGCCCAGCGACCGAACGAGGAGGCGGTACCGTGCACGAACACGACGGGCACCCGGCCCCGGCGGTGCGGCACCGTCGCGTAGAGCTCGGATTGCTCGCCGCGCGCGAAGGGCAGCGCCTGGAAGAACCGCAGATACTCCTGTCGCCAGATCGGGGAGTCGTTGAGTGAGAACGCGAGCACGCCGGTCGGCTCGATCTCGAGCGGAACCGGGCGACCCCCGATGTCGACCGATTCGGTCGTCTCGGGCACGTGGACCTCGAGTGTCGCCTCCAGCGGTGGCCATGCGAGAGCGGTCCGCGAGCGAGGCGTCCGGAGGAGCGCCGTCACCGGGAGCGTCAGCTCCGCACGGAGCAGGTCGCCCGGCTGACGCTCGCGCTCCATCGGTTCGAGCACGGCAGCCAAGGGCGCGCCGATCCCGGGCTCCCGATAGTACGCTTGAAGACCGAACACTTTGAACTCGGCGATCGGCTCGAATCTCGTCATCCGGCGGCCATGCCAGGCGAGCTGGCTCGCGTCGAACGACACGTAGAGCTGCCCGAACGGCAGCTCGAGCGGGCCGCCCCCGAGCACGACCAGCCGCTCTTTAGCCGACTCGAGCGCCGACGTGAGCCCACGGTTGTAGAGGTTCGCGGCCAGCCGAAAGCGTGGATCGAACGGGCTCGGCGTCTCGGACGCGTCCTCGGGGAACAGATAAGCCCAGGCGTACAGCGCCGCCGCTAGGTGGTAGGCATGCTTGCCGGTGCGTTCGGCGTGCAGAAACGATGCCTCGGCCGCCGCGAAGAGTTGCGCCGGGCCGCCGGAGCCGGAGACCGCGAGGTCATGCAGCTGCTCCAGCGCCTTCTCCGGATCGGCCTCATAGAGGTCGGCGAGGTTGCTCTCCAGGAGAATGTTCTGGGTGAAGATGCTGACCTTCCCTATCGAGAGCGCGCTTTGAGTGAGCCGGCGGTGCACGTCGCTCGGATCGACTCGCGTGACGCCCACGGGGCCCGAGGTGCATGCGGCGTGAAGTAGAAGCAGGAGCAGGACGATGGTGAGCGAGCGCCAGCGCTGCACGTCGGCATGGTACGACAGAAGTGCATCGACTAGCCGAGTGGCCTAGACTGTCCAACTGATGCGACGCCGCTGGCGGCCGCCTCTTTTCTCAGGGAGGTCATACGGCGTGACGCTTCGCCGGGTCATCTTCATTCTGCTCGTAACACTGCTGGGCGTGACGGTGGACGCCGCTTCCGCGCAGCGTCGCCTCACCTGGACGGCGGGGGTGGTCGGCGGCGGATGGTATGCGATCTCCACGGGGCTCGCGGAGCTGCTGCGCGACAAGGCCGACCTCGACGTCAAGGTGATTCCCGGCGGCGGGGCGCAAAATCCAGTGCTGGTGGGCAAGGGCTACGTCGAGATCGGCCTGGGGCTTCCCCCGCTCCTGCGTGCGGCGCGGCGCGGCGACGACCCCTATCGTGGCCGGCAGCTCGAAAACTTGCGCGGTCTCGCCGGAAACATGAGCCTCAACGTCATCCACATGTTCATCGCCGCCGACTCACCCTTCGCGCGGATGACCTTGGACGAGATCGTTCGGGAGCGGAAGCCGATTCGCCTGGCCATTCCCCGGCCGGGTACGTCCGATGTGTGGATCCTGGAGCGGACGATGGAGTTCTTCGGCCTCTGTGCGCCCGGAAAGACCATGGATTGCTACCGATCGTGGGAGCTTGCGGGAGCCAAGTTCGTTCGTGGCTCGTACGTGGAGCTGGCCGATGCCTTCAGCGACCGCAAGGTGGACGGCGCCTTCGTCGTCCTGGCGCCGCCGGCCGACGTCGTGCAGTCAGCCTCGCAGCACCGGCCTTTGATCTTGCTGCCGTGTCCCCAGCCGCTCCTCGAGCACCTCGCCGCGTTCGGGCTCGGCCGCGGCGTCATTCCGGCTGGGACCTATCCTAGGGCCGCCAACGCGAGCGAGAACATCACCTCGGCCACCATGGGCACGACCATCATCGTCTCCACCTCGATGGCCGATGACGTCGCGTATGCGATCACGAAGACCCTCAACGACAACGCGGATCGCGTGCGCCGCCTCCACGCCAGTTTGGCCGACTACGACCCGGCCCGGGCCTGGCTCGATCTCGGCGTCGCGCTTCATCCCGGCGCCGAGCGTTACTACCGGGAGCAAGGCTGGCTCAAGTGACCGGCGGAGATCATTGCGGCGTTGCCTTATCATCTTTGCTGCGTTCTGGAGTTCTGGAGGTATGCATGCGAGTCGTGACGCTCGGCCTGCTGGCCTGGACGTGCTTGATCGCGGCGGCTGCGGCCGCTCAGTCCCCCGCGCCGTCGCCAGCCACTCCGCCCGTCAAGGCCCCATCGAGCACGCCCCGGTTCAAGTTGCCGGTCGTCGACACGGCGATGCCGTGGACCGGCGACCTCGATGGCATGGTCAAGCGACGCGCGATCCGGGTCCTGGTCCCCTATTCGAGGACGTACTACTTCGTCGATCGTGGCATCCAGCGTGGCCTCGCTTACGAAGTCAGCCAGATCGCCGAGACGGAGATCAACAAAACGCTCAAGACCGGGAACCTTCGCGTGCACGTCGTGTGCGTTCCGGTTGCCCGGGACCGGATGATGCCGGCCCTCCTGGACGGGCGAGGGGACGTCGCGGTCGGCAATCTCACGATCACCCCCGAGCGCCTGAAGCGGGTGGACTTCTCCAATCCGACGTCCCGGAATGTTTCGGAGATCGTGGTCAGCGGACCGGGCGCCGAACCGATCGGGACCCTCGAGGACCTGTCCGGAAAGCAGATCTACGTCCGCAAGTCATCGAGCTACTACGAGAGCCTCCAAGGCCTCAACGCCGAGCTCGCCAAGGCGCGCAAACCACCGGTGAGGATCAAGCTGGCGCCCGAGAACCTCGAGGCCGAGGACATCCTCGAGATGGTGAATGCCGGTCTCGTCAAGATGACCGTCGTCGAAACCTACCTCGCCGACTTCTGGAAACAGATCTTCACCAAGCTCACGCTCCACCCCACCGTCGCGGTCCGCACGGGAGGGGAGATCGCCTGGATGATTCGCAAGGACAGCCCGAAGCTCAAGGCGGAGCTGAACGGCTTCCTGGCGCGCTTCGAGAAGTCGGGACAGGGCAGCGACGTCTTGGCGCGATATCTGAAGAGCACGAAATGGGCGAAGGGGGCGACCTCCACCGCGGAGATCAGAAAGTTCGAGCGGACCGTCGCCCTCTTCCGCGAGTACGGTAACCGCTACGACCTGGACTACCTCCTGTTGATGGCGCAAGGCTATCAGGAATCGGAGCTCAATCAGAACGCCCGGAGTCGCGTGGGGGCGATCGGAATCATGCAGGTCATGCCGTCGACCGGCCGGGACATGCGCGTCGGAGACATCACCCAGATCGACCCCAACATCCACGCCGGAACCAAGTTCTTGCGCGCGATGATCAACGAGCACTACGCCAACGAGCCGATGGACACCCTCAACAAGGGGCTCTTCGCCTTCGCCGCGTACAACGCGGGACCCGGGCGCGTCCAGCAGCTACGACGGCTCGCCACCCAGCGGGGCCTGGACCCGAACGTCTGGTTCAACAACGTCGAGCTGATGGCAGCGGAGAAGATCGGCCGGGAGACGGTGACGTACGTCTCCAACATCTACAAGTATTACCTCGCGTACCAGATGATCGAAGAGGAGCGCGCCGAGCGCGACAAGACCAAGGCAGGGATCAGAGAGGGCGAGAACAAGTAGCTTCGTGAGCTGTGAAAAATCCTCGAGCAGGCTCGCGCCGATCTTCGCCGGGCGCTCGTGCAGTCGGGCGGCCTGTCCAAGGTGGCCTGACAGGAGGTACGGTACTCATGTCCGACACGCTGCTGATTCGCTGCACCGCCTGCGGCGCGACGAATCGCGTTCCGAAGGAAAAGCTCGACGCGGGGCATGAACCCATCTGCGGACGCTGCCGAGCGCCGCTGTCCATTCGCGGCGAGCCCCTGACGGTGACCGATGACTCGTTCGCGCGGGATGTCGAACGCTCGCCGTTACCGGTGCTTCTCGATGCCTGGGCGCCCTGGTGCGGTCCGTGCCGGATCATCTCGCCCGTGGTCGAGGAGCTCGCGAAGGAAATGACCGGGCGCCTACGGGTGGGAAAGCTCAATGTCGACGAGAACCCGGCGACGGCGGCGCGGTTCAATATCCGCAGCATCCCGACCTTGCTGGTGCTCAACGGCGGCCGCGAGGTCGATCGCATCGTGGGCGTGCAATCCAAGTCGGAGATTGCGCGCCGGATCCACCGCGTGATCGCGTAGTGCGAACGCTCCTCGAGGCGTTCTGTTCGGCGATTCGGACGCCCTGGACGGGCCGGATCTGAGTCCTTCTGAGAAGGAGTCGCGATTCCTGCCATTGGGCCGCGTCGATGGGTCGGGTAGGGCGGCCGCCGTTGGGCGCTGAGTGCAGGCGACTGATCGCGATTCGGATCGACCCGGCGGTTCTCGCAGCGGTCCGGCGGGAGGCGAACCGACGAGGATTGGGCTACCAGTCGCTTATCAACGACTTGCTGGCGAAGCATGTCGCACGAATGCGTACTGCCTGAGAATCCGGGAAGCCGTCAGGTCAAGGCGCATATTGAATGGTCACTCCGCCGCTCTGTTGTCGTTGACGCCGTCGCCACGCGCGAGCTATCGTCGCCGTGCTTTAAGCCCGACCCGCTACTCGGAGGCTCGGCAATGAAGTGTCCCCGGTGCCAGCAGGACAACCCTTCCCAGGCGAAGTTCTGTCTGGCGTGTGGGGCACCCGTTGGTGAGGTCGCCGTCACTCGTGGGTCCTACGCGGAGTTACAGGCGGAGATCGCATCGCTGAAACGCTCCCGGGCCGAGGCCTCGGAACAGCAGACAGCCACCGCTGAAATCCTTCGCGTAATCGCTAGCTCGCCCACCGATACCCAGCCGGTGTTCGAGACGATCGCGGCCACTGCCCTTCGCCTCTGCAACGCTAAGTTGTGTACCGTCTTCAGGTTTGACGGAGAGTTGATTCATCTCGTTGCTCTTCATCAGGTTTCCACGCAAGGCGCCGCCGCCTATCGTGATGCATATCCAGCGCCTCCAGGGAGGGCTGGCGGCACCCATCGAGCCATCCTGACCCGCAGCATCGTCCACATCCCCGACATACGCGAGGATCCGGAGTACGAGCTGCAGGCCCTCGCGCGCGCCAACGACTTCGGATGCGTACTGTCTGTGCCCATGCTTCGACAGGGACTTCCGATTGGCGCGATCACCGTGGGTCGGGAAGCGGGAAGAGCATTCCCGGACGAGCAGATA
>Ga0187776_10000332_pt1 | contig 23223 bp, 23 predicted proteins | sample 0216_BV02_MP12_2_FD_132426 | JGI IMG/M metagenome (GOLD analysis project Ga0187776, IMG submission 132426) | Tropical peat soil microbial communities from peatlands in Department of Meta, Colombia - 0216_BV02_MP12_20_MG | ecosystem: Environmental > Terrestrial > Soil > Wetlands > Peat | place...
TGCCCTTCTCTTTGACCGTGAGGTTGAGAATGCGCTCCCGCCGCAGCAGATCCTGAAGCGCCTGCTTATTCTCGGCCACCCGCTCTCCCGAGACGCGAGCCCCGGTTGCATTCTTTCCGCTAAACGTAAAAACTGGCATAAGCCACCTCGCACGATTTCCCGCGATTCCGCGGAAAGGCGGCGCCTGGCCATCTGAGCATCAGACGCCTGTAAAACTGAAACCTATCTTTTGCCCGCCACGGCATTGGCCGTGCGGTTGAGCCCTGCACCACGGTTAATCATCTCCTGCAATTCGTCGGGCAGAGATGACCGCTGCAACGCAGTATCCAGCGTGATCTGCTTATTGAAGTGGAGCGTCGCCAGAGACTGGTTGAAAGTCTGCATGCCAAACTTGTCCTGTCCGGACTGCATGGTGGAATAAATCTGGTGAATCTTGTCTTCACGAATCAGGTTGCGCACCGCAGGATTGGGAATCAGGATCTCCATCGCCATCACCCGGCCCTGTCCGCCCACCCTAGGCAATAGCGCCTGACAAAGTATGCCCTCCAGCACCATGGAAAGCTGCGCTCGAATCTGCGGCTGCTGATGCGAGGGAAACACGTCGATGATGCGGTTGATAGTCGAAGCTGCCGAGTTCGTGTGCAACGTAGCAAACGTCAGGTGGCCGGTCTCGGCGATGCGCAGGGCAGACTCGATGGTCTCCAGGTCACGCATCTCGCCGATCAGCACCACATCCGGGTCTTCGCGCAGAGCCGCACGCAACGCGCTGCTGAACGACTTGGTATCGGCGTGCACTTCCCGCTGATTCACCAGGCAATTCTTATGCTGGTGCACAAACTCGATCGGGTCCTCAATCGTCAGAATGTGCTCGTGGCGCTCGCTGTTGACCTTGTCGAGCATGGCCGCCAAAGTCGTGGATTTTCCCGATCCCGTGGGTCCGGTCACCAGAATCAGTCCGCGCGGCTTTTCGCACAGCCTGGCTACCACCGGCGGCAGATTGAGCTGCACAAATGATTTGATCTCGTACGGAATCACGCGGAACACCGCTCCGCAGGCGCCACGCTGGTTGAAGCAGTTGGCGCGGAAACGAGCCAGTCCTTTCAACCCGAAAGAGAAGTCCAGTTCCTGGTCCTCTTCAAAACGATGCTTCTGGGCGTCGGTCATGACGCTGTAAGCCAGCGCCTTGGTCTCGGCAGCCGTCAGCGGCGGCATGTCCAGCGGTTGCAGATGACCATGAATACGGATCTGCGGTGGAGTATTCGTAGTGATATGCAGGTCGCTGCCGCCTGCTTCCACCATCTTCTTCAGCAATTCGCTGAGGGTTACGGCCATACTTGTGTATTCCTCTCTCTCAGTGAACGGTTTCCCGCGCTACTTCTTCCAGCGTAGTGACGCCTTGCATCACCTTGATAAGCCCGCTGCGGCGCAATGTCAGCATGCCGCGTTCAATGGCTTTCTTCTTCAATTCCGTTGCCGACGCGCCCACCAGAATCAATTCGCGGATCTCGTCGTCAACTTCCATGACCTCGTACAAACCGGCGCGTCCCTTGTAGCCGGTGTTGTTGCACACCGAGCAGCCCTTGCCCTTCTTGGGTTTTGCGGTCTTCGCCTCCTCGGGGCTGAAGCCTGCCTCGATCAAGGCTTTGGGCGGCATATCCACCTCGGCAGCGCATTCCTTGCAGATTCGTCGCACCAGACGCTGCGCGCAAATCAAATGCACAGCCGTAGCTACCAGGAAGGGCTCGATGCCCATGTTCATCAATCGGCTGATGGTCTCCGGCGCGCCGTTGGTATGCAGAGTAGATAACACCAGGTGTCCGGTCAGCGCGGCTTTAATGGCAATCTCAGCGGTTTCAAAGTCACGAATCTCGCCCACCAGAATGATGTTGGGATCCTGGCGCAGAAAGGAACGCAGAGCGGCGGCAAAATTCAGCCCGATCGACTCCTTCATCTGTACCTGGTTTACGCCCGCGAGTTGGAATTCGACCGGATCCTCCGCGGTCATGATGTTCGTGTCAGGCGTGTTCAGACGCGAGATGGATGAGTACAGGGTGTTCGTCTTCCCCGAGCCCGTAGGGCCCGTCACCAGCACCATGCCGTAGGGCTTCAAGATGGCAGTCTCGAATTTTCCCAGCGACTCCGGCTCGAACCCCAGCTTGGTCATATCGAGGCGCAGATTCTCTTTGTCCAGCAAGCGCAGCACGATCTTCTCGCCAAAAAGCGTCGGTAATGTGCTGACGCGATAATCCAGCTGCTTCTTCCTGCCTCCCAGATTGACCTTCAGCATGATGCGGCCATCCTGCGGCAACCGCTTCTCGCTGATGTCCAGCTTGGACATGATCTTGATACGCGACGTGATGGCGTCTTTCAGCTTCAGTGGCGGGTTCATGATGGTCTGCAGGATTCCATCAATACGGAAGCGAACCCGGTATTCCTTCTCGTAAGGCTCAATGTGAATATCGCTGGCGCCCCGTTTCACCGCGTCGGTCAGGATGAGGTTCACCAGCTTTACAATCGGCGCCTCTTCGGCTGCCTTCTCCAGTTCCGACAGGCCGACTTCCTGCTCCTCCGCCTGCAGTTCGACATCGCTCTCGGCGACGTCGCTCATGGAAGCCATCACCGTTTCCAGGTCTTCTTCCTGTGCCGGCGGAGCCCCATACGCCTTGTCGATGCCCTCCATGATGGAGCTCTCCGACGCCACCACCGGTTCGATGTTGAAACCGGTCATGAACTTTATGTCGTCCATGGCAAACACATTGGTCGGATCCACCATGGCGATGGTGAGCGAGGCCCCCACGCGGCTGAGGGGAAGAATCTGGTAGCGCTTGGCAGTGTCCTGAGGGACCAGCTTGACAACCGCGGGATCAATCTCGAAGTAGTTCAGATTGATGGCGGGAACACCGTACTGGCGGGAAAGGAAATTGGTGACGTCCTCATCCGAAAGGAACCCCAGCTTGACTAGAACCGATCCTAGCCTGCCTCCGGTGTCCTTCTGGACTTTGAGCGCCTGCTGCAGTTGCTCCGCCGTGATGACCTTCTCTTTGACGAGCAGGTCGCCCAGCCTTTGCGACATCCCCCGCCTCTCCTATACACGAAAATGGACTCAAAATGCGGCGTCTAACCTGCCCCAGGAGCACAAATACTTACGGTTGAACGCTTTAAAGTAGTGAGCAGCGCGAATTTATGTTGGGTTGACACAAATTGTCAATTGAGAAGTAATAGATCGGTAACCGTTGGTACGCGCACGGAGGTAATCAGACGACCTGCAGACCCGATGAGCGGCCCAGGGGGGCGGCTGCCGCCACGGGTCGGCGGTTGATGGTCGAGCAATGCAACAGCTAGGCGGCACATGACGACTCAGCTGATCCCGAGTTTCCAAATCCTTAGCGACTTATATTTGGCGAATTCTTCCGAAACTGTGGCCGATTTGTCTTGTCTATAATACGTATTACTGCTCCAGCATAAATTTTCCCGGTTCGATTCGCGGAGCACGCTGTTCGGCGTTTGTCGCCAGAATCCCCAATTCGCTCACCAGGCCCAAGGCGCAGACGTGCAGCCATCTACCTGGGGATTGGTGTCATCCTTCTACTAACCATCCTTTTTGCTGAGCAGGCATTCAATCTCCGCTTTGTCCAGCCGAATACTTCCGGCGAAACCCTGATCTTCGCCGCCCTTTCGGCATTGGTCTTCCTGTTATTCATCGCCCTTAGCTTCGTGCTCGTACGCACGCTTCTGAAGCTCTACGCGGAAAGGCGAGTGGGCACGCTGGGGTCAAAGTTCCGCACCAAGATGGTCCTGGGCGCCCTGGTGCTATCGCTGGGACCAGTGATTTTCCTCTTCATGTTCGCCTACGGACTGATGAACCGTTCGATTGAAAAGTGGTTTTCCACCCCAGTCGAGGAAGTACGAAACGACACGGCCACGTTGGGAAATCTGTTGTCGGACTATGCCCAGCAGAATGCCCAGGGGGAAGCAGACTCCATCGCCATGGCCGAGTCTACCCACAGGGCATTTGAAGCAGGCAATTTCGGCCAACTGCTGGATGTGCTGCGTCGGCGACAAAGTTCCTTGCAGGGCGGCTTTGCCCTGGCCATGCTCGACGGTGAACTTGAGGCCAGCTTTGCCGCGCCGGCCAACTGGCCCGCCCTGAAGGAGAAACTGGGAATTCAGGGAAACCGCCTGCCGGCAACTGCTGGGCGCCTTCAGCTCAATGGGCTGGAGTACATCTTGGCCAGCTCCCGGGTAGGCGATCACGGTCTGATCCTGGTCGCTATGCCATTGCCCCCTAACTTCACATCGGCCATGCAGCAAATCGAGAACAGTCAGCGCCGGTATCTCGAGCTTTCGCGCGAGCGCAAAATCGTGCGCCGTACGTACATGCTGCTGCTGCTCCTGCTGACAGTCCTGGTCCTGTTCGCCGCTACCTGGTTCGCCTTGTTTCTTTCAAAGTTCGTGGTCAGGCCGGTAGCGGCGCTGGCAGAAGCCACCCAGGAGATCGCCAAAGGCAACCTCGACTATCGCGTCGACGTGCCCGCAGCAGATGAGTTGGGCCGGTTGGTAGCCTCGTTCAACCAGATGGCCGCCGATCTCGCCAGCAGCCGCCGGCAACTGGAAGCCTCCAGTATCGAACTGGCGGAAGCCAACGTGGAATTAGAGCAACGACGGCAGCACATTGAAACCGTGCTCGAGAACATTCCCACCGGAGTGCTCTCCTTGGATGCCGGATTGCGTGTCACTCGCGCCAATCCTGCTCTGATCCGCATGTTTCGTCCGGAGCGCGCCGGCAATGGGAACACCCTGTTGCAGGGCGCACACCTGCGTGACTTGTTTCCTCAGGAAGTACTCGATGATCTGGCACACATGATCCGCAAGGCGGATCGTATGGGAACGGCCACCAGCCAGCTTGAACTGACCGTCGATCATCAACCGCTGAACCTCGCCGCGACTGTGGCCTCCCTGAAGCACGGCATGCAGCGATTGGGTTACATCATCGTGCTCGAGGATCTTTCCGATCTGCTCAAGGCGCAGAAGCAGGCCGCCTGGCGGGAAGTGGCGCGCCGGGTTGCACACGAGATCAAGAATCCCCTCACCCCGATCGCGCTTTCCGCCCAGCGCATTAAACGCCACCTGGATCGTGGCGGCCATCCCGATGACGCTTCGCTGGCCGTTATTCATGGCTGCGCTGAAACCATTGCCGGTGCGGTGGAGACTGTGCGTTCGCTGGTGGATGAATTCGCTACCCTGGCGCGTTTCCCCGCTTCTGCTCCGCGTCCCGCAGACATCAATGAAATCGTGCAGGGCGCGCTCAACATGTTCGATGGCCGGCTGGAAGGCATCCGCGTGCGCAAAGAGCTCGCCCCGGACTTGCCCAAGGTGATGGCAGACCCGGAATCGATGAAGCGAGCCATTGCCAACCTGGTGGATAACGCCGCGGAAGCAATGCAGGACTCACTGGTCAAAGAGGTCGAGATCTCCACCATGGCTCTCAACGGCAGCGACCTGGTCGAAGTGGTGGTTGCCGATACCGGTCAGGGCGTCACCCAGGAGGTCAAGGAACGCCTCTTCCTCCCCTATTTCACTACCAGGAAGCGCGGGTCTGGGCTGGGACTGGCCATCGTCAGCCGCATCATTGAGGACCATCATGGTTCCATCCGCGTGGAAGAGAACCAACCAACGGGAGCACGGTTTATAGTGGAGCTGCCAGTAGCCAGCGAGGCAGCTATCGAAACCCCGACTCATGCCTGACATCCTCATCGTCGACGATGAACCCGCCATCCTGGATACCCTGAAAGGCATTCTGGAGGAAGAGGGATATCGGCCGGAGCTGGCCTCTACAGGAGAGGCTTGTCTCCAGGCGCTGACCCGGCGTCCGTTTGACGTTGTGCTGCTCGACATCTGGCTTCCGGGAATCGACGGGATGGAGGCGCTGGAACAGATCCGGGCAATGGAAGACCCTCCGGAAGTGATCATGATCTCCGGACACGGCACGATCGAAACCGCTGTCCGCGCCACCAAGCTCGGCGCCTTTGACTTCCTGGAAAAACCACTGTCGCTGGAAAAGACTCTGATCGTGCTGAAGAACGCTCTCGACTCCCGCCGCCTGCGCAGCGAGAACCGCGATCTGAAGCGCCAATTGCCCAAGAGTGTCATCGTCGGCGACAGCATTCCCATGAAGGCATTGCGCCAACAGATCGCCTTGATGGCGCCCACCAACGGCCGGGTATTGATCTACGGCGAATCGGGCACCGGCAAGGAACTGGCGGCGCGCGCCATCCATTCCGAGAGCCTGCGTCGCGAAGCCATGTTCGTGGAGGTGAACTGCGCGGCCATTCCCGAAGATCTGATCGAGAGCGAGCTCTTTGGACATCGCAAGGGATCATTCGCCGGCGCCACCGCCGACAAGACGGGGAAATTTCATAAGGCCGACGGCGGCACTCTGTTTCTGGATGAAGTCGGCGATATGAGTCTGAAGACGCAATCCAAGGTGCTGCGGACACTCGACGAACAGCGCTTCACCCCGGTGGGTGGCGAGGAACCGATCACCGTAGACGCACGCGTGATCGCAGCCACCAATCATGACCTGGATGAAGAAATCTCGCGCGGCAACTTCCGCGAAGATCTGTTTTACCGCCTCAACGTAATTCCCTTCTACGTGCCGCCTCTGCGCGAGCGCAAGGAAGACATCCCCCAGCTGGCGCGCTACTTCCTCAAAGATTTTTCCGCTGCCTACAGCCGCCACCCGAAAGAGATCACCGAGGACGCCATCGACACGCTGATGCGTTACTCCTGGCCCGGCAATGTCCGCGAATTACGCAACGTGATCGAGCGCATCGTAATCATGAATCCCTCGGCCACACGCCTGGAGCGCAAGCACCTGCCTCCGCTGGTGCACCGCGATGGCGGACGGCGCACGGTGGGTGAGTTCTCGACGCTCCAGCAGGCCCGTTCCGCCTATGAACGCGACTACATCCTGAAAAAGCTGGACGAGAATCACGGCAACGTCAGCCGCACTGCCGAGGTCCTGGGCCTCGAGCGCAGCCATCTCTATCGCAAAATGAAAGCTCTGCAGATCGCGGTGAAGGAGTAGCCGCGCCTTTGTTCCTCATTATCGATCAATACCCCATTTTGACGAACCGAGGCGTAAACCCAGCTACCGAGACATGTGCGCCAACAGACTCTGGAAAAGACTGGGTAACCTCTGATTCCATTGGTTCCAGTCATGGCCCCCCGGGCCAGCATGGAACTCGAACGCAAAATGGCGTTTCGCAAGTAAAGCTGCGAATTGGCGATTCGTCGCCAGCAGGCCTTCCTGTTCACCACAAGAGAGGAAGAGATAAGGCGTTCCATCGGGATCCGCCGAGCGCGCGAGCACAAAGGGATCATTGTCACGGCGTCTCTGGCTTCCCCATGCTCCGAAAATTGATCTGTGCTGGCTCCATTGAAGAGGCCGCTTGATTGAGAATGGACGGCTGGGGACATCGAGTGCAGAACTGAGCCCACCCGCGAACGAGAACAGATCGGGATGATGTAAGGCCAGCTTGATCGCGCCGAAACCTCCCATGGAAACTCCGGCAATCGCGCGGCTCTCGCGTCGTATAGCTGCTGGAAGCTTGCTCTCGAAGTCCGCAATGAGATCCCGCACGATGTAGTCCTCATAGCGGTCCTGCGGATGTTCGGCCGAATTCGTGTAGTAGGAGGAGTCACCTTCCGGCATGACCAGAATCAGCCCAAGCTCGGCGAAACGTGCCGCATCGGAATAGTTCGTCCAATCACGAAAACCTCCTCCCCCTCCATGGAGCAAATAGACAACCGGCAGTTTCTTGGTCCAGTACGGTTGGGAAGCACCACGCGGTACTGCATGTCGCGATCGAGCGCGGCGCTGTGGAAGCTGACGTCTTGCATTGTCACGTTTGCCGTCAAGCGAGGATGGTCAGGCGGCGCTTCCTGCCTCTTTTGCTCGCAGGCAGCCAAGAACAACAGGGCTAGGATGAAGATGCACGCAGATTGGAACTGGCTGAGCGTTTTCATCGAAGGAGATAATAATGAAAGCTCCAAGACACTAAGAAGCCTGTGACCTTTCTAATCACGGCCCAAGAATTTGCAAAGACTGAGAAAGCTAAAGGCTAAAACAACTCAGCTCTTCCCATGCGGCACCAAATCCTCCAACTGCCGCCTCCAATCAAGCCCTTCGACGAACTCCCGCGAATCGCGCCAGCCCGGTCGCACCTTGACGAACAATTCCAGAAACACCTTCCGCCCAAGCATCTTTTCGATTTCCCGCCGGGCAGCAGTCCCAATTTTCTTCAGCATCTGCCCCCCCTTGCCGATCAGGATCGCCTTCTGCCCTTCGCGCTCGCAGTAGATCAACGCCCAAATTCTCAGCAGCCGAGGCGTTTCTTCCCAGCGCTCGATCACCACCGTCGTGGCGTAAGGAATCTCCTGTTCGGTGTCCAGCAGTACCTGCTCGCGGATCACTTCCGCTACCAGAAAGCGCTCCGGCTGATCGGTCACCTGATTCTTGGGGAAATACTCCGGCCCTTCCGGCAGTGCCTGGACCACTCTATCCAGCAGCAGCTCCAATCCATCTTTCTTGAGCGCCGATATGGGGATGATTTCGCGGAAGTCGTGGAGGCCACGCCAATGGTCGATCAACGGCAGGAGTTTTTGTTTGTCGATGAGATCGATTTTGTTGAGCAGCAGCATGCATGGGGTATCGGATTTTTTCGCCAGATCGACAACAAAGCGCTCGCCGGCACCGAACTTCTGGGTTGCGTCGGTAATGAGCAGCACCAGGTCGCAGCCCTCGAGTGCCTCGCGAACCTCCTGCATCATTTTTTCATTCAGCCGCGTGTCGGGACGATGAACCCCGGGCGTATCGATCAGAATGACCTGCGCGGCCGGGCGGCCTTTCTTCGGCGGCAGGTTGAGAATGCCCTGCACGCGGTTGCGCGTGGTCTGGGGCTTATGGGTGACGATAGCCAGCTTCTCTCCCACCAGCGCATTCAGCAATGTGGATTTTCCCGCGTTTGGACGGCCGATGATGGTGACGAAGCCGGAGCGCATCGATTTATGCCCGCAACTGCGCCGGCTGCGAAGGTTGGGTGTGGGTGATACGCACGCGGTTCACCTTGCGGTCGGTCGAGTCCAGCACCTCGAAGCGCAGGCCATCACTGGTAATCACCTCCCCGCGCTGCGGGATGCGCCCCGCAATTTCGCTGACCAGCCCGGCAATCGTCGTGGCCTCGTGACCCTCCGGACGTATGCCGAACAGTTCGTCAAGACGATCCACATCCATGTTGCCGGGCACAACGTAGGTCCCTTCTGCTTCCTGCACCACGTCGGTCTTGCTTTCGTGCTCGTCGCGAATCTCGCCCACGATTTCTTCTACCATGTCTTCGATGGTGACCAGGCCGGCTACGGCGCCATATTCGTCGATCACGATCTCCATCCGGATGTTGTCGCGTTGCATTTCACGCAGCAGATCGCTGACGCGCTTGCTCTCTGGAACGAAATACACCTCCGGCTTCATGATGCTGTGCACTTTGCGCGTGGGCGCTTCCTGATCCGCGACCTGCAGGAGATCGTGGGCGTGTACGATGCCGACGATGTGATCAATGGTGCCCTCGTACACCGGAATACGCGAGTAGTGACGGGTGCGCAGAAGATCGGTGAGCTGTTCAATGGTGCTGTCAGCGGAGACCGCCACGATCTCGGGGCGAGGCTTCATCACCTCGCGGACCGTCTTATCGCCGAATTCGACAACCGACTGAATCAGATCCCGGTCGCTTTCCTCCAGGATTCCCTCTTCTTGTCCGGCTTCAATCAACGCGTCCACGGCCTCGGCCGGCGTCTCCGGCTGGGGCTCCGCACGCTCGGCGGCGAGCGAAGCTACCGACTGGCAAAAGCTGATCACGATGGTGATTGGCATTACCACGTAGATCAGTACACGGAGGAGCAGGGTGAAATGCCGGATCCATGTTCCCCGGGTGCGGGGAAACAGAACGTAGGGCACGATGCGGTTGAACAGCACAATAATGATCGTGATTATCGCGCCCGCCTGCAGCACTTCATATGCTGGCCACCGTCCGCTGAAGAAAAACGCGTAGGAGACCATGGCGGCGATGGCGGCGGTGCAAAGCTGTTCCAAAACCGCCATTGAAAGCGCCGCCCGTTCGCGGCTCACGCCCAGCCGTGGTTCCACCAGCTGTTCGAAAGCTTCGATGTTTTCCTGGAACTCGCGGGAAAGAAATTGCCCCATCTCGGTGTACAGGCGCTGCACGTAGGAGATGAGCGTCAGCACGCCGAGCAGGCACGCGAACACGATGATGAATCCCCAGCTCATCGTGAACTCCTGCGCGCGGTGCTGCGGCGCGCCCCCTTGCCGTGCGAGTTGCCGCCCAAGTGCGTGCGCGCTATCAGAGAGTTCGGCAGACCAAAGCGATCGCGCAATTCTGCTTCTTTGCGCGCCATCTGGCCCTTGTCGCCTTCGTGATCGAAGCCGGCCAGATGGATCACGCCGTGGAGGATGAGAATTTTCAATTCGTCAAGCGTGGAGTGCTGAAGCCGCCGGGCATTGGCGATCGCCGTCTCAGCGGCGATAGCAATTTCTCCCGCCAAGGCGGAATTCATTGCAGGATCGGCTGGAAACGACAGGACATCGGTGCTCTTGTCCTTCCCCCGGAATTGGTGGTTCAGATGCCGAATCTCGCGGTTGGAGCTCACCAGCACGTTGAGTCTGCCCGCTATCCCGGCGGCTCTGCGCGCGCGCTCAGTAAAACGCGCAAGCGCCCGCTCACTGGCGCCGGGTACCTTCTTGTGCATGATGATCAAATGATGGCTAAAAGAAAACGGGAGGACATCGCCGGCCATCCTCCCGCAAAACGAACTTATTCTTAGTTTTCCGCGGCTTCCGAGTCGGAACTGTCTTCCAGGGGCAGGACCGGCGGTACGAAATTGCCGCCATTGCCATTCCCGCTGAGCTTTCCATAGAAGCCGTTTTGTCCGTTCCCCAGCGACAGCGACATCTGCGCCTCCTGCACCTTCTTGTAATCGTCATAGGCGCGCACGATGCGCTGCACCAACGGGTGACGGACCACGTCCCCTTCATCGAAGTAGCAGAAACTGAGTCCCTCGACTCCTCTCAGTATATCCGCCGCCTGCACCAGGCCGCTGCTTTTTGTGCTGGGCAAGTCGATTTGCGTAACGTCTCCGGTGATCACCGCCTTGGAGTTGAAACCCATGCGCGTGACGAACATCTTCATCTGCTCCGCGGTGGTGTTCTGCGCTTCATCGAGAATGATGAAAGAATCGTTCAGCGTGCGGCCGCGCATGAAAGCGATGGGCGCGATCTCGATAATGTTCTTTTCCAGATAGCGATCCACTTTCTCCGGCTCCAGCATGTCGTACAAAGCGTCGTACAGCGGCCGGAGATAGGGATCTACCTTCTCCTGCAATGTGCCGGGAAGAAAGCCCAGACGTTCGCCGGCTTCGACCGCCGGCCGAGCCAGGATAATCCGATTCACGCGCTTGGACGCCAGCGCAGAAATGGCCATGGCCACGGCAAGATACGTTTTTCCTGTACCCGCCGGGCCGATGCCAAAAACCATGTCGTTTTTCTCGATGGCCTCCAGATAGCGGCGCTGGTTGATGCTCTTGGGTTGCACCGTGCGCTTGCCGAATGAACGCTGCTTCCCCGCTTCGACCAGCGAGCGCAGCGTCACCGAGGGATCTGTCGACAGCACGCGCAGCATGCCCGCGAGATCGCCGTTGGTGAAGGTGTGGCCGGCCCGCTGCAGTTGCTCGAAGTCGGCAAACACCTGCTCGGTGCGCAGCACATCGCGTGCCGCGCCTTCTATCGCGACAGATTCTGCCTGCAGATCGATGGTTACTTTCAGACCGTCTTCGAGGAGGTGAAGATTTTCGTCTCGCGTGCCAAACAGGGTTTCGATGTTAGGTGTGATATCGATGTGCTTCTTCATTCAGGTTCTGAAATTTCCCCCCTTTGAGTTCCCGCTGCGCACACACAACTGCGGGAAACCCTCTAAGAACGTTGCAACGGAGTAAGCCTTTGGCCACGGTGAATTCACTGCTAGGACAAATGACAGGGTGTCCGCTCGCCACCGACTGGAAGCAGCGACCATTGAGCGTAGAGTACTTCGGACCCGAGAGGCAGTCAATGCCGTTTAAGGAATCCCCCTACTTATCCAAAAGTTTAGATGACTAATGTGGGCTGGGGATGCTGCGGGGGAAAGGAATTTTGCCGCCCTCGTTGAGCGCTTCTGGACCAAAAGGAAACAAAACGATCCAGGCAAATCCGCATTTGACCGCCGCGTCTATCAGCTTGTAGGATAGGGGTTTGTCCCAGGACAATTCTTCGTAGAGGATAAAGCAGCAATCATGGCAAATCACTTTTCGGCCCTGAAACGGGCCCGTCAGACAGAAAAACGGACCACCGTGAACCGGGCGAATAAGTCGCGCCTGCGGACGGCCATTCGGCACTTCCGCGAGGCCCTGGCCGGAGGCAACCGGGAGCAGGCGTCGAAGCTGTTCCAGGAAACCGTCTCAGCTCTGGATAAGTCAGTCCAGAAGGGCGTGATCCACAAAAATACCGCCTCGCGTTACAAGTCGCGCCTGAGCACTCGCCTCGCCGCCATGGCTGCCAAGTAGTTTTCTCGAACCAACTCTTCAAAAGAACGGAAGGCGAGCTACGAATCTTGAGGGTGCCCCACTCTGGCCATCTTTTGGCTAGGGTGGGAAGGTCGAGGCGCAGCCTCGATTGTCCGTAACTGTGTCTTAGTTGCTTCTCGGAAGATCTTCGGTTTCCGAATAAGCGACCAGAGGCGCCTCAGTCTGGTTCTCTCAACTCAATCCCGAAGTGCTCCTTCAGCGCTCGCCGGTACTCCGCTTCTCCCGCCAATTCAGTTTCCGTACGCCTGCCCTTGGCAGTCACAATGAATCGAAGGTCCGAAAGAGTAACGCGGCCGTCCGGGGTCGCTCGCGAGCAGATCCGCTGACGCGTAAAGTGCGACTCAGGCGAAGTCTGCTGGTAGTGGCACATCGGGATGTACTCAGACAATTGCCGCGGGGTAAGGGTGAATTTGTACAGGCTTTTCCACTCTGCGTTCTCCTCCCTTCGCTGCAACAGCCAGTGTTCTCCGATCTGAAATGATCGATAACCAAACCCCTGCTGATGAAACTCGACATCGGGCACCAGCGGCAGAGGTTCCAGGAAGCAGTCGCCAAAGCCTACGTCGCAAAGCCAGGGCTCCGGCGTCTCGACCAGCAGCGTCATATGGTCGAAATCAGGACCAAAGCTGCCGTCCGCGCGCCCTACGCCCGCGGAAAGCTGGGTGACATGGAAATCCAGGCTGCGGAGCAGCGCGGAAAAACCGCCGTTCAGTTCGTAACAAAAGCCCCCACGATGCTGGCCCACGATTTTGTCGAGGATGCGCTCTTCATCAAGCACGATCGGGCGCTTGAGGTGGATATCGAGACTCTCGAAGGGAACGGTGAACAGGTGCGCGCGATGGATTTGGCGAAGGACATCGGGAGTAGGGTCGCGTGGGCCGTCGTAAGCGATTCGGTGGAGATAAGCGGACGGGTCCACGAAATTATTTTCTCATTCAGGACGCGCAAGGGCGCCATGGCTGCGTCAAGCCTGGAAATTCCGCTCGATTGTTTTCATGGGCAGGAACAGGCGATTGCCGCGCAATGGCAGGAAGCCGAACTTCTTATAGAAAGCGATTACATGTTCGCCCTTAGCATCCACTACTACCGCGTAAGACATGACCATTTTGCTGGCTTCCAGGCTGCGACGCAGCGCATCAACCAGGAGAAATGCCCCTAGTTTCTTACCGTGATGTTCCTTTGAGACCGCCAGTCGTCCAAGCAACGTCGCACCAATGCGCTTGTATCTTCCTGTCCGCTTCTTCAACTCCTCTGGAAACTCGCCAGCATCGATTTCCTGCGGCGACAAACTGTAGTAGCCGATGACCACGTCTGGTTCAGCTTCCGTCACCAGAATAAAGACCGCCGACAGCTTTTCTCTCACATCGCGAGATGCGCGCTCATGAAAGTAGGAGTCGAGTTCCTTATCCCCACAATAAAAAGCCGCTCGGTTTTCCTTCCCCAGCGGCTTTACGATGTATCTGGGAGTTTCGACTAATTAGGAAGCAACCATCTGTTTGTAACGCTTGGTGGCCAACTGCAGTGCTTCATTCGGGGCAGGGGGATTCAACAAAGCTTCAACAAAAATCTTCCGCTCGCTGATACCGAGGGTCAACACTTTATGTTCTTCAATGGTCTTCATGGCAGCTTCTCGCATCGAGTTAATCATGAACTCTGTCAGGCTCACGCCGCGGAGTGATGCTGCCCGCTTGAAAAATAGCTTCTGTTCCGCTGACACACGGGCCTCCAACCGCTCCATTGAAGCCGGCGCTACTCGCTGCTTCCGTAACTTTCGACGACTGTTTACCATGTAGTTCCTATTGTACGGCTGATAGCCGTACAAGTCAAAAAGAAGCTGGCACCGCTAATTAAGCGCTACCCAATTGCTCGCCTGCAGACCACGCGGACTAATATTCGCCTGTGATGACAATAACAACCGCAAGGTCCTTCGACTCGGACGGGGATCGGTGTACCCCGTCCTCGCTCAGGATGACACCCTAGGATGGATGTCACTATAGTGGGAACTGTTGTGGAGAAGCGCGTTACACCCCCAGCTCCTGCTGCTGGGAAGGTGACGCGCTTACTTCTACGGCCTGGGGCTCAGACGCCAGGTCCAGCACCAGGCGCTCCAGCACCAGGCGCTTGCTGGGAGGGCTCGAGCGCAGCGCCAGATCGGCGCGGGCGATCAGGCGCAACGCGCGCGTGAGTTCGCGCCGCGAGCGGTAGCGGCGCGCCTGCCGGATGATGTCTTCCGCCGCAAACGGCGGAACCCGAAACCCTTGCCACAGCGCTTGCCACAGCGCGCGTGAATCGCGCACTCGCTTTTCAAAAATCACCAGCATCTGGCGGAAGGTCTTGGCCAGCATATAGAGGTGACCAATCGCGGCCTCCTCGCCATCGCCGGTGGAGAGAATCGCATCCAGGATTTCCAGAGCGCGCAGCCGGTCCTTGGAAGAAATCGCATCCGTCAGTTCGTACAGTGTCCGCTGTTTGGCTGCAAGTACCGTTGTCTCCACGTCCCCCAGAGTGATTCGCTTTTTCTCCCCGGTGTAGAGAATCAATTTTTCCAGCTCGCTCGAAACCAGCATCATGTCGGCGCCCAGCGAATCGATGAGCTCATGCGCGGCATCGGGCTCAATGGTCACGCCCTCGGCAGCTGCGGTTTCCTTGGCCCAGCGCACGGCGTCGTCTTCCTGCACGCGCGCCAGCTCGACAATCGCGCAGTAGTCGCCCAGGGTGTCGCGAATTCGTTCGTACCGCTCGCGATCGACCATATCCATGCGCCGGGCATCCGCCGGAATGCTGATGTGGTCGGCTACAAGAACCAGCATGGCATCGGGATTGGGATTGGCGAAGTATTGCTTGATAGCCTCGAACTCGCTCTCATGTGAGCCGCGAGTGTAAAGCTGTTTAATGCTGCGGATGAAGAACACCTGGAACGGCGCCATCAGCGAAGGGGTGCGCGCGCGATCCAGAATTTCCACCAGCTCAGTTTCTGCCAGATCGAGATCATACAAGCTGAACTCGCGCAGATCGGAAGGGATCAGGTGACGAAGAATCGCATCGCGGCACCGTTTGCGAAAAAAAGCCTCGTCGCCGACGAACAGATAGCCGGGCTTGAGCTTGCGTTCTTTGATCTCGGCGACGAAGTGATCAGTTTGGGCGAAGGCTCTCACCTAGAAGGCCTCCAGGACATTGCTGATCAGGGTGCGGGCAAAATCGCGAGCGAGCCGGTCCATGGCCGGAGTTTCTTCGTCGAAGAAGCTGGAAAGCTCGCGCGACACCTGGTACTGCTCGCGAAACACGTAGTTGGGATTGTCGTAGAGCACACTGCCTTTGCGATCCACCAGCGAAACCCGCAGCGCAACCGTCACAATAGCGCTGGAAGCACGACCGGTCTGCGAGTCATAAGTCAAAGGCGCAGCCTGGGTCTGGATAACCGTGCCCCGAAGTGTGGCGTCCGCAGCGTCGCTGGTCTGGCTGAGCACGCGATAGCGCGTGCGGGTGTTGAATTCGCGGACCACCGCGGCTGTCAGGATCTGCTCCACCCGATACGACTGGCTCTGATTGACGAAAGCAGGAATGGCGATCGTGTGCACATCGGTCGGAAGGCGATCGCTGTGAGTGGTTGTGTGATAGCCGCAGCCCCCGAGAATGATGAACGTGCCTGCAAGTGCGCTCAGGACAAACCGGCAGAATTCTTTGCCCAAGGGGCGCCCAATCTTCACTGCACCTTCCCTCGAGGGCGTGAGCTGGCTAGCTGTTCGGCGCAGGCAACTGCGTTGAGCGCCGTTACCCGAAGATTGTCGGCCGCGGCCCATATCCAAACGCCATGATCGCGCAGTGGATCACGGCGCAGCGAAATCAGGATATCGTCCTGCCCGGCGGCGGTCACGCTGCTGGGGGCATCCTCCGCCGTGCGTGTCACCGAGACATGCTCTCCTGACAACGCTTGCGTGAAGTCCCCCAAGGCCAGCGGCTTCTCCAGTTCCAGATACAACGAGAAGGCGTAGGCATGGAAGATGGGGGCTTGCAGCAGCATGATCGAGGGCACTAGCACGCGCTCGCGGGTGATGCGGCGGAAGTGATCGAGCATACGGCGCTCCGCCGATTCCAGAGAGGCCACTGCCTTCTCCCCGTAACGCGAAACCGCGTTGAATGCTACCTGTACGTCAAAGACATCCTTAGGCAGCTGCTGGAAGGAGAGAATGCTCACGGTCTGGCCGTGTAGCTCATCCAGTCCGGGACGCCCACGTTCCGAAGCGGGCTCAAAAACCGTGACTACCGCCGTGCGCACGGGCACTGCTTTTTGCGCACGAAGCATCAGCAATCCCAGCACTGTGGCCGCAGGATGCGCCACTACCACCGGTGCCGGCTGCAGCTCTGGCGCCTGCACTTCACCCAGTTCGCGATCGATCCAGGGAGCGCGAACACTGGATCCCGCTTCCCCTTCCAGACCATATGAAAGATCGATGATCGCGCTTCCCGCCTGCCGGGCCATCTGCCAGTGACGCCGGGTGAATTTCTCTTCCGAAGCAAAGAAGGCGAAGTCCACGCTATCAAAATTGTCGCGGGTGACAGTCTGGAAGAAGGTCATTTCGTCGCCAACGGCTTCCAGTTGGCCGAGCGACTCGTCATCATCAAGCAGCTTGACGTCAACCGTAGGAATGTTGGTCTCGGGAAGGATCTCCGCCAGTTCCTTGCCCTTCAAGGTGCCGGCCCCAACGATGGCTACGCGATAGAGCCCCTGCGTAGCAGCCGCAGAACGCCCGGTCGCGGGTTTAGATTCGCGCCCGTTCATTGCGCCTCCGGCGCTTGCTTGTACTCTGGGGTCTTGTGATGACGAAGCAGGTACATCATACGAATGATCACGCCGGAAAGCATGTAGCCCACCGATAACACCAGCAGCAGCGGACGCGAGAAATACCAGATTCCAGCGACCAGAAGCCCAACCAGAATCACCACGCGGAATGGGTGAGGACTTCGCAGGTCAATATCTTTAAAGCTGTAGAAACGCCAGGTGCTTACCATCAGCAAAGCCGCACTGAAAACATAAATCGCCCACAGCATGGCGATCCACCAGGTGTCGATGGGGTCTCCTTCCCCGAAATGTACTACAGCCGCAATGCACCCCGCAGCAGCCGGTATCGGCAGGCCCACAAAGTAACGTTTGCCCGGGCGGCCAGGATTGGACGGCTGGGGGTTGCTCTGAATGTTGAATCGCGCTAACCGAGCAGCTCCTGCGATCAGGAAAGCAAAAGTCAGAATCGCACCGATCTGTGCGGTACGAGCAGCGATATCGTGACCCGTTATTGGACCTAGCTGCCGAAATCCCCACACCCAGGCAAGCATGGCGGGCGCCACGCCAAACGTAATGACGTCGGCCAAAGAATCCAGCTCACGGCCGAAATCGCTTGTGGTATTCGTCATGCGGGCGATGCGGCCATCGAGCCCATCCAGCACCACCGCGAAACCGATGGCCTTGGCGGCATTGTCATAGTGCCACGGTTCAGCCGGAGAACCGATAAAGGTGTGCCAGAGCGCATAGTAGCCGAAAGCGATGTTAAACGTAGTTGCCAACGATGGCAGGATGTAGATGCCTTTGCGGAAGCGACGTGGGCGGCGAAAGTCACTCTCCCGGCGGAACATCTCGGCCTGGCGCTCCGGCTGCTCCGACTCCATCACTTACCTCCACTGACGGGCGTAGCAACGGGGACCGGCGCGGAACCTGTAGCTCCCATGCCGCCCTCGCTGACCGGCGCCAGGGCAAGAATGGTTGAGCCTCCACGGACGCGATCCCCCAGCTTCACCTGGGGCGCGATTTGCGAGTCGAAGATCACGTCCACCCGCGAACCAAACTTGATCAGCCCAACCCGCTCTCCTCGTGCCACCACGTCTCCTTGCTTCTTGGTGAACACAATTCGCCGCGCGATCAAGCCGGCGATCTGCTTGAACGTGACCGTCTGACTCTCGCCTTCGACCGTAACGACATTCTGCTCATTGAACTCTGCCGATTCGCCCGCCAGGGCATTGCCAAATTTGCCCTGCCGATACTCGATGTACTTGATCGTGCCCGCAATCGGCGAGCGGTTGACGTGCACATCGAAAACATTCAGGAAGATGCTGATCCGGGTCTGGTTACGTCCTCCGGCCAGAAATGGGACAATGTCAGTGACCTTGCCATCCCCAGGGGACACAATCGCCCCCGCGACGGCGGGTATGATCCGCTCCGGATCTCGGAAAAACCACAGGCAAAATATCCCTGACAGCAGAGGCAGCAGGCTGAGCCACGGCGTGGTGAAGAAAACGAGCAGGACAGCCACTACCAGTGCCGCCGCCGCGTAATAAATGCCGTCTCGAACCATAGGGGAGCGCCCTGGAAATTATATCGCCGCAGCAAGTCGAGTCCGGGAGTATTTCGAGGAAAGGGCAAGGAAGATCAACAGCTTCGGCGAAACAAACTGCCTCAGCCATATTCTGCGAAAAGCACGCTTTCACGAGGTAGGCTTTACCCTCAGCCGCTTGAAGGCGTGCCAATTGAGAAGAAGACTAACTTACTACGCGACCATCCCGTGATCGCGACGAAACTTCTGTTCGATGCGCTCCATCTCGTCTTTCAGGCGCAACTTCAACTTCTTCAGACGTACCTCTTCCAGCTTCTCATCTTCTGAGAGGTAGCGTTTCTGAATCAGGGAATCCAGGCGCTGTGCGTACTGTTGGTGCTCTTGGACGAGACGGCGAAATTCGTCACTAGACTGAACTAGTTGCTCGCGTAGCTGAGCTGCCATCCAACCGACCTCCTAATTGGGTGAGAATTCAAAGCTACCACCCCTCGTGGGCGAGCTTCAACGGATTTTTTTAACCTGACTGTAACAGTCGAATAACGTAGGTAATTGCATCCTCTTCCGGCCGCCGGTAATAGGCTTTGCGGCGTCCGTTTTCCACAGCCCCGCAGCTCACATATAGCCGGCGGGCCGGGGCATTTGACTCCCGCACTTCCAGATGGACTGCGGCCGCACCCTGCCCCGCCGCTTCGGCGAGAAAATGGCGGAGCAGAGCGCTGCCGAGGCCGCGCCGTCTTGCACGCGGCGAAATCACGATGTTTTCAATTTCCCATTCTGGGCCAACTGGACGGGCAACCAGGAAGCCAACCACGCTTTCAGGGGACTGTTCAGAACCAAACTCACCAGCCGCACTGATAATCCAGACCCTCCGGACAGCGGCTCCGGGCTGGAATAGCTTCTGATACTCCGCCGCACCCCAATGAGCTGCAGTCTCCGATTCCTGTTCTAAACGTTGCAGCACGGGAACATCTTCTGCCCTGGCGGCACGAATAAGGATGTCGGCGGACGGAGGCAGGTTGCTCATCGGCTTAGAGGAGTGATAGGAGATCGGGATGGATTCTACTGCACCCTTTTCGGCGTGAGCGAGAGCTTCTAAGAGTGATTGGACGGGTGGCATATCCTTCCCGCAACCCGCGACACTGTGGGTGCCCCATCCTGAGCGCAGCGAAGGGTGGGTGGCAATCCTGTCCGTACCGCCCACCTTTGCGCCATGGAGTTTCCACACCACGCCCGTACTGCTCGTGATTGTCCCACCAGCAGCTGCACTTCAGGCAGAAAAGTAAATCCGTTACGAATCGCGGAACAATTCGGGGAAGGCGTTTGTTGCAGTTCTAGACCCCGTCTACCGCGATAATTTCGGCAGGGAGAATATCTCCGCATCCGAGGCGCGAATGTAGTTCGCTTCCAGCCGCTCCGGGCTGACGGTTTCTCCGCGCAGAATTTTCTCCAGTCCGATGCGGGCATAGAGGTCCGCTTTCGGCGCACAGACCAGCTGAAGAGCGCAGCCCCGTGCGGCGGCCACGGCCACGACATTTTCGTCCGGCGTAACGAATAAAGAGCCGTGCCTTCGCACCTCCGCGCCGGAATCCGAAACATTACCGATCCATTGCTCCAGCGGTACAAGCGACTCGCGCTTTTCGAGCGGCGAATAGTCATCGCCGAACTCATATTCGCCGACAAAAACCTGCGAGCGCCCGGCATCGAGCACTGAAACGACCCGGCCCACTCTCCCTGCCATGCGCGCAATCGCTTCCAGCACCGATACGGCCGCAATCGGCTTGTGCAGAATTTCCGCCAACCCTTTCACGGTCGAGAGCCCTACCCGCAACCCGGTAAACGATCCCGGTCCGGATGCTGCTACCAGCGCATCCAACGCATGCTTCTCGAGTTGCCGCCGCCCCAGTGCAGCCGTAAGTTGTGGGATGAGTTCGGCGGAATACATCCGCCCCGTGAGCGCGACCAGCTCAAGCAGATCGGATTTTTGCAGAATGGCCAGTCCGCCGGGCTCTGGGGAGGGGGCCAATTCAGCGTGAGCCAGCGCCAGGCTCCCCTCGCGCCCCGAGGTATCGATCGCGAGAACGAGCATCAGCCGACCCCGAGTGGCTCGTCCTGCACCAGCTCGAGCAGCACCCCGCCCGCGCTCGAGGGATGCACGAAAACGTAAAGGTGTCCGCCGGCCCCGATCTTGATATCTTCCGAAATCAGCCGCGTGCCGTTCTTCTTAAGCCTCTCTACGGTCGCTTCCAGATTGTCGACATGCAGCGCCACGTGGTGCAGACCTTCGCCGCGCTTGGCAAGGAACTTGGCAATTGTCGAGTCTTCCGAGGTGGGCTCCAGCAGCTCGATTCGGCTCTCGCCCACCGGCACCATCGCCACTCGCACCTTCTCCTGCGGCACGATTTCTTCGTCAAGCACTTCCAGGCCAAGACCGCGGTAGAACTGCGTGGCCTGCGCCAGCGATTTCACTGCAATTCCAAGATGATCGATGCTGAACATCACTTCTCCACTGTGCTGGTTGAATTGGAACTGAAGTCGGCCACGATCTGCTCCACCAAAGAGTAGGGATCGCGCTTGTGCTGGGCAACATCGGAGGCATAGCCGGCGATGGCATCCTCGCCGACATGGTCGAGAACCACGCGTTCGAGCAGCGAATCACGCAGCATTTCTACCAGGCGTCCCCGCCAGTTCTGCTCTTTCTTGCGATCTCCGGCGCCGCTCTCTGCGAGATATCCGACATACCGATTGATCGCTTCCGCCAGTTCGCCGATTCCGATGCCTTCGCTGGCAATCGTCTTTACGATGGGTGGAACCCAATCGTCGTGGCGCACGGCCAGTGCCTGCATGGCGCGGATCTCACGCTCCACGCGCTCGGCGCCTTCGCGATCGCTCTTGTTGATTACGAAAACATCGGCGATCTCCATGATGCCGGCCTTGATCGTCTGCACATCGTCGCCCATACCCGGCACCAGGATCACGATGGTGACATCGGCAAGGCGCACGATATCCACCTCGTCCTGGCCGACGCCAACGGTTTCGATCAACAGAATGTCGCGCCCGGCGGCATCGAGAACCGATGCTACATCCGCGGTTGTGCGAGCCAGGCCGCCAAGTGATCCACGTGTGGCCATGCTGCGGATGTAAATGCCGGGATCGGCATGGTGCGCCTGCATGCGAATCCGGTCGCCGAGGATCGCGCCGCCAGTATAGGGGCTGGTGGGATCGACAGCGATGATGCCGACCGTCTTTCCCTGTTTGCGATATTCGCGAGCCAATTGATCAACGAGCGTGCTCTTGCCCGACCCGGGAGCACCCGTCAGCCCGACGACCAGAGCCTTGCCCGTGTACGGAAAAAGCGCCTTCAGCAGAGCGGCGGAGTCGGAGTTGCGGTTTTCGACGGAGGTGATCGCGCGCGCCAGCGCCCGCGGACTACCCGCGCGGATCTGCTCAACGAGTGCCTGGAGCTGCGAGCTTTGAAGCTGCGAGTTCAAACTGTAAGTATCGGGCGGCGGGGATTGCTCTGGCAAGAAGGACCGTGTAGGACAGGCGATCTCGCCTGTCCCGCTAATCCTTCAGGATCTGCCGGGCGATCACCAGCCGCTGGATTTCGCTGGTGCCTTCGCCGATGGTGCACAGTTTGACGTCGCGGTAGAACTTTTCCGCCGGGTAGTCCTTGATGAAGCCGTAGCCGCCGTGGATCTGCAGGCCCTCGTTGGCGCAGCGCACCGCTACTTCGCTGGTGTAGAGCTTGGCCATGGAGGATTCCAGGGTGCTCTTCATGCCGTTGTCCTTCATCCAGGCAGCACGCATGGTGAGCATGCGGGCAGCCTCGATTTCAGTCGCCATGTCAGCCAGCTTCCACTGGATAGCCTGAAACTCGCTGATCGCTTTCCCAAACTGCTTGCGTTGCTTGGAATACTTCAGCGCCGCCTCGTAGGCTCCCTGGGCCATGCCCAGGCCGAGAGCGGCGATCGAGATGCGGCCCCCATCGAGCACGCGCATGGCATCGATGAAGCCGTCCCCTTCTTTGCCGAGAAGATTATCCAGGGGAATTTCGCAGTCTTCGAAGATCAGCTCCGCGGTGTCGCTGGCCCGCAAGCCCAGCTTGTTTTCCTTCTTGCCCGCGCGGAAGCCCTTCGTGCCCCTCTCGACAATGAACGCCGACAATCCATGGGTGTGGGCCGTCTTATCCGTCACCGCGATCACCACCACCACA
>Ga0187776_10000333_pt1 | contig 23189 bp, 26 predicted proteins | sample 0216_BV02_MP12_2_FD_132426 | JGI IMG/M metagenome (GOLD analysis project Ga0187776, IMG submission 132426) | Tropical peat soil microbial communities from peatlands in Department of Meta, Colombia - 0216_BV02_MP12_20_MG | ecosystem: Environmental > Terrestrial > Soil > Wetlands > Peat | place...
TCTCGATATGTACGGGTTGCCCAAGGTGCCCGAGGAGATTGAGAACTACATTCAAGCGGCGAGTGCTGAGCCGGCAATGGAGGAGAGCGCCATCTTCGACGCCGTAGTCGATGTCGTGATGAAGGGCGACTACGACTACTACATTTACGATCTCGTTCCCCTCGGTCATGCGCTTTACTACTTGTCGATGGCGAAGGTCTACGACGAGTGGATTAACAAGATCACCAAGTTGCGCGAAGACATGCGCGAATACGAGGAAATGGTAAGCCGACTTAGGCACGAAAAGCAGACGGAGCAGGACCAGATCCTCAATGAGTTGCTCTACATCAAGAACCGCATCAATACTTCGGCAGGAATCCTCACCGACAAGGCGAAGACCGGCTTCTTCTTCGTGGTGATCCCCGAAGCGATGGTCATTAATGACACGCGCAAGGCAGCACAGATGTTTGCCCAGTTCAGCGTGCCTATCGCCGGTTACGTGGTAAACCGCGTCATCCCGCGCGAGCTCCTTGGCCAGAATATTCCGGAATACTTGCGTCGGCGCATCGCTATGCAGGACCAACACATGGCCGAACTCCGCGGGTCTTTCGGTGAGCAGGTCCTCGCGCTGGTGCCGGAAATGGAACGCGACGTCACTGGCTTGCCGATGATCGAAAAGCTGGCCACCACCATGTTCGCTTGAGCCGGGGCATCGTCATGCCAGAGATCACAATGCCGATGGGCCGCTATCTCCGGGAACGCCCCACGCTGAAATATTTTTTCTTCGGCGGTAAAGGCGGGGTGGGCAAGACGGTATTTGCCGGCGCCTCCGCGATCGGGCTGGCGCGGCAGGGACGCCGGACTTTGCTCGTGTCGACCAATCCGGTGCACAGCCTCACCGGTCTGTTTGGTCGCGACATGCTCGGCAAGCATGTCGCCATCGACGGCGTGCCCAATCTATGGGCGTACGAGATTGATACGCGGCAGAGCATTGAGCGCAGCAAAGTGGAGATCCGTGAAAAGATCCGCTGGTTCCTCAAGTTCGCCGACATCACCACCAAGGCCGACGATTTCGTCGAGTCAGCGACGATGAACCCGGCATTTGAAGAATCGGCAATGTTCGAGAATATGATCGATCTCATGTTCAAGAATGACTATGACGTCTATGTTTTTGACACGGCGCCCACTGCCAATGCCCGGCGGTTGCTCGGGATGTCGAAGGTCTATTCCTTGTGGGTCAACAAGATGCTCAAGAGTCGCGAAGAGGCGCGTACTCTTCGCGAGATGCTCTCCTTTACGAAGAAGAAGGAGGCTGATCCGCTGATGGAATACCTTGTTTCTTTCCGTGACAGAATGGAACGCGCGCGTGTGCTCCTCACGGATCCCACGCTCACGGCATTTTTCTTTGTTACGCTTGCGGAAGCGCTGCCGATCGCCGTAGTCACCCGTTTTATTCAGTGGTTCAAGGATTTTGGAATTCCGGTGGGCGGCGTGCTCGTCAATATGATCATCGACCCTGCTGCAGTCGGTCCCGATTCTGCACCGTTTGTGAAGAACCGCGTGGCCATGCAGCAGGAGCACATGCAAACAATCTGGCGCGAATTTGACGACAGCGTGCGCGCAATCGTGCCGCTGTTCGAAACAGAAGTGCGCGGCGTACCGATGCTTGAGCGCTTGTGCGACGCCATTTTCGCCGCTGACGGCGCACAGCCTGCCGCTGCTACTCCCAGACCAAAGGAAGTTGGAGCGCGGCTATGACCCGTGTCGAGACAGTAACAAAGCCGCATGCTTTGGAGCTTATCCGAAAGCGTCCGGAGGACTATGCCGAAGCGAACCTTCGTGATTATGACGAGGATACGCGTAACTTTTCTTGGGACCGGGCGCGGGCACTCATCGATGGGCTTCCTGGCGGCGGGCTCAACATCGCTTTCGAGGCCATCGATCGGCACGTAAGAGGGGGCCGCGGGGACAAACTTGCTCTGCGCTGGATCAGCCGTGACAACACCATCCGCGATTTCACCTACGCGACGCTGGGCGCGGCGACAAATCGCTTCGCCAACGTTCTGGCGCAGCGCGAGATTGCCAAAGGCGATCGTGTCTTCTCGCTGCTCGGACGCGTGCCGGAGCTGTACATAGCCGCGCTCGGCACGCTGAAGAACGGAAGCGTCTTCTCTCCGCTGTTTTCAGCGTTTGGACCGGAACCAATCAAGGCTCGCATGACGATCGGCGAAGCCAAGGCAATCATCGTCACCGAAGCCTTTTATCGGCGTAAGATAGAACCCTGGCGCAAAGATCTCGCGAGCCTCAAACATGTTTTTTTGACGGAATGTTCGACCAGTCCGCCGCCAGACACGATCGATCTTGCCGCAGCGTTGGCGCAGGCGTCGGAATCGTTCGAAACGGTACGCACGATGCCGGAAGATATGGCGCTCCTGCACTTTACCAGCGGTACGACCGGAAAGCCCAAAGGCGCTGTGCACGTGCACGAGGCCGTCGTCGCCCACAATGTCACAGGCAAACTCGCGTTGGACTTTCACCCCGACGATGTCTTCTGGTGCACTGCCGATCCAGGCTGGATCACCGGCACGTCTTACGGAATTATATCGCCGCTGACAAACGGCGTGACGATGGTGATCGATCATGCCGAGTTCGATACCGAACGTTGGTATCGTATTCTGCAAGATCAAAAAGTGACGGTCTGGTACACAGCGCCGACAGCGATTCGCATGCTGATGAAGGCTGGTGCCGAAATTGCAAAACGATTTGATCTGTCAAAATTGCGACTAATGGCGTGCGTTGGCGAGCCACTTAATCCGGAGGCGGTAGTCTGGGGAGTGGAAGCTTTCGGTAAACCTTTCCATGACAACTGGTGGCAGACCGAGACTGGCGGCATCATGATCACAAATTTTCTCTCGATGGATGTGAAGCCAGGGTCAATGGGCCGCCCGTTGCCAGGCATCGAGGCTGGTATCATCGAACACCTGGAAGACCACAGCGTGCGTGAAATCACCAAGCCGATGGCCATGGGCGAACTCGCGCTGCGCCCGGGATGGCCATCAATGATGCGCGGTTATCTAAACGAGGAGGCCCGCTACAAAAAGTGCTTCGTCGGCGGCTGGTACCTCACAGGTGACCTCGCCACGCGCGACAGTGACGGGTACTATTGGTTTGTCGGCCGAGCCGATGATGTCATCAAAAGCTCCGGCCATCTCATCGGTCCGTTCGAAGTGGAAAGCGCGTTGATGGAACACAGGGCTGTTGCTGAAGCCGGCGTCATCGGTATTCCCGATCCCACCGCCGGCGAAGTCGTCAAGGCTTATGTGGCCCTCAAAAGCGGGTTTGAGGCAAGCGAAGCGCTACGCAAGGAATTGCTCGGCCATTCGCGGCAACGGCTCGGGCCGGCGGTGGCACCGAAAGACATCGCGTTTCGGCAGAACTTGCCCAAAACGCGAAGCGGCAAGATCATGCGCCGCTTGCTCAAGGCTCGTGAACTCGGATTGCCGGAAGGCGACATCTCCACGCTTGAAAGTGAGGAGAGATGACCGCGGTAGCCGATAAACCGCATTTGACGCGGGAGCACATGCTGGATCTCTTGAAACAGATGATCCGCATCCGCCGTTTCGAGGACAAATGCGCCGAGCTCTATACGCAGGAAAAGATCCGGGGGTTTCTGCACCTTTACGACGGTGAGGAGGCGATCGCGGTCGGCATCATCCCGGCGCTGGAAAAACGCGACCGGCTCGTCACGACCTATCGCGAGCATGGACAGGCACTGGTGCGCGGCGTGCCAATGGCTGCGGTTATGGCCGAGATGTACGGAAAGCAAGAAGGCTGCAGCCGCGGGCGAGGCGGGTCCATGCATTTGTTCGACAGTGCCATCAACTTCTATGGCGGGAATGCCATTGTCGGCGGAGGTCTGCCGCTGGCGGTCGGCCTTGCGCTTGCCGACAAGATGCAGGGCAATGACCTTGTAACCGCATGTTTCTTTGGCGATGGGGCCGTGGCCGAAGGTGAGTTTCATGAAAGTTTGAATCTGGCGGCGCTTTGGAGCCTGCCGGTCCTGTTTGTGTGCGAAAACAATCTTTATGCCATGGGAACAGCATTGGCACGTGCGCAAGCGGAAACCGATATCCAGAAAAAGGCGGCATGCTACCGGATCGCCGCCGAGGCGATTGACGGCATGGATGTCATCGGCGTCGAGGCGGCCGCGCGTCGGGCGATCCACGCGGTAAGACACACTCGCAAACCGTATTTCCTCGAATGCCAGACCTATCGGCTGCGCGCGCATTCGATGTTCGACGCCCAGCTTTATCGCGACAAGGCCGAAGTCGATGCCTGGCGCCATAAGGAGCCGATCGTGCGTTTCCAGGCCTGGCTGGAGGCCAATCATATGATTCATCCGGACGATGTGCCGCGCATGGAAGCGGAGATCGACGCAGAGATTGCCGAGGCAGTAACCTTCGCGGAAGCAGGCACTTGGGAACCGGTCGAGCAACTTGCCCGCTTTACTTACGCGGAAGGCGCTCTCCCGACGAGTCGGTAAGCCGTGATGCAACAGGAAGCCGTGCAGCAACAGCCGGTCCAAGCGGGGTCGATAGAGACGACCTACCGGGAGGCCGTGCGCGAAGCTATTCGTGACGCAATCAAGCGCGACGATCGCGTTTTTCTGATGGGCGAGGACGTCGGCCGCTATGGCGGCTCTTATGCGGTGACCAAGGGGTTGCTTGCCGAGTTCGGCCCTGAACGGATTCGCGATACGCCGCTTTCGGAGTCGGGATTTACCGGAGCCGGTATCGGCGCGGCGATGGCAGGCATGCGTCCAATCGTCGAAGTAATGACCGTCAATTTCAGCTTGCTCGCGCTTGACCAGATTCTCAACACCGCGGCCACTGTGCGGCATATGTCCGGCAATCAGTTTGGTGTGCCGCTGGTGATCCGCATGGCGACGGGCGCCGGCCGGCAGCTTGCAGCCCAGCATTCACACAGTTTGGAAGGCTGGTACGCGCACATTCCAGGTATCAAAGTCTTGACACCCGCAACACTTGAAGATGCCCGTGGCATGCTGTGGACGGCATTGCAGGATCCCGATCCGGTGCTGATTTTCGAAAACGTCATGCTTTACAACATGACCGGCAAGCTCGCCGCCAATGCCGGGCCGGTCAATATCGACAGGGCAGCGGTCCGACGTGCGGGCCGCGATGTTTCACTTATCACGTATGGGGGCTCGCTCTGGAAAACTCTGGAAGCCGCAACAACGCTTGCTGCCGAGGGCATCGATGCCGAGGTGATTGACTTACGTACCCTGCGCCCGCTGGACGACGCGACGATCATGGCCTCGGTCGCCAAGACCCGGCATGTTGTCATTGTCGATGAGGGTTGGCGCAGCGGCAGCCTGGCAGCGGAAGTCGGCATGCGTATCATCGAACAGGCTTTCTGGGCGCTCGACGCGCCGATCGGCCGGGTGTGCAGCGAGGAGGTGCCGATTCCTTATCCTCGACACCTTGAAAATGCGGCGATTCCACAAGCGGACAAGATCATCGCAGCCGCCAAGGCCGTGTTGGGTCGGGCCTGAGGCGACACCGTGGTCGAATTTCGTATGCCCTCGCTCGGCGCCGATATGGAGGCGGGCACGCTGGTGGAGTGGCTGGTCAAGGCTGGCGATCGGGTTAAGCGCGGTGACGTTGTCGCGGTGGTCGAGACGCAGAAAGGCGCCATCGAAATCGAAGTCTACCAGGCCGGTCAGATCGAAAAGATCCTGGTCGACCTTCACAGTAAGGTGCCGGTCGGGACGCCGTTGGCGATCATCCTCGCCGAGGGCGAGGCTAAGCCTGCGGCGGCTGTGCCGGCACCGCCGGCCCCTCTACCTCCCACAATCCCGGCGCCGGTGATCGCGCCGACGGCGCCGCCATGGCGGCCTGTTGCCGCGCCGGTGCCTCCAACCGCACCTGCCGCAGCGGTTCATGCGGCGTCGCCAGCAGCGCGCAAGCTTGCGGCAGAACGCGGGATCGATCTTTCAACAATCGCCGGTAGCGGGCCGGGCGGCGCGATCACCTATGCCGATGTCGAGCGAGTTTCGACGGTGCCCGCCGCCGCTCCGCCAGAAAAGAGGAAAGTACCCACGCTCGATTTCACGGCGATGCGAACCGCTATAGCCGCTGCCATGGCGCGATCGAAGCGGGAAATCCCGCACTATTATCTGGATCATCAGATCGATGTGACGGCTTGCGAGCAATGGCTGGCCGGAAAAAACGCGACGTTGCCGCCTGACAACCGTATATTGATGGGTGCGCTCGCGCTCAAGGCTGTTGCATTGGCGGCACGGCGCTTCCCCGCCTTCAATGGGTTCTATCGCGACAACAAATTCGAGCCGTCACAAGCGGTGCATGTCGGCGTCGCGATCGCGATACGAGGGGGCGGTCTTACGGCGCCCGCATTGCACGATGTGGACCGGCTGCCGCTCGACGAACTGATGGCGCGGATGCGCGACCTGATACAGCGCACGCGTGCCGGGCGCATCCGCAGCTCGGAGATTGCCGATCCGACCATCACGGTTTCGAGTCTCGGCGAGCGCGGTGTCGAAGCGCTTTACGGGATCATCTATCCGCCGCAGGTCGCGATCGTTGGGTTAGGCAAAGTGCTGACGCGACCCTGGGTCGTCGATGGAGCCATTGTGCCACGCTCCGTGGTCACCATTACGCTCTCCGGCGACCACCGGGTTACTGACGGCCACGCGGGCGCGCTGTTTTTGGCCGAGATTGGCAAACTTATGCAGGAACCAGACAAGCTATGAGCGACATCGATATTCGCAGAGTGTTGCAGGAAGAACTCAATAACATTGCGCCCGAAGCCGACGTGGCGAGCGTCAATCCCGCCGCGGATTTGCGCGAGGCTATCGACATCGATTCAATGGATTTCCTGAATTTCATTATTGCGCTTCATCATCGGCTTGGGATTGATATCCCTGAACTCGACTATCCGAAGCTCGTCACACTCGACGGGGCATTCGCTTATATCAATGCGAAGCTCCAGGCACGTCAGGGGCAAGCATGAAAATCATGACGGGCGGACGTCGTTGTCTCCCGTCGCGTGTTCTTGTGCTTCAAACGCGCCAAGGTCTAACGATTCTGTGGGGCGCGATTGATCCAGGCGATAATTTCTGGCCACACCAGTTCGCGCGCTTTCTGTCCAACCAGAATCCCGAGGTGCTGTAGACAAACGCCGGTTTCGCCAGGGTATTCGATGATCCGGCCGTTTGCCCCAGGCATCGCATCAACAAATAACTTAACGGATGCGAGAGGTGAGATGTCGTCGGCGGTATTCACTACCGCAAGTGTCGGTGCCAGTAGCGTGAATGGACCAATATGCGTGTCACCGATTTTAAGCTCACCGCGGCAGAACCGGTCCGCTCGATAAAGCGATTGGATGATCTCTCGCACCAGCTTGCCAGGCAGGGGGACCTCATCGAGAGTCCAGCGCTCAATTCGAGCGTGAATTTCGAGAGCATGATTGTCCATAATACTGAACGCCGCGTCCGCCAACCGCGACCACAGAAAGGTCTGGGGAGAGGCCAGCGCGCTTATATGAGAGAGGAGTGAACCTGGGAATGGTCCCGCGTCGATCAGGTCGGTTGGCACCAAAGAAACAAGCGCGTCACGAAAATGGCTGGTTTTCGGCCGGAAGCACAGCGGTGCGCTGAGCAACACCAGTCCCTGGATAACATCAGACGACGACGCAGCAAAAATGGCTGCGAGGGTACCGCCAAGGGAGTGGCCTAGGAGAAAGGGCTTTACGTTCGCGCCGTCATTGGAGATTTCCGCTACACATGTGGCGATTGCTTGGGTGTATTCGTTCAACCCATTTGTGGTGGTTGTCTGAGAAGCCGGGAGCCATTCCAGCAGTCGGACGCGAAAACTACGTGCGAGATTGCCGATAACGCTCGTCGATGGGGTAAGATCCCAAATATATGGACGTTTAATCGGGGCAGCGACAATGAGGAGAGGTTGTCCCGTGCTGTGATCGCTATAGTCGCGAAGACGCCAAAAAGGTCCTGAGGAAACGACACGATATGGACTTTCAACTGGGTCCAAACCGAATGAGCCGATAACGTGTCCCTGTAGTCGGCGCACAAAGTCGGTCATATTGAACTGAAACTGTGGGTACCCGCCAAGTATCGTATCAAACGGAAATCCTTCTGTGGCCATTGGGTGTTCTCTTTGACGCGGACATCGCTACGGCAATCTGAATTTACTTTTTTGACGAGTTTGCAATGTTGGCTTTAATGACAAAAGCGGGCGGTCAATAGCAACATTGCGATATCCGTTAAGAACCAAAATCGGACACCGCCCATAAAGGCATTCAGAGAAAACCCCGGGACGTTGCCCGGGGTCTTACATTGATGCAGGCATTGTTCAGGCCGCCTTAACGTCAACCTTCTTCGCAGGTTTTTGCGCCTCGGCTTTCTTCGGAAGCGTCACCGTAAGCACACCTTTCTTGAAGCTTGCTTCGATCTTGTCGACATCGACACTCTCCGGCACTTCAAAGCTACGTTCGAACGAGCCATAGTGTCGCTCTTGCATGTAATAGTCCTTCTTTTTCTCTTCTTTTTCCTCCTGCTTCTCGCCCTTGATGGTCAGCTGACCGTTCGCCACTTTGACCTCGATCTTCTTCTCGTCCATGCCGGGCAGTTCGGCCGTGATTTCATACGCCCTCTCGCTTTCCACGACGTCAACGGCTGGCATAGTGGCCCAGCTCGATTCTCGTCGAAATAGCGGTTCAGCTGCAAAAAGCGACCGACGGAAGGGATACCCGCCCCAGCCAAAATCATCGAACACGCGCTCGATTTCCTGGCGGAGGCTTTCGAAGGGAGCCGGCATGGTGGCGGAAGGCATTATCCTCTCTTTCTTTACAGGCAGTTGGGTTACATTTTCAGCCATGACAACCTCCAATTAGTCGGACGGTATCTTTATATGCCGTCAAAGACTAATTGCATTGACGTAAATCAAGGGCGTTGCAGGTCGCGGGTCATGAGGGGTAGCGACGCGAGGACTTTATAACCAAATTCACCGGCTGACGGCGACCGCATTAGCTCGACAGTCGCGACCTCTTGCCTCAGCGCAAGTTCACAATCAATCGGACACCGGCGGGCAACGAGACGGCCATTGCTTCGAATGCGGGCAAGCGTCGCATGCGGCAGAAACAATCGTTCATCCGTTTGGCCAAAGGCGAGCATTAGTGCTGCGCGCAAGGTCATAAGCTCCTTGCTCGCGGTACATTCCGCCCAAAGCAATCGCGGCCGCTTTGGATCAGGCCCATAGCCGACGTGCCGAATTTTCAAAGTGAAGGGAAAATGGCCCCGAACTACCAAACGCAGTCTCTCAATAGCATCCGCCACCGCTTCGTTCCACGGCGGTACCAGAGTAAGATGAAGGTCTTCTTTTGCGATGGGGCGCACCGCGAAACGCTGCAACGGGCGAGCCAATTGCGAGAGTTCTTCGGCGACGTTGGGCACGATCTTCAGTGCGACAAAAACCCGAGAAACAGGTCTTATATTTTCCAGACTGTTTCTGGGGCCTTTGTCCTCGCCGTCCGGGGCCATTCTGAAACCCTGTCGCCTGCTCTATTTTTGCGATGATGAGGTCGGAAGCGTGCACCCCGATCAGTTGTGCACGTTTTGATCGTGATCAATGAACCGGGGTTCTGCCTCCATCAGTCTCTACGTCACTAACAGGAGGGACTATGCAGAAACCCGATTCAGGCGGCAGTGCAGTGGCGACCGATGCTGACATCACCAGCATCCTAGGCAACCTTGATAACGACAAGCTGCTAGCGATTTTATCGTTGCAGCCGACAATTGCCGAAGTCGAGGAAGCGTCGGTATGGCTCTCCGGTGATGCTGATGTATTTGGAGCCACCGAGCCGGTCAAAGGCAATGTGTCTCATATCATTACAATTCTGACCGCCGAGGAGGAAGAAGAATACCGTATTGCTTGACCCTCTACACGACCACGATTGCGACCAGGTAGTGGAAAAACAACTATGGCGCTCAGCCTTCTGACAAGCGTTGGCCCGAAACGAAAAGATAGACGACACTATTCATATGAAGAAGATGTCGACGAGCCACCATCATTAGTCGAAAAGGAATCAACGGATATCGAAAAGGAAAATCCAATCGACGACACCGATCCGATTGAACAGGTAGAGGAGCAAGAGGCAGATACGCCGCCGATATTTGAGGAGTGATGCGGGCACAAACTGGAGCGGCCAATGGCTATTTATATGGTTACGTATGACTTGCACCCTCCAAACGGAGAACATTACGAAACGCTTTTTACGGCGCTTGAAGCGATTGGTAGTGGCTACTGGGATTGCCTCGATTCGACATGGCTCGTCATCACGGAAAAAACTGTAATCGAAATCCGAAATGAACTTAAGCAATACCTTAAGGACGGCGACCGGCTACTTGTTGTACGTTGCGGGCAGGGCGCGGCCTGGCTTGGATTTAAGGACGACTGTCAGACTTGGCTCGAAGACAAACTTTGATGCCGCGCCGTGAATAGCAGTCGCAACGAGGTGCTCAAATGCTCGACTTTCCTGTCGCCCCGCCAATTTTCATCAAAGATTCACCGCACAAGCGCAAGCTTGCGACGCTCACTGAAGCACGCACATTTGTTGACGAAATGTTGCACCAACGACGACTCTACAAATTACGCGACCTTAAGATCCGGCTCGATGGCGCTAAAACACCGGAGGATGCCATCGAAGCAATCGGCGCGCTGCGCGAGCTGCTCGCCGACGAAGATCTGCTCGCCTAGGAAACGCGGGAGCCTCGGTTTACCGAAAATCGCACGTGCCAAAGATGCAAATGGGAACTAGTCGTCCCTAGTGTGCTACTTGGATTTACGGCGAGGTTTCAGGTTTAACAAGTTCAGCGATATCCGGCTCTCCGCAATACTTCAGAATGACCTTGCGCACGGCATCCCGAAATTTAATCAGCGATGCGAAATCGGTGCCGACTGGTCTGATCGCCTCTTCAATCCGGACACTGACCCGACTCCGGCGAGGCAACCACTGATCGCTGCGTAGCATGGTGCGGGTGCCACGAATGATACCGGGTATAATTAAAAGATTTGCGTCGGCGGCAACCTTGAAAGCTCCTAAATAGAAGGCGGAGAGCCCTGGTCTGCGGGTAAATGTTCCTTCTGGGAAAAAGACCACGTTGCGTCCGCCTTGTGCACCGGCGACCACTGCTTCCGTGTCGGCTAGCCTGCCGCTGACGTCATATCGTTCCACAAACAGCGCGCCCAGTCGGCGCACAAAGGGCCCCGCAAAAACCTGGCCGGCCAATTCTCTCTTGGCTACATACAGCGGCTCGCCGGGCAAGAGCGCTGCAAGAACTATCAAGTCCGCGTAGCTGCTGTGGTTGAAAACCAGCATCGAGTTTCCAGCGGGAATACGCTCGAGACCGGTGACTGAAATTGGAACTCCGATCATCGCAAGTCCCGCTCGCGCAATGGCGCGTATCAATTTCCATCGCCACGCTAGGCGAGGGCTTACCATCACGGCTATCCAAGCGAGGAAGAAAGCGAGCCCAACGACCGACCACCACCAGCCGGCGTAAATGAGGTCGCCGGATCGAACGATCATTCGTTTAAGCTGCGGACCTACACCGGCCAGCCAGAGACGCAAAATCTGAAGCCAAAGCGCGCGTTGTGATGGACCAATGTGTCCGCTTTCATAAAGCGCTTTTGCAGCGCTGCGGCGAATCTTGCCGCTTGATGTTTTCGGCACTGTGCGGGGTGGGGCGAGCACTATTTCGTCCGGCGGCGTGCCAGCAACATCGGTGGCAACTTCCTGGGCTCGCGTCTGCAATGTCGCGCGCGCGGTCGCGTCGAGCTCTCGTGTCTCAGCAAGGAGAACTACACGCTCGGTGCCTGAACGTGGATCATTCACGCTGAATACGGCCACCCCGCCTTTTCGGATTCCGGGAATCGTCGCCACTGCTTCTTCGATCTCTTGCGGATAGAGATGACGTCCCGCGCGGATAATGATGTCCTTGACGCGCCCGGTGATGTACACGTCGCCGCCGGCCACATATGCCCGGTCGCCGCTGTCGAGCCAGCCATCATTGAAGAGTGCACGGGTTTTGGACTCATTTCGGAAATAGCCGCGGGTCGTTGAGGGACCTCGAAATTCGAGTCTGCCCTCTCGGCGATCGCCAAGTTCACGGCCCGCCTCATCGACAATGCGGACCTCATGGCCAGAAAGTGGCTGACCAGATGCCACAATTTCAAAGGGCTTGAGGTCATCGGGCGCGGCCGGCTCGGCTACCCCGTTGCGGCTAAGTTGATCATGGTTCACGCGATCGATAAGCGGAGGACGTCCAGGCGGCGGAAACGCCAATCCCACGGAGCATTCTGCGAGGCCGTAAACCGGTCCCATCGCGCTTGGAGGAAAGCCGTATCGGGCAAATCGCTCGATAAAGCGTCGGATAGTATATGGACTGACCGGCTCGGCGCCGTTTGCGATCATGCGCAATGAGCTGAGATCCAGTCCCGCGAGATCTTCGTCTGCAATCTTGTTAATGCACAATTCAAAGCCAAAGTTCGGCGATGCGGAAAAGGTGGCATGGAATCGATGCATGGCGCGAAGCCAGCTTTCAGGTCGCACCAAAAAGCTCAACGGTGACATGACGTATAGGGGCGCCGCGAAATGCAGGCAGCCGAGCCAGGCCCCAATCAGCCCCATGTCGTGGTATAGCGGTAGCCAGCTGACAAATACATCGCTTGAACTGGCTTCCATTGCTTGCCCCATCGCCCGGATATTGGCGAGGAGGTTGGCGTGAGTGAGCACCACGCCTTTCGGATCACCAGTGCTTCCGGACGTGTATTGGATGAGAGCAATCGTATTCGCATCACCGGGCCGCGGCAGCCCCAGGTCAGGCACAGACGTCTCAAGGTCGGCTGCGCTCTCGACAAGCTTCAAAGTTTCCACTTGCGCACGAAGCAATCCGGCCAGCCGCCGACCCTCCGGCATGGTGACAAGAAGACAAGCACCAGCATTGCTCAGGATGCCAACCTGGCGTCGCAGGTGTTCCTCAAGTTGTGAAATTCGCATCGGCGGGTAGATCGGAACGGGAATAGCACCGGCGTACAGTATGCCGAAAAAAGCCGTGAAGAAATCGATGCTGGTCGGCAGCATCAACGCGACACGGTCTCCGGGGGATACGTCCCGCGTCGTCAACCCGCGAGCCAAGGCACGCGCTTTCGCAGCGAGCTCGGCATAAGTGAGACTCCCGAGAACGGTCACTTCATCCTGCAGCACGGTCAGGTGTAGCCGCTGAGGATGCCTCGCCTCATGCCACTCGAGGACCTCGATTAGAGTCTGGGCGTCGCTGGCTGCCGGTACGGAAGGTAAAGCGGGAACGGGCGCGATTTCCACCAGGCTCGCGGCGCGCGCTGGGCGGGCCTGCTCAAGCGCCTCGATCAGATCCTGCACGCTTTCGGACTCCCCGATCGTCTGGGCCGGTAGGCGCACATGGAAAGTCCGTTCGATGCGCAGGATTAGCTCGGTTCGGCCCAGGCTATCGATCCCCAGATCGCGCTCAATTCGGCTGGACGGCAAAACCTCGACAAATCGGATGCGACGGGGATGCAGTTCACGCGCGAGATCGGCAACAAGCGTCATCAATTGGCGCCTGCGCATTTCCTGCTCAGCGTCAATTAACGGCGGACCCGCCTGGTCAAGGCTTTCCAGCATTTTGGAAAGAATAAGCTGGCCACCCGGCTACAGTTTGACGTTGATCAAACCGGCGCGCTCGAAAACTTTGGAAAATTCCCTCGCGGCGCGGTCAGAAGTTAGTCGGGCCGCAGCAAACGATGGCCAGAGAGGTCGTCACACGTCCATAGCGCCGCCCCAGCCCGATCATCAATGGTGTCAATTGCAATCACCAGATCCGGATTCGTGAACGACAGCTTGGCTGGAGCTCCGAGCTTTGTCGTCGCATCGAAAAGCGTTTCGTTGAGCGAATGCTCCGTCTGTTGCGTCGGAAGATCGTATTTTGGCCCACGGCGATGCAACCGGACGTGAAAGGATCTCCCCGCAACTCGCGGGGACCAGTCCACCAGAAGTTTTTTTGTTTCCTTTAAAAACTCCTCTACCGATTGAAAATCGAAATTGCACAAAGCTGGCGAAACTCTCGAAATTGCATCATAGAGTGCAGTGCTTTCTTCTGTCTTCAATTCAATTGCCTCAAGGGCCTTTACCGGATCATCAACCTTCATAGCCAAGACGTTGTGGTATGGGGTTCGCTCGATTGAGCCAAGAACGCGCAACGCACGCATCGCGCGACGGTAACCGTCTTGAAAAATCGTGACAACAAGGTTCCAGTCCTTCATGGCCCCGCAACCTTGCCGGCAAAGGCAGCCATAACCTCATTCATCAGACGTGCCTCCTGTCCACTGTAGCGTGGCGAGAAATGGAACGGTTCGATCCGCCGCACACCGGCGGCGCGCGCCAGGCGTCCCGCGGTCTCTGTCGTGAGGTGCGCGCGCTCCGCCGCAAGCTGTGCATCTGCTTGCGCGAAGGCCGCTTCGATAAAAAGCACGTCGGCATTGAGGGCAAGCGCAACAATGGCAGCGCGGTTCACAGGCGAATCTGCCGCATCGGTCACGTAGGCGACCTTCTGTCCGTGCGTGACGGTGATGGCTTTCCGCAGAAGGCCGAGCGGCATTTTATTCAACTCGTGTGATTTTGGTTGCGTCTCAATCTCGATCAAGAAATCGTCTGTCCTTTTCTCAAGCACAGCGCGCTTAAGCTCTCGCAGCCAAGGCCCGACCGGCAGACCTAATTCTTCCAGACGGTTCTTCCACACATTGATATGGGCTGATTCCTGAATGGCGAAAGCCAAACAAGCGGTACGGTGTTCCAGCACCGCAGTCTCGACGCGGAAGGCAGCCTCATGACAGAGGATTCCGTCGGTGAGTTGCCCAGATCCCATTTCTTCAATGGCAAAAGCGCTTTTCAAACGGAATCGTACTTTGCGGGTATCAAGCGAGGTTCCAACTTCGGTGACTTCAAGTACCAAATCGCTGACATAGTGGTTCACAAGATTCCAGCGATAGCCCTGAAGCTTGTGATGTGCATGCTCGATGAAGCCGTTCGGCCCGTAGAGCTTGAGCGTCTTTTCTCTCCCAACCAGAACCCTCAGTAGACGATCAAAGCCGATGAAGTGATCAATATGTGTGTGCGATACAAAAACATGCTCGAGCCGCTGGAGTTTGCGGGCTGGCAAGTTCGAAAGATCGCCCAAATCGAAAAGTATTGCGCGCTTTTCGAAAAGGGTTTCGAGGTACAGAACCGGATCGCCGGTTCGCCCGTTCACCAGAGTTGGGTGTAAAAACGGCCGCATTGCAAATAGTTAGACTCCACTGACAGAGCCTGCTTTGCGCCAGATCATATGCAGAGCCCGCTGTCTCGAACGCCGATTTTTTGACCCTTGTCAACTCGCCTCATCTTTGCCGGCGTACACTTTTTCCAATTTGGAGTGCCCCCATGTATGGCAAAGGACGAGAACTCGAAATCGGAAATGCGACCAGCGCGATTCTCATTTCATTGTTGCGTATCCTTGTCGACAAACGTGTCCTATCGAACACCGAGACCCGCGCTGTTTTGACCAAAGCAGCGGCCGAGCTCGGCCCACACGACTATACGACCCCGGTCAAGGGGGCGATCGGCATCATCCTCGATGACATTCTGCCACAGTTTCCTGAGAACGGCGGCGACTAGCGGGTAATCGACACATGACGGCAATCCAAAGCGTCGACGCTGCAGCGCGCGAGACCGAAAATTGGATCGATGATTTTGTCGAACGCTTGGGATGGCGTGATCGGAACCGCGCTTATTCCGCTTTGATAGCTTCATTGCATGCGCTGCGCGACTGCTTGCATCGCGACCCGGGTGTTGATGCCGAGCAAGTGGCGCGAGCAATGTTTGCATTGCTGGCGGAACGCTTGCCGCCTACGGAGGTTGAGGACGCCAAAGCCTCCACGCCCCATGAACTGCACAATCTTTGGCCGAACTGACTCTCCAGCGCATGACCCACCGCTCTCAAACGGCTTCAACGTAGCAGAGATCAACAACAGTGCGGCTCTTCCTATGCGGCGATGTAATGCTTGGGCGGGGGATCGATCAAATATTGCTGCAGCCGTGCAACCCGGCCCTTCATGAAGACTATGTCGATTCGGCGTTGGAGTATGTGCAGCTGGCAGAGGTAGCCAATGGCGCCATAAAACGCCCTGTGCCTCCCGCCTATGTCTGGGGAGCTGCCATCGAAGAATTAGAACGGGCCAAACCCGATGCACGCATCATCAATCTCGAAACAAGTATCACACGCAGCGAGGAATTTGACCCCAAGGGGATTAATTACCGGATGAGTCCAGAAAACGCCGACACTCTCGTCGCTGCGCATATCGACTGTTGCGTGCTCGCCAACAACCATATTCTTGACTGGGGGCGCAAAGGACTGTTCGATACCCTGGCAACCTTGAGGCGTCTCGGCGTAAAAACGACCGGGGCTGGGCGCACGCTCAAGGAGGCTGGTGCACCCGCCACATTGCCCATTTCGGGAACGGGCCGCGTGCTGGTCTTTTCTTTCGCGTCGGTAACAAGCGGCACGCCCCGCAATTGGGCGGCAGCACCCGGCAGTGCCGGCATTAATCTTCTGACTGATCTGTCTCCAGCGACGGTCGATCGCATCGCTAGTGGGATCGTTCGCGAAAAGCAACCTAGTGACGTAGTCGTTGCCTCAATCCATTGGGGACCTAATTGGGGTTACGAGGTTTCCGACGCGCAAAGGCGCTTTGCCCAGGCCCTTATCGATGACGCTGGCGTTTCGATCGTTCACGGCCATTCTTCACACCACCCGAAAGCGATCGAACTATATCGCGACCGATTGATCCTGTATGGGTGCGGCGATTTCCTGAACGATTACGAAGGCATCCGCGGCTACGAAGAATACCGCGGCGATCTCGCGCTCATGTATTTTGTCGACATTGCGGTATCGAGCGGCCGTGTGAGCAACATCGAGCTCGTCCCTTTGAATATCAAGCGGTTCCAGCTCGTTGCCCCCTCCATCGCAGACATCAAATGGATCCAACAGAGATTGGACATTGAAAGCCGGCTGTTTGCCACGCGTGTGAGTATGACGACTTCCGGCCGTCTCGCCGTGCGTTCGGCGACAGCCCCTCGCTGATTATCAAGCGGAAAGGTTCATGCGATCTCCATCGCATGCCAAGCTGGCGATGACACCGCGCATGCGACCCAATTCGCGTACGCGCGCATTCACTTGATGCGCGTTGCTGCGCACAACCTCTGAGCCGCAATGCGTGAATATTGCCCGCGCGACGTCGGCACTTTCGCACCAATCGAGTTGAGTCGTGACAGGCGTATGACCGATCAATTGGCCCGCCTTTTTGCGCACCATCGAGCGTGTCAGGACCGCGGCATCGCCAATAAAGACCTGAACACCGCACAATGCCTGTCTGGGATTGGGCAAGGCCGCAATATCGGGAGCATAAAAGAATGAACGGCGACCGACCGAAACACGGTATCCGACCGCCGGAGCCCGGATTGAATGCTGGATTGGGAAGGCTTTGAATTTTACACCGGCGATCGCAAAACTTTTTCTATAAGGTATCTGACGCCGGTTGCGGATGGGCAAGCGATCCAGCAAATTCCACGTCGCCTCGGTCGCGTAAACTGGACATGGTGCACCGTCCGCCAGGCCGAGGGCATGGTCCGGATGGGCGTGGGTAAGCACGATTGCTGTCGGCGCCACATTCCTTAGATGACGAAACCAGTCCTTGCCGCAATCCATCATGATGCGGGCGCCGTTCGCGTGAATGAGCAACGCACTATGACGCCAGTGTAGGCGAGACCTAGTCTTGATCCCGCCGCGTGTGCCAAGGAACGTCAGATTGGCTTTCGTGACACGTCCCTAGTACTAGGATGCAACATTAAGCGGGTTGCGGCGCGCCGCGCGAAACACCAGCACCGGGATCGTACTGTGGGTCAATACCTTGACTGTTTCACTTCCAAGAACAAGCGCTGAAATTCCATGTCGGCCATGAGAGGCCATGACAATCAAATCACAGGATTTTCGCACAGCCGTGTCGATAATCGCCAAATAAGCGTGTTCATGTTCGACGTGCACCATATCGCAGACGACGCCGGCAGCAGCTGCCGATGCTTTAGCTGACTCAAGATATTTCTCATGCATTTGCCGCATTTGCTTGTGATATTCATCTACGATCTCGACCGACAAAGGCGGCTCAATAGCCAGCATATGAATCGGCGCCGATACCGTCACCACTGTAACTTTTGCGCCAACCGATTTTGCCAACGCCAAACCGTATTCGATTGCCTTTTGCGAAAGCTCAGAACCATCGGTTGGAATCAAAATGTGTCTATGCATGGCGGTTCACTGGTCAAAAACTCGCTTGAAATCAGATCGCATTGACTGGGCGGAAAGGCATTGACGGAAGTCAAAAATGAGATTGGGGTCGGGAGGAGGCCTCCGAATAATCCCGATTTGAGACGCGCTCGACAGTAAGGGTTTGGTCCGGCGGCGCTAGCTAGAGGCGCCAAAGTTGATCAAAAAGAAAAATCGGCTGTAAGGAGTGGCTGTTTGCCGGATTCATGCAGCCGAGCAACAATTACCCCTGCGCTAACTTGATGCAGATCAATGCGATAAATAGCCCCGAGTGCATTTTAGTTTGCACTGGTGACTTTCGGGGGGCAGCTATTTTTTTGCATCGCTCAATGAAAGTAAATGAAAAAAGCAATCGTAATGATTGGCTTCGCGATGCTGCTTGTGTCGCCAGCGTTTGGCTAGGCTGTCGATAGTGGTTATACTACAACATTATCTGGTCAGGCCGCTGGCGGCTATGCTTGTACTTTACAGTCCTGTGGCGTTTACGGCTCGGGCAATATTATCTTCCCAAATAATCCGGCTGCCGCCAAAGCGGCAGGCGCTTACAGCACTTTCCCCCCGGGTGCCCCAAATGGTGCGGCGGTGCCTTTGCGTATCAGCCACCGACAACTGGTGCCGCGCCGGCTACCCGTCAGGACTGCGCACAACGATCCTGCCGCAGAATTGTCACCCTCTGGCGCGATTATTGTTGCCATAGGGCAGGGCATATGAGCCTTTTCGTTCAAAATATCGTGCTACTTTTGCTGGCAGGCCTCGTCCTCGGCCTGTTGCCGAGCACGATGACCGAGCGAAAAGGGGTCCGCCTGATCACCGATATTGGTGCCGCAGTCGTCATGACGCTTGCTGTGGCGTTGTTGATCGTTGGATGGCGCGTTTTGATTCCAGCTTCCCTCGAGCCGCAGTCGCAAGGGCCAACAGCAAATAAGAATCTGGATGAGAGGCCAAACTACGAGACGGTCGTTTTGCCACTGAGACCGTTACTTCCACTTCTAAAACCGGTCATCTATCGATCTACTGAAGAAATTTGCGAAACACTTACACGCGCAGCGCACAAGAACGATCTGCCGGTGCACTTTCTGATCCGCTTGCTATATCAGGAAAGCAGTTTCAGGGCGGAGGCCATCAGCTCGGCTGGCGCGCTTGGCATCGCTCAGTTCATGCCGGAGACCGCTAGCGACAGACGTCTCGACAATCCGTTCGATCCGGTGCAGGCGGTGCCGGCTTCAGCTCGTTTGCTGCGCGACCTTTATCGGAAGTTTGGCAATCTCGGCCTCGCTGCGGCTGCATACAATGCGGGTCCAAAGCGCATCGAAGACTGGCAAACAAACAAGACTCCATTGCCGCTGGAGACGGTTGGCTATGTCAAGGCCGTGACAGGTTTTCCGGTAGAAACATGGACCGCCGCGCTCAGCGGAAGTCCTGCGCTGAAAATTCCACAAGGCGCACCCTGTCAGAATACTGTGGGGCTGCTTGCGTCGGATGGCCCAGACGAAATACCGCTGCCTCTCGCCGATCCTCGCTCAAAGCTATCGAACGGCGCAAAGCCTGCCCAGACTATCGCGATGCGCAAAAAACCTCCCGATGCGGATCGGCGGCGCGCGATGTCAGCCGAAATCGCCGCTTCGGAGTCGTTGGGCCGGCCTAAAAAGTAATGCTCACACAGCAATAGCATCGCTTTCAGGGCCAAAGCGGACATGGCGCAAAATGTCTGCTGAAGACAACAGCGTCCTGGACCGCGATACCGGTACTCAGTACCCACTCAGGTCCAGCCGAATCTTGTTATTCTCCTTCCAATAAATGATTTCGCCGCACGCCTTAGGCGGGAAAGCGAGCATTAATGGATGGCAATGCAAGGCTAGAAGGGCTTCAGAAACGCTTACGCGCCTTCCACGCGTCGTTTGAGGGCGGCGCTCAATCAGACAGCGTTGAAAGGCGCGCCATGCGCCAGTCGATCGGCGCTGTGATCGATTTTTTAATGGCGCAGCCCAATTGGTGCGCCGCCGATTCCGCGCTGTTCGTCAAGTTAGGAGACGCCCTAGCGGACTTTGAGCGGGGTCACACCGCTTCCTGGCTTTCAAACAAGCCATCACGTCGTGTGCTCACTCCGATAAATATCAAGCGCCGCCAGGCACAGGCCGCCGCGCGCATGGAGCAACTGATGCGCCGCGGGCTCAGCCGGGAAGACGCAGCGACAAGAGTGTTTCAGGAAATCCCTGCTGGTAGCTCGCTCTTTGAAAAGGAAGAAAATGCCTCGTGGAGAACCGTTGCTCGCTGGTTCGACGAGATAAAAGCTAGTCCGCGAAGTCGTCTTCCGCGCAAGAGCTTTGAAGAGGCGCTAAGGCAAAGAGAGTTTGATTTCTCCGCTTAGGAGCCTTTGTATGATATTTGCCGAAAAACTATGATGTGCACGTCTGCGTTTGGCCCATAGCCGATATCGCGCGAAATGCGGCGGAGCCGCATCCCGCAATCAGTGCTGCGGTCTCGTTGATTAAGGTCCGCTAAACTCGGATGATGGCGAATGATGGCATTGGCCCCATTGCATCTAGCCGGACGACTTATGCTCGCGGTCGGATTGGCCGTTTTTCTCGGGCTGGCCTTCGAGGAGATCTATAAGTTCGAAGAGCGATCAAGTCCGGGCGGTATCCGGACGTTCCCAATGCTTACCATGTGCGGTGCCACGCTCTATCTGATCGAACCCGCGCATGCGCTCGCGTTTGTCGCAGGCCTACTGGCCTTGGCCGTCTGGCTGCACGCCTATTTACGTGCCGCTCCGCCTGAACACCAGGCGCCGAGCTTCATGATTCCTGCATCGAACCTGCTTGCCTATGTGATCGGACCGATTGCCCTGACCCAGCCACCATGGCTGGTGGTGGCGCTCACTGTGACGGCCGTGCTGTTGCTGAGCACCCGAGAGCCGCTGCATCGACTCATACACATTGTCCCTCGCGATGAGCTGCTGACGGCCGGTCAGTTCCTGATATTGGTTGGGATCGTTTTGCCACTGGTTCCTCACGAGCGGGTCAGCAGCCTGACACCGCTCACACCTTATGGGGTCTGGCTCGCGGTCGTGGCGGTCTGCTCGCTGTCCTATTTAAGTTATTTGCTGCAGCGTTATGCGCCCATCAAAGACACAGCCTTGCTCCCGGCCGTGCTTGGCGGCGCCTACTCCTCGACTGCAACTACTGTCGTCCTTGCCAAGCGGCTGCGCGATGCCATGCATGCGCAGCCAGTTATTTCGGCTGGTATCATTGCGGCGACTGCGATCATGTATATCCGGCTCGGCCTGGTAATTTCTATCTTCGACGTCCATTTCGCACTCGTGCTGGCGCCAGCGCTTGCAGCCTTGTGTGGCATTGGTGCCGTTCTGGCGATCTATGAATGGCGGCGGGCGACCGCACAAAAACCAGATGCCAGCCTTGTAATGGTGCCGAAGAACCCGTTGCAGTTGCCAACCGCAGTCGTATTCGCAGTCCTCATTATCGTTATATCTGTCATCTCGGCCTGGGTACGTGACAATTTCGGCGACAGTGGAATTCTCACGTTGTCGGCAATAGTCGGCGTGACTGACATCGATCCATTCGTGCTCAATATCGCACAAGGCGGCATCGGCGGGATGTCCGTCGCGAACCTTTCGGCCGCAGTCCTGATCGCCGCTTCGTCAAATAACATAGCGAAAGCGGCCTATGCCGTGGCTTTTGGCGGCGCGGTGACCGCCCGCCGCCCAGCTATTATGTTGTTGCTGCTAGCGTTGCTTGGCGTTGCCGCATCTGGGATCTACGTCGAACTGTAGCGCCATGATGGTCGTCACGACTCCAAAAATACGACATTGTCGTACCGGCGACTCCGAAATATGCCGAAATCGGCGGAAACGGTACCTGTTGGCCTTCGTTAAAGCATAACATGGAGGCAGTGTCGTTGGCTGAGTGCCGATTTGCGGCGGATAACATTTCATCGGTCCAGTCCAATAAATGGAGACTCCCATGATTTTAGGAATGTCGATTGGAGCTTTTACTCTTCTGCATGTCGTTATCACGCTGGTTGCCATAGGAAGTGGACTGATTGTCGTGGGCGGAATGTTCGCCTCACGTGTGCTGTCTGTCACGACAGCACTGTTCCTTTTCACTACGGCATTGACCAGCGTAACGGGGTTCCTTTTTCCCATTCACGGTTTCACGCCGGCACTGGGCGTCGGAATCCTGGCTTGCCTGATCCTGGTGTTCGTGCTGTTCGCTCTGTACAAAGAGCACCTGGCAGGTGCATGGCGCCCGATCTATGTGATCACCGCGGTCGTATCGCTTTATCTAAATGTGTTCGTTCTGGTCGCACAGAGCTTCATGAAAGTATCAGCCCTCAATGCATTGGCTCCGACGCAATCTGAGCCACCATTCGCGATTACGCAGGTCGTCGTATTGGTGATCTTCGTTCTGATAGCGCTCATCGCCATCGTTAAGTTCCGACCAGTCCCCACCGCGTAGTTGTTTCTAATGTGCACTTTTGGCCAAAAGCAGACATGGGCGAGGGCGCTGCAAATGTCCGCTTTTGCGAGCAAAGCAGACATGACCTTTTGCAGCGCAAATGTCGCCTTTTGACCCAAAGCAGACGTCGGCCATTGCCACGTCATGAGCATCAAATCGAGGGCTGCCACGCCATAGCGACAATGCGGGGTCGCCCATCAGGCTATCCGTCTGTGAATAGTCAGGCTATCCGTCTGTGAATAGTGACA
>Ga0187776_10000334_pt1 | contig 23146 bp, 23 predicted proteins | sample 0216_BV02_MP12_2_FD_132426 | JGI IMG/M metagenome (GOLD analysis project Ga0187776, IMG submission 132426) | Tropical peat soil microbial communities from peatlands in Department of Meta, Colombia - 0216_BV02_MP12_20_MG | ecosystem: Environmental > Terrestrial > Soil > Wetlands > Peat | place...
CCTCGACCTCGGCCTCCTCGTCCTTGCGCTGCTCGTCCGACATTGCTCCTCCTTCGGAATCCTTGCGCCTGATCGGCGCCGTCATCTCACCAGACGGGTTCAGGTGCATGAATCTTCCCACCGACCCTTCAAATCCGCAACCAACCCTGCGATTGTGCGCCGGTGAGCGGCTACCGGGCTTCGTTGCGAGCCTTCGCGCGGGTATTCGCGAACCCGCGCGTCCGCAACATCCAGCTGGCGGGGGTGGGCTCGACGCTCGGCACCTGGGCGTACGCGGTCGCGATTCCCGTTTACGCGTACCACGCCGGCGGCGCCCGCGCGGTCGGGCTGCTGTTCTTCGCGCGCTTCGTGCTGGCGGCGCTCGCGGCGCCGTGGCTGGGCGTTCTCGCCGACCGGTGGTCGCGGCGGCAGCTGATGCTCACCGCGGATCTCGCCCGCTGCGCGATCTTCATCGGCATGACCACGGTCGCGAGCACGGACGGGAGCCCCTATGCCGTGTACACCCTGGCCGTCCTGTCGACGGTCGTCTCCGGCGCCTATGCGCCTGCCCAGGCGGCGCTGATGCCGTCGCTCGTGGACACTCCGGACGAGCTGACCGCCGCGAACCTCGTCGGCAACACGATCTCGAGCGTCGGGATGTTTGCCGGCCCGGCCATCGGCGGGATCCTGCTTGCGCTCAGCGGCCCTTCCGCCGTGTTCGCGCTCAACAGCGCGCTGTTCGTCTGGTCGGCCGCGTTCGTCGTCCAGGTGCCGCGCGACGAGCCCCCGGAGCAGGCGGAGCATCCGCGCTTCCTGCCCGAGCTGCTTGCGGGCTTTGCCGCGGTGTTGCGACGGCCGGCGCTCCGCCTGGTGATCGGATTGAGCACCGCGCAGACGACCGTCGAAGGAGCTTTGGAGGTGCTGCTCGTCGTGCTCGCCATACGGCTGCTGGACAGCGGGAACGCGGGAGTCGGCTGGTTGAACACCGCGATGGGCGTCGGCAGCGTGGTGGGCGCGCTCGTAGTGGCCGCAATGGCGGCCCGGCGCCGTCTCGCCGGCGGCTTCGCGCTGGGGATCCTACTCTGGGGCGTCCCCCTGGCCGTCGCATCCGTGATCTCGTCCCTCGCGCCCGGGCTCGTGCTCTTCGGAGCCGTCGGCATAGGCGCGATTCTCTGCCAGGTCAACAGCGTCACCTTGTTGCAGCGCTCGGCCGAGAACGAGGTGCTCGGCCGGGTCTTTGCAGTGCTGGAGAGCCTGATGCTCGCCTCGATGGCGCTGGGCTCCCTCATCGCGCCGGGCCTCGTCAGCCTGTTCGGCCCGCGCACCGCGCTGCTCGTGACCGGCCTCTTCCTGGTGGTGCTGCTTGCACCGCTCTGGCCGAGCCTGCGCCGGATCGACGCAGAAGGTGAGATCGCCGAGGAGCCGCTCGAGCTTCTGCGGCGGATCGAGATCTTCGCGCAGCTGCCCGAGGCAGTGCTCGAGCGGCTCGCAGGCGGCGCGACCGCGATCTCGACCGAGGCGGGCCAGGTGGTCGTGGCGCGCGGCGAGGCCGGCCATCACTTCTACGTGATCGCGGCCGGACGAGCCGCCGTCGAGCTGGATGACGGCGGCGTGCGGGAGCTCGGCCCCGGCGACTTCTTCGGTGAGATCGCCCTGCTCCGCGACGTGCCGCGCACGGCGACGGTGCGTGCCGTCGAGCCGCTCCGGCTCTACGCGGTGGAGCGTGACGCGTTCCTCGCGGCAGTGACCGGGCACGCGCCGACGCTCGCTGCGGCCGAGAACATCGTCACGACGCGCCTTCCCGCCGGCGCGCTGCTCGGCTAGTCCGCGGACTCGGCGAGAACCCGCTCGAGCGCGCGGAGGAGGTCGAACGCCGCGTCGCGCTCGCCTGCCTCGAGCTGCGCCGCGACGCGTGCGAGCGGCGCGAGTCGGCCCTCGCCCTCGAGCGCCTGCCGCGCGCGCCGCGCCCGCTGGAGCAGGTCGAGTGCGATAGCCGCCTGGTTCGCGAACAGCCCCAGCAGATCGACCTCGGCGAGCCGCAGCTTGGACTCCGGAGGCCGGTCGAGCACCTGGAGCACGCCGAGCGCCCGCTCCTCGACGAGCAGCGGCACCGACATCATGCTCCTCGGCACGTAACCGGTCGACTCCGCCTGGGAGCGAGACCAGCGCGTGTCCGCGCTCAGGTCGTCGACGACGAGCGGCTGCCGCGTCGTGAGCACCCAGCCGGCGATCCCGTTCCCCGCCGGGAACCGCATCCCGATCAGCTCGCCCTCTCCTTCGCCCGCGACCGCCTCGAACACGAGCTCCTCCGCCTCCTCGTCGAGCAGGAAGACGGACGCGGCCTTCGCGCCGAAGATCGCGCGCGCCACCTCGACCGTCGCCTGCAGCAGCGAGCGATGTGCCTCGTCGGCCCCGATCACGCCGGCGGCGACGGCTGCTTCGAGGTCACTCATGTTCCCTCCCGCGCGTTCGACGCCGTCTGGTAGAGGACGCTCTTGAGCTGGAACGGCGTCAGGTCTGGGTGCTTGCCGAGAACGAGCGCGCAGATCGCCGCGATGTGCGGCGTCGCGAAGCTGTTGCCGGTGCAGCGCAGCGTCGTGCCGTCGAGCCACGCGACGTCGAGGTCGAGCCCTCGCCCGAAGAACTCGACCGGCGGCGAGGGGTTGTAGTAGAAGGTCAGCGGATCGGCCTCCTCGTGGCTCCCGACGGAGATGACGCTCGCGAAGCGCCAGGGGAAGCTCTCGACCGGCATGTTGTGAGCCGAGGCGACGAGGAGGACCCGCCGGAAGTAGGCACGGTCCGCCAGCTCGTGCAGCCGCTCGACATACTTCGTCCGGGTCGTCGAGAGGCTCATGTTCACGATCTGGAAGCCCTGCTCGATCGCCCAGCCGAGCCCGTGCAGCATGATCTCGCCCCCGCCCGTGTAGCCGGCGCCGAGGACGCGCACGCTCGTCAGCTCGGCATCCGGCGCGACCGAGCGGATCACTCCGGCGCAGGCCGTGCCGTGACCGCAGAGGTCGCCCTCGTCGTCGTCGACCACCTGCAGCTCCCCGTCCTCGCCGCGGAGGACGGCGACCGAGCGCTCGACCTTGCCGACGAGCGGATGGTCGACCTCGATTCCGCTGTCGAGGATGCAGACGCGGACGCCGGCGCCCGTCGATCCTTCCCACGCCCACTCCCGCGTTACCTGCTCGGGCAGCGTCACCGGCACACGAATCCGGTCTACCGCCTCCGCGGGCAGGCTCCAGGCCGGTAGCTCCTCCTCTTCCTCGAACTCGTGCAGCTCGACCGCGTTCATCGCGGGCCGATCATCGCACAGCTCAGCTCGCCGAACGCCGGCCCGAAGTGCCCGTTCGGCACCCCCTCCTTGGTGACCTCGACCCCCGTAGGCCGTCCGCCTGTAATTGTGCCGCAGTGCGGCTCCGCGACTTGAACTGGTTCCAGCTCGAGGAATACCTGCGCGTCGACGACCGGATCGTCCTCCCGATGGGCTCGACCGAACAGCACGCGTACCTGTCGCTCGAGACCGACAACATCCTCGCCGAGCGCGTCGCCGCGGAGGCGGCGGAGCCGGTCGGCGTCCCGGTCCTGCCGGTACTCGCGTACGGCCTCACGCCGAGCTTCGCCGCGTACCCCGGCTCGCCGACACTGCGCGTGCGCACCCTGGTCGCAATCGTGCAGGACCTGCTCGATTCGCTCCACGCGCAGGGCTTCCGGCGAATCCTGATCGTGAACGGACACGGCGGCAACATGCCGGCGGACGCCGCGCGGCGCGAATGGGGCGCTGCGCATCCCGACGCGGAGGTGCTGTTCCACAACTGGTGGCTCGGCGCCGACGTCTGGTCGCTCGTGCAGGAGCTCGACCCTGGAGCGAGCCATGCCTCGTGGATGGAGAACTTCCCGTGGACGCGCCTACCCGGAGTCGACCTGCCGTCGGAGAGGAAGAAGCCGCTCGCGCAGCCGCTGCCCACCGCGCCGTCGGCGATGCGCGCCGTCGCGGGCGACGGCCAATACGGCGGCTTCTACGAGCTGCCCGAGGGAGACGTCCTCCGAGTCTGGGCTGCCGGAGTCGCAGAGACACGCGAGCTTCTCGAGCTGGGTTGGCGCGCCGGCTGACCCGCAGAGGCCTGCGCCCCGGGCGCGGTCTGGCTTTCCCCGTCCGCAACCGTTAAAGTCTTGTTAATGCCGATGCTGCACGGTTGTGCGTTCCCCGGTTGCTCGACCTTCACGTTGAGCACCTACTGCGTCGAACACGAGCTGCTCACTCGCGCAGTGAAGGAATCCGAGCGCACCACGCACAGTCCCCTGGTCGAGGACCGGCCGGAGGACGCCGACGCCCCGCTCACGGCGGCGACGCAGCACGAGGCCCAGGCGCCCGCCTCGCTCTGAGCCTGCAGAAGCCGTAATTCGCACTGGTACTCTCGGAAGGGTCATGCGCGTCCTCCCGTCCTCGCCTCGGGCCCGGCGCCGGCTCTTCCGGCTGGGCGCCGCCGTCGGTCTCGTGGCCCTGATCGCTGGAATCGCGGTCTTTGTCCGGAGCCCGAAGCAGCCGAGTTCGGCGCCGGCGAAGAACGCGCCGCCCGCCCAGCTCGTGAAGCAGAGCAAGTACGTCTCGCCCGCCGACCGGCGCGCGATCAACCGAACACTCGACGCATTCATTCCGGCCGCTCTCGACCGCAGCTCGCCGCAGACGGCGTGGCGCCTGGCAGGCCCCGACCTGAGGGGAGGGACGACGCTGCGCGAATGGCGTCACGGCACGAGCCCGATCCCGTACTACCCGGCGCGCGGGAAGACGTTCCACGACTGGACAACCATCGACGCCGGTCACGACTATGTCGACTTCAACCTCCTCGTCCATCCACGCCGGGGCAGCAAGACGACGTCGACGTACGTCTTCGCAGGCTCGATGGTCAAGCGGGGAGACCGCTGGCTCGTGAACGGCCTCTATACGACCGCGATCTTTGCGCGCCCGACCAAGAGCGGCCAGCACGAGGTCGGCCCCGCGGATTTCGGCGCCGGTTCCGCGCCAAGCAGCAACCAGTCGCCGGCGCCGCAGACGACCGGCGGCAACGCGCTGAGCGAAAAGTGGCTGTTCGTCGCGGGAGGCGTGATCTTGCTCGCGCTCCTGTTCCCGCTCGGCTTCGGCGTCGCCTCGATTGTGAGGGAGCGCCGCAGTCGCAAGCGCTACGCACGGTCGGTGGGGCGTGAGCTGCCCCCGCTTCCGCGCAGCTACTCGGGGCCCTCACAGCACGGCGGAGGCGCCCAGGTGGGCGGAGAACGGCACTAACTTTCCTCTGGTACTTTGGTCTTACTTCGTATGGAGTCGACCAACTCCACGTCTACAGGCATCCTCTCCTCGCCTCGCGCGCAGCGCCGTTTGCTCTGGATCAGCGCCGCGATCTTCGCCATCGGGCTGATCGTCTTCCTCGTGACCTACGTCGGCGGCTCGAGCGGGTATCACGCACCGATCTCGAACAAGCCGGCTCAGATCGCGCCGAAGGAGATCAGGGCGAAGCCGGACCCCGCCGCCTTCAAGGTCGCGCGCAAGTTCATCGAGACGGCGCCTCTGCGCAAGAACCTCGATGCCGCGTACTCCCTCGTCAATCACGACATCAGCGGCGGGATGACGAAGAAGGAGTGGGACAAGGGCAACATCGCCGTCCTGCCCTACCCGGCAGGGAACACGAAGACCGCAGGCTTCCAGGTGCTCTGGTCGTACAAGACTCAGCTGATGCTGGTCGTCGACCTTGTGGCCGCGAGAGGCACGGACGTCCGGCCTCATCTCCCCTTCTTCCTCGGCCTGGTACGTGCCGGCAACAAGCCGAACGGCCGCTGGCTCGTGAACTACTGGGAAGCGGACTGGACTCCGCCGGTCCCGTCGAGCCAGTAAGTAAGTAGGGTAAGCAGCCCGTTCGATCGGTCGGCGCAGCCGAGCTGACATGGGTAGCAGCTCGCTTGGCGCGCTAGAGAGTCGGAACGTCAGACCGAGCGAAGCCCGCGCCGAGGACCGTCGAGCGCCGCATGTTCGAAGGCGACGTGCCGAACGCCGAGGTTCTGGTCGGTGTTCGGATGAACCGCGGTCCCGGTAGGCCAGAGCCCGAACTCCGCCGCCGCATGTCCCGCGCCGCCCCCGAGCGGCACCGCCGAGACGGCGACGAGCACGGCGGCTGCCGCCGCCGCGGTGACCGCGGCGAGCCGCGCGGTGAAGCGTGAGGCGGCCGGCCTCCGTGCCAGCCAGAGCTGCGGAGCGGGCTCGAGCGGGGCGGAACGGAGTACCTCGGTGGAAGCGCCGACCTGCGCCGCGAAGGCGGCGCACGCAGCGCAGCGCACGAGATGCCGTTCGAGCAGCAGCGTCTCATGCGGCGAGAGCTCGTCGTCGAGCTGCAACGAGAGACGCTCCCGCGCCTGGTCGCAGATAGTCCTCACATCCGTTTTGACGCCGACAACCGGTCAGGAGTTAGCCGATTCCCTCAAAAGGTGTCAGCCCATTCGCACCCGCGGGTCGAGGAAGGCATAGAGAACGTCCACGATGAAGTTGAGGATGATCACCGCAAACGTGATGACGACGATGACCCCGACGACGACCGGCACGTCGCCTCTTTGGGCCGAGATGATGAGCTCGCCGCCGAGGCCGTGCAGATTGAACACCCTCTCGATGAAGAGCGCGCCACCGAACGCGAGGGCGATGTCCATCCCGAGCACCGTCACGACGGGCAGCATGCTGTTGCGCAGGATGTGGTGGACCACCACGCGGCGCCCCGAGGCACCCTTCGCCCGCGCGGTGCGGACGTAATCCTCGCCGGCCACCTCCAGGATCCCTGCCCGGATGAGCCGGGCGTAGAGCGCGGCGAAAAGGAACATGAAGCTCACCCACGGCAGGATCAGGTGGTAGGCCCAGCGGGCCGGGCCGCTGCACTCGCCTCCCGAATTCGGGAAGAAGTTGCAGTAGTCGGAGATCGGCGTCCAACCGAGCTTGAAGCCGAAGACATAGGCGAGGATCAGGCCCAGAAAGAACGGCGGCAACGAGATCCCGACGAGCACGAATACCATCGCGAAGCGGTCGAACAGCGACCGTGGCCTCAGCGCCGAGACGATCCCGATCGGGATCGCGAGCAAGAGCCACAGGACCATGCCGCCGAAGATCAGCGACGCCGTGACGCGCGCGTCCTGGCCGATGATCCAGCGCACCGAGACGCCGTTCTGGAACGAGTAGCCCAGCGATTGGTGACGGATGATGTTCCAGACGAAGATCCAGTACTGCTGGTAGAAGGGCACATCTAGGTGAAGAGCGCTGCGGATCGATGCCAGCAGCGACGGCGAAGCGCCGAGGCCGACCCCGGTGATCCGGGCGGGATCGGACGGGATGACGAAGAAGATCACGTAGGTGATCAGAGTCGCCACGAAGAAGAGCCAGACCGCCCAAAAGATGCGCCTGATCAGGTAGCCGATCAGCGAAGCCCCCCTCCGCGGTTCACATCTCCCTTATACATCCGGCGACTGCCACTCCGGATTTCTCAGAAGGGATGTCGCGTCGGATCGAACCCCGCGCCGATGAAGATAAGCGCGATGCCGAGCACGAAAAGCCCGATCGAGTTCCGCTTGGAGTCGCCCCGCTCGTCGGGCGTCGCGCGCCGGACCGAGCGCGGGAAGACGGAGCTGGCGAGGCTCCTGGAGGGCGACAACCCGCCGCGCGCGGCCGGCATCGAACCTTCCTTCTCCTCTCCCCACTCGGGCCGCAGCGGTCCTCGGACGCCGATCACGAAGCTGCCGATGAGAACGGCAGCGCCGGCGACGTAGAAGCCGACGGCCTCCGCACGCAAGAGATCGGCCCCGTCGAGCGCGCCGAGCACGAGCGAGACGAGCGCGGTGAATCCGACGACGACTGCGACGAGGAGTGCTATCCGCCGGAGCGCACCGCGGAGCAATTACTCGGCGGTGCTCGCCACCGACTCGGACGGCGAACGGCGGAAGTCGTCCTCGTCCATCGGCCAGCGCTCGAGCGGAAAGTGGCAGGCATACGCGTGGTCGGTCGAACCCGGAGCGGGCGTGAGCAGCGGCTCGTCCACGTTGCACCTGCCGTCGACGAAACGTGGACAGCGGGGATGGAAGTGGCAAGCGGCCGGCGGGTTCAGCGGGCTCGGGACGTCGCCGGTGAGCACGACCTGCCTTCGAGCGCGCCCGAGAGTCGGGTCGGCGATCGGCACGGCCGACAGCAAGGCGCCGCTGTACGGGTGCTTCGGGGCTGCGTACAGCTCCTCCTTCGAGCCAGTCTCGACGGGCTTGCCGAGATACATCACCATCACCCGGTCGGAGACGTGGCGCACCACGTTGAGGTCGTGGGCGATGAAGACGTACGTCAGGTCGAAGTCCTGCTGCAGATCCTTGAGCAAGTTGAGGATCTGCGCCTGCACCGAGACGTCGAGCGCCGAGACCGGCTCGTCGCAGATCACGAGCTTCGGGTTGATCACGAGCGCGCGGGCGATCCCGATCCGCTGCCGCTGGCCGCCCGAGAACTCGTGCGGGAATCGGTTGTAGTGCTCCGGGTTGAGCCCGACGATCTCGAGCAGCTCCTGAACGCGGCGTTTGCGGTCCTGATCCGAGCCGATGCCGTGCACCTCGAGCGGCTCGCCCACGATCGCGCCCACGCGCTTGCGAGCGTTGAGCGACGCGTAGGGATCCTGGAAGACCATCATCATGTCCCGCCGCACCGCCCGCATGTCGCTGCGGTTGAGGTGGGTGATGTCACGGCCGTCGAAGGTGATCTTTCCGCCGGTCGGCTCGAGCAGGCGCGCGACGCAACGCGCCATCGTCGACTTGCCGCAACCCGACTCACCGACGACGCCGAGCGTCTCGCCCTGCTCGAGCATGAAGCTGACGCCGTCGACCGCCTTGACCTGGGCGATCTCCTTCTGGAAGATCAGGCCGCGCGTGACGGGGAAGTACTTCTGCAGGCCCTCGACGACGAGCAGCTCGTTCAAGCCGCACTCCCTTCAGCCGCCTCGAGCGCTGCCTTCTTCGCATCCCAGATGCGGGCCCGATCCTCGTCCGCGAGATGGCAGCGGAAGGTGTGACCCTCGCCTACCGCTCCGGCGCGCAGATCGGGCAACTCTTCGCGGCAGCGGTCGAACACGTAGGGGCACCGCGGGTTGAAGGCGCAACCCCGTGGCGGGCGGAGCAGCGAGGGGGGCTGGCCCGGGATCTGCTCGAGGCGCTCGGCCGTGGTGTTCAAGCGCGGCAACGAGCCGAGCAGCCCCCAGGTGTACGGCATCTCGGGCTTCTCGAAGAGATCGTGTACCTCCGACTTCTCGACGATTCGCCCGCCGTACATCACGAGCACGTCGTCGGCGAGCTCCGCGACGACGCCGAGGTCGTGCGTGATCATGACGATCGCCATCTCGTGCTCTTTCTGCAGCTTGGTCATCAGCCGCAGGATCTGAGCCTGCGTCGTCACGTCGAGCGCGGTGGTCGGCTCGTCGGCGATCAGTACCTCCGGGTTGTTGATGAGCGCCATCGCGATCATCACGCGCTGGCGCATGCCGCCCGAGAACTGGTGCGGGTAGTCGTCGACCCTGGTATCCGCGCGCGGGATCTCGACCTCCTTGAGGATGTCGATCGCGCGCTTGCGCGCCTCTTCCTTCGTCACGTCGTTGTGCAGCAGCACCGCCTCCTGGAGCTGCCAGCCGATCGTCTTGACCGGGTTGAGCGACGTCATCGGGTCCTGGAAGATCATCCCGATCCGCCGGCCGCGGATGCCCCGCATCTGCGACGTGCTCAGGCCGAGAATCTCGTTGCCGTCGAAGCGGACCGAACCGGTCGTCTCGGTATGCCGCGGGTCGTTCAACCCCATCACCGTGAGGAACGTGACGCTCTTGCCGGATCCCGACTCGCCGACGACACCAAGCGTCTTGCCGCGGTCGAGCGAGAAGGTCACTCCGGAGACCGCCTTCACGATTCCGTCGTCCGTCCGGAAGCGCGTCACGAGATCGTCGACTTCGAGCAGCGCCATGGTCAGTCGAGCCGGATCCTCGGGTCGAGCCACGCGTACGCGACGTCGACGATGAAGTTGAAGACGATCACCGCGATGCACGCGAAGACGACGACTCCGACCACAACGGGCAGATCGTCCCTGTTCGCCGACAGGATCAGCTCCGAGCCGAGGCCCCGAAGCTGGAACACGGTCTCGGTGAAGACCGCGCCACCGAGCGCAAGGCCGATGTCCATGCCGAGGATCGTCACGACGGGGAGCATGCTGTTGCGCAGCACGTGCTGGACCAGCACGCGCTGGCCGGGGGCGCCCTTGGCACGCGCCGTTCGGACGTAGTCCTCCGACATCGTCTCCATCACCGTCGCTCGGATCAGGCGCACGTAGAGGGCGGCGAAGAGGAACATGAACGTCAGCCAGGGCAGGATCATGTGGTACGCCCACTGGGCGGGGCCGGAGCAGGAGCCGGCCACTCCACTGCCGGGTATCAGGTTGCAGTAGCCGGCGATCGGAGTCCAACCGAGCTTGAAGCCGATGACGTAGGCGAGGATCAGCCCGATCCAGACGGCAGGCGCGGAGATCCCGATCAGGACGAAGATCATCCCGAAGCGGTCGAGGATCGACCGCGGCCGCAGTGCCGACAGGATCCCGATCGGGATCGAGATGGCAAGCCAGAACACCGCGCCGCCGAATACGAGCGAGGCGGTGACCGGGGCGTCCTGGCCGATGATCCAGCGCACGGAGACCCCGTTGACGTACGAGTAGCCGAGCGACTGGTGACGGATGATGTTCCACAGGAACAGCCAGTACTGCTGGTAGATCGGCAGGTCGAGGTGCAGGCTGTGCCGGATGTGGACGATCTGCTGGGGCGTGCAGTGGGTGCCGCACGCGATCGACGCCGGATCGCTCGGGATGACGAAGAAGATGATGTAGGTGATGACCGTCGCGCAGAAGAACAGGAAGATGGCCCAGAAGAAGCGACGGATGAGGAAGTAGAGCACTGTCTCTGAACTCTAGTTTGTAAAAAGCTCTGGAGGGGCGCGGAAGCGCCCCTCCAGCTTGATGCGATTCGGCTTGGTGCTTTCCTAGCCCACCGACATTGCGTTGAGGATCGGATAGCCGAAGTAGTTGTTGTAGATCACGTTCTTGACCCGCTGCGACGTCAGGTACCGGAACGTCGGGATGTAGAGCGGGAACGCCGGAGCGTACTTCGTCATCAACGTCTGGTCCAGCTTGGCGTATGCATTGGAGCGAGCTGCGCCGGAGAGCGACGCGGCCTTGTCCATCTGCGCGTTGAACGCCGAGTTGTTGAAGTAGAAGTAGTCGACGTTGCCGGTTGCTGCGATCGAGCGACCATCGAAGTTCACGTTGATGAAGTCGAACGGATCGAAGTAATCGGCACACCAGCCCGAGTGGGCGATGTTGTAGGTCGTGCCCTTCGTCTCGAGCGGCCCGTAGTAGTCGTTCGGGTCGGACGGAACGAGGTTCGCCTTCATGCCGATGTGCTGGATCTGCGACTGCTCGAACTCCGCCTCGTTCGTGCGGAAGTGGCTCGCAGCGTTGTAGTAGATGTTGATCGGTGCCGCGTTACTGAGAGCAGCACCACCGACCGACTTCGCCTTGGCGAAGTTCGGGAAGTTCCCGTACGCGGTGAACTTCTTGTAGCCGGGGAGACCCGGGACCAGGATCTGGTCGGACGACGAGCCGGCATAGGGGCCGAGCTGCTGGATGATCGGCGTGCGGCCGATCGCGTAGTTCAGCGCCTTGCGCACGTTCGCATTGTCCGTCGGAGCCTTGGCGTTGTTGAACGCCTCCCAGATGATGCAGGCCTGGGTGCCGACGTGGAACTGGCCCTTGTTCGGGCCGCCGTACTTCTTCGCGACGGTCGAGACGTCCTGCGACGGCACACCGGCCAGGTCGAAGTCGAGCTGGTTCTTCTCGATCTGGAGGAGCGCTGCCTCACCGTCGGAGTTCGGGAAGCTGCTGATCACGATCTGGTTCGGGTTGGCCTGAATCGGGAACTTGCCCAGCGGGAAGTGCGGGTTCCTCTTCAGGACCGTGGTCCGACCGAGCTGGTTGCTCGCGATGTAGTACGGACCCGCCGAGGCGTACTTCGTGATGCCGCCCGAGCTCTTCGTGTAGGGCATGTTCGTCTTTACGGCGTTGAACCACTGCATGCCGAGAATCGACGTGAACGTCGGGTTCGGCTTGACCAGGTGGAAGGTGAGCGTGAGCCCCTTCGCGCTGATGCCCGAGATGTGGGCAGCCTTGCCGTCGGTGAACGTCTGGGCGCCCACGACCATCTTGTTCAGCTGGTCGAAGGTGCCGTACTGGGCGTACATGTGCGGGCTCAGGATGCGCTCCCAGGCCCGCTGATAGTTCGCGGCCGTGACGGGAGTACCGTCATTGAACTTGAGACCCGAGCGAAGGTGGAACGTGACCGTCTTGCCGTTCTTCGAGATCGTCGGGAAGGCCGACGCGGCCTCGGGGAAGAGCTGCGTACCGGCCTTGCCTGCCTTGTTCGGGAAGTTGACGAGGTTCAGGCCGGTCGAGTAGAGCACTTCCCAGTCGTTCGTGACGTACGCGAGGCCCGGGTCGAGCGTGTCGAACGCACCGGCCGACTGGTCAACTTTGAGCGTGCCGCCGCGAAGCGCCTTCGCGGAGTTCGTCTTCTGCGTCGCAGAAGAGGCAACCCCGACGGTCGTCGCAGCGACGAGCAACGCAACTCCCATGCACAACATCAGCAGGGAGAGCACGTGCTTCCTGCGCATATGACTCCTTCCATCGCGGGTCCGCTCGCCCTCACGAACGGCCCGGTTGAGGTGAGTGAGAGACACCAGCGACTACTGAGACGATTTCGTGTCGAAAGAGTTAGAGAGCGGTGGCCGCGCCCGCAGGGACTTCGGGTCTAGATCGTGCCGCGCGGGTCGAACGCGTCGCGCAGGCCGTCGCCGAACAGGTTGAACGCGATCGTCGTGAAGAGGATGGCAAGGCCCGGGAAGATGAGGATCCAGACGTCGGTCTGGTAGAACGCCGGCGCCTGCGCCAGCAGGTTGCCCCAGCTCGGCGTCGGCGGCTTGATGCCCAAGCCGAGGAACGAGAGGCCCGCCTCGGCGAGGATGTTCGTGGCGACGAGGATGGTCGAGTAGACGATGATCGGCGCCACCAGGTGCGGCAGCAGGTGCGACCGCATGATCCGCCAGTCGGTCGCTCCGGTCATCCGTGCAGCCTCGACGAACTCCTTCTCGCGCAGCGAGAACGTGACACCGCGCATGATCCTCGCCGGGTAGAACCAGCCGAACGCCGTGAGGATCAGGGACAGCTCGAAGACGCCGTTCGGCAGGAAGCCGAGCGTGACCGAGTTGAGCTTGTTCCCGGCCACGATCTGCAGCGCGATGATGAAGAGCAGGTACGGGAACACCATCACGATGTTGATCAGCTGCGAGACGACCGTGTCGATCCAGCCGCGGAAATAGCCGGCGATGAGGCCCATCACGACGCCGATCGCCACCGAGCCGGCGGTGGCGAAGACGCCCACCTCGAGCGACACCTGCGCGCCGTAGAGGAGGCGCAGGAACATGTCGCGGCCGAGATTGTCGGCGCCGCCCATGACGAGTAGCGTGTGCCCGTATTGGTTGACCAGCGAAGCGGGGGGATGGGGCCCGGCGTAGTACGGCAACGCCGGAATGTGCTTCCAGGGCCCGACCGGCACGGGTCCCGGGTATGTGACGCCGTACCCGAACTCCGCGTTCGGCCCGTGGCCGAGCAGGTGGGCTGCGACCGGCGCGCCTATGAAGGCGGCGATGAACAGGAAGATGATGAAGCCGACGCTGCCGAGCGCGAGCTTGTCGCGGCGGAAGCGGATCCAGACGAGCTCCCAGTAGCCGCGGGCCTTTACTGCTTCCGGCTCTTCCGGCGCGTCGAGCGGAATGTCGATCGTAGTCGGGGTGTCGACGCGTACAGTCACAGCCGCGGGGGGAAGGTACCCTAAAAGTGGCGTTGCCGCCACCCGTTCGTAGCATTATGGACGCCCGGCGCCCGCATTAGTTAGAAAGTTGTTGGCTGCTCGTCAGGTGGGCGAACCAGTCGAGCGCAGCGGGGTTGGCCAGCGAATCCCGGCTCGCAACCTCGTCGGCCGCGTCGCCCATCAGGAGCCGCTTCACTGGCACCTCGAGGATCTTCCCCGAGAGCGTGCGGGGGATCTCGGGAGCGGCGAGCACCCGGTCGGGGACGTGTCGCGGCGAGCAGTCTTCCCGGATGCGCCGGCGGATCTCCGACTCGAGCGGCTCGTCCAGGGTGGAGCCGTCACGCAGGACGACGAACAGCGTCATCCGGCTACCCCGATCGTCGGGCACGTCCACGGCCAGTGCGTCGACGATCTCGTCGAGCGCGAGCACGCTGCGGTACAGCTCGCTCGTCCCCATGCGCACGCCGCCGCGGTTGATCGTCGCGTCGGAGCGGCCCGTGATGATCGCCGTGCCTCGCTCGGTGATCTCGATCCAGTCGCCGTGCCGCCAGACTCCGGGGAACGTCGAGAAGTAGCTCTCGCGATAGCGCGAACCGTCGTCGTCGCCCCATAGATAGAGAGGCATCGACGGCATCGGCTCGGTGATCACCAGCTCGCCGACCTCGTCGACGAGCGCGTAGCCATCCTCGCTCCAGGCCTCGACCTTGGCGCCGAGGGCCCGCGCCTGCAGCTCGCCGCGGTAGACCGGCAGCGTGGGCACGCCGCCGACGAAGGCGGTGCAGACGTCCGTGCCGCCGGAGGTCGAGAAGAGCCAGACCTCCTCGCCGAGGCGATCGCGTACCCAGTCGAAGCTCTCGGGCGCAAGCGGGGAGCCGGTCGAGCCGACGCTGTCGAGGCGCGAGAGATCGCGGCCGGCCTGCGGCTCCACGTCCGCCTTCTGGCACGCCGCGATGTAGCCGGCGCTCGTGCCGAAGCTCGTGATCCCGGCCGCATCGGCGAGATCCCACAGCGTCCCGAGATCCGGATGCGCCGGGTTGCCGTCGAAGAGGACGATCGAGGCGTCGGAGAGCAGCCCGCCCACGAGAAAGTTCCACATCATCCAGCCGGTCGTCGTGAACCAGAAGAGCCTGTCGCCGGCCCGGGCGTCGAGGTGCAGGCGAAGCTTCTTCAGGTGCTCGAGGAGAATGCCGCCCTGGCCGTGCACGATCGCCTTCGGCAGGCCGGTCGTCCCCGAGCTGTAGAGCACCCAGAGCGGGTGGTCGAAGGGAAGTCGCGCGGGCTCGAGGTCGGCGTCGGGCAACTCCCAGTCGCCGCCGGCGAGGTACGGGAGCACGAACGTCCGCGCGAGCGTGGGCAGCTCGCGCTGCAATGCGGAGATCGCCTCGCTCCGGTCGAAATCCCTGCCGCCGTAGCGGTAGCCGTCGACGGCGAGCAGCACCTTCGGCTCGATCTGCGCGAAGCGGTCGACGACGCTGCGGACGCCGAACTCCGGTGCGCAGCTCGACCAGATGGCGCCGATGCTCGCGCAGCCGAGGAAGGCGGCGACCGTCTCGGGGATGTTCGGCAGATAGGCGGCGACGCGATCGCCGGCCAGGACGCCCGCCTCGCGCAGGACTGCGGCGACCGCGCCCGCGCGAGCTCGTAGCTCACCCCAGGTCCACTCGCCCACCGAGCGCAGCTCGGAGGCGTGGCGGACCGCCACGTCAGCGTCTTCGCGGCCGCGGAAGACGTGCTCCGCGTAGCTGAGCCGCGCGCCGGGGAACCACCGCGCACCGGGCATCTCGCGCGTCGTGAGCACTCGCTCGTACGGCTCGCTCGCCTCGACCTCGAAGAACTCCCAGATCGACTCCCAGAACGCCTCGAGCTCGTCGACCGACCACTGCCAGAGTTCCTGGTAGCCGTCGAGCTCGAGGCCACGCGTCTCGTTGAGCCACTCCCGGTAGCGCGTGATCGTCGCGGACGCGACGCGCTCCGGGCTCGGCGTCCAGACGATCGGCGGCTCCATGACGCCATCGATCGTAGTCATGCCGCCGCTAAGGTCAGCCCGTGGCCGACGAGACCCTGACCCTGCGGGACAACCGCACCGGTGAAGAGCTCGAGATCCCGATCACGGACGGCACGATCCACGCCACGGACCTCCGCCAGCTGGGACTGATGTCGTACGACCCGGCGTTCCTCAACACCGCCTCGACGCGAAGCGGGATCACGTACATCGACGGCGACGCGGGCATTCTCCGCTACCGCGGCTATCCGATCGAGCAGCTCGCCGAGCACGCGAGCTTCCTCGAGACGGCGTGGCTCCTGTTCGAGGGCGAGCTGCCGACCCGCGAGCAGCTCGAGGCCTGGGAGGAGGAGGTGCGGGTTCACACGTACGTGCACACGAACGTGACGCAGTTCCTCGACGGCTTCCGCCACGACGCGCACCCGATGGGGATGCTGCTCGGCGCGGTCGCGGCACTCTCGACCTTCTACCCGGACGCGAAGGAGATCGGCGACGCCGAGGGCCGCCGGCTGCAACGGCTGCGGCTGATCGCCAAGTTCCCGACCATCGCCGCCTGGGTCTTCCGCCACAGCCGCGGCCTGCCGTACGTCTTCCCGCGCAACGACCTCGACTACATCGGCAACTTCGTCAACATGACATTCGAGATCGGCGGGCGCCACGAGCCGAATCCGGTGCTGCAACGGGCACTCGAGATCCTGCTCGTCCTCCATGCCGATCACGAGCAGAACGCCTCGACCAACGCGGTGCGCGGGGTCGGCTCGACTCAGGTCGATCCGTTCTCGGCCGTCTCCGCCGGGATCGCCGCGCTCTACGGGCCTCTCCACGGCGGCGCGAACGAGGCGGTGCTGCGAATGCTCGACGAGATCGGGACGGTCGACCGCGTGCCGGAGTTCATCGAGTCGGTGAAGGCGGGCCGCGGGCGGCTGATGGGCTTCGGCCACCGCGTCTACAAGAGCTACGACCCACGCGCCAAGCTGATCAAGCGCGTCGCCGACGACGTCTTTGCGCAGACCGGTCTCAATCCAAAGCTCGAGATCGCGCTCGAGCTGGAGCGGATCGCGCTCGAGGATGACTACTTCGTCTCGCGCAAGCTCTACCCGAACGTGGACTTCTACTCCGGGCTCATCTACCAGGCCATGGGCTATCCGACCGACTACTTCACGGTGCTGTTCGCGCTCGGCCGGCTTCCGGGGTGGCTCGCGCAGTGGGAGGAGATGCTCTCCGACCCGGAGCAGAAGATCGCACGGCCGCGCCAGATCTACACGGGCTACGACGAGCGCGAGTTTGCGCCGATCGCCAAGCGCTAGCGGCGGAGCTGCACCTTTCCGCCCTCGCCCGCCGGCGCCGAGGTGTGCTCGTGGGCGATCTTCCACGTGCCGTCGGCGTTCTGCCGCAGGATCCACGTCAGCCGGTTGTTCATCGAGCGCAGCTCGGTGCCCTCGGTGGACACGGCCCGGTAGGTGAGGAACGCGCTGCCCGCGGCCACGGCCTCCCCGGTCTGCGAACGGAGGTCGTCCCACTCGACCACGACCTCCTCTCCGTCGCCGAGCGAACCGAACCACTCCGTCACCATCGCGCGGAACGCATCCTTCCCGTCGTACGACCACTCATTCCAGAGATCGAAGGTACGGACGTCGTCGGCGTAGAGCCCGACGAAGGCATCCACGTCCTTCGCGAGCACAGCCGCAGCGTACTTCTCGAGCATCTCTTCCATTTCGGCTCCCTTCGATCGAGTTCTCCCTATGACTGCGGGACGAGACGAAACTCAGCGGAGAGCGCCTCCCGTTCCTGCCACCCGAGCGGACTCGCGAGCGCTGCGACTGCCGGCTCGAGCTGGGCAGCGCGACGAGGCCCCAGGACGACCGAGACGCGCTCGTCGCCGAGCAGCCAGGCGAGTGCAAGCGTCGCGGGGTCGCCCCGGCGCTCGAGCTCCTCGAGCGCGTCGTAGACGCGGTCGTCCCGCAGATGCTCGTAGGGCCCCGAGCGCATCGTCATCCGCGAGCCCTCCGGCGGTGCCGCATCGCGGCGGTACTTCCCGGTCAGCCAGCCGCCGGCGAGCGGACTGAACGCCTGGAAGGCGATCCGACGCTCGGCGCACAGCGGCAGCACCTCGTCCTCCACCTCGCGGTCGAGCAGCGAGTACGAGTCCTGGACCGCGGCGAACCCGCCGGCGTCCAGCGCCTCGCGCAATTGTGAGCCGTCGACGTTGCTGAGCCCGTAGGCGCCGATCTTCCCCGCTGCGACGAGCTCCTCGAAGACTCCGGCTACCTCGGCGATCGGCACGTCCGGGTCCCAGTCGTGCGCGAGGTACAGGTCGACCCGCTCGACCCCGAGCCGGCCGAGGCTCGCGTCGATCTGCCGCCGCACGCGCGACGCGGCGAGCCCGTGATCCTCGCCTTCGTCCATCGGGTTGAAGGTCTTCGTCGTGACGCGCAGGCCCTCCGGGCGGCGTGAGCGGACCCACTCCCCGATGTACGTCTCACTGCGTCCGCCGCCGTAGGCGTCGGCGGTGTCGAACCACGTGATGCCCGCCGCCCAGGCCGCATCCATGAGCTCGAGCGCCTGCTCCAGCGTCTCGCCCTGACCGAAGAACGCCGGTGCCGAGCCGATGCCGCCGAAGTTGCCGCAACCGAGGATCACGCGCCCGGCCGCCTTCGGCAACCGGTCTTCGGGCCGGGCGCCGGCGGGTTCCCCGCCGACGCTTCCAGCCCCTGGGTAGGCTCGCTCCATGGCGGCGACCGTACTCGACGTCGAGGCCGTCCGCACTCGCTTCTCGTCGCTGCGGGACGGCGGCTTCGTCTTCCTCGACGCCCCCGGCGGCTCGCAGGTGCCGGACGAGGTCGGCGACGCGATCGCGCGGACGTTGCGCGAGGCGTCGGCGAACATCGGCGCTCTCTACGAGACGAGTCACCGGGTCGAGCGAATCCTCGCCACAGCCCGCGACGACGCGGCCCGCTTCCTCAGTTGCTCCGCCGACGACGTGATCTTCGGCCAGAACATGACCGTGCTCGACTTCGCGCTGTCCCGGACCGCCGCGCGCGACTGGAGCGAGGGCGACCGCATCCTCGTCTCGCGGCTCGACCACGACGGCGGCGTGTCGCCCTGGGTGGAGCTCGCCGCCGACCGCGGCTTCGAGCTCAACTGGGTCGACGTCACCGCCGACCTGCGCCTCGACTACGACGACCTCGAGCGAAAGCTCGACGACCGCGTCCGCGTCGTCGCGTGCGTCGGCTCGTCGAACGCGGTCGGGACGATCGTCGACGTGGCGCGGGTCTCGGAGCTCGCCCATTCCGTCGGGGCACTGTGCTGGGTCGACGCGGTGCAGTACGCGGCGCACGTGCCCACCGACGTGCAGGCGCTCGGCTGCGACCTCTTCATCTGCTCGGCGTACAAGTTCTGCGGCCCGCACCTGGGCCTCGCGTACGGCCGGCACGATCTGCTCGAGTCGTGGCGTCCATACAAGGCACGGCCCGCGTCGTCGCACCCGGTCGGGCGGAAGTTCGAGCCGGGCACCGCGCCGTACGAGCTGCTTGCCGGCTTCTCGGCGACGATCGGGTATCTCGAGTCGCTCGGCGGCATGCCCGCGATCGCCGAGTACGAGCGGGAGCTCGGCCAGCGCTTCCTCGACGGGCTGCCGAAGTCGGTCACCGTCTACGGGCTGCAGTCGATGGAGGGGAGAGTGCCCACGTTCCTGCTCAACGTCGAAGGGGTCGACGCGGCCCACGTCGCGGCTCACATGGCCGAGCAGGGCTTCGGCGTCTGGGCGCACGACAACTGGTACTCGCTCGGCTTGCGCGAGAAGCTCCCGTATCCGGACAGCGCGATCCGCGTCGGCCTGATCCACTACAACACCGCCGACGAGATCGACCGGTTCAACGCGGCCCTGGCGCAGCTGTAACATTGCGAACATATGTTCGTCTTGCACGCGGACGCGGATGCGTTCTTCGCGTCGGTCGAGCAGCGGGACGACCCCAGGCTCCGCGGCCGGCCGGTCATCGTCGGCGGCGGCGTCGTGCTCGCGGCCAGCTACGAGGCGAAGGCGTACGGCATCCGCACGGCGATGGGCGGACGCCAGGCGCGCCGACTCTGCCCCGACGCGATCGTCGTGCCGCCCCGGCACTCGGCGTACGTCGAGGCGAGCCGTGCGATGTTCGCCGTCTTCGAGGACGCATCGCCCGTCGTGGAGGGGCTGTCGATCGACGAGGCCTTCCTCGACGTCCGCGGGATGGAGCGGGTCGCCGGCACGCCGGTCGAGATTGCCGTGCGGCTGCGCGCCGCGGTGCGCGAGCGAGTCGGGCTCCCCGTCACGGTCGGTATCGCGCGGACGAAGTTCCTCGCGAAGGTGGCCAGCGGCGTCGCGAAGCCCGACGGCCTGATCGCCGTGCCGCCGGACCGCGAGCTGGAGTTCCTGCACCCGCTCCCGGTCGAGTGCGTGTGGGGCGTGGGCCCTGCGACGGCAAGAAAGCTGCAGGCCTGGAACGTGCGAACGGTCGGCGAGCTCGCTGCTCTCTCCGAGCCGACGCTCGCCGCCATGCTCGGCCGGTCGATGGGCCGTCAGCTGCATTGCCTCGCGCGCAACCGCGACTTCCGCCGGGTCGAGGCGGGACGGCGGCGGGGCTCCATCGGCTCGCAGCGCGCCCTCGGACGCGGCCGTCACTCGGCGGAGACGGTCGACGCGACTCTCGTCGGCATCGTCGACCGGATCACACGCCGGCTGCGAGCGGCGCGGCGCGTCGGCCGGACCGTCGTGCTGCGCCTCCGCTTCGGCGATTTCGACCGTGCAACGCGCTCCCACACCCTGCCGTTCGCAACCGCGAGCACACAGGTGATCCTCGTCACGGCGCGCGCCCTCCTGGCGACGGCGATGCCTCTGATCGAGCGGCGCGGGATCACACTGGTCGGCTGCTCGGTAGCGATGCTCGAGGATGACCGGACGCGCCAGCTCCTGCTCGGGCCGGACGAGGCGGTCGACGCCGCCGTCGACGCGATCCGCGATCGCTACGGCCGCACGGCGATCATGCGCGCCGTCCTGCTCGGCCACGACCCGGGATTCTCTATGCCGATGCTGCCGGACTGACGATCCGCGAGTACACGTCGAGGTCGATGTTCCCGCCGCTGACGATGCAGACGCAACGGTCGTCGCGCTCCAACGCGGCGGCGAGCGCCAACGCGCCGGCTCCTTCCGCGACGACGTGCGCGTGTGTCGCCAGGAGGCGCACCGCCTCCTCCACCTCGGGGAGCGGAACCGCCACCGCCTCGTCGACAAGTTCGCGCGCCCGCTCCCACATGCCCGGCAGCAGCCCTCGCCCACCGGCGCCGTCGACCCACGACGGCTGGAACGTGATGTCCTGCGGCTCGCCCGCCGCGAGCGCCGCCGCGAGCGGCGCCCCCGTCGCCGGCTCGGCCGTCACGACCCGCACCTCCGGCCTGAGCGCGTCGAGCGAGCTCGCGATGCCCGTCGTCAACCCGCCGCCGCCCCAGGGGATCACCACGGTGTCGAACTCCGGCGCGTCCTCCGCGAGCTCCAGCCCGATCGTCCCGTTCCCGGCCATCACGGCCTCGTCGGCGACAGGGTGGACGAACAGACCCTCGACGCCGTCGCGGCCGCGGTCGACCATCGCCTGCCACCACTCCGCGTGCGACACCGGGACGACCTGCGCGCCGAGCGCCTCGACGGGGTCGAGCTTCGCCCGCGGCGCGCCCTCCGGGACGATCACCCGTGCCGGCACGCCGGCCTCGCGCGCCGCCCAGGCGATGCCCCGCGCCATGTTTCCGGCGCTCGCCGTGACCACGCCGTTCTCGAGCTCGTCGGCTGAAGCCGCGCGAATCGCGGACAGGGCGCCACGCAGCTTGAAGGAGCCGACCGGCTGCAAGCACTCCAGCTTCAGCCAAAGGCGACCCTCACCGATCGGCACGAGCGGCGTGCGAAGGACATCGTCGCCGATCCGCTCGCGCGCCCGGCGGATCTCCTCGAGCGGGATCAGCTCGGGTCGCTCTCCTTGGCGAGCTCGGTCAGCTCGGTCCGCACGGCCCAGAGCTCGGGGAACATCTTGTACTTGATCAGTGCGGCGAGTAGCTCGACCGGCGTGCCCTGCGTCCCCACGACGTCCTCGCCGATGATCCTCGCCACGACCTTGAAGTGCCGGAAACGCCACACGCCGACGCGTTCGTCCCACTCGATCAGAGACTCCGCGAGCTGGTACAGGTCTTCGTGCTCGCGCCCCTGCGTGTAGACCTCGAGCAGCGACAGGCCGCGCTCGCGGCGTAGCGCGTCGAAGGCGCCGTAGAGTCCGGGCGAGGCGTGCCGGATGCCGCGGAACCCGGGCGAGTCGAAGCCCGAGCCGTGGCCGAGCACGCGGCGCACCTCCTGGTACTCCCAGGGCGACATCTGCTCGAGGTGCTCGAGAAAGCCCTCGACGTACTTGACCGCAGCGCATGCCCGGCGCAAGAGCCGCAGCGCACCGGCGAGGTCGCGCGACTCGATCAGTCGCGACGCATCCTCGACCTCCATCCACGCGTGCTTGAGCCAGATCTCCGACGACTGGTGGACAGTCTGGAAGAGGAGCTCGTCGCGGTGGACCCATTCGTCCGGCGTCTTCTGAAGTGCGAGCAGCTCGTCGGTGCGGAGGTAGCGCTCGTAGTCGCTCGCGCCCCCGCCAGGAAGGATCGGCTGGAACTCCTCTTCGTTGCCGCGCGGGGCTTCCATGTCGCCGACCCTACTGGAAGATCTGCATGGGGAGGCCCGCGAGCGGGACGCCGCCGTCCTCGGTGACGAGCCAGGTGTCCTGCATGTAGAGGCACTCCTTCCCGTCCTCCGAGATCGCGTGCGGATGCATGGAGAAGACCATGTTCGTCGCGAGCTCGGTCTCGACGCCCTCGCCGATCCGTGGGTGCTCGATCATCGTCATCCCGATCGAGTGGCCCGTCACGTGACCGAGGTGGTAGCCGCGTTGTGTGAAGCCGGCCGAGACCGCGCGATGGACGTCGTGAGCGCTGGCCCCGGCGCGTAGGGCGGTCTGCGCGATCTCGTAGTACTCCTCGTACGCCTCGAGCATCCGCTTCACCTCGTCGCTCGGCGTGCCGAGCGCGCGCGAGACCTCCACCCAGTGGCCGCCCGGGCCGGCGATCTCGAGGGACGGAACAGTGAAGTCGCTGAAGATCGTGTCGTCGCGCGCGATCGCGAACTCCACCCCGACGAGGACCATGTTCATCGTGA
>Ga0187776_10000335_pt1 | contig 23047 bp, 16 predicted proteins | sample 0216_BV02_MP12_2_FD_132426 | JGI IMG/M metagenome (GOLD analysis project Ga0187776, IMG submission 132426) | Tropical peat soil microbial communities from peatlands in Department of Meta, Colombia - 0216_BV02_MP12_20_MG | ecosystem: Environmental > Terrestrial > Soil > Wetlands > Peat | place...
AAATAAACAATCCCGGCTCGATCCACCGCGATGCCCCATGCGTCATCGTATGAATCCCCCCCGAGAAAGGTGGAGTAGAGGAGATCGGACGGGTCGGGAGTGGGTCCGGACGGATCGGTTTTGAGCTTGGTCACAAAAATATCGCAGCCCCCCGCGCGTCGTTTTTGGTAGGCCCCCGGGGTTATAGGAAAATCATCCGATGCGGTACATCCGGTTACATAGGCGTTGCCTTTACCATCCACGGCGATACTGTTGACCGGGTTACTGCTGTCGAATCCGCTTCCCCCCAGGTAAGTGGAGTAAACTAGGGAGGCGGGACCGGAACGTGTCGGATCGATTTTTGCAACAAAGGTGTCGGATACTCCGCCGTCACAGAATCCATCCATGCCACAGGTGACGTCGAAAGCCCCGTGGGTCACGGGAAAATCGTAGGAATTCGTTTCACCCGTCACATAGGCCCGGCCCTCGGAATCGACCGCAATACTAAAACCGATATCCAGATCGCTTCCCCCCAGGTACGTGGCGTACTGCAAAGACGCCGGCCCGGATGCCGCGGGATCAAGCTTCACCACAAAGGCGTCCGAGGATCTGCCGGTGAACGAGCAGTCGTAGGCCGCCGGACAGAGTCCGCGAGGAACAAAATTCGCAGAGGTGGTCTCGCCCGTCACGTATACGCGGCCGGACGCGTCGACCGCGATGCTGCGACCCGTATCGTCGCCGCTTCCTCCCAGGTACGTGGAGTACAGAAGGTGCGATCCCTCGGGGTCCAGCTTTGTCACAAAGGCATCGTATCCCCCTTGATTTGAAGACTGATACGCATTGGCCGTAACCGGGAAATCCGAAGAGGCCGTCACCCCCGTCACATAGGCGTTGCCCGCCGCATCGACGGCGATGCTGCCGGCAACAACCCCATTATCTTCTTTTGAACTTCCACCCAGGTAAGTGACGTATATGAGAGAGGCCGCATCCGACGCGGAAGGGTCAATTTTGGCCACAAAGGCATCCGTGGGACCCCCGTTAAACGAACAGTCATAGGCCTTTGGGCAAAGGCCGGCCGGAACCAGATCGTTTGAGGTCGTATAGCCCGTAACATATACCCGTCCGGAAGCATCCCTGGCAATGCTAAAACTGTGCTCGTCACCGCTTCCTCCCAGATAGCTTGAATAAACCAGTGTCGGATCGATGATGAGGGGGTAGGTCTTGTCGTAGGAAATCACCTCAAAGCTAAAGGCAAATTGGGGATTGCGGGCCACGGTTTGTGGCTGAAGCAGCCTGAAATTTCCCGCGACCACTTGCCGCTTCCCATGAATCTCCTGATACACAAACGGCTTCTTCTGGGTTATCTGACCTCCCTCCAGTCCGATCTCCAAATCTCCATTTTCGGTAATCCGTAAGCCTTTGATCCCTTCGTAGGAGAGCCGGATCCTCGATGGATCCGCCCCGGGATTGACGACGATATCGTATTCCAATTGACGGTTGCTGCCGTAGAACTTCATGTCAATACCGGGATAAACCTCCTTATAAACCACGGCATGATAGGTCGGGAGATTGGTCCGCCACTTCTTGGAGTCATGACCGATGAGGTAGTTGACCCGGCCCTTTTGTAGCCCTTCGACCGTGATTTCGGGATTTTTTTTGGCACCAAGAGGAATTAATTTGAGACGGACCGGGTCCGGACGCGGAACTGTAAAAGGATGTCCGCTGGAAAGCGTCAGATTCATCCCTTCTTCCGTAAAATAAGTAGCATGGCCGTTCCCCGTTTCATAGAACTTGACCGGCCGGTCGATCTGACTCGCGTTGGGAATAAAATTCAACGCCAGGCTGCTATAGGCGATCTGCCCTTGGGCATAGGCCTCGTTCTGAGCATCGGACGGAGCCATCGCGTCCAACTTAGGCATCTCGGGATATAACGTCGTTAAACATGAGGGGTCGACCAACAGACTAATCCCTAAAACCACCGGCACAATCAGAGGCAATTTGGGAAGGGTTCTAATCGGAGGTCTCCTTGACGAGCATCGGCTCTCCTTTTATCGGACGGTAAACTGTACCCGTCGGTTTTGGCTTACCGAGTTGGAGCTGCAGTCTCCGCCGGTTTTCCCTCTGGAATGCCCCCGCTCCCGCGGGGATCAATTCCGAAGGTCTTTTTCATCCACAACCAAAAAGGTGGGAGGGAAACCGCTACGGGGGATTTTTCACCTTCGTTTTTCGTAGACATCTGAAATTGTGCTAAACGCTCCTGTGCTAACTTTTGGGCTTGATCGATCTGACCCGACATACAAAGCGCATAAACGCGGAACCGAAATGCATTTTCCAGGAATTCTGGGAGTTGCTCGGCTCGACCGAGGTGTTCCCCGCCCGCGGAATATTGACGCTCTGAAATCAGGCGAAGGCCTAGGTGATATTGCATCGCGGGAGAGTCCAGTTCAGCAGGCTGAGCATTTGCAACGATGCGCTGAATATCCGAATCGCTCCCCAAACGCCACAGAACCGGCGTGCTCAGGGAAGTCTGGGTCAAGAGATTATGGGCATCTTCTATGGGAAGATTCGGATTCATCCTCTTACCGTATAAGAATGCGTTAATAATGTCCTGAACATCGAAGTATGGAAGCGATGCGGTCAGGAGTCGCGCCGGGAACAGGTGTTTGATCAGGGGGCTGTTCCGAAAACGTTCTCTCGCAGCCGTCGCATCAGTAAAACTGGAAAGGAGTCGGTTCGCCGCCTCTATAGATTCAAAAGGCGCTTCGATTTGCTTCGGGTAGTTGTCGATGAGAGGCTGGGCGCCCGCCGTCATTTGATTAAGATAGTCGGCATCCCCGATAAATAGAGCCCCCAACTGCTCCGGCCGTTCGAAACCGAGCGCCTTCATCTCGGGTGCCACCACCGGATCGTTCCACTGGAGGTCGAACTGCTCCTCCGACACCTGGCCCCTCGCATTCCGGCTTCCCGCCATCATCAAGTTTCTCCCGGTACCGTTCCAAAGTGAGCAGTCTTTGAACACATCACAAAAGGCGCGTAGAACAGCCTTGGTACTCACATCGGTGAGATCACGCAGGGGGAGCCAATACGTGATGATGCCTCCTTCCGCCAGCCGGTTGTAAATGAGCTGGAAGTACTCCCGGGTGTAAAGATTCTCCACGCCGGCAATGCCGGGAGGCGGGGGTTCCGCCGTGATCAGATCAAATTGCTGTTCCGTCGTCTGGAGGAAATAGCGCCCGTCTTCGACATGGACATGAACCCGGGGATCTTGGAGGGGATAGCCAACTTGATTGGGATAAACGATGCGGTTCATCTCCAATACATCACGGGAGATGTCGATTACATCGATCGTCTCTAGGGTCTTCGAATCGGTCATGGCCTTCGCGGTGTTGCCGACTCCGTAACAGATTAACAGGGCGCGCTTCAAGTCGGGATGGACCGCCATGGGCCAATAGACAAACAACTTCATGTAGCGAGCCGACTTATAGTCGGTTCCTGCCATGGAAAACGAGTTTGTGAGCATCCTATAGGTCATCGGTTTTCCCGAAAAGAGCGTTTCAAAATAGATAATGGTCTCTGTAATACCTTCGCGAACCGCGGCTACTCGACCTTCGTCATTCCGAAAATACCGCTGGACCGGAAGCGGGAGGAAGTCTTTTTCCATCGATCCGAAAGGAAAGAGCATCATGCCCAAAACAAACACCACAACGGCGGCGTAGGCGCTTCGATGCAAAACCGGTTTCCTAAACATCAGAAGCACCCCGATCCCGCCATACAACACCGAAATGAAAAAAAACGACCGTTCCATTCCTGCAATGGGAAGCAGAAGAAATCCTCCAGCCAGCGAACCCGACGCAGCGCCTACGGTATTCGCCAGGGTCAAAACCCCGGCAGTTTCACTTTCCGAAGAACATTCATATCGCAATGCCGCACCCAAAAGGGTGAACACGACTCCGGAAAGAAAACAGACCGGAAACATAAGCGGCAGACCCACATGCACAATATCGGATATGTTATAGATCTGGTGGATTCCGTATGGGCGAATGACCAAAGCAAAAGCAGCATAGGAGCCGGCGCAGAAGAGACCCGCTGCAAATGTTATCGAGGATAAGAAGCGATAAGCATCAGACCAGAGTCGCAGCCATAAAGAAGCGGCCAGTCCTCCCAATGCAATTCCCGCAAGAACCACAGCCAGCATGATCGCGAAAGCAACGGATTGGCCTACTACGAAGAGCAATAGGAAGCGGAACCAGATAACCTCCAACGCCAGAAGACAGAATCCCGATAAGAAGGCTGATACGAGCCAAACCTTCCCCCCAACCCAGGCGGAAACGAACGGCCTTCGGTTTAAGGACGAAAGAGCTGAGCGCAGGGTCTGCACCGAAAGCCACCCGGCCACTGCCGCAGCGATCAAATTCAGGGTCCCGGCAAAGAGGGCCGTTCCGCGAACTCCCAGGACGCGAATCAGAAGCACCTCGCCGATGACGACCCCCACCACCGCGCCCACCGTGTTCCACCCATAGAGTCGCCCGAGCACTGACCCGAAGTTTGGGTCGTACGCGATAAGGGACTTGGTCAGCAGCGGCAATGTGAGCCCCATGGCGGTGGACGGGATTAACAACAGGGTGAAAGCGATCGTTAGCCGGACGGGATTAAGCAACCACGGATGGTCCAGCAGAGGGCGAAACCACGGTGCCATTGCCGCTCCGAAAACCGGAAACAGATAGACAAGGCCGACACCCGTAATCGCGATGGCGACCTCGGCGATCGCATATATACGCATAGGGTTACTGAGGCGGTCGCCTTGGCGTGCGGCCCATGCATTGCCTACCGCCAGCCCACCCATGAAACCCGAGAGGACCAGGCTGGAGGCCCATATACTATTGCCGAATCCAAGCCCCGCCTGACGGAACCAAAGCGTTTCAAAGATGAGCGCCGACGCCCCTGATATGAAAAAGATCGCGCAGACGAGAATAGGCATTACGAACGGACCAATGTGATGGTGACCTAAAACTGAGCTTGGATTGGATAAAAATACTTATCGTGCATATGGCCGCTTTAAAAAGACTACAACAGGCATGAAATCATTGACCGACAAATTCTGAGGAAGCTACTACAAACAGTCAATGGAGTCAAGCCAAATACTGACCTCCCCCCAAAAAATACTGTTGTCAATTACACGAAAGTGGGGATAGTTGAACAACATGGCCAAATGATAAAAATATGAGCCTGGATCCGGAGTGAATAGAAAATCAGGGTTTTTTACGGTATGGTAAACTGAACCCGCCGATTTCTTGCGTAACACTCCTCGGTCGATTCGGAACAAAGGGGCCGTTCTTCTCCGTAACTGATAACAGACATCCGATTTTCAGAAACCCCGAATGTCACCAGGACGCGCTTAACCGCTTCGGCCCGTCTTGCGCCCAGGGCTAAATTATATTCGTTTGTGCCCCGCTCATCGCAGTATCCTTCGAGGACGACATTGACATCCGGGTGGGTTTGTAACCACCGAGCATCTTTTTCCAGGATGGACCGTGCCTCTTCTGTGATGACCCAATCATCAAAACCAAAATGGATTTCCTGCAACCCCGCTTCGGCCATCGGGACCTTTTCCCCTGGCACTTTTTCTTCCGGCTCCGGTCTCTCCTCGAGGGGTTTCTCAACGGGCGGGATGACCCGCTCCTCGGCGACCTCAGCCGTGGCCAAGCCGGCCTTCATTCCCGCCGCTTCGGGACCGCTTGAAAAGAAATGACGCAAGTCTGGATACTGCCAAGCCACTCCGGCAAACGTGGTTAATCCTCCGATGTTCAGGCTGTCATCAAGGGCATCGGCTTTCTTAATCTTGGCCGAGGAATATCGGCTCTCCAAAAGGATACTCAGGCGAGTGTTCAACCGCACCAGGACACCCGCCACAGCGTGGAGGTCGAACACGGCTTGAGAGAAATTGTCGCTGCCGTTCAAAACCGTAATCCTTCGATTGAAATGGTTGTAACCCACGCCGGGTCCAATATAAAATTCAAACGGTTTCAGCTTAACCGGCATAATGTGAAATTTGAGGGTGGTCATGAAATAACGATTTTGAAAATCGACCTGGCTGCAACAGATGGTTTTAAAATCGGTTTTCCCCCCGAAATACCCTACCGCGAGGCTCAGGGTCGATGGCGGGAACCACAGGTAGTCGTATTCCAATTCTCGCGCAAGACTGGTCAGGTCACTCTGATCGAAGAACGCGTCGTTGGCATTAAAGTAGTCGCTGCTGCGGTATATATGGAAACCCATCTTCAGGGATAATTGGTGGGTCATCTGGGTCTCTTCCTGCGCCTGCGCCTCCAGGGGGGAGATCATCAACGGCAGCAGGATCATCAGGGCAATAAATATAAAAAAAAATACCGCCCCCCGGATGTCGAGCAGCATCTTCCTCACCTTGCGGGAGGCCAGGAAGAGGGGCAGTATCATCACAAGAAGCGAGACCGCCGCCGTTCCGGTTGAAACCGGGCCGTCGCCTCCAGTGAGGTCGATGCCGCCGCAACCCACCTTTCCCTTGGTTCCTCCGCCGAAACTCGATCCGAGGTCGCGGGTCAGGGCCCGATTGGCATTCACCCGTCCGCTGGAAATGACATTTCCCTTCAAGGAGGCCTTGGGATCGGTCGTGCTGACCAGTATGGCCTTCAACTCCTGCGGGGTGAGGCTCGGATCCTGAATCAACAACAGACCGGCGATTCCGGCCACAAATGAGGCGGCGAACGAGGTACCGGTATTGTAGTCATATTGGGGGAGATAATTTGAACCGGTGCAATCAAAATTGGTTTGGTTTTGCAGCGTAAAAAATCCTGTCGGCATGGTGGTGTAGATGCAGGTTCCCGGTGCCGCGAGATCGACCGTGTTTTTCCCGTAATTGGAATAGGAGGCCAGATTGTCGTTAAAATCGCTGGCCGCCACCGAAATCACATTGGAAAGTTCATAGCTCGCCGGATAAACCGGGGAAACATCGTTGTCGGAATGATCATTCCCGGCCGGGGCCAAAAATAGGATGCCCGCGTCGCGGGCGGACGCAATCGCGTCAAACTCGGATTGCTGAAACGGGGATCCTCCGGCGTTGACCGTGATGATTCTGGCCCCGTTCTGGACCGCGTAGTCGATGGCCTGGATCTCGTCCCCCACATTCCCGCAACCCACCGCATCAAGGAATTTAAGGGGCATGATCTTCGCGGTCCAGAGGACCCCGGCCACCCCCTTCTTGTTATCCCCCTGCGCCGCGATAATCCCGGCCGCCGCCGTGCCGTGCCCGTAATCGTCCATGGGATCGTTCGATGGTGTGGCCGGAAGGGGAAAGCTGCAACTGCCGTCGGGGTTGATTGACCAGGTTTGTGACACAAAATTCCCGCCGTTGGTCATATTGGCAGAAAGATCCTCATGGGTATAATCCACACCGGAATCGATCACAGCGACGACCAGGTTTGGAGAGCCCGTGACGATGTCCCAGGCCTCGATCGCATCAATATCCGCATCCGCCAATCCTTTAAAGGGGGGAGGGGTGCCGGTAAGGGGTTGGCCGGTATTATGGAGGCCCCACTGCAGATTGAAGGCGGCATCGTTCGGAGTGGCCATCGCACGGCGGGTATAATTGGGTTCGGCGTATTCGACGTCCGGATTCGTCCGGTACTGGGTCGTCGCCTCCTCCACCGACAGCCCATCTGGAAGCCTAAGTCGCCGGACCCGCGTCAATGCCGACTGGGTTTCTTGGATCACTCCCCGACTGGAATGAAAGCTCCGGATCCGATCTTCTTCAGCGCCCGCCTTAAATTTCACCAGGATTTCGCCGGGGACATAGGACGCCGTCGGCGCTTCCTTCGCCCATCCGGTCCCGGAAAAAACAACCATAAGTATGAAACCGCAGACATACCATAATCGGCACCCTATCACAGAATGACTCCTCTTTATCAACCTACGAGTCCTCCATCTACAGAAACGGTATAATACCGATATTAAGAAGTCAAGCTGCGAAGGTTTTTTTGGGGGCTCTTTTTTTTAAATTTAATTGAGGCGGGAACGGTTCATTGAAGAGTTGAAAAACCCTGGAAAGAATTCCTGTCCTGGAGCGGACATCCAATTGTTTCATGATGTGCCGAAGGTGCCCTTTGATCGTATCTTCGGATACACACGTTTCATCCGCCATCTCTTTATTGGTCAGTCCGGCCAAAAGGCATTTCACGATCTCCATCTGGCGGTCGGAAAGGTCAAAATGTTTCTTGAATTTCTCGAGATCCAGCTTGTGACGCGGCATGATTTTTTCAATTAGGAAAATAATGAAGAAGGTTTTTCCCATGGAACCGGGCGGACCCTGGAGAAAAAAACCTCGGCAACAATACGGCGTTTCCTGAACCGAAATCAGGGTGGTCTGGCAACTTAAACGATTTTGGTCTTTCTTGAGTGTGTCGTAGACGGTAGAGATTTCGTCAGGTAGGGTGACCTCAAAAGAATCCTTCAGGAGAGGAGGTCCGTCAGGGCCAGATCCCGCAAAAACATTAAGCGCAATCGAATTAAAAAAAATCGGTTTCTTCCGATGGTCCAGAATAAAAATTCCTGGCATGGAACGTTCGTTCGCAACCTTTAATAGATCCACCATGGTTGGCCCTAACCAAATTGGATTGCAAGGTTTGCTTCGGATCCCTTCACTAACCCTATGTATGAAAAAAAACGATACAACAATACTTATGCATTGTCAACCGAAAAGAGTTCCGGCATCACACTAAAATTAACCCCTTATTTGGCCCTTCCCCACCTCTGATTCTCCACAATTTACTCACAATATCCTACCAGCTTTTCCACAATATATAGTATTCACAAAGAAAAATATCACATTATCTTGTGTTTTTTTCTTGACAATTTGAGTGTAATATGGTATACAACCGCGCAACAAATACTATTTATTTTCTTCTCTTTTTTCGAATGAATGCCACTTTTGTGTAATTGACACAAGCGGCCCAATAAGCTTATATAGGTCGAGAATTGGAATAAATTATTTTGATTAAGTATTTTGGAATAAATTAATGATACAGCGGCAAGCCCAGCGCTTTTTGCTATCGATTAATGTGACTTACGAGATGAGTGTCCATGAAAATTCGTGGCAGCCGGCTGAGAAACCAACCCGAGGAACGGTTGTGAATGTCAGTACGGGGGGCCTTTGTCTGATGACCGATGAGGCCTTGAAGGTTGGCCAAGTTTTAAAGATGGCCCTACCCCTTCCCAGCGTGGAGGCAACCGCTCCGACCTTGGCTGAAGTCCGCTGGGTAAACAACGAGAATCCGAAAGGCAGTTTTCAGGCTGGATTACGTTTTCTACTTTAAGCTTTGACTGACAGTTTTTGGGCCGATTGTTTTCCCGGAGGAACATTCGCCAACGGGGCGTTATTTCCTCTCGGTCCAATGATCATATCCTCTAAACGTTCATCCACCTGACACTCCCTTGAAGAGTTCCTACAACTCATCGATGACCTATTACAAATCAAAGCATTATCTTCTAAACCCGGATAAATAAAGGCCGCCGAGGGTTTATCCAGATGAAAAAATGGGGTTGGTTAACTATCCGGGCCGGTTTCAGCCTTGTCCTTTTGAGCCTTCTTTTTTGGAAGACGGACTTTCATCAGTTCTCTGGGGTGTTTCGAAACATGAATATTTTTCTTTTTCTGGTCAGTTTTCTCTCTTACATGCTCCTTTTTATTCTCATGGCATACCGCTGGCAAGTTCTTTTGCGTGTTCTAGGCATCACGATTCCGATCCGGAGACTTTACAAAACCTACCTGGTGGGCGTATTCTTCAACAACTTTTTACCTACAACCATTGGGGGAGATATCGCCCGGGGTTATAACCTCTACCAGTTTACCCAAAAGGGCAAGGAAACTGCAGTTTCCGTCGTCGTTGAACGCTTCCTGGGTTTCACATCCCTCTTGATTATCGGAGTAGCAGGTCTTGCATTAAGTTATTCATCGCTCCGCGATCCTCTTTTAGCTTGGTTGATCCTGTTCGCCATTTTCGCTTACTTCATCACACTGATCGTCGTACTCACCCCAACGACTTTCCTCCTGACTGACAGGTTTCTTTATAAATTTAATTTCCGGAAGCTCGACTTAAAAATGCATCGGATCCCAGAAGTGATTTCAGTTTACAGATCTTCACCTTACATACTGTTACGCTTGATAATTTTTTCCCTTCTTCTACAAACCATTGCTATTTTAATATATTATATCTTATGCTACTCGCTTCACCTGGACATCCCATTGCTTTATGTCTTCTTCTTTTTTCCTATCATCAATATTGTATCGATGATCCCCATCTCGCTAGGCGGACTGGGAATAAGGGAAGGAATCAGCGTCTATCTATTTCAAAAGATTGGTATCGTATCGGCACACGCCATGGGTCTATCACTGGCCTGGTATTCTATCATCTTATGCATCAGTGCCATTGGTGGAATTATCTATGCTCTTGGGAATGCCGATCAGATGCCTCCACCAGTATCAACCGTTTGAAACATATAGCCAAGACGCTGATAAGCCCTTACGGAACCTGCCACCGTTCATCTCTTTATTGACACAATAGCCTGGAAAAGCTATTCTGAACTTGAACAAAACCTCATTAGCGAATTGGAACATAAGATACACTACGGAAAACATTATTTTAATATTAACCACAAAGGGAACAAATGGGAGAAGATAAAGGCAAAAGGGTGTTGGTTACCGGAGGGGCCGGCTTTTTGGGATCCCACCTATGTGATTTTTTACTTAAAAAAGGGCATGAGGTCATCTGCTTGGATAACTTTTTCACTGGAAGAAAAGAAAACATTCGCCACCTACTAGACAATCACCATTTTGAAGTAATCCGCCATGACATTATCAATCCGATTGATGTCGAGGTGGACCAGATCTATAACTTGGCCTGTCCCGCCTCACCGATCCATTATCAATTCAACCCAGTCAGGACCATCCAAGCCAACGTGCTGGGTGTGGCCAATATGTTGGAGCTGGCCAAAAGGACAAGGGCCAGAATCCTTCAGGCATCCACATCGGAAGTATACGGCGATCCGATCGTTCATCCCCAGGTCGAGCAATATTGGGGCAACGTGAACCCAATCGGCATTCGAAGTTGCTATGACGAAGGCAAGCGGGTTGCAGAGACATTGATGATGGATTACCACCGCCAGCATCGTGTAGAAATATGTATCGTCCGGATTTTCAACACCTACGGCCCAAGGATGGCCCTCAACGACGGACGCGTGGTAACCAACTTCATCATCCAAGCACTCAAAGGAGATGAGATTACAGTTTACGGAGACGGGAAACAAACCCGGTCGTTCTGTTATGTGGATGATATGATTGATGGCATGACTAGGATGATTCAAACAGAGAATTTCATCGGTCCTGTGAACCTGGGTAATCCAAATGAATTCACGATTCTGGAATTAGCGGAGAAGATAATAAAACTTACTGATTCAAAATCTAAGATCATTTTCAAGCCTCTACCACAGGACGATCCTATTCAGCGGCAGCCGGATATTACCTTGGCCAATTCTAAACTTGGATGGAAACCCAAGGTAGATTTAGAAGAAGGCTTGAAAAGGACCATCCGATATTTTCAGGGAAAAATTTGATCACGGCCTTACTGAAAATCTAGGTGCTATTCTGACCGACAGGCCTCACCCGCTTAAGACCGAATCCTTCGGCCATGAATCGCTCAACGTCGATACGATCCAAAGACGACACCTCTACCATGAACGTATGTGCGTATCCTTTTCCTAAATAAAGCCTCCCTAAGACATGAAGGCGGAGCCGAAATTCGAGCCAAAGAAGTTGGAAAACGACTTGTTTTATTAGGGCATGAGGTCGTGGTGCTGGCAGCCAAAACGAACATTAACGAACCACCGCTTGAGCTCTATGAGGGCATAAAACTTTACCATAAGAAGGTGCTCCCCGATTGGATCATACGCCGATTCCCTGCCCCAAATTATTTTTCGCTTGCCGCTGCCAATTTTTTCTTGATGTTCCACATCTATTTTTTCCTTAAAAAAGAGAAATTCGATTTTATTCGAGAAGACATTTCACCGTTCCCACCCTCGGCCTTGTTGGCCGTAGTGACGCTCCCCGCCTCAAAGCGAATCGCTGTGGTCCATAACCTACCCCGAACCCTAAAGGGCTGGTTCCGGTTTTATGGTCCTTTTTACGGCCTGGCCGGTTACTTCATGGATTCCTTGTTGCGTTCCGGAATACTGAAATACGATCGAATTATCTGCGATGGAAAGTGGTTTGCGGACGAATTGAAACAGTATCCCAAAATTGCAAACAAGGTTAATTATATTCCAAACGGGGTCGATTTAAATCGATTTGCCAATAAGAAAATCAAACGTCCGAACTCAAAACCGACCCGCCTTGTTAGTGTCGGACGTCTGGTTGAGACCAAGGGACATCGGTATTTAATTGAAGCATTATCCCATATTAAAGACGGATATCCTGACGTCAGGTTAGATATTTTAGGCGATGGACCTCTAAAAGCTTCATTGGCACAATTGGTGGAAAAACTCGGCCTGCGAGATCTGGTTCAATTTCGACCACCAGTCATCCACGAGGAAATGCCGAAGGTCTATCGTCAATATGATATGTTCGTGATGCCGTCTGTGTTTGAAGGTCTTCCGGTATCTCTGATTGAGGCGATGGCCTGTCAATTACCAATTGTGGCCACCCGTATTCCTGGGATCGCCGGAATTGTGGATGACCGTTCCGCTACTCTGGTCGCCAGTCAAAACGCCCAAGACCTCGCGGATAAACTGAGATGGGCATTTGAGCATACAAGCGAGATCCTTCAAAAGGCCGAATCGGCTTTTCAAATTGCAAAAAAATATGATTGGGATATAATTGCAAAGCAAGAAATCGAGGAACCTCACAACAAGCCAATTTTCTTTGAATAAATGGAATTCGGGATCTAGATCTCCCAGGAGGTATCGATCCATGGATGGTTGTGATGACGATAATTGATTTAGTCAGAAAGAGTGATTTTCTCTCGGATGCATACGCTCTTTTTTCATTTTACCAATCGTATCTTTTCCAGGACTTTCACAAAACAGAAATGAAAAGGCTCCTACGAATTGTCAGACCCTACACCATGGTTTCATACAGGAGGCTAAGAAATGTTTACGAGTTGGCCGAGACCGCAGAACGAGATCGTATACAGGGCGCCTTTGTAGAATGCGGGGTCTGGAAGGGAGGATGCGCCGGGGTCATGGCGTTTGTTTCAAAACAACACGGTTCCAAAAGGGCAATACATCTATTCGATTCGTTTGAGGGCTTACCGGATCCAACAGAGAATGACGGAGAAAAGGCCGTATCGTATATGCATATGGTGCGTATGGGGAGATATTCATCAAAATATAAGTGCGATGTTCCGTTGGAAACGGTCCAAGAGCTGCTTTTTGAAAAGCTAAGAATTCCGGAAACAGATGTGCTTTTTCATAAGGGTTGGTTTAAAAATACCATACCTTCTCAAACTAACCGGATTGGGAAAATCGCTATTCTTCGATTAGATGCAGACTGGTACGAATCGACTCGCATATGTTTGGATCATCTTTATGACAACGTTGTTCCGGGAGGATTTGTCATTTTAGATGACTATGGATACTGGCAGGGTTGTAGAAAAGCGGCGGATGAGTTTTTTAGAAAACGAAATATCAGACCCAAACTATATAAAATTGATGCCGGCGGGTATTACTTTTTCAAAACCATTTGAACAAAAAACGATCAGGACAAATGAATAATCCTTCACTCACGGAACAGTATAATCATATTTGGCAGACGAAGTGGACGGACATGCAAAAATACGGCCCGGTCCACCGTCACCAGAGACGGGTATATCGTTCTCTGTTGCGGTCCATTCAGAATACTAAGCTCGAAAGCGTGCTCGATGTTGGGTGCGGAACAGGGGATAATCTAATTTTCATTAAATCCATATTACCCTCGCTTAAAGTTTTTGGGACGGATATCACGAACGTTCCTCTAAAAATTGCGCAAGAACGGATCCCGGATGGCAAGTTTTGGACGGATGATATTCAAAACCCCAATAAAACTTCAGGTAAGTTCGATTTGGTCACTTGTTTTGAGGTGATCGAACACATAGAAGATGACCGCAACGCCCTGAAGAATATCAGTAGAATTACCAATAAATATTTATTGTTGTCGACTCCGGGCGGAAAAATGCGTGAAGTGGAACGTGATATCGGTCACTACAGAAACTACGAAGTGAAACAACTAAGTGAGATGTTGGAAACATTTGGTTTCCAAGTGGCGAAAACCGTTCAATGGGGCTTCCCGTTTTATTCCCCGATCTTTAGAAACATTGCCGCGAACCCCCAAGTTGTCACTTTTTCCTACGGCCGATATAGTTTGCAACAAAAATTAGCATGTCAAATACTCTACGGTTTATATTTTTTAAATTCTTGGAATAAGGGAGATAAAATTATTCTACTGGCAGAAAAACCTACCGTGTGACGGTGTATATAAATTAGGCGGACCAGGGTGCAAAAGAGAAAAAAATGCAGGTAAACAGGATAAACCCAGGGTACGGGGACAAATGTCAGAAAAGACCACGGTAAAATGTAGGGAACCGAATTTCTTTATCGTGGGTGCCTCGAGATCTGGGACGACTTCTTTAGCTAATTATCTTGGCCAACATTCGGATATCTATATGTCTCCGGTAAAAGAGCCAAGTTATTTTATAAAAGATTATCCTGTTACGGTTCAGAATTATAGCGAATACCTTTCACTGTTTAAAGATGCCGGAAACGCACGCGCCATCGGTGAAGCGTCTACGGGATATTTATTCGATCCGGATGCAGCTCAGGCCATCCATGAGCGATTTCAAGATGCAAAAATCATTATTATACTCCGAAACCCTATCGATATGGCTGCCTCCTTATGGCGCTACCTGGTCTTAAACGGGAATGAAACAAAAAGCTTCGAGGACGCCATTACTCCCAAAGAACGTGAATACCGAAAGACAGAGGAGTTTAAGAAATCCTGTGCGAGTTGGATTTGGTATCCGGCCTATCAGTATGTAGAAAGAGCCCTGTATTTTAATCAAGTGGAAAGTTATATTAAAATCTTTGGGCGAGATCGGGTCAGGATCTACATATTCGAAAACTTCGCTCGATCACCCGTGAAAATCTGCCAGGATATATTTACATTCTTAGGCGTGGATAACACCTTTATCCCCGTTGTTAAAATTCTAAATGAAAGCGGAGATTTGCGGTTCCCGACAATCAAGAAATTAACAGACCGTCTTTATACAGTTCTGCAACCGCTACTCCCGTTAGGATTGATCCTTAAACTGGGCAAACTGAGGCGGGCCATCATTACAGACAAACAAAAAAAAGCGTTGATTAATCCATCCACACGAAAAGTTATGGAAGCCCTCTTTCGAGATGATATTGTAAAATTGGAATCGTTGCTTGGACATGAGATTCGAGAATGGAAAACTGGATAGAAGGAGCCATTCTTGCCTTTGGAATAAAGTCAAAGGGAAAGAACATTAGCGCCTGTCGTTCGGCCTTCTTGTCCCGAGGTAGCCGTAATTCAACAGCAGGGGAAATGTCAGGGCCGTGACCAACGATCGATGGCTTTTCTTCATTTTCATGATCCAATCGGTATCCGGCCTGATTTCAATAACGCCTTGCTTAAACCGCATGGGATTTCCCGCCACGGTATGGTTGGGATTTAAAGAGATCGTGTGATCGTTGATAAAATTGGGACCCGGATAGGGCAATCGAAAATTCACCAAGATTTGGGTGATCATTTCCTGGGGATTATTCGCCAAATCCTCATAATAAAGGAAAACGTATCGGTCGTTAATCTTCTTGTAAAGTTGAAGGGAAATATTCATGATGATATATTCAAAGGCACAATAAAATGGGTTGTAATTCGGCATCGGTTCCTGCTTCCAGGTGATTTCGGGTTTGAGCCATTTCTTCTGCCATGAGAAGGCGACCGCCCGGCTGTCGCGCACAAGATGAACAGGGTAGAGATCGATATCCGGCATGCTGTTTAAAATGATCCCGTGCGAAGGGTATTTTGATGAATCCACAATCACACGGCATCCCGAAACCTTTTGAATGGCCCGGTATAAGCGGCTCAGAATCTTTTTATAGGCTTCGAGCCGTTTATTAAAACGGGAGGTTTTACGACCGAAAAGGTGCGGAGGAATATGCCACCAGCGGTCGACCGATCGCTGTAAGTCCAAAATTTCCTTCACATGGACATTCTGCAATCCTCCGAAGGCCTCTTTGACCACCGAGCGCCAGAATTCACATTCTCTGAACGGCGTGCCACAGCCGCACAGTTGGTTTTGCCCCAACCCTTTATCCCAGATGTGGCGGATCTCCCCCACGGAGAAAAATCCGTCGATCTGTCCCAATAAACGGTCAAGAAGCGTACTGCCGGTCCGGCTGGAACCGCCAATGTAAAGAACCCTGATTCGATTATCGCTCATCCCTTGTCACCCGGATTAACCTTATCGCCATGGGGATTTTCCCGAGGCTCCAGCCCCGCCTCGCGAAGCGCGACGGCTCGAACGATCTGGGTGATCTGCTGATCCACCTTCTCAAACCGCATGTACACCCTGAACAGAAGAAAGAGAATCAGAATCACGCTGAGATAGAGCGCCAGGTCCGTGCCTCGACTGATTCCGAGAAGATGGGCCAAAACCACCGATGTTCTCGGAAACAAAACGACAACAGCGAACCCAATCCACATGAACAGCCATAGTAAGAAGGCCAACGCTCCGATTTTTCGCTGTCGGAACCATAGGACAGCAACGCCCGTGATCAATACGGCCAAAGACAGAAGGAAGAGTTGGGCCACGCTGATCATGAGTGTCTCACCATCTTTGACAGGATTAACCGAAACAGGGTCTTAAGCCCCACTCCGAATCCCTGTCCCTTGGACAACGAATAATCAGTGTAGATGGTTTTTATCGGAACATCAACGGATCGAAGATGAAGGCGTTTAATCTCTCCGCAGATCTCCGAAGATGCTTCGAATCTGTGCGTCGTGATTCGAATCCGTTCCGCCGCGGAGCGGGAAAAGGCCCGCAAGCCGGATTGGGAATCCGTTGTGCTCACGCCCAAGAGAGCCCACGTGACCAGATTGGCGAGGCGGTTGGCGATGCGCCGCGTCCAAGGCATGTCGCCTGGTTCGATCATCCGACTCCCGATCACCGCGTCCGCCCGCCCCGACCGAATGGGCTCTATGACCCTGCCGAAATCATCCGGCGAGTGCTGACCGTCCGCATCACACGTCACCACCAAATCCGCCCCTAATCGAACTGCCGCATCGATCCCCGTTCCCAAGGCCCCGCCGAACCCTCTGTTCAGTAGGTGCCGAAGCACCAATGCTCCTTTTGACTTTGCAATTTCCCCGGTTTTATCGGAAGATCCGTCATTGACCACAATGACCTCTTTCTCGAACCCAGGCAGGTTTACCATCATAACTTCTTGAATCACCTTGCCTATCGTGGATTCTTCATTGTAAGCGGGAATAACAACCGCCAGTTTCATGGAAAGTATTCCCTTATTTAGTAGGGTGAATACCCATCAGTACCAATTTTGGTATATATATAACTCAATTCATGACCCGTGTCAAACCGGAGATAACACCTCCAAATTCCTCCTCGCGGCAGCTCTAAATCGACTGAAGCAGTTGAATAAGGTATGATGCGGCTGGGTCAGAGGCAGGTTTCATGTTTATTCGAATACCGCGAGAAACCCTTGAGCTGGTTTATCGGATTCATCCTAAAACCACGCTTTAATTCTCGATGAATCCGGCCGTTCGGGAAATATTCTGGAATAGGCTTAAAACGCTTTACAAGCTCATGGAGCATGCAAACTATCCGATGGATCACCTATTGGATTTCGGGGGTGGAAACGGCGTATTTCTACCTTCTTTAGGTCAATTGTTCATTCACGTGACTTGCATTGATTTGAATACCAATAGAGCGTCCAAGATTGCGGGCATGTTTGACCTAAAAAATGTTAAGCTCCAATCCGGTGATCTCAACAACGAATCACTTCTCGAAAAACCGGTCGACGCAATTGTCGCTGCGGATGTACTGGAGCACTTTAAAGATTTATCCAGGCCGGTTCATTCAATAACCCGTTTTTAAAAAGAGGGTGGTTTTCTTTACACATCCCTTCCATCAGAAAACCGCATCTATGCTTACTATCACCTCGGTCAGACCTATCAACATACTGGCCGGTTGTGGGAGGCGGCCGGGCGTATGAACAGGTCTTGGGGATCAAACCCGATTACGACAAGGCCCGACAGGCCCTCAACGCACTGCGCCGATAATCCCCCGGGGCGACTTTACTTCTCCGTCGGCGGTTTGGTATAGTACACCGCCATGACCAGACCACCTTTCTCTCATTCGGATCGGTTCATTCACCCACTGGCCGTAGTACTTCTCATCGGCCTGATCGCGTCACTGCTTTACTCCAACACCTTTTCGGCTTCCTTCCATTTCGATGATGCCTTCAAGATCGTCGACAACCCCAAGATCAAACACCTCGCCAACCTCCTCGATTTGTCCGGCAGCCGCTACGTCGGCTTCCTTTCCTTTGCCCTCAACTACCATTTTGGCCAAATGAACGTCTTCGGTTACCACCTCGTCAATCTGCTTATTCATATCGCCAATGGAGTTCAGGTTTATCTTCTCATCCTGCTCCTGTTTAAAACTCCACGCCTGGCTTCTTCCCCTTTCCTCACCCCTGTCTCACACTGGATCGCTCTGGCCACAGCGCTGCTCTTTATCGCCCACCCCATCCAGACCCAGGCCGTCACTTATATCGTTCAACGCTTTGCTGCTCTGGCCACGCTCTTCTACCTTCTCACCGTCCTCTGTTACTTGAAATGGCGCTTGAGTTCTTCCCAAAGCCGGTCCCGATTCGGGTGGTATGCCTCCGCCTTCATCGCGATGTTACTGGCCATGAAAACCAAGGAGATCACCTTCACACTGCCCTTCATGCTCCTCCTGGTAGAGGCCGTCTTCTTCGGACCCCTCACTCGCAGGCAGTGGATGGGGCTGATTCCCTTCTTCCTGACCCTGCCCATCATTCCCCTCTCCCGTCCCGGCGCATTAGGCGAGGGAGAAGCCGGTTTCGCCCGCGACGCAAATTCCCTGAGCCGACCGGATTATCTGTTCACTCAGTTCCGGGTGATCGTGACGTACCTTCGCCTTCTGGTCTTCCCGGTGGATCAGAACCTGGATTATGATTACCCCGCCTCGCATTCGTTGTTCGAACTCCCGGTTATTCTCTCGTTTCTGTTCCTCGCCTCTCTGGTCGCCGCCGCGGTCTATCTGCTGTTCTACGTCCGCCGCCCCACCGCCCGACTGATGGCCTTTGGGATCTTATGGTTCTTCCTCACCCTCTCCATCGAATCCTCCCTCATCCCCATCCGCGATGTCATTTTTGAGCACCGGCTCTATCTTCCCACCGTCGGCATCTGGCTTGCAGTCAGCGCGGCCCTCCTCGGGTATTCTGAGCGCTGGAGGTTCCCGTCAACGATCGCGGTAGGCATTTTGGTTCTAATGTTCTCTGCGGTCACCTATCAGCGAAACAAGATATGGCTAGACGAGTTTACGCTTTGGAGTGATGTGGTCCAGAAAAGCCCTCAGAAGGCCAGAGGACATAATAATCTGGGAGCGGCCTATAAAAACCTGGGAAACTTTAATGAGGCAATCCAGGAATTTAAAACTGCATTTTCACTTCAACCGGATTATGCTGAAGCCCATGGCAACTTGGGACTTGTTTATAAAACGCTCAGGCGCTTCGACGAGGCGGTTCAAGAATATCAAACCGCCCTATCCATTAAGCCTGATTATGCTGAAGCCCATAACAACCTGGGTACCCTCTATGCCGAGCAGGGGCGCCGGATGGATGCCATCCAAGAATACCATACCGCCATATCCCTAAGCCCTAATTATGCCGAGGCCCACAATAATCTGGGAATTGCCTATCATGACTTGGGACGTCGGGATGAGGCCATCCGAGAATACCAAATCGCCTTGTTCCTCAAACCCGATAACGCCAATGCTCATCTTAACTTAGGGGTAATTTTTAAAGAAATGGGAAAATTGGATGAAGCCATTCAGGAATACAAAAAAGCGTTATCCCTTGAGCCTCATCTGGCCCTGATCCACGATAACCTTGGGGAGGTCCTGGATAAACAAGGAAAAATCTTGGAGGCTTTTGGAGAGATTCAAGAGGCCATCCGTCTTAAACCGGATGATGCTTTAGCCCATTATAATCTGGGGACACTCTATCGGGAGATGGGACAGTACGAGAAGGCGGTCCAAGAGTACAAGACGGCCACACGACTTGATCCGGATTATGCCGAGGCTCATAATAATCTGGGCCTGGGCTATTTTGTGGGCGGAAGACTATCGGAGGCTCTACTGGAACTCAAAGAAGCGGTCCGTGCAAAGCCCGATTATGCCGAGGCCCACAATAATCTGGGTGTGATCCTAAAAGAACTGGGGCATCTTGAAGATGCCGTCGGGGAATTCCAGACCGCGCTAAAACTAAAACCGGACTATGTAGACGCCTACTTTAACATGGGAAATACCTACCAACACATGGGACGGACTGCGGAGGCGATCCGGGCGTACGAACAAGCCCTGCGCATCAAACCCGATTACGACAAGGCCCGCCAGGCGCTCAACGCACTGCGCCGATAATCCCCCCGGGCGACTTTACTTCTCCGTCGGCGGTTTGTTATAGTACACCGCCATGGACGGGATAAATCAGAAACACGAACCGGCGCCGGAAAAGATCCCCACCCCCGCTCCACCAGATCCAAATCGTTTAGGCCAACTCATTCAACAACCGCCGGCGGTCTTCCTGCTGCTCGTCCTGTTGGTTTCAGCCATCTACTCCAATACTTTTTCATTCTCCTTCCATTTTGACGACGCGTCGAACATAGTTGAAAACCCCCTGATCAAGAATCTGCGGTATCTACTGATATGGCCCGGCAGCCGGTATGTCGGCTTTCTCTCCTTCGCCCTGAACTATCACTTCGGCCACCTCAATGTGTTCGGCTACCACCTCGTCAATTTGATTATCCATATCGTCAACGCCTGCCTCGTCTATGCCTTCATCCGACTCCTATTACAAACCCCCCGCCTTCGCCTTCACCCCCCCTTGGCTCCGGCTGCGCCGGCCATCGCCCTGACCGCCGCACTGCTCTTTGCCGTTCATCCCATCCAGACCCAGGCCGTCACCTACATCGTCCAGCGCTTCGCCTCCCTCGCCGCACTGTTCTATCTCTTGACGGTGGTCTGCTACCTTCAATGGCGATTGAGTCCGCCGGATACCAAACGCCGGTATGTCTGGTACGCCGGCGCCCTGATCGCAACCATCCTGGCCATGAAAACCAAGGAGAACACCTTCACGCTGCCCTTCATGCTTCTGCTGGTGGAGGTGATCGGCTTCGGAACCCCCGTCCGAAAACAGTGGATCGGTCTGATCCCTTTCTTCCTGACCTTGCCCATCATCCCCCTCTCCCGCCCCGGCGCCTTAGGGGAAGGCGAGGCCGGACTGGCCCGCTCCACCATGGACATCAGCCGGCTGGATTATCTGTTCACCCAATTCCGGGTGATCGTGACCTACCTGCGCCTGCTGATCTTCCCGGTCCATCAGAACCTCGACTATGATTATCCCCTCTACCACTCCCTCCTCCAGCCTCCCGTCTTCTTATCGGCCCTACTGCTCGCCGCCCTCCTTGGCCTCGCCCTCCTCGCTCTGCGCCGCGCCACCCGATCCCCCTACCCCGCTCAATGGCGCCTCATCGCTTTGGGGATCCTCTGGTTCTTCCTCACCCTTTCCATCGAATCCTCCATCATCCCCATTAAGGACCTGATCTACGAACACCGCCTCTATCTTCCATCGGTGGGGTTCTGGCTCGCGGCCAGTACAATCTTCTGGGGCTTTTATTTTCGGGGTCAGGGGCTCAAATTCGTTGGACTTGGAATCGTGCTGAGTCTCCTCGTTCTGGGCACCTACCACAGGAATCGGGTGTGGCAGGATGAAGTCTCGCTTTGGGCCGATGTGGCACGGAAAAGTCCGCACAAGCCCCGAGGATATAACAATCTTGGAAAAGCCTACCAGGAACAAGGAGCTTCGTCTAAAGCCGTTGAGGCGTATGAGAAGGCCATTCAACTCGAACCTGGTTATGCCGAGGCTCACAACAATCTGGGGAATGCTTATAAAGAACTGGGCCGTTTACACGAGGCGGTTTTAGAATACAAAACCGCATTTACCCTGAAACCCGATCTGGCCGAGGCACATAACGACCTGGGGCTCGTTTATTCGGATCAGGGGCTTCTCGATGAGGCGGTCCAAGAGTTCCAGACCGCCTTAAGACTGAAGCCGAATTATGCCCAGGCTCATAATAATTTTGGAAATGTCCAAGCCAAGCTGGGGGATACCGAAAAAGCCGTCCATGAATATGCAACAGCTCTCTCGTTAAATCCCGATTATGCCGACCCCTACTATAATCTGGGGAATATTTATAGAAATATCGGTCGCCTTGATAGAGCGATTCAGAGTTATCAGCAGGCGATCAAGCGGAATCCACAATACGCACTGGCTCATAACAACCTGGGATTGGGCTATTTTGTTCAAGGAAGGCTATCCGAGGCCCTCATCGAACTTAAAGAGGCGGTCCGGATCAAACCCGATTATTTTGAGGCCCACAACAATCTCGGAGTGATCTACAAAGAAATGGGACATCCCCAAGAAGCGGTCCAGGAATTTTAAAACGCACTGATGGTAAAGCCCGATTACCCCGAGGCTTACTATAACCTTGGAACCACCTACCAATCCACCGGTCGGACTGCGGAGGCGGTCCAGGCGTATGAGCAGGCCCTGCGGATCAAACCCGATTACGACAAGGCCCGTCAGGCGCTCAATGCACTGCGCCGATAATCCCCCGCATCGGCTTTACTTCCCTTTCGGCCCTCTGGTATAGTACACCGCCATGCGT
>Ga0187776_10000336_pt1 | contig 23013 bp, 23 predicted proteins | sample 0216_BV02_MP12_2_FD_132426 | JGI IMG/M metagenome (GOLD analysis project Ga0187776, IMG submission 132426) | Tropical peat soil microbial communities from peatlands in Department of Meta, Colombia - 0216_BV02_MP12_20_MG | ecosystem: Environmental > Terrestrial > Soil > Wetlands > Peat | place...
TCCGGTGAAGACCTTCCTGGAGCACAAGGACTACACCACGGCGATCGACGTCAACCCGAACTACATCACGCCCAAGATGCTGCAGTTCCGCCTGCAGAAGATCATGGACGAGTACTGCGCGGGAGTGTCGACGTACTACCAGACCAACGCCAAGTTGCTCGAGATCTGCGAGCAGAAGCTCGAGATGCTGAAGGAAGACTCCCTGAAGATGCGCGCCAAGGACCTGCACGAGCTGCTGCGCGCGTGGGAGAACTACCACCGCATCCTCGCCGCCGAGGCGCACATGAAGCACATCCAGTTCCGTCAGGAAACCCGTTACCCGGGCTTCTACTACCGGATGGATTACAACTTCATCGACGACAACAACTGGAAGGTGTTCGTGAACTCGAAGTACGACCGCAACACCAAGAAGTGGGACGTGAAGAAAGTCCCCTACGTCCAGCTGGTCAAGTAAGTCGAGCGGTAATGCGGTATCAGGGGGTCCGGGGAAACCCGGACCCCTTTGTCTTTGGTTAAGGTATAAACTGGCCGGCCCGGTTTCCAGCCGGCTCCGTATTTCGAGGTAACGCCATGAGTCAGGAATTCAACGACCCCAGCATCCAGGACCCGCGACCGTCGAGCCCGGTCGTGCCGATCAAGCTCAGCCTGGACGACACCATCCAGTTCCGCTGCCGCCCGGGCATCGCCTGCTTCAACAAGTGCTGCCAGAACATCAACATCATGCTCACGCCGTACGACATCCTGCGGCTCAAAAACCGCCTCGGGGTGACCTCGGCGGAGTTCCTGGAAAAATACGCCACCGTCTTCGAGATGGACGCCCACGGCATGCCCGGCATCAGGATGAAGACCAAGCAAGGCACCGCCGAATGCCAGTTCCTCACGCCCGAGGGCTGCGGGGTGTACGAAGACCGCCCGGCCGCCTGCCGCTACTACGCTCTCGGCGTCACCACCATGCGCGCCACCGGCTCGTCGAAGCCCGAGGATTTTTATTTCGTCGTGAAGGAAGAACACTGCCTCGGCCATAACGAGCCGCGCACGTTGACCGTGCGCGAGTACCGCCAGGAACAGGGTGTGGACGAGTACGATGACATGACCAGGGAATGGCGCGACATCATTTTGAAGAAGCGCTCCAGCGGCCCGACCGTAGGCCGACCTTCACAGAAAAGCATGGACCTGTTTTACCTCGCGAGCTACGATCTCGACAATTTTCGCGTGTTCATCGCCAGCCCGTTCTTCCACGACGTCTACGACATCGAGCCGGCGTATTTCCAGAAGCTGCTGTCCGATGAAGTCGAGCTCATGAAGTTCGCCTTCCGCTATCTCAAGCAAGTGCTGTTCGGCGAGAACACCATCCCCGAGAAACCCGACGCGCTCGAGAAGCGCACCAAGCGCCGGCAGGAGATCATCGAAAAGCAGAAGGAACAGATGCGCAAGGAAATGGAGCGGGATATCGACTTGCCGGAATGATTTCCTCTCAGTAATGCAAAAAAAGACCCCGCCTCACAGCGGGGTCTTCGTTTCAAACGCTGCTTTCGCAGTGCTTGGCGTTAAGCCGGCTGAACGTTCGATGCCGATGGACCCTTCGGGCCCTGCTGCAGCTCGAATTTCACCTGCTGACCCTCGGTCAGGCTCTTGAAACCCGAGCCCTCGATCGCGGAGTGATGTACGAAGACATCCTTACTGCCGTCTGCCGGGGTGATGAAGCCGAAGCCTTTGGCGTCGTTGAACCACTTTACTGTTCCTGTAATCACGAAAATACCTCTGTTTGGTTGAATTGCGATGGTTTGCAGTTCATTCCTGAAAGCGAACGCGGGAGTAACTGCCGAAGAAACTGGGAGGGACTACCGAACTGTCTGAAAGGAGTGTGCTGCAAGCAGGGGCACTATACACGAATCGGGCGCAATAGCTACATCTATTTAGAGACCCGCCTGTGGCAACGCCTTAAGTGCTGGTAAAGGAAGCGACCTTCGATTGAACGCGATCCCGTAACTGATCAAAATTAATGAAAGGAGGTCCGCGTCATCAATTCCACGCACCGAGGTTGCCTGGTTGTTCTGCTGGCTGTCGCAGCGCTGGTAGGGGTCATGCTGCTGCCGCCGATCGCGCAGGACCCGGCATATCACGATTTCTCTGATCATCGCGGATTGCTCGGCATTCACAATTTTCTCAACGTCACCACCAATCTTGCGTTTCTCGCCGTGGGCACCGCGGGGATCGTGCTGTGCGCGCGCCGGCACGAGTGTATCGGGGCGCGGTGGGCGTGGCTGGCGTGCTTCATCGGCGTGGCGCTGGTGTGTTTCGGGTCCGGCTACTATCACATGAACCCGAACAACGACACGCTTGTGTGGGACCGGCTGCCGATGAGCATCGGGTTCATGGCGCTGTCAGTCGCCGTGCTGGCCGAGAACGTGAGTCCGCGACTGGAAAAATATCTGCTCGCGCCCGCGATGATTCTCGGCGTCGCGAGCGTGCTTTACTGGCACTACACGGATGATCTGCGACCGTACGTACTGGCGCAGTTTCTGCCCTTGTTGCTGGTTCCAGCGATACTGCTTTTATTTAAAAGCCCCTACACGCATCGCGCACTGCTGCTAGTGGCGCTGGCCATCTACGGTGCCTCCAAGCTCGCCGAGTACTTCGATACAGCGCTGTTCGCGGCCACCGGAGACATCATCAGCGGACATTCGCTCAAGCACTTGCTCGCGGCGCTCTCACTCCTCGTCATTTATTGGATGCTCAGGCGCCGTACTCCGAGCGCTCGTCTCACAGATTTTACGGTGAAACCATCGGCGTAATGCCTTGTCTGAAAGCACACGAACGGTTCGCATGGAGGAACTTCCGATGCGCTTGATCATGTCCCGATTCACGGCGGCCCTGGCCGGGATGCTGCTGGGTGTCGCGATGTCCGTCGCGGCCACCGGTCCGGCAGCTCAAGCCAATACGACCGCCACGGCCACCTTTGCCGGCGGCTGTTTCTGGTGCATGGTGCCGCCGTTCGAAAAACTCCCGGGCGTAATCTCGGTCACCTCCGGCTATACCGGCGGGCATACCGTGAACCCGACCTACGAACAAGTCTCGGCCGGCGGCACCGGGCACGTCGAAGCGGTGCAGATCGTCTACGACCCGGCGAAGATCGGTTACGAAAAGCTGCTGGAGGTGTTCTGGCACAACGTCGATCCGCTCGACGCCAGCGGTCAGTTTTGCGACCGCGGCAGCACCTACCGCTCCGAAATTTTCTATCATGGAGAGGAACAGAAGCGACTCGCGGAACAGTCCAGGGCCGCGGTCCAGAAACAGCTCAAGCATCCGGTCGTGACCGAAATCCGCCCGGCCGGTCCGTTCTATGCCGCTGAGGCTTACCATCAGGATTATTACAAAAAAAATCCGTTGCGCTACGAGTTCTACCGCTACAGCTGCGGACGTGACCAGCGCCTCGAGCAAATCTGGGGCAAGAAAAACTGACGCCGACGTCCTCGTACGCAATGGCGGGGTGACACGCCGCGCGTCGCCCTGCTTGCTCGGAGCGCGCGCGATCGCATTCTGCAAGCTTTCGTTAAGCATTTGTGACATGAGTCTCGACCGCGCTTTTTTCAGTGCACTGCTGGATTACCGCCCTATCCTGACCTAAATTGTTCAAATGCTCAGACGATTGGAGGTCTCCGTGAAAGGAATCGGGTATGGCGTCATCTTCGTGAGTCTTGTGGCCGTGGCCGGCTGTGCCGGACGCCGGGCCGACGTCGTGATCGATCCCGCCGGCGTTGACACGGGCCGGTATCAACAGGACCTGGCGGAGTGCCAACAGATCGCCCAGCAAGTGCACCATAAAGCCGTCGGCGGCGCGATCGGCGGGGCTGTCGTCGGCGGCGCGGTCGGCGGCATCGTGGGCAACGGGGAGACCGCCGAGAAAGGTGCCGGCGCCGGCGCGGTGGTGGGCGCGGCGCATGGCGCGGCCGCAACCCGGCGCGAGAAGCAGCTGGTGACAAAAAATTGCCTGCGAGAACGGGGTTACAAGGTTCTCAACTGAAGTCTCCGATAACCGCGGTTGCGAGGGCCGCCCGAATTGCGGGCGAAGGGGACCGTCAGGTTGTAACGTATTTCGTCAGCTGACGGATGAGCTCCTCCTTTTCCTCGAGCAGCAACACCAGCAGGTCACGCAGGGAAATGATGCCGACGAACGCGTCGCCGTCGAACACCAGCAAGTGCCGGCACTGGTGTTGCTTCATCAGCTCGACGCAGCTCTCGGGGCGTTCCTGCGGCGTCACGCGCGCGAACTCCGGGCGCATCACCTCCTTAACCGTGACCGCGGCCGGATCCCGGCGTTCCCGCACGACGCGGCGCATCAGGTCACGCTCGGTAAACAGGCCGATCACCCGCGAGACGCGCGTCACCACCACCGAGCCAATGCGCTTTTCGCTCATAAGCGCGGCGGCTTCGTAAGCGGTTTTGTTTTCGTCCAGCAATACCACGTGGCGTTCGACTTTTTCGTTAATCGCTGCCATGGCGGAACCCTCCTTGCTTTCGCGGGACGGAAGGGCAACCGGCGGACGGTCCGCTGAAGTCGAACCGGCGCCACCCAGCCGCCTCAAGACCCGACGTCATAAGCATACGCCCGGCGACCACCCTTGCCGAATCGAGTGCCAACATGCCGGAAAACCTGACATCCGTACGGGCAACCGCCCATGCCAAACGGGAGTTTCTTTGTATGGCACAATCTGGGCAATAATGGACGACTTCGGAAAGGCCTGGGGGAATTTTTCATGAGTGAACCGGTACGCGTCGGCATCGTCACCGTGTCGGACCGCGCCAGCCGCGGCGAGTACCAGGACCAGAGCGGGCCGGCGATCCTGGAATGGCTGCAGCAGGCGCTGATTACGCCGTGGCGCGTGATCACGCGCCTGGTGCCGGACGAACGGCCGGAGATCGAACGCGCGCTGCGCGAGCTGTGTGATCTCGAGGGTTGCTGCCTGGTGGTTACCACCGGCGGCACGGGACCGGCCCCGCGCGACGTCACGCCCGAGGCCACGCTCGCGATCGCCGACAAGGTGCTGGACGGAATCGGCGAACAGATGCGTGCTGTCAGTCTCAAGTACGTCCCGACCGCCATCTTGTCGCGTCAGGTGGGCGTGGTGCGCGGCAAGTCGCTCGTCATCAACCTGCCGGGCCAGCCCAAGGCGATCAAGGAAACCCTCGACGGCGTCTTCGCCGCGGTGCCGTACTGCATCGATCTCATCGGTGGCCCGTATCTGGAGACGCGCGACGAAGTCATCAAGGCATTTCGCCCGAAGTCGGCCGTGCGCCCGAAAAGTTAGACGCTGACGAAAATCCTGTCCCCGTACAAATGACATTTAGGACGAGTGCGTGGCAAAGTCGATCACGGCTTTTTGCGTCGGGCTGCTGATGTCACTCATCGCCGCCGGCCTTGTTACGTGTTTCGGTAACCGGGCCGTTAACGATCAAGGGCGGGCTTGGATTGCACTGTCGCCACCGTCGAACTGGTTGGCGCGATGGATGGTGGCGCTGTCATATCGTGCTATCCTGGCCGACCTGGGCCGGCTGGCGCCGGCGACGCTGCCGGGTCGCGCCGGCGCCAGGTCATGAAAACCCATCCCGCCGCGCAAAAGGGGTAGAATCTTTTCACGCGCATGAAAGCCATCGTCATGATCGCTCCCGGCGGACCAGAGGTGCTGAAGCCGGAGACGCTGCCGGATCCCAAGCCGACGCGCGACACCGACCTGTTGGTGCGCGTGAAGGCCGCCGGCGTGAACCCGGTGGATACGAAAATGCGCGCCAAGCCCTCGGGCTACCCTGCGCCGCTGCCGCCGGTGCTCGGCTGCGACGGCGCCGGGGTCGTCGAAGCCGTCGGCAAGGCGGCGATCGGATTCCAGCCGGGCGATGAGGTTTTCTACTGCCAGTGTCCGGCAGGCGAGAGTCTGGGCAATTACGCACAATATGCGCTGGTCGATTACCGGCTCGCCGCCAGAAAACCCAAAAGCCTGTCGTTCGAGCAGGCGGCCGCAGTCCCGTTGGTGCTGATCACCGCCTGGGAGGCTCTGTACAACCGCGTCGAGATCCAGTCGGGGCAGAAAATACTGATCCACGCCGGCGCCGGCGGCGTCGGGCACGTGGCGATCCAGCTCGCGCGTCTGGCCGACACCGAAGTCTGCACCACGGTCGGCTCGCACGAGAAGGACGATTTCGCGAAATCGCTCGGCGCGACTCATACCATCCTTCATAAGCAACGGGACTTCGTGCAGGCCACGCTCGACTGGACCGGCGGGCGCGGGGTCGACGTGGCGTTCGACACCGTGGGCGGCAAGACGCTGGCGCAGACCTTCGCTGCCGTGCGCTACTACGGCGACGTGGTCACGCTGCTCGCCCCGGGTCCTGAGATGGACTGGAGCGTGCCGCGCGTGCGCAACCAACGCCTGAGCTTCGAGCTCATGCTGATCCCGGTGTTCTTCGGGCTCACCGACGCCATGCGGCACCAGGGTGAAATTCTGCGACGCGGCGCCGAACTCATGGACCACGGCAAACTGCACGTGCACGTGGGCACGGTGCTGCCGCTCGCGCAAGCGGCCGAAGCGCATACGCTGCTCGCCGCGGGCCGAACCATGGGCAAGATCGTGCTGGCCGTTGACTAGCCGGAACCGTGGTCTGTATTCGCCATCAAAACCAGGAACGACAAAACTAACTGTCCATGTCCGACCTAAACGATCCGCGCGTGCTGTTCGCCGCCGAGCGCACGCTGCTCGCCTGGAGCCGCACCGGTCTGACGCTCATGGGCTTCGGATTCCTGATCGAGCGCTTCGGCCTGTTTCTGCACCTGCTCGGCCAGCAGCCCACGGGGGTCGCGCGCGGGTTTTCCTTCTGGGTCGGCCTCGTTTTCATCGCCTTGGGAGTGGTGGCGACGTTCTTCGCCAACCTGCAATTTCGCCGCGTCGTGCGCACGCTCAAGCCGGAGGAGATTCCGCCCGGCTATTTCGTGAACATGGGAGTCGCCGCCAACATCGTGCTGATTGCGCTCGGACTGGCGCTGATCGCCTACCTGCTGCATGGCTTCTACTAGCGTTCATTGCCCAAAGAGCTGCGCCTCGGGAGCCGGCGGCTAACTACGCGGCACGTCCAAACCCGCCAGCAATTCGGCGAATTCCCGCGTCGGCAACGGTCGGCTGAACAATTCCCCCTGGTAGGCGTCGCAACCCTGCGCGCGCAAAACCTCCAGCTGTTCACGGGTTTGCACGCCTTCGGCGATGACCTTGAGCTTGAGGCTGCGCCCGAGCGCGATGACGGCGCGGGTAATGGCGGCGTCGTTCTCGTCCGGCAGGCCGCGCACGAAAGACTGATCGATCTTGAGTTTGTCGAGCGGGAAGCGCCGGAGATAGGAGAGCGACGAAAACCCGGTGCCGAAATCGTCCACCGCCAGCCGCACGCCAGTGCGCTTGAGCTCCGCGAGCGTTTCGATGGTGCGCGCCGCGTCCTGCATCGCCACGGTTTCGGTTATTTCGAGCTCGAGCCGCGAAGGCGCAAGGCCCGTGGTCCGCAGGATCTCGGCCACGCGCCGGGCGAGGTTCGGCAAGGTGAACTGGCGCGCGGTGATGTTGACCGCGACCGTCAGTGCCCGGGTTTCCGGCGTGTTAGCGGCCGCCGCCTGGGCGCAGGCGGTGCGCAGCGCCCATTCACCGAGCGCCACGATCAGCCCGGATTCCTCGGCCAGCGGCAGAAACTGCGCCGGTGACATCATTCCGTGCGCCGGGTGTTCCCAGCGCAACAATGCCTCGGCGCCGGTCACCCGCCCGCTCGCGATTTCGACCTGCGGCTGGTAATGCAGGCGCAGCTCGCCGTGTTCCTCGGCGTGGCGCAGCTCGTTCTCGAGCGCCAGCCACTCGGCGGCGCGATCGTTCATGTCGCGGGTGTAGCACTCCAGGCTCGCTCCGCCCTGTTGCTTCACCCGCTGCATCGCGGTTTCGGCGTTGCGCAGCAGCGTCGCGGCGTCCTGCCCGTCGAGCGGGTAGATGCTGACTCCGACGCTCAAGCTCAGGTGGTACTCGCGGCCGAGGGCGTAGAACGGCTCGCGCATGGTCTCAAGGATGCGCTCGGCCAGCGACACCGGCATCTGGGCGGTGGTGAAACCCGGCAGCAGCACGCCGAAGCGGTCGCCGCCGAAGCGGTACAGGATCGCGCCATGCGTCGACTCGTGCGCCAGCAACGCCGCCTTCAGGCGCTCCGCGACGGCCTTGAGCAGGACGTCGCCGACGGTGTGGCCGACGCTCTCGATCACCACGCGAAACCGGTCGAGGCCGGACAGCAGGAACGCCGCGCGGATGCCGGCGCGGCCACTGGCGAACACGCGGCGCTCGAATTCCTCCTCGAACATGCGCCGGTTCGGCAACCCGGTGAGCGCGTCGTGGTAGGCCTGGAAAATGAGCCGTTCCTGCGCGCGCTGGCGTTCGCTCACGTCGGAGACGTAAGCGTGGAAAATATCGAGGTCGGCGAGCCAGTGAATGTGGCACTCGATTGAACGCTCGCCCAGCGTGTATTCCCAGAGCGCGTGCGGGGGCTCGGCGTGGCGCAACTCCGCCAGCCGCCGCTCCAGGTCGGCCGGCAGCAACGCCCGCGGGTCGCGCGCGTCGGCGCCGGTAGCGCGCAGCAAGTCGGCCGCCGCCGGATTGGCATAGAGCACCTCGCCGTCGCGCGCCAGGCGCAGCACCGGACTCGGACTGCGCTCCGGGAAGATGGCGAGCCGGCGGCGCTCGGTCTGCTCGTTGATGTAGCGGTTGATGTAGTAACCGGCGAACAGCGAAACCAGGAAGATGGCGCCGGCGAACAGTACCAGCCGGGTCTGCATCGAACGCACCGTGGACTCGGCGCGCGCGCCGCTCGCCCGCAATCGCGCCTCGACGCTCGCGGCCACGGAATCGAGCCCGCGATGAATGCGACCCACGGTAGCACTGGCGCGCGCCAGCGCTTCGCGTGCGCCGCCGATGTCCGGCGGCGTGCGGCTCAGCGCGCGGTCGAGCTCGCGCCCGTGGCGGCGCAGGTCCTCGTAGTTCCCGCGCACGGCGTGCAGCGCGTCGTTCGGCCCGACCGCGCGCGTCAGCTCGTCGAACCCGGCGACACAAGCGCTTTCGCTGCGCGCGCTGCTCTGCAGAAACTGCCGGCGGTCGCGAATGACGTAGTAACGGTAGAGCACCGACTCCTGTTCGAGCAGATCGAGCTTGAGCGTGGTGACGGCGCGCAACGCCGGCACTTCCTGCTCGACCAGCCCGCGCGAACTGCGCACCACCTGCTCGCCCGCGCTGTAGATGAGCCACGCCAGCGCCGCGCCGAGGATCAGCACCAATACATAGGCACCAAAGATGCGGCTCTTGATTCCCGGCCTGAGGTCCATCAGGCGCTACTTTAACAGGATGTTGGAAATCACACCGAAAGAAAAGAAGCCGTCATTCCGGCGCAAGCCGGACAAGATCGCCGGGCGCCGGGGTCTCGATGCGCGCCATCCCTGGCCCGCACCCCTGCGGGGCGCGCTAAAGCGCGTCCAATTTGCACCTTTCGCTCCGCAGACGGCGCATCCCTGCGCCGCTCGTTGCTCCCGGCGATATTGTCGCGAACACAGTTAATGCATTTTCACGCCGTCGAACGGGCGCAACGGGTTTTGTTGCGCCCCGGGCAGCAAAGATGAACAGTCGAAGGCTGGCCCGCAGGGCGGAATAGAGGGATGTATTTCGCAATCCAGTGTATTGATGATTTTATTGACCCGGCTAAATCAGCCCGGGCCATGCACGTGGGCCATACGTACTTTGGTTTTCGTGTGTCGTCCGGGAACCGCTATTTCCAGACCAGGATTTTGCCGTCGTCGCCGGACGTGGCGACACGCGCCCCGTCGGATGAAACCGCGACCACGGAAATGCCGCCATCGTGCCCGGCGAGTCGCTGGACCACCTGACCCCGCTCCACGTCCAGGATTTCCAGCGGTTGATCTTTTCCTCCCAGCAACAGCCAGCGGCTGTCGGGGCTGAACTGCACCACGTTCACTTCATCCGGCGCGCCGTCCAGCTCGCGGTCGTCGCGCCGCAGCCCGGTGCCCCACAATTTCAGGTTGTGTTGCTGGCCGCCGGCGGCGAGCCACCGACCGTCCGGTGAGTAGGCGATGGTACTGACCGGGACCTCCTGCGCCGGCACGTATGCCAGTTCCTTGCCGCCCGCGAGATCCCAGTACTGGATGCCGCCTTCGATGTCGCCCCCGGCCAATACGCGTCCATCGGGTGACATGGCGAGCGCCAGTATTTCATGCCTGGCATGGGGGAGGTCGAATATTTTCCTGTGCTCCGCCGTATCCCACAGGATGACGGCTGAATCCGCGTCGACCGACGCCAGCTGACCGCCGTCCGCGGAAAAAAAGAGACGGGTCACCGCCGCCGCGTGACCGGAGAGTTTCGCCACCGGCGCGTTTTCCCGCACGTCCCAGATCTGCACGTCTTTTATGTCCACGGGATACGCCAGCCAGCGACCATCGGGTGACGCCGCCATCGCGCCGAGCGATTCCGCGCTGGATTTCAGGCTTGTCATCAACGCGCCGGTTTCGGCATTCCACAGATTCACCGCGCCGTCCTCGTAAGCCACGGCCAGCACATCGTTGTCGCGCACGAACGCCAGCGACGCCACCGGGGCGTGCGCCGCGAGCGTGAGCGCGATCGTTTTGGCCGGATCAAACGGCGCTATCGGTTTTTCCGGCACGGGTTTCGGCTTGATCGCGCGACGCGGCGCCACCGGAGCAGGCGCGGCCGTGGCGACCGGCTTAACGCCCAACTGCGCGTCGATGAAACGATTGATCTCGCGCCCGGCATCGTAGGGCAGTTTTTTCGCCCGGTCGAAATAGGCAAACAGCTCGTCCTCGCTCAGGCGGCCGGTGTCCATCAGGATTTTCGCGGCGGCGATGGCCATGGCGGCAAGCGCCAGCAGGAACAGGAACGTCGATTCCAGAAACCCGCGCCGCCGCGACTTGCGCAGGGGTTTCATAATGGCATCGCTGATGCCGATAAATCCGGAACCGCGCCCCGGCGTCACCAGCGAGACGGACTTTTCCTCCCGCGCCTCCTTGCCCATGAGGCCGTTTTGCAGCGCCCGCGCCGAGGCCGGGCGCTCCTCGGCTTTCAGGCGCAGGGCGAGGTCCACGCATTGACGTATGTGCGGCGCGTACAGTGGGCGGTCGAAGCTGGTCGCCGGCGGCAAGGGGTCGACCTTGCGCAGGCCGAAGGTCTTATGACGCTGGAGCGAGTCCAATGGCTCGCGGCCGGTGATGCAGCGGTAGAGCGTGGCGCCGACCGAATAAACGTCGGTGGCCGGGCCCATGGCGCCGTTGCCGGGATACTGCTCGAGCGCCGAGTAGCCGCGCGTGAGCGCGATCCTCCCGCTCTGCATTTTGCCGTGGCGCTGGCGCGCCGAGCCGAAATCGATCAGCATCGGCTGGCCGCTGCGACGCAGGTAAATGTTGTCGGGCTTGATGTCGAGATGCAGCATGCCGGCCTCGTGCACCGCCTGCAGCCCGGTGAGGATCGGCAGGAACACGCGCAGCAGATCGGGCTCGCTCAGAAAACCCCCATGGCTCCTCAGATAGGCCGACAGGCTTTCGCCCTCTTCGTACTCCATGGTCATGTAGGCCGTGCCGTTGGCCTCGAGGTAGCGCAGCACGCGCACGATGTAATTGTGCTTGAAGCGGGCCAGCGCCTGCGCCTCGTTCAGGAATTCCTGCAAGCCCCACTGGTAGATTTCAGCGTCGGAACCGTCGCCGCCGGGACGCGGATGGATTATGGAATTGCCGTCGCGCTCGGCATAGGACTCGGGAAAATATTCCTTGATCGCCACGAGCGAATTCAGGTTGGTGTCGTGGGCGAGATAGGTGATGCCGAAACCGCCGTGGCCGAGCAGCGACCTGATCGTGTACTCGCCTAGCCGATAACCGACCGGCAGGGGATTGTTCTTGTTTTCAACGCGGGTCTGCATGGCCCTGGGCGGGAGAAAAGTGGCGTACCTTAATAAATAGTCAGCACCGCCCGCGGCCGCAACCCGCGGACGAGAGAAAAACCGTTAAAGCTTGAGGATTTTCGGGGCGCGGCCCGCGAAACCGGGCCGCGGTAGGCGCCGGACTAGCCCGGAGCCTTGCGCTTCGCCAATACCGGCTTGAGTTTCTCGCGCGCGTCGCGCAGGAGTTTTTCCGTGGTATCCCAGCCGATGCAGGGGTCGGTCACAGACACGCCGTACTTCAATTGCTTCAGGTCGGCCGGGATCGACTGGTGGCCTTCGTGCAGGTGGCTTTCCAGCATCAGCGCCACGATCGAGCGGTTGCCTTCGAGGATCTGGTTGACGCAGTTCTCCGCCACCAGCGGCTGCACCGCCGGGTCCTTGTTGGAATTGGCGTGCGAGCAGTCCACGGCGATGTTGACCGGCAGCCTGGCCTTGGCCAGTTCCTTCTCGGCCATGGCGATCGACACCGAGTCGTAGTTCGGACGGCCGTTGCCGCCGCGCAGAACGATGTGCCCGTAACGGTTGCCGCGGGTGCGGAACACCGCGCACTGGCCGTCCTGGTTGATGCCGAGGAAATGGTGCGCGCGCGCCGCCGACTGCAGCGCGTTGATCGCCACCGTGAGGCTGCCGTCGGTGCCGTTCTTGAAGCCGAGCGGCGTCGACAGGCCGCTCGCCATCTCGCGGTGAGTCTGCGATTCGGTGGTGCGCGCGCCGATCGCGGTCCAGGTGATCAGGTCGGAAAGGTACTGCGGCGTGATCGGGTCGAGCGCCTCAGTCGCGGTCGGCAGTCCGATCTCGGCCAGATGCAGCAGCAGCTCACGCGCCATGAAGATACCCTTCTCGATGTGGAAAGAATCGTCCATGAACGGGTCGTTGATGAGGCCCTTCCAGCCGACGGTGGTGCGCGGCTTCTCGAAGTACACGCGCATGACGAGGTAGAGCGTGTCGCTCACCTCCTCGGCCAGCCGTTTCAGGCGCGCGGCGTATTCGCGCGCAGCCTTGATGTCGTGGATCGAGCACGGGCCGACGACGACGAACAGGCGCCGGTCCTGATGATCCAGGATGCGGCGCACGGTTTCGCGCCCCTGCACCACCGTCGCCTGCGCCTTCTCCGTCAGCGGCAGCGCGGTCTTCACCTGCTGCGGCGTCGGCAGCAGGTCCTGCGACAGGACGTTCAGATTGTTAACCGGGTCTTTGGCCATGGGAAATGCCTGGGAAAGCGGGAGATTTTAACCCGTCGGGCGCTTGATCCAAAATCAGCAAACTGCTTACCTCGGCGGCTGAAATGCCTATCAGATGCCTTGGAATAAACCCTTAGCGCGGTGGATTGGAAAGGAACGGAGTATTCTTGGATCGACGTGCGTTATCGATCAGTAGCGGTCAGGTAACGTGGAGCTGACCGGCCTGCGCGGCTTTTCGCGCAGGTCCGGTTGAGCGCAGGGTTATGTTTCAGAACGTCGATACGTGGAGGCATTTTCTTATTGAGGAAGGATGCCAAGAGTCGATGAGACCCTTTCGATGTTCTGTCGGTTCAGCATACATCACGCGAATGCTGAATCGATCAAGAATGTATAGCCAAGTAGCGTAAACGATGCGCCCGTTCAATTGGGCAGTGTCCAGATCAGAATGGCCTGCTGACCCAAAAGTACTGCCATCAGTGTAAGGCGAGATTGCGAGATGTATCTTGGGATGTGCGGTGTTATGCAAAATGGCTTTTGAAAAGCCGCTTATATCAATGGGGATCGAGTTCTCGACAATCGAGCAGCCGAACAGCTTTACAAAGAACAGATGTACCTGAAGCATTGACCTATGGACCGATCCAGGGAAAACCTTCCCAAGATCAATGCGGTCCCCGCCTTTAAGCGTTGGCTTCGATCTCAAATACTTCGAGAGCTTTTCCCAAGCACGATCATAGGGCTGCGTACGCTCATTGTTGCATCGAGAGCACAGGACGTCGTTGAACTTGAGAATACGGGTGTCAAGTCCTTTGACCTGTTGGTTGCGCAGTGTCGAGGCATTCCAATATAGAGGCTTCGTCTGGCGGACGTGACCGAATATGGCGCGCATATCGGATTTCTTCGTCCGATGTTCGCCGGTAGAAGCTTCATCACCGCAAATCCAGCACTTCATCGCTGCTCTGAAACATAACGACAAGCTTGAGCGGCGAGCGGAGGCGGCGCGAAGCGCCGACGCAGTGAGTCCGTATCAAAGCGATTGTTAGGTTTCACTGCTTGTCTCCTTCGTATTCTTCCCTCTTACTGAAGGAAAGCGAACCATTCATCCGGTTATCCTCGGAATACGTGATGACGTCGGCATAGCCAACAGCATCTGACGGAATCGCGAATTGGAAGAACCCGAGTTTGTAGGCGCAATCCTTGGGGGCTAACTTGAGCTTAAGAACGGTAAACGTTCGCCCTTTCCGGAGCGGTAGGCTATTTCCGGGATATGTGTCACTAGTTTCTTCCGAGATAACGCTGTATGTCGTCTTGCAAGGAGGATTGTATGGATTACCTCCTCCCCAGGAAATCTGGTCTTTCGTTATTCTCATCGTTGCATAAATCGCTTCGGATGCACGGCCAACGCCAATCCAAACGCCTAGCAGTTTATTTTTTTCCGCGAAAACAGTAGTAGGTATGGTCGCAACCAAGGTGAAAAATAAGATGAGTATTTTGTTCATAGATATCTATCTGATGAAACCTAACGTTCACAATGAGGGGCGCGCGCCGCTCTTGCGCACGTCCCTCTCGATTGTGGGGTTAGAGATCACCATACTTGATCCTTCCATTCTTTCTCTGGAAGGTTCTTGTACTTTCCCATTAGTAGGCCAATCATAAATACCGGCCAAGATAGGAACATCAATCCTGCGCACACAGTGAGCCCGGCTTCCCCAACGGAGAAGAGTGCGCTGCTATCTAGAAACTTTGCCAAGAACAAAACTGGTCCAAAGCCAAGTAACGCAACAAGCCCGGCGCATACGAATACCACCCACGATTTAGGCTTGTCGCGAGGGATAAAGGGCTTAGACATTGGTGATCTCTAACTAGAAGTAGACAGCATAGAAACTCCTGGAAACTGTTTCCATATATAGAAGCATGTTTCTATATCTGTAAACATGTTTCTGGATCTGGATGCGCACAAAAGGGACCAGGTTCGATTATTCATCGTAGATACGAACCGGCGAAGATTGAAAGGAAATGATCCCAACGGGATCGGGACAACCTATTTGGCAGAGGCGACCCGGTTCAGAATCCGATTCTGGCTCTCTGAAGCTTTTTCCAGCACGCGCTTATAAACACGTTTCTTCTCGGCGGAAGAAGCATTGCGGATAAACTCCGAGAATGGAGTCGAAGCGACTGCTTTGGATTTGCGTTTGAGCGAAAACATGGTCTGAGTATCAGTTTAGACCCAACATGCGTCTGACGTCGGCGACACTGTATTTCTCGGGGATATGGTTGTCAATCTGGTCGACCCCGGCCCGGTAGAACTGATGCGAACCGTCGTTGTTTTTCATCAATAAATCCACCTGAATAGACTTACCGAACTTGGCCTTTAAACGGTTAACCACCTCTCGCGCGGCAAAATACTGGCGAACAAAATCCTCCGGCTGTATGCGACGGCCCTCGGCCGCTTCCCGTGCCTGAACGAATTGCCAAGCCTGTTGGGGTTCCTGATACACATACAGAATCTGCACCGTCCTGCCTCTTTTCAACGACCGTTGGATATTCTTCTCTGCGACACTGTAGCTGGACAGTGTTCCGTCGAGCAAAAAGCTCTGTTCCTGTTCCAGAGCGAGATCGTGAATTCGTTCGACGATGGGAATCACCGCACGCTGGAACAGCCACGCGTTTTCGCCTGTATAGCCCGGGAACTCTTCGCGTAGCTCATCCGGGTCGATGCGCAGCACCTTTGCCCCGTCCGCACCCTTGAGATTTATTAATTCAATCGAAGCTTCCGTTTTGCCCGCGCCCGGCGAGCCCGCCATGAATACCGACACCGGACTTACTTCAGAGACGAAAATCTTGGGATCGGTTAAGCGTCGAGCCATTTCGTTGCGGTGTTTCTTTGCATAGGCAAGCGCTTCTTCTTCGATGCGCTTTTCTTCTGCGGTCATTTCCATGGGCAGGTTCCGACAGCGAGAAACGCAGCTTTGTTCATAAATGCAGACTAACCGACATTCTCCACCTTAATCGGCGCGCCGGCTTTTACTGATTTCAGCTGCTTCACATCGCCCGTGGCCTTTCCCCAGATGTTGGTCCGGGCCGCGAGGCGGATTTCGTTGCCGCGCGAGATCGGCGTGCGCCCGAAACCGATGGCGATGGAATCGCCCTCGATCCAGAAAGCGAGTTCGCCGGGCTGCACCACGTCACGGGCGTCGGCCTCGCGTTTCACGTGCACCGGCGTCGAGAAATAAACCTCCTCACCCCAAGTGTTCGCCTTGGAGGTGAAGGGAAGCGCATTCCAGATTGCTTCTGCCGTGGGCGTGTCGAGGAGTTCGGCCTCGAGCACCACGGAACCGATGGTCATTTTGACTTTTCGCATAATGTCCCCTCTTGTTGCCGGTTCTCGATTATTTTTTCTGCTCCGGGTGAGCGCCCGGCGGCTCCAGAAAATGCAGGCGCTGCTCAAGGCCGGGCGAAACCCACAAGCTTCCGTCACGATCCACGATCAGGCCGTCGAGGCCGGGCGTCTGCTCGATCAGCGCGCGGCCCGCGGTCGCGCCGAGCACCATGATGGCTGCGCCCAGACCATTGACCCGGTCGAGGTCGTCCGCCACCAGCGTCACGCCATGCGGGCCCTGCGTCGGGTAGCCGGTGCGCGGATCGAGGATGTGATGATAGCGCCTTCCGTGGCGAATGAAGTAGCGCTCGTAGTCGCCGGAAGACGCGACGAAGCCACGCGTCAGCTCGACCGCCGCGAGCAGTTTTTCCGGCGCACGCGGGTCGCGGATGCCGATGCGCCAGGGATGCCCCTGGATCGTGCCCATGACCTCGACGTCACCGCCGCCGTTCAGCATCGCGTGTTCGATGCCGTTTCGCTTGAGCGTCTGCATGCCGGCGTCGAGGATATAGAGCTTGGCGATGCCGCCGAGGTCGATGCGCATGCCCGGCTGCCGGAGAAATGTCGTGCCGACCGTTTCGTCCAGGATCACGTCGCGGAAATTCACCTTGGGCAACTGCGCCCTGATCTGCGCCGGCGCCGGCATCTCCGGGTGTGCCGGGTCGAAGCGCCAGCCGGTTAGCGAACCGACGGTAATGTCGAAGGCGCCGTGGGTGCGTTCGGATACCGCCCGCGCCATTTTCAGCACCTGCATCAGCTCCGGCGGCACCGCGACCGGTTGCCTGCCGGCGGCGGCGTTGATCGCGCTCACCACGCTCCGCGGATCGTAGTGATTCATCATATCCGACAGGCGCGTCATCTCGCGGTAGGCGTCGTTCACGGCCCGCCGAAGATGTGCCTCGTCGCCGCCTTCGAGCGTCATCTCGACCGCGGTGCCCATGAGCGGGCGGATTTCCTGAATCTTGACCGGCTTGGTCTGGTGGCAGCCGGCGGCGAGCAACATGGCCACACTGACGGCAAAAACGCGTGAAAAAAATCTCGGGGAAGGAAGACTCATCGAGACATCGCGGGCATGTACGCATCCTCGTGCATATGCGACGTGCCATGCCCCGCGTGCCCGCCCGGCGCCAGCAATGCATACACGCCGAACGACAAGATAAGAACACCCGCGCCGCGGCGCACCCACGGCCGGCGCACGACTTGGCCCAACCAGCGAGCCGTGGCACCCATGACGAACAGCATTGGCAACGTGCCGAGACCAAACGCGAGCATGAGCGCGGCGCTGTGCGCGGCGTCGCCGGTGGTGAGCGACCAGGCGAGCGCCGAATACACGAGCCCGCATGGCAGCCATCCCCACACGAAACCGAGCGCCAGCGCCTTCCCCAGGTTATTTACCGGCAACAACCGGCGGCCGAACGGCTCGATGCGTTTCCACATTCGCCCGCCCAGGCGTTCGAGCGCGCTCAACCCCGGCCACCATCCGGCCAGGTACAGCCCGAGCGCGATCATGAACCCGCCGGTGACGACTTTGACGATCAGCCGCACCTGCGCCGGCGGCGCGAGATTCAGGATTTGCGCGCTGACGGCGCCGAGCAGAGCGCCGGCGACAGTATAGGCGGCGATGCGCCCGAGATTGTAGGCCGCAAGATAAGGGAACAGACGTAATGGCGAGCGGCGGATGTCGTCGTGCAGGCCGAACGTGAGCGCCCCGACGATTCCACCGCACATGCCGATGCAGTGCGTCGAACCGAGCAGCCCGACCAGGAATGCCGAGGCAAGTGTAATCTCCGTTGGCATCGGCGCGGCGCTAAGAGCGTCTGACGAAAATATTGAGCTTTACCGAAATGTTTGACACAGCGACCGACCCTCCTCCCCCCTCCCGCAAGGGGAGGAGGAATGTTCGCTTCTCCTGGCGCCCGCACTCAATTCCCTAACTGTTCCCTTGCCCCTTGCGGGGGAGGGAAAGGGTGGGGGGTCGATTGCACTGAGGTTTGTTCATTTTTGTGCGCTTCAGGGGGCGCCGGGACGCATGACCAGATGCGGGTCACCGGGCACGAACAGCGAGCCGGTCAGGCGCCAGTCCTGGGCCGCAAGCTGCACGTCCCAGTGCCCCGGCGCGAGCTCGGGCAGCGGCATGCGGTAAGTGCCGTCGGCCAGGCGCGCCAGTTCCACGGTTTTGTCGAGGCCGGCGCGGGTGGCGTGCATCAATTTGAGTTTCACGTTCCCGGGCCAGGTCATGGGCTGACGCGCGCTCAGGCGCAAGCGCAGTTCATGATGCGCGGCATCGAGGTCGAGCGTGCTTTCCAGGCCACGCGCGGCGGCGGCGCGGTCGCGGTCGAGCACGCGATTGATCTCCATGCCGCGCTTGTAGTAATCATCCTCCACCAGGCCGTCGTCCGAGCGGATCGCTAGCGCCAGGCTCACGAAGCTGCCGACCACGGCCGTGAGCGGCAGGATGACCACCAGCCAAACGAACGGGACGCGATACCAGCGTTCACTCTTTGCCGGGTTCATTCTCATGCTCCTGCTCCTGCGGCGCCGGGCCGAGGAAACGCGCCGCCTGTTCGGCCGACAGCCCTTCAGCGTCGGCAGCCTGCGTGCGGAAATAAATCGGGGTGCTGCGCTGCCTAAGGTTATGCTCGTCCGCCTGCAACCGCACCGGGACTTCCATCACCTCGCCGGCCGCCACCGTCACTTCCGGGCGGTCCATTTGCAGCTTCAGCCCGTCGATGCCGCGCGCCGTGATGATATAACGGTGCGCGCTGCTATCCATGTTCATGACCTTGAGGGTGTAGCTGTTTTCGACCAGACCGTCGAAGGTTTCGCGATACAGTGCATTGCGGTCGCGCAGCACGTCAAGCTTGAGCGGCACGCGCAACAGCACCGCGATAACGAGCGCCGCCGCGATCAGAGCCAGCAAACCGGTATAAATGAGCACGCGCGGACGCAGCACCCGCCACGACTTGTGCTCCATCGCGTTTTCGCTGGTGTAGCGGATCAGGCCCTTGGGGTAATCCATCTTGCCCATGACCGAATCGCACACGTCCACGCACGCGGCGCAGGCGATGCACTGGTACTGCAGGCCGTTGCGGATGTCGATGCCGGTGGGACACACCTGCACGCACAGGGTGCAGTCTATGCAATCGCCCTTGCCGGCGCTCTTGTAATCGTCGCCGCGCTTGCGCGAGCCGCGCGGTTCGCCGCGTTCCTGGTCGTAGGAGATGATGAGGGTGTTGCGATCGAACATCGCGCCTTGGAAACGCGCGTACGGGCACATGTACGTACACACCTGCTCGCGCAACCAGCCGGCATTGCCGTAGGTGGCGAAGCCGTAGAACAGGATCCAGAAGGTCTCCCATGGCCCGAGCGCGAACGCCATGAGCTCGTGCCCGAGACTGCGGATCGGCGTGACGTAGCCGACGAAAGTGAAGCCGGTCCACAACGCGAACGCGATCCACACGACGTGCTTGCCGCCCTTCTTCAGGAGCTTCTCGCGGTTCCACGGCATCTGCGCGAGCTTCATCTGCTTCGGGCGGTCGCCCTCGATCTTGCGCTCGATCCACAGGAACACCTCGGTCCACACTGTCTGCGGGCAGGTGAAGCCGCACCACACGCGCCCGGCGATCGCGGTGAACAGGAACAGCGACAGCGCCGAGACGACCAGGATGGCCGTGAGGTAGAACAGGTCCTGGGGCCAGAAGGTCCAGGCGAACAGGTTGAACTTGCGGTTCGGCAGATCAATCAGGAACGCCTGCCGGCCTTCGCCCCAGTTGAACCACGGCAAGAAGTAATAGATGCCGAGGGTGAGACTCGCCATGACCACGCGCAGGTTGGCGAAGAAACCGTGCACCTCGCGCGGAAAGATGCGCTGACGCTTGGCGTACAGGGCCTCGGCAACCGCGTCGGCCTCGGCGATCGGAATGACGCGCTCGGTGAGGGGCAGGGACTTGCGCCCCACGCGCGGTTTTCTGCCCGCGGCGGCGCGCGCGATTTCCTCCTGGGATTCGACCAGGGAAGGAACGCGTGTCTCGCTTTGTTTTATGTTTTTTTCTTTCTCCTCCCGCTCCGTCTGTTCGGCTTGCGGTTTCACGGATTCTCCGGTGCGCCCTCCGCCGGGGGATGCGACAGGCTATACACGTAGGCGGCGAGCAGATGCACCTTGGCCTCGCCGAGGAATTCGGCGTGCGCCGGCATGCGCCCGTTGCGGCCCTTGTCGATCGTCTCCATGATGGTTTTCTTCGAGCCGCCGTAGAGCCAGATATTGTCGGTCAGATTGGGCGCGCCCATGGCCTGGTTGCCCTTGCCTTCCGGCCCGTGACAGGCGACGCACAGCTGCTGGAATTTTTCCTTGCCGGCCGCGGCGGCGGCCGTGTCGGTGCCGCGGCCGCTCAGCGACAGCACGTATTCCGCCACGTTCGAAACCCCCTCCGGACCGAGCACGGCGCCCCAGGCGGGCATGGCTCCCTGGCGGCCGTTCAGGATCGTGGTCTGAATGGTCTGCGGATCGCCGCCGTACAACCAGTCGTCGTCGCGCAGGTTGGGGAACCCGGGACCGCCGCCCGCGTCCGAACCGTGACAGCTCGAGCAGTAGTTCACGAACAGCCGCTCGCCGGTTTTGAGTGCCTCGCGGTCGTTCGCCAGGGTCAGGAGATCTTCCTTGAAGTATTTCTCGTACAGCGGGCCGAACTGCTTGTCGGCCGCGGCCATTTCCCGGTCGTACTGGCCGGTCTCGGTCCAGCCCAGCAGGCCGCGGAAGGTGCCGAGACCGGGGTACAGCGCGAGATAACCGACGCCGAAGACGAGCGTGATATAGAACAGGTTCAGCCACCAGCGCGGCAGCGGATTGTTCAGCTCGTGCAAATCCTCGTCCCAAACGTGGCCCATGGCCTTGGCTTTTTCCTCGGGCCGGCGTTTGGGCTCGGACCACATCACGTTGAAATAGAACATCGCGGCGATGCCGCCGAGCACCGGAACTATGATGTACCAGCTCCAGAAGCCATTGATAAAATCAGCCATGTTTCTTGTCTCCCCGGGTAAATAAAGTCGCGCGTAGCGCGCTCGGCTCGCCCCCTTCTCCCCTTGAGGGAGAAGGGGTGGGGATGAGGGGTTCCCCCCTCTCCCCTTGCCCTCTCCCGCGAGGGGAGAGGGGGAGTAAGTCAGAATCGTCATCTTCTAAGGGCAGGCGCGCGGCCTCGTCGAACGCCCGGCGGCGCTTGCCGCTCCAGGCCCAAACGATAAGAGCGACAAACGCAATGAACATCGCCACCGTCAGCCATGAATGAAACGTCACCAGGTCCATGTCAGCGCCTCACCTTGATCGCCGTGCCGAGGTCCTGCAGATACGCGATGAGCGCGTCCATCTCGGTCTTGCCTTCGAGTTCGCCGGGCGCGTTCTTGATGTCCTCCTCGGAATAGGGCGTGCCCGGCCCGAACATGTTCATGACCCGCATCTTCTTCTGGATCAGTGAGGTGTCGAGCTTGTTCTTCGCGAGCCACGGATAACCGGGCATGATCGACTCCGGCACCACGTCGCGCGGATTCATCAGGTGCGCCCGGTGCCAGTCGTCCGAATAGCGGCCGCCGACCCGCGCCAGGTCCGGCCCGGTGCGCTTGCTGCCCCACTGGAACGGATGATCGTAGACGAATTCGCCGGCGACTGAGTAATGCCCATAGCGCTCGGTCTCGGCGCGGAACGGCCGGATCATCTGCGAGTGGCACAGGTAGCAACCCTCGCGCACGTAGATGTCGCGACCTTCGAGCTGCAGCGCGGTATAGGGTTTCAGACCCTCGACCGGCTGGGTCGTCGACTTCTGGAAGAACAGCGGCACGATCTCGACCAGGCCGCCGACAGCGACCACCACCAAGGTGAGGATGATCAGCAGGCCGACGTTTTTTTCGACTTTATCCTGTAATGCCATGATCGTTCCTCCCTCAGTGCGCCGCCGCCGGGGCGGGAATGGCTGCCACCACGGGCTTGGCGCCGGCGATGGTCTTCCACAGGTTATACGCCATCAGGAGCATGCCAGTGAGATAAAACGCGCCGCCCAGCGTGCGCACGATGTAGAACGGGTGCATCGCCGCGACCGATTCGACGAAGCTGTAGGTCAGCGTGCCGTCGGGGTTGACCGCGCGCCACATCAGGCCCTGCATCACGCCCGCGATCCACATGGACGAGATGTAAAGCACGATGCCGATGGTGGCGATCCAGAAGTGCGTCTCGATGAGCTTCAGGCTGTAGATCGGCCGGCCGAACAGACGCGGAATCAGGAAGTACATGGCGCCGATCGAGATCATGCCGACCCAGCCGAGCGCGCCCGAGTGCACGTGGCCGATGGTCCAGTCGGTGTAGTGCGACAACGCGTTCACGGTCTTGATCGACATCATCGGGCCCTCGAACGTGCTCATGCCGTAGAACGACACCGACACGATCAGGAA
>Ga0187776_10000337_pt1 | contig 22911 bp, 19 predicted proteins | sample 0216_BV02_MP12_2_FD_132426 | JGI IMG/M metagenome (GOLD analysis project Ga0187776, IMG submission 132426) | Tropical peat soil microbial communities from peatlands in Department of Meta, Colombia - 0216_BV02_MP12_20_MG | ecosystem: Environmental > Terrestrial > Soil > Wetlands > Peat | place...
CGCCGGCCCGCGCGGCGACGTCGAGGTCGCCCGTGGCGTCGACGACGATCGCGGCCAGCAGCGCCTGGCGGCCGGACTTGGTCTCGACCACGGCGCCGCGCAGGCGCCCGTCCTCGACGATGGGCTCGGCGAACCAGCTGTGCAATCTCAGGTTGACGCCGCTCTCGACGACGAGATCGTCGGAGACGCGCTTCCAGCCGTCCGGATCGAACGCGACCGCATAGACGATCGGCTGGGGCCTGCCGTGCGCGCGGAAGTCGTGGCAGCCCCAGCGTGCCCAGGTGCGCCAGACGTCCCAGCCCACCCGGCGGTCCTCGATCGGCGGCGACACGGCGAGCCCGAGCTTCTCGAGCCGCTCGATCGCCTCGCCGACCAGGCCGGTGGTGGTGATCTCGGCGCCGTTCACCATGTCGTCGAGCACCAGCACCATGCCGCCCGAGGCGAGACCGCCCAGATAGGGATAGCGCTCGATCAGCGTGACGCGCGCGCCGCTCCGCGCCGCCGCGACGGCGGCGCTGACGCCGGCCGGGCCGCCGCCGACCACGAGCACGTCGCTCCGGTCGACGATCGGCGTCGCGCGAGTGGCCTCCGTGACCGTCGGGGGCGCAGCCATCAGGAGACCTCGCCCTGCTTCCACGTCACGATCCGCCGCTCGGCGAAGCTCACGACCGCGAAGAAGACCACGGCCCAGGCCGACGAGACGAACACCGTCGCGTACAGGAGCGGCGACCGGAAGTTGTGGGTGGCCTCGATGATCAGGGCGCCCAGCCCGAGGTCGGCGCCGATCCATTCGCCGACGATCGCGCCCAGCACCGAGGTGGTCGACGCGATCTTCAGCGCCGAGAACAAAAAGGGCAGCGAGCTCGGCACGCGGAGCTTCCAGAACACCTCGGCCCGGCTGGCCGACAGCACGCGCATCAGCTCGAGCGACTGCGGATTCACCGAGGTCAGTCCGCGCACCATGTTGGCGAGGGTCGGAAAGAAGCAGATGAACGCCGCGATCACGACCTTGGAGGTCATGCCGAGCCCGAAGATCAGCACCAGGATCGGCGCCTTGGCCAGGATCGGGATCGTGTTCACGAACACCGCGATCGGATAGAGCGCGGCCTCCAGGCGCCTGGAATGCACGAAGAGCACGGCGACGACGATGGCGATCGCGTTGCCCAGGAGGAATCCGATGAGGCTCTCGATCGCGGTCGGCACGAAGTTCCGCATGAGCATGGGTAGCTCGCCCACCAGGGTTCTCGCGATCTGGATCGGCGTCGGCGCGATGTAGATCGGCAGCGAGAACACCTGCGCCAGGACCTGCCAGGCCACGACGAGCACCGCCGCGGCGGCGAAGGGCAGGAGCGCCTGCGATCGCGAGCGCCGCGGCGGCAATGTGGCCGGCGCGGGCGCACCGCGCGCGACGGCGGCGGGCTGGGCGATGACGGCCGTGCGCGGCTCGTCCATCAGCACGTCTGCAAGAGCGCGCGCAGGCGCGAGGCGATCCGGATGAACTCCGGCGTCTCGCGCACGCTGAGCGGCCGCGGATAGGGCAGCTCGCACGCGACGAGCTCGCGCACGCGCCCGGGGTTGGTGGCCAGGACCAGCACGCGCTCGGACAGAAAGACCGCCTCGGGAATGCTGTGCGTGACGAACAGGATGGTCGTGCCGGTCTCGCGCCAGATTCGCAGCAGCTCCTCGTTCAGCGTGTCGCGCGTGATCTCGTCCAGCGCGCCGAACGGCTCGTCCATCAGGAGGATGCGCGGCTCGGACACGAGCGCGCGGGCGATCGCGACGCGCTGGCGCATGCCGCCCGAGAGCTCGTGGGGCAGCGCGTGCTCGCGGCCGGCGAGGCCGACGAGCCGCAAGAGATCCTCCGGCTTGCGCTGGCCGGCGCGATCCCGCTTCTTCGGCCCGACCTCGAGCGGCAGGCGGACGTTTTCCAGCGCCGAGCGCCACGGCAGCAGGGTCGCGTCCTGGAACACGAATCCGAGCTCGCGATTGTGCCGCGCCCGCTCCGGAGGCCCGCCGAGGACGGTCACGGCGCCCTGCGTCGGCGCGACCAGATCGGCGACGAGCCGGAGCAGGGTCGACTTGCCGCAGCCCGACGGCCCGAGCAGGCTGACGAAGCCGCCGGGCGGGACCTTGAGCCCGACGTTCTCGAGCGCGGTGACGGAGCCGCGCTCGCTCGTGAAGCGGACGGTGGCGTTCTCGAGCTCGACGGCGAGAGTCCCGCCCGGACTGCTCATGGGGCCCGGCGAGCTCGCCCGCCTACGCGCCGATCTTGGGCCGCGCGGCCGCCGTCGCCTTCAAGATCGCATCCGTCATGACGTCGGTGACCTTCGGCGCCGGCCCGCTGAACTGCTGGAGCTCGTCGTAGACGTGGATCTGCTGCTCCCAGACGCTCGGCTCCATCGTGCCCCAGCCCTTGGCGGCGGTGGTCTTGGTGAAGCTGAAGCCGAGCACGGGCTTGATCGCCTCCAGCTCCGCCGCGCGATCGAGGTTCGGGTACGCCTTCACCAGGAGGTCGACGGCCTTCTCGGGATTTTGCTGGGTATAGGCCCAGCCCTTGGCCGCCGCCCGGGTGAACGCGGCGAGCACGTCGGCGTGCTTCTGCAGGGTGTCGTCGGTCGCGTAGTAGAGATTCGCGTAGAGCTGGATGCCCGCGTCCCAGAGACGCATGTCGATCCGGTCGGGACCGAGCGGCCTGAGCGCGCTGACGTTCGTGAGCCAGCCGGTGACCGCGTCGACCTGGCCCGTCAGGAGCGGCGCCATGTCGCTGCCCATCACGACCACCTGCACGTCGGATTCCTTGATCTTGTGCTTGGCGAGCAGCGCGCGCAGGAGGATCTTCGCCGTCCCCTGCGTGCCGATCTTCTTGCCGATCAGGTCGTGCGGCGTGCGAATCGGCTTCTTGGGGAGCGAGAAGTACGTGAACGGATGCTCCTGGTAGCCGACCGCGAAGCACTTCACCGGGATCCCGCCGGCGCGCGCGAGCATCAGGGACGGGCTCGACGACAGGTTGCCGACCTGGGCCGACCCGGATGCCACGATCGCGACGCCGTCGACGTTGGGCCCGCCCGGAGCGAATTTCAGGTTGATTCCCTCGGCCTCGAAGTAGCCGAGGCTCCGCCCGGCGACCTCACCGATCTGGCCGTTGCTCATGATCCAGCCGAGCTGGAACGTCACCTCGCTGGTGGCGGCGCCCGCGGCGCGCGTGACGGAGATGACGCCGCCGCCGGCTGCCATTGCGGCGAGCAGTGCGGCCGAGCGGCCGAGCATGGAACGGCGGGTCAGATCGCGGCTGGCGGGGGTCCGGCTCATAACTCCTCCTCGACCTTCTGGTCGCCCGCAACCTTAGCCGGTTTCCCCGCCGAATCCAAGCGCGTGAGGTTCCCTTTGACCTCCGTCGCGCGGTCACCTACGCTGCCCCGGTGAGCTCGAGCGTCGACTACGCCGGACCCCGCGCCGCCTTCGCGACGCTCGGTGGCAGCCCGACCTGGGGTCTCGGCGATCGATTCCACGCGCTCGCCGCCACGCGCGGTCACACGCGGCTCGGCCTTCACCGGCCCCCCACGCCCTACGGCCTCGGTCCGCAGGTGGAGCACTACCGGGGGCCGAGCGGGCGCGAGTTCCTGCGCATCCCGACGTACGGTCAGGTCGTCGACGAAGATCCCGTGCTCCACGCCAGCGAGTGGAAGACCTTCTGGATTCTCTGGAAGGCGGGCGTGCGCGTGCTGCTCGTCGGCGGCACCAGCGGCAGCTGCGACTGGCGCCGGTCCGCCCGCGACGAGACTGCCGTTCGGCCCGGCGACTTCGTGCTGCCGTCGAGCTACCTGACGCGCGACACCATGCCGACCGGACTGCCGGGCACCGAGCTCGAGTTCTGTCTACCTCGCCAGGTCGCGATCATGGACGATCCGTTCTGTCCGCCGCTGGCCGAGGCGCTGCGCTCGCGTGCGGCGAGCCTGCCCGACGCCGCGTTCCGTCGCATCCATGGTCCACAGGCCGGCGTGGTCCTGAACCGCTGGCTCGCGGGCAACGGCTTCGAGTCGCTCGCGACGTGCCGGGTGCTCGAGGCCACGGGCCGCCAGATCGGGATGCCCGTCATCACCGGCGACTGCGTGAGCCCGGTGCTGGCGCGCGTCTGCGGGATGCACCTGGCCTACTACCACGTCGTCGCCAACTGGGGCACCGGCCTCGAGCCGGAGGATCCGACGATCGTCCTGAACCGGCTCTACATGGAGACCCTGCCGAACGTGGCCGCGACGCTCGAGCTCGCGTTCCTCGACGAGGCGAGCGAGCCGACCACGTGCCGCTGTCGCGAGCTCTTGCGCCGGCGGCCGCCGGAATACGCGCGGGCGCTCAGCCCGCGTGCGACGAAGTAAACTCGACGTCCAGGAGGACAGCCGTGCAGACGATCACTCCGGCGATCAGGCAGATCGCGTCGGGTCTCCGGTTCCCCGAGGGGCCGGTGGCCATGAGCGACGGCTCCGTGGTGCTGGTCGAGATCGAGCGGCGCACGCTCTCGCGCGTCACCCCCGACGGCAAGATCCACGTGATCGCCACGCTCGGCGGCGGGCCGAACGGCGCCGCGATGGGCCCGGGCGGCAAGATCTACGTGACCAACAACGGCGGCCTGAAGTTCATGGATCGCCCGGGCAAGCTGTTTCCGATCGCGCAGGCCGACGACTACCGGAGCGGACTCATCCAGACCGTCGACCCCGAGACGGGAAAGTTCGAGACCCTGTACGACTCGTGCGACGGCGTGAAGCTGCGGGGTCCCAACGACCTCGTCTTCGACAGCGCGGGCGGCTTCTGGTTCACGGACCTCGGCAAGACGCGCGAGCGCGACATGGATCGCGGCGTGGTCTTCTACGCGAAGGCCGACGGCTCGTTGATCAAAGAGGCGATCTTCCCGCTCGAGCGGCCGAACGGCATCGGGCTGTCGCCGGACGAGCGCACGCTCTACGTGGTCGAGACGCCGACGGCGCGGTGCTGGGCGTTCAAGCTCTCGGCGCCCGGCCAGATCGAATCGGCCAACGGTCCCTATCGCGGCGAGAAGGGCACGGTCGTCGCGGGGCTCGGCGGCTATCAGATGTTCGACTCGCTCGCGATCGACGGCGAGGGCCACGTCTGCGTGGCGACCCTGATCACCGGCGCGGTCAGCGACATCTGGCCGGACGGCAGCCGCGTCGACCAGTACAAGCTGCCGGACATGATGGTGACCAACGTCTGCTTCGGGGGCCGCGATCTGAGAACCGCGTTCGCGACGCTCTCGATGGGCGGCACGCTCGTGTCGTTCGAGTGGCCGCGGCCCGGCCTCGCCCTCAAATATCTGAACCGCCCATGAGCCTCACCGACCGCTACGGGCTGACGCTCTCCACGGCGTCGACGGCCGCGGCCCGGCACTATCAGGACGGGATGGACCGGCTCCTGTCCTACGGCCTCGGCGCCGAGCAATCGTTCGCCGCGGCCCTCGAAGCCGACGAGGCGTTCGCGCTCGCCCACGCGGGTGCGGCGCTCTTCTCGCTCTTCCAGGGCGACGGCGGTGCGGCGAAGGCGTCGATCGAGCGGGCGCGCGGGCTGGCGGCCGGCGCGACGCGACGCGAACGGCAGCACGTCGAGGCGCTCGCCGCGATCGCCGGCGGCGAATCGGTGCGGGGCCTGCGGCTGATCGACGAGCACGTGAAGGAATTCCCGCGCGACGCGCTGCTCGTGAACCAGGCCGGCAGCACCATCGGTCTCGGCGGCCGGCCGGATCGCGAGGCGGCCCGCCTCGGCTTCGTCGAGGCGCTGGCCGGGGCCTACGGCGACGACTGGTGGTATCACTCGGCGCTCGGGTTCACGTATCACGAGGTCGGGCGCTACGAGGAATCGCGCCGCCTCTCCGAGCGCTCCCTCGCGCTATACCCGGGCAACGCCAACGCGAGCCACAACCTGGCGCACGTCTGCTACGAGACCGTCGACAACGACGGTGGGATCGCGATGCTGTCGAGCTGGCTCGAGGGCTACGATCGGCGCGCACCGTTTCACTGCCACCTGGCGTGGCACCTGGCGCTGTTCGAGCTGCAGTGCGACCGGCCGGAACGCTCGCTCGCGATCTTCGAGCGCGACATCGCGCCCTCGTCCAACCCGCGCCTGGCGATGATCGACGGATCGGCGCTGCTGTGGCGCTTCCGGCTCGACGACTGCCAGAAGGAGCCCCTGCCCTGGCGGCACCTGGCGGACCTGGCCCCGCGCGTCACGCGCCCGGGCTTCATCTTCGGCGACGTTCACGCCGTCCTGGTCTACGCGTCGGTTGGCGACGATGCTGCGATCTCAGGGCTGATCTCCGGCTTGAAAACCCTTCAGGCGCAGGGCCATCCGATCGCCGGCACGGTGGCGCTGCCGCTGGTCAGAGGCATCGCCGCCTATGCGGCCGGTGACTACGCCGGCGCCCTCGCCCTGATCGAGTCCGTCGACGGCGAGATCCACCGGATCGGCGGCAGCCACGCCCAGTGGGAGCTGTTCGAGGAGACGATGGTGGTGTGCCTGCTGAAGCTGGGTCGCCTCGACCAGGCCCAGCATCTCATCCGGCGGCGGCTGGGGCTCCGTTCGTCGCCGCGCGATCTCGTCTGGCTCCGTCAAGCGACCCGTTCGTAGCCGCGCCTCACGCAGCCGCTGACCAGTCCGACCGGCACGACCTTGACCAGGGTGATGCCGGACTGTCCAGTCAGAATAGTCAATCGCGCGGCGCTCACGAGTCGCTCTCGAGCATAACTCGGCAATACGTCGAAGTTTCCGCGAACGATCCAGCGTGGCATCCGATTTGCCACTCTCCCGGACGTTCGCGATGAGATCGGAAAGCGCCCGGGTCCACATCCGCCACACACGAGGCACCACGCTCTCGCTGCATCTGCCGCTTCGCCGCTTGGCGTTGTGTCTCGATTGCGAGGCATGCTTTGAAATCGGAACCTCGTCATGCCCCGCGTGTGGCGGAGATACCTGGGTACTCCTCTCCAAGTTCCTCGACCAGGGGCCATTGAAGGTCCTGCCCCAGTTCCATCCGTTCCCCAAGAGCTGGACGGCCGAATCGAGGGGACGCGACGAGGCCCACAGTCAGGCCGCCAAGCAGATCGTGGTCGTGGCACGCGACCGCCAGAAGCTCTTCGAGTACGCCAAGCGCGCGTTTTCGGGTAATTCCACCGTCGAGGTCGTGCTGGATCGCCGCCGGGCCGAGCGCCGGACCGGCGATCGGGCGAGCGCACCCGACCGCCGTCGCGGTGATCGACGTCTCATGAACGAGATCGACAACCACCTCCGGGCGCTCGGCTGGGCGGTGGTCCGGCTCGACGTCTTCAGAAGCCTCGGCCTGTCGCGTCGATAGTACCCGCGGCGCCCGCCCACTCGGCCTGCGGTCCTCTTCGGCCCCGACACCTGTCCTGTCGCTATCCGACTCGCCGCTTCTGAGCTACCATCCGTGCCGTGGCCGGATCGGCGACCCGCTTGTTCCGGCAGAGTGGATCTGGGCGCATTCCGAAAGGAGCGGCGAGATGACCTACGACCTCCTGATCAAGAACGGGCGCATCATCGACGGATCCGGGCGGCCCGCCTACCACGGTGACGTCGGGGTGGCGAAGGGCAAGATCGTCGAGCTCGGGCGTCTGAGCGGATCCGCGCGCCAGACGATCGAGGCCGACGGACGCGTCGTCTCGCCGGGCTTCGTCGACAACCACTGCCACTACGACGCGCAGGTCGTGTGGGATCCGCTCTGCACCTACTCCTGCCACCACGGCTCCACGACGGTGATCATCGGCAACTGCTCGCTCGCCCTGGCGCCGGTCAAGCCGGAGGCGCGCGAGAAGCTCGCCGGGATGCTCTCGTACGTCGAGGCGATCCCGATGGACGTGCTGCAGGCGGGCGTGCCGTGGAGCTGGGAGACGTTTCCGGAGTACATGACCGCGATCGGCCAGCGGCTGGGCGTGAACGTCGGCACGCTCGTCGGCCACTCGGCCGTACGGCTCTACGCGATGGGCGAGGCGTGCTCCGACCGCGACGCGACGCCGGCCGAGCTCGAGACGATGCGCCGCGTGGTGCGCGAGTCGATCGAGGCCGGCGCGCTCGGGCTCTCGATCACGCGCAACATGAACCACTTCGACATCGCGGGCAAGCGCATCCCCGCGGCCTGCGCCCCGGAGTCGGAGCTGTTCGCGCTGGCCGACGTGCTCCGCGAGGCCGGCACGGGCGTCATGCAGTGCGGCGGCGGGACCAACCCCGAGCTGAAGGACAAGCTCCTCTCGCGCATCTCGGAGGCGAGCGGCCGGCCGATCATGTACAACACCTTGCTCGAGCAGGCGCGCCAGCCCGGCCGGTGGAAGACGCATCTGGCCCATGTCGAGGAGACGGTGCGGCAGGGCATCCGCGCGATCCCGCTCTGCAACCCCGGCAGCGTCGTCAACCGGTTCACGATGAAGAACTGCCAGGTGTTCCGGAGCATGCCGACCTGGCTGCCGATCCTCCAGGGCCCGGACGCCGACAAGCTCGCCGCGTACTCGAATCCGGCGATCCGTGCCAAGCTGCGCGAGGAGGTCGACGCGCCGCTCGGTCCGGACTCGACGTTCTCGAAGCGCTGGGACCTGATGTTCGTCGAGGAGCCCCGGCTCGCCAAGAACCGCGGGCTGGCCGGCAGGCACATCGCCGAGATCGCGAGGGTCCGGGGCCAGCATCCGCTCGACGCCTTCCTCGACCTGGCGGTCGAGGAGAATCTCGAGACGGTGTTCAGCCTCGGCGAGATCAACATGGACACCGAGGCCGTCGCGCAGATCCTCGGCAGCCCGTATGCGGTCGTCGGGCTCACCGACGGCGGCGCCCACGTGCAGTTCCACTCCAACGTCAGCAATCCCACGCGCCTGCTCGGCTACTGGGTGCGCGAGAAGCACATCATGTCGCTCGAGCACGCCGTGCGGCGGCTCACCTACGACTCGGCCTCGGCGTTCGGGATCTACGATCGCGGGCTCGTGCAGCCGGGCATGGCCGCCGATCTCGTGGTCTTCGATCCGGACACGGTCGCGCCGGTCAAGGAAGACGTCGTGCACGACTTCCCGGCCAACGGCTGGCGGATGCGCGAGCTGGCCGAAGGCATCCACTACACGGTCGTCAACGGCGAGGTGCTGCTCGAGAAGGGTCAGCACACCGGCGCGCATCCCGGCCGCGTGATCAAGAACGCGCGCCATCAGATGGCGGGCGTCTAGCGTCAGATCGGAATCGCAGAGGATCGTTCGAGCGAGAGGGGCGGCGCCGAGCCGCCCCTCTTTCATGTGGCCGACGACTCCTGCCGGAGATCCCAGACGGTACCGCTCGGCGTGTCGCGCAGCTCGATGTGAGCCGCGATCAGCTGATCGCGAACGCGATCGGCGAGCTTCCACTCCCGCGCGGCCCGCAGCTCGCCGCGCAGCGCTATCAGGCTCTCCACCAGCGGAGCCAGGAGCTCTCGCGGATCGCGCAGACCGCCCGCCGCCGCCTCGCCGAGCCGCTGGACCAGCGAGTGCATCACGGCGCGCGCCCGATCGGGATCGTCGGTCTGGAGCGTGTCGGCCGCCCAGTCGGCAATCGTGCGATCGAGATTGAGGATGGCCTCGGCGGCCTCGGACGCGCGACGTCCGGCGATCGCCGACTCGAACGCCTGCTCGAGTCGCGTCACCTCGGAGAGCAGCGGCGATCGCTGCGATGCCGGGGCGCCGGCGGCCGCCGGCGCCGCGTCCGGCGAGGCGGCGGCGGGCTCTGGCGTGCGCCGAGCCGCGGCGCCTTCGCCGCGAGTCGCGGCGTGCAGCTCATCCAGGCCGAGCTTGGTGCCCGACGGGAACACGCGCGAATGGCCCCGGCGCCGCACCGTCACGCCGCCACGCCCTGAGATGGTGACGGTCTTCGCATCGAGGTCGGCCACGAGCACGGTGTGCTCGTCGATGCCGAGCACCCACGCGTCCTCGGGGAGCATGCCTTCCATCGCGGAGAGCCGCCGCTCACCCATATAGCAGAAGTGTGTATCGTGCGTGCCGCCCTCGGCGTTGTCGTAGTGCGGGATGACCACGCACGAGCCCGGGAAGCCGGCGGCGCGCGTGAGATCGAGCCCGTCGAGCCAGTGCACGGGATGCCCGACCTTGTAGATCTCGTACACCGGAACGCTGAAGCTCCCGAGCGTCAGCGCGGCCGCGCTCGAGAACACGACCGCGCCGCCCTCGGCGAGCTTGGTCGTGAGCGCCTCCGGCACCGGCGAGCCGCGCCACACCGAGAGCGCGTACGACGGGCTGCCGGGCCCCGCGAACACGAAGCCGGCCGTGCGCAGCCGTGAGAGCGCGGCTGCCTCGGCGAGCGGTGCGCGCGCGCTCTGGTCGGCCGCGAGCGGCCCGAGAATGCCGGCGGGCTCGATCGCCAGCTGCACGCGATGCGCGAAGTACTCGACCGCTCGCTCGGTGATCTCGGACGCGTTTTCCTGGAAACCGTAGGGCGTGTCGAGCAGGACCGCGCGAGGCGTCGGATCGCCCAGGCGCCCGACGATCTCGCGGTGCGGCGTGACCATCGTCGGCGCGGTCTCGCCCGAGCCCATGATCGCTAGGATGCGCGGCCGCCGCGCGCTCACGCGAAGAATCCTTCGCGCAAGGCCTCCAGAAACAGCTCCGCCACGCGCTCGGGAGATTCGAGGTGCAGATCGTGGTGGCCGGGCGAGAACCAGACCGAGCGGATCTGGCCGCCGGCCGCGAGCGCGATCGCCTCGGCGCTGCGCTTGCGCGACGTGCGCGAGCTGTCTCCGCCGTCCGCGAGCAGCAGCATCGTCGGCACCTTCAGCGTCGCCCAGCGGGTCGAGGGCCGATGCTCCCAGAGCGAGCGCAGGATCGAGAGGTGGCGGGGGCGCTGTAGCCGCGCCTCGATCGTGCCGTCCGGGCGCGCGCGGAAGCAGTGCAGGTAGGCAGCGACCGCGCGATCGGTGAAGTGCGGCACGCTCTTGCGGATCCTCGTCTCGAGCTCGCCGAACGTCAGGTGATCGAGCGCCGGCGGGGTCAGCGCCGCGAGGCACTCCTCCCACGTGTGATAGGCCTGGGCGAGCTCGATCACGCCACCGTCGACACAGGCAATGCCGCGCACGGCATCCGGCCGGCGCCACCCGAGCTCGAGCACGACGTTGCCGCCCCAGGACTGGCCCGCGAGGACCGGACGGTCGAGCTCGAGCGTGGCGATCAGCGCGATCAGGTCGGCGACGGCCGTGTCCAGATCGTAGCCGGAGTCCGGCCCGTCGGAGAGGCCGTGGCCGCGCTGATCGATCACGACCACCGTGTGGCCCGACGCGTGGAGGTGCTCGGCCACACCGTCCCAGAGCCGCGCGTTGGATGCGAGGCCGTGGACGAGCACGAACGGCGCCGCGGCACGATCACCGGCGCGTACCTCGACGTAGAGCTCGACACCCGGCGCCACCACGATGCGCCGCTCCACCACCCTGGCCGCCGCCGACCACGCTCGTTCCCTCATGGCGCCCATCCTAGCATCGACGGCGAGGCGTCCGCGTCCGGCGCCCGCGCGGCCGGCACCGGATAGAATTGGGCTCAAGGACGTCGTCGTCGAACGAGGAGGGGCGCATGGCGGCTGGATCGGTCGAGGGACTGGCCGGGATACTCGTGTGGACGGAGGCCGATCGCTTCCCGGCGATGGCGCACTTCTATCGCGACACGCTGGGCCTGACGCCGCGCTCGGCGAAGTCCGACTTCATCAACTTCGACTGGCACGGCGTGCGCCTCAGCGTCGGCGTGCACGACCGGGTTCGCGGGACCAGCCTCGAGCCCCTGCGGATCATGCTCAACCTGACCGTCGCCGACATCCGCGCCGCGCACGCGCGCCTCGCGCGCGCCGGTGTCGTCTTCAGCCGCGAGCCCGCGCGCGAGGACTGGGGCGGGTGGGTCGCCACGTTTGCCGATCCCGACGGCAACGTCCTGCAGCTGATGCAGCTTCGGGCGTAACCCGCTAAATCAAATTAGCGGCCCGCGGCGTCCGCGGTGTCCGCCGGCAGCTCGATCCGCCGGCCGCCGACGAAGTGCGACGCGTACCATTCGTCGTCGAGGCTGGCGACGGCGACGTGCCGGCCGGTGTGGCGCGCGTGAATGAAGCGGCCGTTGCCGACGTAGATCCCGTTGTGGCGCAGGTGGTCGAAGAACACGAGGTCGCCCGGCTCGAGATCCTCGCGCGCGACGGGCGTGCCGAGCCGGTACTGCTGGGCCGCGTTGTGAGGCAGCGCCACGCCGACCTGGGCGTACACGTAGAGAACCAGGCCCGAGCAATCGAAGCCCTCGGGGCTCGAGCCGCCCCAGCGGTACGGCGCGCCGACGTAGTGCTTCGCGACCGCGACGACCGCACGGGCCCGCGCGGCTTCGGGCGAATGTTCGCCGCGGGGGATCGGCACCGAGACCTTCGCGCACCCGGCGAGCGCCGCCGGGATGCCGACGAAAATCATAAAGACCGCAATGCGTGCAATCATGCCGTTGACGTCAATGACCGAGCGAAGTGCTCGGCGCGGGCCACTGGGCCCGAGATCTAGATCGCCAGCGCGCAGTTCACGCTGACCGACGACGCCGCCGGCCTGCGCAGATCGGGAACGAGCTCCTGGTACAGATCGACGAGGGCCCGCGCCACCGTGGGCCAGGCGAAGCTGTGGGCCCAGCGGGCGGCGTGCCGGCCCAGCGTCCGCCGTCGCGGCCCGTCGGCGAGCAGCGAGCCGATCGCCGTGGCGAGCGCGACGTCGTCGCGCGGCGGGACGAGCACGCCCGTGACGCCGTCCTGGATCGTCGTCGCCAGGCCGCCCACCCGCGACGCCACGACGGTGGCGCCGCACGCCATGGCCTCGAGCGCCGCCATCCCGAACGATTCGTGATGCGACGGCACCAGGCAGAGATCGGCCGCGCGATAGTACTCGGGCAGCGCCGACTGCGGCTCGGGTCCCTTGAAGTCGACCCACACGCCCACCCCGAGCGCCTCGGCGCGCGCGCGCAGGCGCGCGCGATCCTCGTCGCCGTCCGCGTTGCGATCGCCGCCTACGATCACCAGCCGCACGTCGGCGCGGCCGAGCCCGTCGGCCTTGAGCCGCGCGAGCGCCTGCAGAAGCACCTCGAGTCCCTTGACTGGCGCCGGCCGCCCGACGAAGAGCAGCACCCACTCGGCGTCGACGAGGCCCAGCCGCCCGCGCGCGGCGACCGCGCTGCCCGGGCTGAAGAGCTCGACGTCGACGCCGCACGGAATCGTGCGCACCCGCTCCGCGGCAGCGCCGCAGTACCACGCGAGCTCGGCGCTCTCGAGCGGCGTCGCCGCCACGATGCGATCGGCGAGTCCGGCCACCTTCGCCTCGGCGTCCACTCGCGCCTGGGGCACCTGGTCGCCGGGCTGACCGGCCAGCGCGTTCTTCACGACGCCCAGCGTGTGGAACATCTGGACCACCGGCAGGCCGCCGAAGCGCCGCGAGAGCTCGACCGCGACCAGGCCGGAAAGCCAGTAGTGGCCGTGCAGCAGCGCGTACTCGGCGCCGCTCCGCCGCTGGAAGTCGATCACGCCGTCGGTGAAGGCGTCGAGGTCGGCCACGATCTCAGGCGGCGGCACCGGCCGCTGCGGACCGGCGTCAATGTGGATGACGCGTGCGCCCCAGCCGAGCGGCACGACCGTCGGGACCCCTGGCGTCTGCTTGCGCGTGAAGACGTCGACCTCGAGCCCGAGTCGCCCGAGGTGGCGCGCGACCTCGCGCACGTAGACGTTCATGCCGCCGGTCTCCTTGCCGCCGAGCGCCGCCAGGGGGCAGGTATGAACCGAGATGACACCGATGCGCTTCATGCGGCGAGCCCCGCCGCGGCGCGCAGCCGCTCGAGAACCCCGAGCAAGGTGATCGATGCGGCACTCGGGCGGCGCACCGGCGCGGCGCCCCGCACGACCGCGTGGAAGTGCTCGACCATCTCCCGGTACGGATCCGCTCCGGCCGTCACGATCGTCTCGACGCGCCCGTCGCGGTGGCGGAGCGTTGTCACGGTGTCGGCAGGCCCCGGTGTGTACGCGCGATCGACCATCACCGACGCCTCGGTGCCCACCAGCTCGAGCAGCTGGCGCTCGGGCGTGTCGAACGAGCACTCGATCATCGCAGTGAACCCGTCGCCGAAGTCGAGCCAGCCCGAGAACGACGCGTCGACGCCGGACTTGGCGAGCGCGGCCGAGGCCTCGACGCGCGCCGGCGTCCGGCCCGCCGCCGCCAGCAGCGGCGCCACGCAGTAGATCCCGACGTCGAGCAGCGCGCCGCCCCCCATCTCGGGGCGCCAGCGATGGTCGTCGCGCCGGTCGAGCACACCGGTGAACGCCGCCCGGGCGAAGCGGAGCGCGCCCAGACGGCCCGAGCGCACGAGCGTCTCGACGGCGATCGCGCGGGGATGAAACGGCGTCATGTATGCCTCGACGAGGGTGACGCCCGCGCGCTGGCACGCTGCGGCCATCGCCTCGGCGTCGGCCGCCGTCGGCGCCAGCGGCTTCTCGCAGAGCACGTGCTTGCCGGCGGCCGCGGCGCGCACGACCCATTCGCGATGCAGGGCGTTCGGCAGCGGCACGTACACCGCCTCGACCTCGGGATCGGCGAGCACGGCGTCGTAGGCCCGATAGGCTCGGCGCGGCGTGAAGTCGCCGGCGCCGCCGTCACCGGCGCTCTGGCTGGCGACCGCGACGAGGCGCGCGCCAGGACTGGCGGCGATCGCCGGCAGCACCGCCTTGCGCGCCACCTGTGACGTCGCGCCGATTACACCCCAGGCGACCGGCGCCGGCGCAGCCACGTCAGCGCCCGTCGTCCTCGATCGCGACGGGCACGCCGCCGCGGGTGCTCGACCGCTGCGCGGCCTCGAGCACGCCGATGACGCTCCGGACCGACGCCGGGGTGATCGCGAGAGGCTCGCCGAGATGTAGATGATCGGCGAGGTTGCGGTGAAACGCGAAGGGCTGGTCGACGGCCGGCGGCAGCCGCGTCTCGCTGATCCCGTAGCCGCTCTCGTATCGCGCCAGCACGAGGTCGGCGGGCGCCTCGGCGTGGTGCGGCTGCGTGGCCACATAGCCGCGGCCTGGCTCGATCGCCTCGAGCGTGATCGTGCGGTACGAGCCGACGAGCGTCCCGGCGGTGCCCTGCACGTAGAACTTGGGGCGGCGCACGGCGGCGATATCGCTCTGCAGGAACTCCGCCTCGCGCCCGTCGGGCCACATCATCCGCACGCGGATCTGATCGTGATTGGTCACGTCGTGCCAGACGCGCTTGTGGCCGTTCGCCTGCACGACGCGCGGTGAGCCCGCGATCAGCTGGAGCACCCAGTCGACGTGGTGCGAGCCCCAGTCGTAGCCGGCGCCGCCGGAGACCGCGGTGTCCGAGTGCCACGTGCGGCACGGGTGGGCATAGCCGCCCACGAACGTCTCGACGTTGAAGATCTCGCCGAGGAGCCCAGCGTTGACGGCGCGGCGCAGCGCGACGAAGTCGGGATCCCACCGCCGGTTCTGATGAACCGTCAGCATGCGCCGGCTCGCCTGCGCGGTGCCGATGATCTGATCGGCCTCCACCACCGTCAGACAGAGCGGTTTCTCGCAGGCCACGTGCTTGCCCGCGCGCAAGAGGGTCAGGGTCAGCGCCACGTGGTGCGCGGGCGGCGTCGCGACCAGCGCCACCTCGACGTCGTCGTCGCTGACGAGCTCGCTCACCGCGGCGTAGGTTCGCACGCCCGGAAAGTCCGTCTCGGCGGCCTTGCGACGCTCGACGTTCGGATCGACCACGGCCACGAGCTCGAGCCCGTCGGTGGCGGTCACGCCGAGCCCGTGGTGATAGCCCATCCCGCCGAGCGGGCCGTAGCCGACGATGCCGACGCCGATATTGCGCCCGCAACAGTGCAGGTCGGGGCGCAGCGACCGCCCGATCAGCTGGGCGAGCTCGGGGCTACGCAGCGCCGCGTCGGTGTTGCCGAGTCCGCACGCGACCACCCGGCCGGCGCCGCGCGACGTCTCCACCACGGCCGCGAGATCGCGCAGCGCGACGGACACGTCGACGATGACCTTGCCGTCCGCGGTCGGGATGAGCGGCACGAATCCGTCGACGAGGGCGAACTCGCGCGTGACCCGGTCGGAGATGTGCGAGTGGGCGTCCGTGACCCGCGCATAGTATTCGCCGGGCGGCGGCTCCGGACCGGCCACTGCGCCGAGCAGCTCGGCCCAGAAGCCGTCGCGCTCCGCCGGCGCGGCGCCGATGGCCACCAGCGACGTGCCCCGCTCCACGGCCGTGCGGATCACGGTCAGGAATTGCAGCGGACGGGCCGGCTGCGGCCCGTCCACGACGATCGCGTCGCACTCGGCCACGTCCGGCGGCGGCTCGCCGGGCGTGACGAACCGCGGCTCGCCGAGCTCGCGGGTCAGAGCCCGGAACGCGGCACGACGGTTCTCCGTGAGGCGCGAGGACAGGACGAGGATGTGCATGGCGGCCTAGAAATGCATCACCTCGGCCGCGTGCTCGAACACGTCCTGGATGCGGCCGTGCGAGATGGCGCTGGCCTGCACGGCGGCCACCAGGTGGCGCCAGCGGAGCGACGGACGCGTCGCGTAGAACTCCTCGTACGTCGCCTGATGGTGCTTGAACGCGTGCATCTCGGTGAAGTTGTCGCGGCACGCGATCTTCGCGAGCACGTCGATCAACGCCTCGGGCGCGTACTCGTTGTCGGCGTACTGCTGGGCCAGCGACGCGGCGTGCTTGACCTCGTCGGTGGAGCGCCAGCTGGCCAGGCCGGCGGCCGGCAGCCGCTCGCCGACCGGAAGGCGCCTGATCAGGCTCTCGATCTCGTCCAGCAGCTCTTCCTGCGTGTGGTGCGGCAGCGCCGCCACTCGCTCGCGATCGGGCTGGACGTCTGACGCGAGCATGTGCTGGGCCATCCGCACCTCCGGGCCCGTGTTCCAGACGAGCAGCGCCTGGAGCTTGATGCGCCGGGACAGATCGGGCTGCCGCAGCAGATAGCGCCGGGTGTTGGCGCCGGTGTTGATGTGCACGTCCATCGGGTTGCCGGTCTTCGAGCGCAGGAAGAGCGTGGAGCCGCCGACCGAGAGGGCCTCGCCCGCGCCCTCGAGCGAGAGGCCTTCGCCGAGCGCCCGCGCCAGCATCTCCGGGACCTCGGTGAAGTCGCTACAGCGCCCGATCTCGTCGGCGAGCGCCGTGACGGCCGCGGTCTCGTCCTCGCCCGTCCGCGCGCGCAGGTCACGCTCCAGCAGCTCGTATTTCTTGATCAGCTCGTCGACGGTGATCATCATCGCCGGCGCCGTCGGCCGCGTGATGTAGCGCACGGGCGACCGGCCGAGGTACTTGCCGTACTCCCAGCCGAAGTACTCGAGCGCCCGCCAGGTGAACACCGGGAACAGGAAGTAGTGGTCGTCGAGCTGGTTCTTGGGCACGCCGATCTCGAGCAGGAGCTCGAGCACCTGCATCGGCGAGCACCGCTCGAGCAGATAGAGGAAATAGTGGTCGCAGGCGTTGTAGACGCCGCGACTCGCCGCGGTGCGAAACGCCTTGACCGTCGCGTCCACGTCGTCGCTCTCGGAGGCCGGCCTGGCGTCGGCCAGCATGTAGGGGCCCATCGCCGGCGAGTGGATGTGCTTGTTGGACACGGCGACGTTCTGGATCACCGGCATCATCGCGTACTCGCCGGAGAGCCGCGCCGAGATGTGCCGGACGGCGTGCAGGCCGCAGAGCGGATGCAGCGGGCCCCCGTGGTGGCCGGGCGGCAGATCCGAGGAGCGCACCACCGCCAGGGCCGCGGCCAGGAGCATGTCCTTCACCGGCGCGCCGGCGGCGAGCTTGTCGTGCGTCTCGGCCACAATGCGTTCGGGCGGCGTCTCCTCGACGAACTGCACCAGCGGCTCGATGTGATCGGGATAGCGAACGCGTTGGGCCATGACACGATCCTCCGAGGTTACCTGGGTGTCGCGCCGGCGGGCGAAGCGGCCGCGAGGGCGTCTCGCACGAAGGCGGGATCGAAGATCCGGTCAGCCATCACCTGACATCGCTTCATGAAGCGGGGCTCGTCGGGCCGGTAGTCGGCGACCGCGTTGTGCAGGGTGCCGATGTGGTCCCACATGAGCACGTCGCCCTCGGTCCATTGGTGCGTGTACTGATACTTCGGCTGCAGCTGGTGCGCGAACAGGGTCTGGAGCACCCGGTCGCTCTCGGCCTCGTCGAGCTCGTTGATGCGGATCGCATAGCCCGGGTTGCAGTAGAGGACCCGCCGGCCCGTGATCGGATGCGTGAGGACGATTGGGTGAACGGACGGCGGACGCCGCCGGCGCTGCTCCGGTGTGAGCGGATCACGGTAACTGCCGGGACGCGTCCGCATCTTCTCCCAAAACTTGTTGAAGTCGTGGGTGGCCGTCGCGCGCTCGAGCCGCGCCCTGAGCTCGGGCGCCAGGTCCTCGTAGGCCGCCTGCGTGTTGGCGAACAACGTGGCGCCGAGCGCCCGACCGTCGCGGCGCGGGACCTTCACCGCGTAGAGCACGTTCACGAAGCCGATGGTCTCGTTGTAGGACATGTCGGTGTGCCAGTCCTGGCCCGCGTCGGTGATGCCGATCGGCTCGCCGTTCTCGATGATGTTCGAGAGGTAGCCGACTTCGGGCATACCCGGCTCGTGGTGACGTCCGGCGAGGGTCGCCTGGATGCGGCCGAATCGGCGCGAGAAGTCTCTGAGCTCGACGGCCTCGAGCCTTTGCCCGGGGAAACGCAGGACCCCGTGGCGGCCGAGCGCGTCCAGGAGCGAGGCGAAGTCCGCGTCGCTCAAGGGTTTCGCGAGGTCCATACCCCTAATCGTCGCGCCCAGGATCCGCCCGCTCGGTTCGATCGCCGTCACCGACACGCCTCCCCCGCACTTCGCACCGCTTGCGGGATTATACTGCGCCGGGTTCGCTAACGTGTCGGTGTCGGGAGGACGCCCATGGAGATGAAGGCCGCCGTCTTTCGTAAGGTCCACGAGCCGCTCACGATCGAGTCGGTGGAGATCGACAAACCCTGGGGCCGCGAGGTCCTCGTCCGGACCGCCGCCACTGGCGTGTGCCACAGCGACCTGCACGTGGTCGATGGCCTGGGCCGGTTCCCACTGGATCGCCCGATCGTGCTCGGCCACGAGGGCGCGGGCGTCGTCGAGGCGGTCGGCGCCGACGTGACGACCGTGCGCCCCGGCGACCATGTGGTGGCCTGCCTCTCGGGCTTCTGCGGCACCTGTGAGCAATGCCTGGGCGGCCACCCGAATCTCTGCGTCGCCGGCTTCGTCACCCGGCCGGAATCCGGCGCCCCGCGACTGTCCCAGAAGGGGGCTCCGTTCCGCCAGTTCATCGGGATTTCGAGCTACGCCGAGCGCATGCTGCTGCACGAGAACTCGATCGTGAAGATCGATCCGGATCTCCCACTCGACCGCGCCGCGCTCGTCGGGTGCGGGGTGCTCACCGGCGTGGGCGCCGCGCTGCGCTCGGCCGGGCTCGAGGCCGGGCAGACCGTCGCGGTCTTCGGCTGCGGCGGCGTGGGGCTCTCGATCGTGCAGGGCGCCCGGATCGGCGGCGCCCGCCAGATCATCGGCGTCGATGTCTTCGACAGCAAGCTGGACATGGCCAGGCGGGTCGGCGCCACGCACGTCGTCAACAGTGGCAAGGACGACCCGGTCAAGGCCGTGCGCTCCCTCACCCGCGGCGCCGGGGTGGATCACGCGTTCGAGGCCGTCGGCAACACCACGCTCGTGCGCCAGGCGATCGAGAGCCTCGCGATCCGTGGCACGGCAACCATCGTCGGCGTCATGCCCCCGGACGCGAAAATCGAGTTCCCGTGGATGGCGATCCGCCCGGAGTGCAAGGTGCAGACTTCGCGCATGGGCGGCAACCGGTTCCGCACGGACATCCCGCGCTACCTGGAGTTCTACCGCCAGGGACGGCTCCTGCTCGACGAGATGGTCTCGCGGCGCGGCCGGCTCGATGACATCAACGACGCGTTCCGCGCGATGAAGGCGGGCGAGGTCGCGCGCTCGGTGCTCATGTTCGACTGATCGAACATCGGGGGGAGCGAGCGCCGCTCCTCGGCGACCCGCAGAGTCGAGTCACATGCCTGTAGGCGCGTGATCTTGATTGAAGATCGGGGGGAGCGAGCGCCGCTCCCCCCGAATCCCCCCACCCGACCGATGACGGGAGCTTGATCGATGATCGTCGACATGCACGCGCACATCATCCCGGAGCACTTTCCGCCAGCCGGAACGCGGCCCAGCGGCTGGTCGTGGCCGACGATGGATCACTTCGAGCCCGGACGGGCGCGCGTGATGATCGGCGGCGAGAACTATCGCACCGTGCACGACGGCAACTGGAGCGTCGAGCGCCGGCTGCGCGACATGAAGGCGCAGGGCGTCGACGTCGAGGTGATCTCGCCGATGCCGGAGCTGTGCGCCTACTGGTTCACGCCCGCCGACGCGCTCGATTTCTGCCGCTACACCAACGACGCGATCGTCCGGATGTGCGCGACCGCGCCGGGCCGCTTCATCGGCCTCGGCATCGTGCCGCTGCAGGACCCGGACATGGCGGCCAAGGAGCTCGCCCACGTCAAGAGCCTGGGCTTCCCCGGCATCGAGCTCGGCTCGAACGTCAACGGCAAGTCGCTGGGTATCAGCGAGTTCCAGGGCTTCTTTCAGGAGGCCGAGCGACTCGAGGTCGCGATCTTCGTGCACGCGCTCAGACCGACGATGATGGAGCGCTTCCCCACGAAGGCGCTCTTCAACCCCGTCGGCTACCCGACCGACACGAGCCTGACGATCGCCTCGATGATCGACGGCGGCACGGCGGAGAAGTGCCCGCGCCTACACATCGCTTTCAGCCACGGCGGCGGCACGTTCCCGTTCTTGCTGCCGCGCTACAACCACCACTGGAGCGGCACCTGGAACGAGGACGCCCCCGCGGCCGGCCGCGGGGCCGCCGCGCCCGGCGCGCTGCCGCGCTCGCCGGCCGAGTACGCGCGCCGCTTCTACTACGACACCCTGCTCTTCGACCGGCGGGCGCTCCGCTACCTGATCGACATGGTCGGCGCCGGACAGATCCTCGTCGGCACCGACTACCCCTACATGCCGCCCGAGCTGCCGGTCGACCGGACGCTACGCACGCTGGGTCTGCCGCCCGAGGTCCACGCGGACATCACATGGAACAACTGCTTCCGCTTCCTCGGGATGAAGCCGCCGAGCAGATCCAGCTAGACGATCACGACACGTTGCGCGGCCACGCCGAGCGGAGGGCTCGATGCTGAAGGTCACCCGAAATCTGATGCTGCCGACCGCGATCACCGGGTCATATCCGCGCCCGCTCTGGTTCACCGAGAGCCTGCACGGGCGATCGTTCAAGTCGGCGCTCGGCGACTCGATTTTTCGCGAGCAGTACCTGGACGCCGTGGCGTGCGTGGTCAACGCCCAAGAGGCCGCCGGACTCGACATCGTGACCGACGGCGACACGCGCTTCGATCTCGCCGTCGGCGGCAAGTCGTGGTTCTTCTATCCGATCGAGCGCCTCGGCGGCATCGAGGGCCACCGGGACACGTCGCGCGGCTGGATGTCGCGCCACGGGCTCAAGCCGGGTCGGATCCTCTGGGAGGTGCAAGAGGCGTATCAGCCCGGCGTGGTCCGGCAGAAGCTGACCCGCGGCCCTCTCGAGTACACCGCGCTCTGGAAGGCGGCGCAGCGGCTGACCGACCGGCCGATGAAGTTCGGCGCGATCTGCGCGCCCGCGCTGGCCAGCATGCTCTGGGACGAGCACTACCGCGACGACCGAGCGCTGATCAACGATCTGTGCGACATCATGAACGCCGAGTTTCGCGAGCTCGCCGCGGCCGGTTGCCCGTTGATCCAGGTGGAAGAGCCGCCGCACCACGGCCGCACGACGCGCCCGGACTGCACCGACACCGAGCTCGAGTTCCTGACCCAGGCCTTCAACCGTCAGCTGAAGGGGGTAGACTCGGAAATCTGGGTGCACACCTGCTGGGGCAACCCGAACCAGCAGCGCGTCTACTGGGAGCCGCCGAGCTACGAGCGCGCGCTCCCCTTTCTGCTCCAGCTCGAAGGCGACGTGATCACGTTCGAGTGCGCCAGCTCGGACGGGCGCGATCTGCACCTGTTCGGAAAGTACAAGACCGACAAGAAGATCGCCATCGGCGTCGTGAATCACTGCAACACCGTCGTCGAGCCGCCCGAGCACGTGGCGCGGCTCATCCGCAAGGCGCTCGAGTACATTCCGCCCGAACGCCTGGTAATCACGACCGATTGCGGCTTCGGGCGCGAGGGGCTGAGCCGTCGGATCGCGTACTACAAGTGCGTCTCGCTGGTCGAGGGCACCAATATCGTCCGCCGAGAGCTCGGCCTGCCCGAAGCGCGCATTCGGGCGGCCGATCCGCGACTCTGGTTCGCCACCGGGTCCGAGTAGTCACCCCGCGCCGCCACCAGTCGTGCCTGCGTGGCGGCTACTGTCTGACGTTCTGGCAAGCTGATCGACCCCCGGGCGCCTTCGCGACGCGCCGGGCGCACCACCCCTGACGCTAATTTGCGGATATTGCACCATATCTCGGCCGTCGTGGTTTCGGGCATTGGTTGTGCAAACTTGCGTCTCCGCCCGCGGCCCGTGACCGAATCGCGGCCCCATCCCAGGGCGCGCGGAAGGGAGGAACTCTCGTGAAGCGCTTCTCACAGACCGCTCTCGTCCTGATGCTGGCGTCCGCGCCCCTACTTGCGGGGTGCGCGATGACGCCGAACGCCACGTCCGACTCCGCGTCGGCGCCGTCACCCGGCGGATCGAAGGGTGGATCGATGGATGGCGGCTCCGCGGTCGGGTCGGCGGCCGGCAATCGTTCGGGCTCGAACATGCAAG
>Ga0187776_10000338_pt1 | contig 22847 bp, 21 predicted proteins | sample 0216_BV02_MP12_2_FD_132426 | JGI IMG/M metagenome (GOLD analysis project Ga0187776, IMG submission 132426) | Tropical peat soil microbial communities from peatlands in Department of Meta, Colombia - 0216_BV02_MP12_20_MG | ecosystem: Environmental > Terrestrial > Soil > Wetlands > Peat | place...
GATCGGCAGCACCACGTCGGTGGCGACCCAGCAGTACTTCATCACCGCACTGGTCTCGGTGGCGATGGTGATCGGGCTATACGTGTTCACGGGCAACTCCGGCGTGATCTCGTTCGGGCAGATCAGCTTCGTCGCGGTCGGGGCGTACGCCGCCGGCGAGCTGACGATCCCCACTCAGCCCAAGCATTTCGTGCTGCCGACGCTGTGGTCGTTCCTCCAGAACCACTCCGTCGGCAACGTGCCGTCGCTGGCGATCGCCGCGGGAGTCGGCGCCGTCTACGCGCTCCTCGTCGGGCTGCCGCTGATGCGCCTCTCCGGGCTGAGCGCGGGGATCGCGACCTTCGCGATCCTCGAGATCACCAACAACGTGCTGACGTTCTGGGGCAAGATCGCACCTACAGGCGGGCAGACCCTGTCGCTGGTGCCGACCAGCACCGGGCTGTGGCAGGCGGCGGTCGGCGCGATCATCGCCGCCACGGTCGCCTTCGGCTACCAGTCGACCCGGCGGGGACGACTGCTGCGAGCGTCGCGCGAGGACCAGTCCGCGGCGCTAGGAATCGGCGTCAACATCTATCGCGAGCGGCTGGTCGCGTTCACGCTCTCGGGCGCGATCGCGGGGCTCGCCGGCGGCCTGCTCGTCCACCAGATCGGTTCGATCACGCCGTCGCAGGTCTACCTCGAGCTGACGTTCCTGACCCTGGCGATGCTGGTCATCGGCGGAATCGGCAGCCTTTGGGGCGCGACCGTCGGCGCGGTGCTGATCAGCCTGCTCGACTCGTATCTCGCCCAGGCCGAGAACGGCCTGCATCTCGGCTTCTTCAAGTTGACGCTTCCGGCTGGGTCCGCGGACGGGATCCTCGGGGTGCTGATGGTCCTCATGCTGATCCTCCGCCCGCGGGGTCTGACGGGCGGCCGCGAGTGGGATCTCAGCGTCCCACGCGCGTGGCGGCGGAGGCGCAAGCCGGCGGTCGAGATGGCGGCGCCCGAGCCTCCACGCCAGGAGACGGCGATCCGGTGATCGACGCCGGCACCTGTCACCGCGGGATCTTCGAGATCGATTCGCCGCTGCCCGGTTACGCCTTCCCGACGACCGTCTCCTATCGACCCGTCTCGGAGCGGGTGTGGACGGCCAGCGACGGCATCTACCGCAGCGTGTTCGTGGAGGGCGACGAGGGAGTGATCGCGTTCGACACGTTCTGGTCGCCCGCCGCCGCGGGCTCCTACCGGACCGCGATCGAGCGGGTGCTGCCGGGACGCGAGATCCACACCGTGATCTACTCGCACGAGCATCTCGACCATTGCGGGTTCGCTTCCGACCTCGCCCCGGAGGCGTCGAGGGTCATCGCTCACGAGGACGCCGCCCGAGTGATCGCCGCGCGCGGTTCTGATGGCCAGGTCCCCGCGACCGAGACCTGGTCGGGCGAGCGGCGGGCATTTTCTATCGACGGGGCCGAGTTCGAGCTGATCAACCCCGGCGCCACGCACGGCAACGGAAACGTCGCTGCATGGTTCCCCGACGCCGGCGCGCTGTTCATGGTCGACACGGTGATCCCCGGGGTGTCCTACACGTTCATCCCCGACTGGCACCTCGACAGCTATCTCCCGAACATGCGGCGGCTCGAGGCGCTCGAATGGGATTCGTTCATCCCGGGCCACTTCTGGCCGGTCGACCGCCGTGGCTTCAGCGAGAACCTGTCGTATTACGAGCGAATCAGCGACGCGGCGCGCGAAGCCCTTGCCGACGGGGTGGACCCCGACGACTATCCGGCGATCGACGCGTGGGCGCGCGAGCGACTGAGCGCGGAGCTCGGTCGCCTGTTCCGCTTCGGCGAGTACATCGGCATGAACGTGATGCGCTTCATGCTCCACCACGTCACCGGCGGCTGGGGGCTGGAAGACGCCGGCGGCGCCAGGAGGGACCCGCTTTGAAGCCTGACCAGGTCGCCGACGGCGTCTTCGCCGTGACGGCCGCTGACCGCCGCGCGATGTTCGTCGCCGCGGGTGGCGGTGTCGTCGCGCTCAACAGCTTCGGTTCCCGCGAGGCCGTGGGCGGGTACCTCGAAGCGATCGCGGAGGTCAGCGGACGCGCCGAGCCGGACGTCGTGATCGCCACGATCGATCATCTCGACCACACCGGCCAGACCGCCGAACTCGGCGCGCGCGAGCTCGTCGCCCACGAGCTCTGCGCGACCGTGATGGCGCGCCGCAGGGCGCCCGGCCAGCGCCGCGCCGACCGCCTGGTCAAGCGCGACGGAGAGGAGCTCGAACTCGCCGGGACTCGCTTCGAGCTTCTGTATCCGGGACCGACCCAGGGCACCGGCAACCTCGCGGTGTACCTGCCCGAACGGCGCGTCCTGTTCATCGCCGGGCCCCGCGCCGACGCGCGCTACGGGTTGCTGCCGGACTTCCATCTGCGGCACGTCACCCGGATCTGGCGCGAGCTCGCGGAGCTCGACCCCGAGGTTGTGGTGCCGGCCCGCGGCGCGCTGATGAGCGCTGCCGATCTGAGTCGGGCCGCGGATTACCTCGATGCGGTCAAGCGCGCCTCGCAGCAGGCGTTCGCGGAGGGCGTCCCGATCTGGGTGATCCAGGCGATGGAGCCGTTCGTCGCAGAGCGGCTGCGGGAGCGGTTCGGCGACCTCGAGGGGTTCGAGCGACACATCGGGATCACCTCGATCCGGGTCGTCCACCACTATCTGATGGGCGGCTGGGGAATGGAGGACACCGCCGAGCCGGAGGCGCTGTTCGGCATGTCCGAGCCGGTGGGCTAGTGCGACGGTCGCACCGCTCCCAACCCAATCAACGGCTGCGATATCAATTATCAGATCTCCGCTATCGTGCCGAAATCGAACGCTCGAGCAAGCAACATGCTGGCCGGTAACAAGCTCTCCGCTCTACGTCCCGCCGGGGGCCATCGCACGCTTGCCGAGCGGGCGTTCGCGACGCTGCACGAAGCGATCGTCACCGGTGTTCTCCCGCCCGGAGAGCGACTGCCGATCGAAGAGCTTGCGGAGATCCTCGAGATGAGCCCGATGCCGATTCGAGAGGCGCTGAGGCTGCTGGACTCGGTCGGACTGGTCGAGAACGTCCCGCATCGGGGCGCCCGCGTCACCGAGCTGTCGGTCGAGGATCTGCGCGAGGTCTACGAAGCGCGGTTGGCGCTCGAGCCACTCGCCGTCCGCCACGCGGCCGAGCGGTTCACCGAAGCCGACGCGGCGAAGGCAGCCGAGAAGCTCGAAGCGCACGTGAGGGCGTACAGGCAACGCGACCTGGGCGTCGTCTGGTCGACCCACACGGCGTTTCACTTCGCCCTCTACGACGCGGCCAAATCCCATTGGATGCGGCGCCTCATACACCCTCTGTGGGAGACCAGCGAGCGCTATCGCTTCGCGATGCTCCCGGTGCGGCTCAACCTCGAGCAGCGCCGCCTGGAGCACGAGCGAATCCTCCAGGCGTGCATCGACCACGACGGCGAGCGCGCCGCCCGCGAGCTGCACAACCACCTGGCGCGGACCGCCAACCTGATCGCGACGCAGATGGGCAGCGAGGAGCTGTTCGAGCTGGTGCCGGTGGAGACGGAGCAGGCGCTGGCGTCGTCGTAGGGCGCCGCCCGGCGCCGGGCCGTCTCGCGCGCGAACTTTGTTGCGAAGCATCGGTATACGCGATGGAAATCAGCAAGGGTGGGCACGGCAAGGTGCATACTCCCTCCCGCCGCTCCAACCCGGACCCGCCCGCCGGCCTCCTTGACGATTGATCAAATATCTGGGATGTTTAGCCGCGGGACTCGGAGTCGCCGGAATTGCCACTGCGCGGCATCCGTATTTGGCCAACAACATCCGACATAAGGTGAGAGATGCTCCTTGAATCGGTCGCTTACGCGCGTCCGGAAAGCGCCGAGGAGGCAGTCCGGATGCTCAGCGAGCGCGAGGGCGCGGCGGCGCTGGCCGGTGGGCAGAGCCTGATCAACGTGCTCAAGCACCGTGTCGCCTCGCTGGAGCTGCTCGTCGACATCAGCCGGCTGGAGGAGCTCCGGCAGATCGACCGGCTGCCCGACGGAACGCTCGAGATCGGCGCCTGCGTCACGTACGACGAACTCGACCGCTCCGACAGCGTCCGCTCCGCGCAGCCGCTGCTGGCCCACGTCGCCGGCCACATCGAGGACCAGCAGATTCGATGCCGGGGAACGATCGGAGGCAACTGCTGCCTCAGCGATCCGACGAACAACCTGCCGCCCTTGCTGGTGGCGCTGGACGCGACGATGATGATCCAGTCGCCCGGAGGGCCTCGCGAGGTCCCCGCGCGCGAGTTCTTTCATGGCTACTTCTCGACCGCCGTGGAAGAGGGCGAGCTCCTGCGCAGCATCCGGGTCCCGCCGCTGGGCCCGAACGCCGGCGTCGGCTACAGCACCGTCGCGGTCGGCGCGGACTCCAAGGCGATCGCCCGAGCCGCCGCGTTCGTACGCGTCGACGGCGCGATCGAGGACGCGCGCGTGGTGCTGGCCTGCGTCGCCCCGGCGCCGCTCCGTCACACCGCGATGGAGAAGGCCCTGCGGGGCGCGCAGGCGAGCCCCGAGGCGGCGCGCGCGGCGGCTGAGCGGATCGGCGAGGATCTCGAGCCGCTCGGCGACGCGCACGGCAGCTCGGAGTACCGGCGTGAGATGGCGCGCGTCGTGGCGCGCCGCGCGGTGTGTGAGGCGATGGTCGAGGGAGGTGATCGGCGTGGTTGACGCAGGGACGGTTCAGGCGATCGAGGTCACGATCAACGGGACCAAGCACGAGGCGACGGTTCCCTCGCGGCAACTGCTGGTCCATTTCATCCGCGACTCGCTGGGCCTGAAGGGCACGCACATCGGCTGCGATACGGGCAGCTGCGGCGCGTGCACGGTGATCGTCGACGGCAAGCTGACCAAGAGCTGCATGTTGCTCGCCGCGCAGGCCGACCGCGCCGAGATCGAGACGATCGAGGGGGTCGCGCATGACGGCGAGCTGACGCCGGTCCAGCAGGCCTTCCACGAGGAGCACGGGCTCCAGTGCGGGTATTGCACGCCCGGGCTGGTGATGGCCGCGACGTTCCTGCTGGGGCGCAACCCCAATCCGACCGAGGAGGAGATCCGGCGCGCCGTCCGGGGCAACATCTGCCGCTGCACCGGCTACGTGAACATCGTCCGCTCGATCGAACGCGCGGCCGCGGCCGTGCCCAAGGAGGCAGCATGACGAGGGCTGAGACGGTCACGAGCCCCGCGAGCACTGGGCTCGAGATCGGCCGCTGGGTCGGCCAGAGCGTCCCGCGCCGCGAGGACCGGCGGCTGCTCCAGGGTGAGGGCACCTTCGCCGACGACGTCTGGATGCACCGCCAGGGCTATGCGCATTTCGTCCGCTCCCCGCACGGCCACGCCCGGATCCTCTCGGTCGACACGCGCCGGGCGCTCGCGCTCGACGGCGTATACGCCGTGCTGACGGGCGCGGAGGCCAAGGAGATGTGCGAGGTGCCGTTCTTCCAGATCGCCCCGGAGCCCGGTGGCCGTATCGAGGAGTACCCGCTCGCGGTCGACAAGGCTCGCTACCACGGGGATGCCGTCGCGGTGGTGCTGGCCGAGACGCGGGAGCTCGCCCGCGACGCCGCCGGCCTCGTCGACGTTGAATACGAGCCGCTGCCGACGGTGGTCGACGGTGTCGCCGCGGCCGACCCCGACGCGCCACTGCTGCACGAGCAGGTCGGCACCAACGTGGCGTGGCACGGCGTCTACGACTGGGGCGACATCGACTTCGCGCTCGAGAACGCCGACCACGTGGTCGAGATCGACCGCCTGCACTTCCATCGCTTCTCCTCGACGCCGCTGGAGTGCAACGCCGCCGTAGTGAACTGGGATCCGGGAACGGGCACGGTCACGGTCACCTCCAACAACCAGATGCCGATGTTCGCGTCGATGGTGATCGGCCCGACCCTCGGGGTGGCTAGCAATCGGCTGCTGTTCTCCTCTCAGGACATCGGCGGCGCGTTCGGGATCAAGATCGGCAGCTATCCCCAGATCGCCGCGCTCGCGCTGCTTTCCCGGAAGGCGGGCCGCCCGGCGAAGTGGACCGAGTACCGCACCGACCACATGCTCTCCGCGGGCCACGGCAATGAGCGCGTGTTCCTCGACACCGAGGTGGCGGTGATGAAGGACGGGACGATCCTCGGCTTCAAGACGCGCGCCTTCGACGACGCCGGGGCGTACCTTCACTACGAGCCGCTCGGTGCCGTGATCTGGTCACAGGTGAGCTGCGGGTGCTACCGCTTCAAGCACATCCAGGTCGATTACACGGAGACGCTCACCAACAAGTGCCCCACGGTCCCCAACCGCGGTTACTCGCGCCTTCAGCATCTGTGGATGATCGAGCGGATCATCGACATCGTGGCGAACGAGCTGGGGTTCGACCCGGTCGAGCTGCGCAAGCGCAACTACGTGCAGCCCGAGGACTACCCATACGAGACGCCGAGCGGCGGGGTTTACGACTCCGGCGACCTCCCCCGCTCGCTCGACATCGCGCTCGAGCTGATCGACGCGGAGAACTGGCGGGCCCGCCAGCGCGAAGTCGGTCGCGGTTCGGGCAAGCGGATCGGGATCGGGATCGGCTCGACGCTGGACTCGGGCACCAACAACTTCGGCCAGTCCCGGATCATCAATCCGGAGCTCCCGTTCTCCGGCAACGGCGAAGCCGCCTACGTCAAGCTCGACCTGTACGGCGAGGTGACCGTGAACCTCGGCACGACGCCGCAGGGGCAGAGCCACGAGACGACCGCCGCTCAGGTGGTCGCCGATGTGCTCGGCATGGACCACGAGCAGGTGACCGTGACGGCGGGGTTCAACCAGCTACAGAACACCTACGTGGCGTTCTCCGGCACGTACGCGAGCCAGTTCGCGGTGACGGGGCTGGCCGCGGCGGAGGGCGCGGCGGCCAAGCTGCGCAAGGAGATCCTCGAGGTCGCCGCCTTCGCGCTGGGGGCCGAGCCCGACGAGATCGAACTGGAGGGCGGCACCTGCGTCGTGTCGGGCGACCGTGAACGCGCGATCCCGTTCATCGGCATCGCGAACCTGATCTACGCGAACAACGCCGCGCTCCCGGACGAGATGCGCGAGCGGATCAGCCTCAACTGCCGTCACGTCTACGTTCCGCCGTTCCGGGTGCCGGATCCGGAGCGCAAGCACGGCAACCTGACGCTCACCTACGCGTCGCAGATCCACGCCTGCGTGGTCGAGGTCGACGAGGACACGGGCGAGGTGCAGATCCTCGACTACGCGGCGGTCGACGACTGCGGCAAACGGATCAACCCGAAGATCGTCGAAGGCCAGGTGCACGGCGCGACAATGCTCGGGATCGGAGCCGCGTTGTACGAGGCGTTCGAGTACGACGAGCACGCCCAGCTCCAGCAGGCCTCGTTCTACGACTACCACGCGATCACTGCGCTAGACGCCCCCCACGTCAAGACGGGGGACATCGAGTCGCCGAGCCCGTTCACCCCGAACGGCGCGAAGGGCATGGGCGAGGGCGGCGGCGCTCCGCTACACGCGATCTGCGCGGCGATCCAGGACGCGCTCGGCCCCGACGACGCGGTCGTCTCGAACACGCACAACCCATGGGAGCGGGTGTGGCGGCTCATCCGCAGTGGCGAGCAGGGCGAGCCACGCGGCGTGCGGGTGACCAGTCGCGCAAGCGCGTCTGACAGCGCATGATCGTCGAGAACGAGTTCACGGTCGAGGCGGGCCTCGAAGCAGTCTGGCGGGCGCTCCTCGACATGGAGGGGGTCGCGGCGTGCCTGCCGGGAGCGACGATCACCCGCACAGACGAAGAGAACGTGTACGACGGCTCGATGCGGCTGCGGCTCGGGCCGATGCGGGTGGAGTACCGCGGGACTGCGACGCTGTCAGAGGTCGACGAGGACAGCCACACCGCGGTGATCGCGCTCAGCGCGCGCGAGGCCAAAGGGCAGGGCTCCGCGATGGCCACGATCCGGAACCGGCTCGAGCCGACCGGAACCGGCACTCGGGTGAGCGCGCGGACGGAGCTCCAGCTCACCGGGCCCCAGGCCCAGTTCGGTCGCGGCGTGATCGAGGACGTGGGCAAGCGCGTGCTGGACGAGTTCTCCCAGCGCCTCGAACGGCGGATCGCCGGGTCGCCGGACGGCTCCGACGCGACCGCCGCGACGACGACCGAGCCGCCCCCCGCTCCACCGGCACCCGCACGTGCCGAGCTCGACGTCGGCTCGCTGCTGTCGCGCACGCCCGCGGTTCGCATCGCCGCCGCGGTCGCGCTGGCCGTGATCGCGCTGATCCTGCTGCGCCGCCGGCGCTGAAGTCGCCCCTCCCTCCCCTCGGCTCGCTCAACCCGCGCCCAGCAACCACCGCAGCGCGTCGATCCCGTCCCAGACGTCGACGAAGCGCGTCGTCAGCGGGGCGAGGCCGAAGCGGATCACGTCGGGACGGCGGAAGTCGACGATCACGCCGCGCTCGATCAGCGCGGCGCACAGCTCGCGAGCTCGCGCGTGGGCCAGGGCGACATGGGCGCCACGCCGTTCCGGGTCGCGCGGGGAGGCGACGGTGACCCCCCATGCGGCAAGCCGCTCGTCCGCAAGCGCGATCGCCAGCTCGGTCAGCGCGATCGCCTTGGCCCGGATCGGCCCGATGCCCGCGGCGGCCACGACGCGGACGCCCTCGTCGACCGCTGCAAGCGCGAGCACCGGCGGCGTGCCGGAGAGGAAGCTTCCGAGCCCCGCGGCGGGGACATGCCCGTGCTCCATCTCGAAGGGGTCGCGGCGGCCGAGCCATCCCCAGATCGGCTGGCGCAGGCGCTCCTGCAGGTCAGAGCTGACGTACATGTACGCGGGCGCGCCGGGCCCGCCGTGCAGATACTTGTAGGTGCAGCCGACGGCGAGCTCGACTCCGTCGGCGTCCAGCGCCAGCGGGACCGAGCCTGCGCTGTGACTGAGATCCCAGAGCGAGATCGCGCCTGCCTCCCGCGCGAGCGCGTTGATCTCGGCGAGCTCTGCGATGTGCGCGGATCGGTAGGAGACGTGCGAGAAGCTGACGAGCGCGGTCTGCGTTCCGAGCGCGGGCGCGACCGCGGCGGCGGTCGGCCCGGAGGTAGGATCGAAACTGAGCCACTTGATCTCGATCCTGCGCGCCGCCGCGATTCCTTCGAGCACGTAGCGGTCCGTCGGGAAGTTGCCGAGGTCGGTGACGATCTCCCGTCGCCCCGGACGGGACTCGAGGGCCGCCCATGCGAGCTTGTAGAGACAGACCGTCGTCGAGTCGCCGACTACGGTCTGGCCCGGACCGGCGCCGAGCGCCGCGGCGGCGATCCGCCCGCCGACCTCGAGCGGCTCCTCCAGCCATCCCTCCTCCCAGCCGCGAACCCCGCGGCGGCCCCACTCTCGCAGGAGCTCCTCGAGGCGGCTCGGCGTCGCCCGGGGCAGGCAGCCCAGCGAGTTGCCGTCGAGATACGTCGCGTGCGGATCGAGGATGAAGCGCTCCCGGAAGGCCGCCAGCGGATCCCGCTCGTCGAGCGCCCCGGCGTCGTCGCGGGAGGCGGCGCAGAAGCCCTCAAGCGTCATGCGCCGAGGTAGGCGCGCTTGAGCTCCTCGTGATGCAGGAGCTCCGAGGCGGAGCCCTCAAGCACAATCCGCCCGGTCGAGAGCACGTAACCGCGGTCGGCGATCGACAGCGCCATGTTCGCGTTCTGCTCGACGATCAGGACCGCGACGCCCGACTCGTGCACCTCTTTGATGATCCGGAAGTTCTGCTGGACGAGCGTCGGCGCGAGTCCCATCGAGGGTTCGTCCATGAGCAGCAGCCGCGGCCGTGACATCAGCGCGCGGGCGACGGCGACCATCTGCTGCTCGCCGCCCGACAGGGTCCCGGCCAGCTGTCCACGCCGTTCGTCGAGGCGGGGAAACAGATTGTGCACGCGCTCGAGATCCTCGTCGAACGTGCCGCCGTCCCTGAGTACGGCGCCCAACTCGAGGTTCTCGCGAACGGTCATCTCCGGGAACAGCCGCCGGTTCTCGGGGACGATCGCCATGCCGCGGCGGATCCGGTCCGGGACCGGCCAGTCGGTGACGTCGTTCCCGTCGAGCAGCACGTGTCCGGACCTCGGCCTGACGAGCCCGAGGATCGTCTTCAGGGTCGTGGACTTGCCGGACGCGTTGCCGCCGAGCAGGCACACCAGCTCGCCCTCGCCGACGCTCAGGGTGATCCCCTCGAGGATCCGGATCTGCGCGTAGTAGGTCGTCACGTCGTCGAGGCTCAGGAGAGCTCGCCTGCCATTCGGGCTCGCCGTGTCGGTCATGCCGGAAGTCACGCCTCCGCGAGCGCCTCGGGGTCACGGCCGAGGTACGCCTCGACCACGGCCGGGTGGTTGGCCACCTCGTCGAAGCTGCCGTCTGCGATCTTCACGCCGTGGTCGAGGGCGACCACGCGGTCGGACACGCCCGCGACGACGTGCATGTCGTGCTCGATCACCAGGATTCCCAGGGCGAGCTCGTCGCGCAGACGCCCGATCAGCTCCGTCACCTCGTGCGTCTCGCGGGGATTCATGCCCGCGGCCGGCTCGTCGAGGAGCAGCAGCTTCGGGTTCGTCGCGAGCGCGCGGGCGATCTCGAGCCGCCGGCGGTTGGCGTACGAGAGGCTGTAGGCGGGTTGCTCCCAGCGGTACCCGGCGAGCCGCTGGCCGAAGAACGACAGCACCCGCTCAGCCTGCGCGCGCACCTCACGCTCTTCCCGCCGCGCGCGCGGCAGCCGCAGGATCTGCTCGGCCGGCGTCGATCGGGTGTGGCCGAAGGTGGCGGCCATCACGTTCTCGATCACGGTCATGTTCAGGAACAGCCGCAGGCTCTGGAAGGTCCGCGCGATGCCCAGGCGGGTGATGCGGTCCGGACGTCTGCCGGCGATCGAGCGGCCCTCGAACCGCAGCTCGCCGCCGGTCGGCTCGTACACGCCGGTGATCACGTTGAACACCGTCGTCTTCCCCGCCCCGTTCGGCCCGATCAGGCTGACGACCTCGTTCGGCTCCACCGTCAGGTCGAGGTCCGACAGCGCGCGCAGGCCCCCGAACGAGAGCGACACCTGATCGAGCTCGAGCAGCGGCATGGTCAGACGATCTCGACGCGGCGTTTGCCGAGCAGTCCCTGGGGGCGGGCATTCATGGTCACGATCAGGATCGCTCCGATCAGGATCAGGCGGGTGACCGACGGCTCCGCGACTAGCCGCCACTCCCACACGCAGGCGGCGAGGTACAGCGTCGGCACGAGCAGGATCGTCCGCCAGCGCCCCTTCACCTGCACGAGCGCTATCAACAGGCAGATCAGCACCACGAACGCGATGTTGCCAGGCTGCGTCGGGACGACGTGGGCGTTGTTCGCCGGCACGATCACCCAGCCTCGGAGCGCGTCGGCGATCCAGCCGCTGGACTGCGGGCCCCCCGCCACCGCGGACGCGCTGATCGCTTTGACGATCGCGTGCATCGCGAATCCGAGCGCGACCGTGGCGCCGAGTACGAGCGCCAGCCTCCGCCACGGACGGAGCTTGACGAACAGCGTCAGCAGGATCACTCCGTAGAAGATGTAACCCGCCTCCGTCGGGCTGCGCAGAAAGCCCTCGTACACGACCTCGATGAGCACCGCGCCGAGCACCGCGCCCGCAATGCTGCCCACGCCGCCCAGGATCAGCGCGGCGTAGATCAGGATCAGCATCTCGGTTTCGAAGTCGGTCGGGAACACGCTCGTCTGCTGCGCGGCGAAAACGGTGCCCGCCAATGCCGCGACCATCGCGCCGAACGCAAACGCCATCAGCTTCACGCGGAAGACCGGAACCGTCATCATCGACGCCGCCAGCGGGTCCTCGCGCACGGAGCGCCAGGCCCGGCCGGTCCGCGCGGTGTCGAGCAGGTGCAGCACGATGATCGTGAGCACCAGCAGGACCAGCAGGAGATAGAAGTAGCCCTGGTTGGTCGTGATCTGCTTGCCGAACGCCTGGACCGGGTCGATCGCGAAGATCCCGTTCGGTCCGCCCAGCTTGGTCGGCGCGACGTTGTTGACGAACTCGACGAAGGCCTCGCCGAAGAACAACGTGACGATCGCGAGGTAGTCGCCGATCAGGCGGCGAGAGGGAAGCCCAACGAGCACGCCAAGCGCCGCCGCCCCGACCATCACGATCGGGATCGAGGCGTACGCCGGCAGGTGGATGCCGTGCGGCTGGTTGAGCTGGTTGGAGGACAGCAGCGCGAACCCGTACGCGCCGAAGCCGTAGAAGGCGATGTAGCCGAGGTCGAGCAGCCCGGCCCAGCCCACCGAGATGTTCAGTCCCACCGCCAGTATCGCCAGGAGCAGGGCGTTGATCCCGATCTGCAGCTGGAAGCCGTTCAGGCCCAGCTGCGGGATGATCGCCCCGATCGCGGCCGCGATCGCGAGGCGCGGCCACCAGCCAACCCGCTCCAGCTGCCGCTGGGCCTGACCTCTCAGGCCCGGCGCGTACTCGCGACGGGCCGCCTGCCGCGCGACCCACTCGTCGACCCCGATCGAGGGATCTTGTGGCTCTACGGCCACGTCACACCTTCTGGAGCGCCACCCGTCCGAGCAGGCCGCTCGGCCGCAGCAGCATCACCGCGATCAGGATCCCGAACACGATCAGGTTCGTATACGTGGAGGAGATGTAGCCGGTGATGAACGACTCGGCGAGGCCGATCAGCAGGCCGCCCAGCACCGCGCCCGAGATCGAGCCGATCCCGCCCACGACCGCGGCGGTGAACGCTTTCAGCCCCGCGACGAACCCCATGTAGGTCCAGATCGAATTGAACACCAGGCCCCACATCACGCCCGCGGCGCCTGCGAGCGCGGACCCGATGAAGAAGGTCGCGGAGATCGTGAAGTTGACGTTGATGCCGAGCATCTCCGCCGCTTCGCGATCGGCGGCGACCGCCCGCATCTGCCTCCCGAGCTGGGTCCGGTCGACGAGCAGGCGCAGGCCGATCATGAGGATCACGCTGAGCACGATCACCAGGATCTGGACGATGTAGATGTTCACCCCGCCGATGTGGACGCTCGTCGAGAACGGGATGAAGTTGGACGTGTTGTACTCCCGGTAGGAGCCGCCCCACAGCAGCAGCGCCGCGTTCTCGAGGAAGAAGGAGACCCCCAGCGCTGTGATCAACGGCGCGATCCGCGGCGCGTCGCGCAGCGGGCGGTACGCGAACCGCTCGATCGCCACACCGAGCGCCCCGCACCCGCCGGACGCGAGCACGAACATGATCAGCAGCAGCAGCGGCACCGGAATGGTCAGCGCCGACGATCCCCCGAACCACTGGATCACGAAGTACCCGATGAACGCGCCGATCATGAACACGTCGCCGTGGGCGAAGTTGAGGAGCTTCAGGATCCCGTAGACCATCGTGTAGCCCAACGCGATCAGTGCGTAGAGGCTGCCCGTGGTGAGGCCGTTCACCAGCTCCTGGAAGAAGAAGCGCATCTCTGGGTCGCCGGACGGCGCGCGCCCGGGCGGCGCGCGCCGTCACGACTATCTCACGTCAACCGATCACTTGCTCGTGACCAGCGTGTACTTGCCGTTCGTGATGTGGAACAGGAACCACTTCGCGCCGATCAGGTCGCCGTGCGAGTCGAACACGATCGGCTGGCCCAGGACCGAGGTCGCCTCCCTCGTGGACTTGATCGCCGCCAGCACGTTGCTCCGGGTAGGCGTCTGCCCGGACTTGCAGACCGACGCGATCGCCTGGTCGACGACGTGGGTCGCCGCGTAGACCGGAGGCCCGAACGTCCCGAACTTCGGGTACGCCGCCTTCGCTTCGGTGACCAGCTGCGCACTTGAGGGAATCGCGGTGATGTCCGGTCCGAACGACGAGACGTACGACCCGTTGATCGTGAACGAGCTCGGCGAATACAGGCCGTCCGTCCCCACGATCGTCACCTTCTTGCCCTGCGAGGCGAGGTTCTTGCCGAACTGCTGTGCGTTGGCCGCGACCTGCCACGGCAGCACGACGACCGTCATCTGCGGCGTGACCTTGGCGACCAGCGACGAGAAGTCGGTGACCTTCTGGCTGACCGACTCGTGGTCGACCGAGATCCCGGCTGACTTGAAGATCGGAACCATCGAGTCGACCAGACCGGTCGAGTACGCCTCCTGGTCATCGACGATCATCAGCGCCTTCGGGTGCAGAGTCTTGATCACGAAGTTCGCATCCTCCGGCCCCTGCACGCTGTCCCTCGAGACGACCCGCAAGAACGTCGGGTTCGAGCCGTTGGTCAGCGTTGTCTTCGTCGCCGAGCCGGAGATGAACGGAAGCCCCGCGCGACCGAACAGCGGCCCGACCGCCTCGACCTCCTGACTGCCCGCCGGCCCGACCACCGCGACGACCTTCGAGTTGGAGATCATCTGCTGTGTCACCGTCGTGGCGATCGACGGGGTCAGCTGGGTGTCGCCCTGCACGAGCGTGATGTTGGTGCCGTTGGCCTTGTTGTCATCCTGGACCGCCAGCTTCGCGAACGCCAGCTGCTCGTCGCCGAGCACGGCGACCGGGCCCGTGATCGGCGCCTCGACGCCGACGGAGACTGAGCACTTGTTGCTCGTGCTCGCACTGGCGGCGGTGCCGCTGCTAGTAGTAGTACTGCTGCTGCTTCCGCAGCCCGCCGCGACGAGGGCTGTGAGCCCGATCGCGGCGATCGTGATTCGTACCTTCACGCGACTACCTCCTGTGGGTTACTGACTGGTCGTTGGTGTGGGCTGACGGCGCGGCTGAAACCGGGGGCATCCCCTCGTATGCGGGGGTTCCGTCCGGGTAATACGCAGCCGCCGGCGAGCCGGCCGGTCTGAACACCGCGGCGACCCGCATCACGCCCGGTCCCGTGTTCTCCAGGCAGTGAACGGTGCGCGACGGAAGCGCGATGCAGGAGCCGGGCGCGAGCGGCTCAGAGCGTCCCTGCGCATGGAACGTGCCCTCGCCGTCCAGCACGTAGATGACTTCGTCGTAGGTGTGGAAGTGCTCCGGGGCGCGGGCCGTGGGGATGTAGCCGACGAAGTGGGTCGCCGACCTCAGGCCGGTGCTGGGAGCGTTGATGATCCTGAACTCGCGATCGGTGGTCGCCGCCTCGGCCTCCTGGTCGGCGAGCCTCCGCACGACCGCGGCGCCCTCGGCGCCCGGTGTCGCGTCGACAGGATCCGGGATCCTCACCGAGACGATCCGCAGCTCATCCATCTCCCCCGCCTCCAGCTCATACTCGATCCCCGGCGGCAGATACGCACCCGACTCGCGCTCGAGCGGGTGAATCCTCTCACCGATGCGCAGCCGACCGTCTCCGGCGAGCACGAACAGGAGCTCCTCGGTCGCGCCGGTGGCGCGGCGGGCCGATCCGCCCGCCTGGGACTCCAGCACCGACTGCTCCAGCCACGGGAAACCGGCATGGGATCCCAATACGGCCCGCTCCGTGAACGCGCCGCCCTCGAGCGCCCGCGGCGCCACCGCGGCTGCGTCGACGACAAGCGGACGGGCGGTCATCGTCGAGATGTCCGGTGCTTTCGACCGAGTGCGTCAGCTTCCTGCAAGCGCTTCACTTCCCGCGAGCTTCGCGTCGAGGGTGATCTCAACGCTTCCGAGGGCCCTTGAGACGGGGCAGGTGGCCTTTGCCCGGTGCGCCAGTTCGAGGAACTCGGCGTTCGTGATGCCCTCCACCCGCGCGGTCGTGCGCAGGTCGATCAGCGTGATCGAGAAGCGGTCGTCCTGCTGTTCCAGCCGGACGCTCGCGGTGGTCCTCAGGTCCTCCGGCGGATGCCCGGCTTCGCCCAGCAGGTTGGCCAACGACATCGTGAAACAGCCTGCCCCGGCGGCCGCGATCAGCTCTTCGGGGTTCGTCGCGGCCTGCACGTCCTCTACGCGCGCGCGCAAGCTGAACGGACCCTCGTAGGCGCCGCTTCCAAGCCCGATCCGCCCGCCGCCGTCGGCCACGGTGCCCTTCCACGTTGCCTCGGCCCGGCGGGTGACGCGGAAGCTCAAGCTCTCTCTCCTCGTTCGACTCGACGCCGGCCTCACCAAGGCTTGCCCCTGAGGGAGGCCGCCCGGTCGGAAACCGGCGTTCCCTCGTGGATCTTATACTTTGATCAAATCATCCTGGGATCGTCGGCGCAAGCCTTCGAACCTTGCGATTGCGTTAGCGCCATCGGACCTGGATGAGCGACCTGCTCAGCGAACACATCGACGTGGCGGCGATCCGCCGTCGCTTCTCGTCGCTGCAGACGGGATTCGCCTTCTTCGACGCGCCCGGCGGCTCACAGGTGCCCGACGAGGTGGGAGACGCGGTCGCTCGCACGCTCAGGGAGGCCAGCGCGAACCTCGGAGCCGTCTACGAGACGAGCCTGCGCGTGAAGGCGATCCTCGAGCGGGCGGAGGAGAACGCGGCAGCGCTCCTGGGGTGCGCGCCGCACGAGGTGATCTTCGGGGCGAACATGACCTCGCTGAACTTCACGCTGTCGCGGACCGCGGCGCGTGACTTCCGGCCGGGCGACGAGATCCTCGTGTCCTCGCTCGACCACGACGGCGGGGTCGCGCCGTGGCTGGAGCTCGCGCACGACAAGGACCTGGTCGTGAGGCACATCGAACTGCGCGGCGACACCACGCTCGATTACGAGGACCTGGAGGCGAAGTTGACTCCGCGCACGAAGGTGGTCGCATTCGCTTGGGCGTCCAACGCGATCGGGACGATCGTCGACGCGAAGCGTGTCTGCGAGCTGGCGCACACGGCCGGCGCGCTCGCATGGATCGACGCCGTCCACTACGCCGCGCACGAGCCGATCGACGTGCGCGCGGTGGGCGCCGACGTGCTGCTCTGTTCGCCCTATAAGTTCTGCGGGCCTCATCTCGGAATCGCCTACGGCCGCGAGCAGGTGCTCGAGTCCTGGCGCCCTTACAAGGTGAGACCTGCCCCGACGACGCCGCTCGGGCGCCGCTTCGAGACGGGCACGCAGCCGTACGAGCTCCTCGCGGGGTTCAGCGCGACGATCGACTACCTCGAGTCGATCGGGGGCTTCGACGCCATCGTTCCGTACGAACGCGAACTCGCGGAGCGTTTCCTGGCGGGGATCTCCGATGCGGTGACCGTGTACGGGCTTGCCGGCATGTCGGGACGCGTACCGACCTTCCTGATCAACGTCGCCAGGGTTGACGCCGCCGTCGTCGCGCAGCGGCTGGCCGCCGAGCAGATCGGCGTGTGGGCCCACGACTCTTGGTATTCGCTGAACCTGTACCGGCGGCTCGGCTACGCCGGCAAGGCCGTCCGGCTCGGATTCATCCACTACAACACGCGCGACGAGGTCGACCGCCTCGTGTCCGCGCTCGAGTCAGTCCGGATCGGTTCCGCCGACTGACTGGGCCCGCCGCTCGGCGTCGAACAGCTCGACCAGCCTGCTGCGCGTCTCCCACAGGTGAGGCAGCTGGCGCTGCGCGATCAGCTTGCCGAGCACCTGGACCGGCGTGCCCTGCGTTCCCACGGTCTCCTCGCCGAGCGCGCGCGCAACGATCGCGTAATGGCGGAACCGCCACAGCCAGATGCGCTCATCCCACTCGGTCAGCAGCTCGGCCAGCTGGTAGAGCTCCTCGAACTCGCGCCCCCGCTGGTAGAGCTCCGTGAGCTCGAGGCCGGCCCGCTCGAGCTGCCGGTCGAACGCCTTCCAGATGTGCTGCGTGACGTGCGCCACGCGGCGGAATCCTGGTGAGTCGAAGCCGCTGCCGTGCCCGAGCACGACGCGAATCTGCTGGTACTCCCAAGGTGACATCTGATTGAGCATCTCCATCTGGGTGGTGACGTACTGCAGGCACAGCACGGCGCGCCGCAGCAGCCGGATCGAGCCCGCGCGGTCGTCTCGCTCGAGCGCTCCGGCCGCCTCCTCGACCTCGCTCGCCGCCAGCTTCAGCCACAGCTCCGACGACTGGTGGACGGTTTGGAAAAGGAGCTCGTCGTGGTGCACCCGTTCCTCCGCCGGCTTCTGGAGCGACAGGAGCTCATCCGTGCGCAGGTAGCGCTCGTAGTCGCTCGCGCCGCGGCCGGGCAGCACCGGCGCATGGAGTTCGTCGTGGGCGGCGCGTGAACTGCTGGTCATCCCTCACCTCCGGGACGGCCGCCCCCGATGGGGGCGGCAAGTATCTCTGCAAGCTTTCCGAAGTCGATGTTCCCACCCGAGACGATGCACACCACCTTCCCGGCGCCCGCGCTCCCTGCCAGCGCCGCGGCGGGCGCGAGCGCGCCCGCGCCCTCGGCGATCACGTGCACGCGCTCGGCGAGCAGCCTGAGCGCAGCCGCGGCGTCCGCGATCTCGACCGGGAACGCCCCGTCCACCAGCGCCGAGACGCGCGGCCACATTCCATCGAGGACCCTGCGGCTTCCGGAGCCGTCGATGAACGAGGGCTCGTAGGCCACGTCGGTTGGCCGGCCGGCGGCGAGCGCCGCGCACAGCGCCGCGCCGGTCGCCGGCTCGGCGGCGTAGATCTTCGTCTCGGGCCGCAGGGCGCGGAGCGCGCTGGCGATCCCAACGGTCAGCCCGCCTCCGCCGAACGGGATCACGACCGCATCCGGATTTTGAAGGTCCTCGAGGATCTCCAGCCCGATCGTGCCGTTGCCGGCCATCACGGCTTCGTCCTGGACGGGGTGCACGAACAGCCCGTCGACGCCGTCGACCCTGCTCTCGACGATCGCGCGCCACCACTCGTCGTAGGGCACCCTCAGCACCTGTCCCCCGAGCCGCTCGATCGCGCTGAGCTTGGCCTGGGGCGCGTGTTCGGGAACGACGATGCGCGCGGGCACGCCGAGCTCGCGCGCCGCCCAGGCCACGCCCTGCGCCATGTTGCCGGCGCTCGCGGTGAGGAATCCGGCGCGGCAAGCCTCGGCGGGGGCGCTGCGGATCGCGTTGAGCGCACCGCGGATCTTGAACGACCCGATCGGCTGGAGTGTCTCGAGCTTCAGGTAGATCTCCGTCGCCACACCGTCGGCGCGCAGCCTGATCAGGGGCGTGCGCACGGCCGCGTCGGCGATGCGGTCGCGCGCCGCTTCGATCTCGGCCAGCGCGATCACAGCGTCACCTCGACGCCGATCCCGAGCTCCCGAGCGGCGTCTACCGCGCTCCGGGCGGCGGCGAGGTCCTCGACCGCGATGCCGAGTGAGCGGAACAGCGTGAGCTCGTCCTCGGCCGCGCGTCCGCCGCGCAACCCGGTGAGCACCTCGCCGAGCTCTGCCCGGATGTGACCTTCGCCTTCGATCAGCCCCCGCTCGACGGCCAGCCGATACTCCCCCGCCTCGGTCCGCACCGACTCGCGACTGTCGGCGAACACCGCGGCCTCCGCGAATGTCTCGGGCTCGATCTCGTGGGCGGAGGGCATGCTGGCGCCGATCGCGTTGACGTGCGCACCCGGGCTGAGCCATTCGTGGCGGAGCACGGGTGTTCGAGAGTTGGTGGCGGTGACGACCACGTCGGCGCCGCGCACGGCCTCCTCCGCGGTTGCGCACGGGGTGACGCCGTCGAGTGCGCCGACGTGCGCGGCGGTCGGCGCGTATGCGCGAGCCTCGGTGTATTCGCGGGTCGCGCGAAGCGCGTGGGCGTGGGCGCGCGCCTGCACCCCCGCCCCCAGGATCGCCAGCACGCGCGCGCCCGGACGCGCCAGCAGGTCGGTTGCGACCGCGGTGACCGCGGCGGTGCGGATCTCCGTCACGGCCGAGGCGTCGACAATCGCCTCGGGCACGCCGGTCTCGCCGTCGAACAGCGCGACAACGCCCTGATGGGCGTCGAGTCCGCGCGCGGGGTTGCCGCGCATGACGCACACCACCTTGAGTGCGAACTCGGCGGCGGCGCCGTCGCCCGCGTGGCCCCACGCGGGCATCAGACCCATTAGACCGCCCGCGCTTGGCGGTGCCATCACCGAGCGCAGCGGCTGGTGTGTCGCACCCCGAGCGCGGGCCGCCAGCACTTCGCGCATCGCGCGCTCGCAGGCCTCGGGCGAGAGCGCAGCGCGGACATCCGCGTGCGAGAGGATCAGCACAGCGCTTCGATCTCCGCGCGCTCGCCCGGCGCCAGCGGGCGAGCGAGCGATTCGCGCACGGGCTCGAGATGCTCTGGCCGGGCCGGACCGACCACCACTTGGGTGACGCGGTCATCGGCAAACAGCCACGCCAGCGCGAGCCCGGCCAACGATCGGCCTCGCTCGCGCGCGTACGCTTCGAGCCGGTCCAGGGAGTCGAATGTGTCGTCGCCCACGAGCCTCTCGTACGGCTCGGGTCGCTGGGTCATCCGCGACCCCGGCGGGAACGGCTCCCCGCGCCGGTATTTCCCGGTCAGCCAGCCGCCCGATAGCGGGCCGAACGCGAGGAACGCCACGTCCCGCTGCGCGCACAGCGTGAGCACCTCGTCGCTCTCCCGCTCGAGAAGGCTGCGGGCGTTCTGCACCGCCGCCGGCCGTCCGGCTTCGATCGCCTGCGCAAGCTGTGCGGCGTCGAAGTTGCTGACGCCGTACGCCTCGATCCTGCCGGCGTCCCGTTGGGCCTCGAACGCCACAAGCGTGTCCTCGAGCGGGACGCCGGGGTCGAACTCATGCGCCAGGTAGAGCTCGACGCGGTCGACTCCGAGGCGAACGAGGCTCGAGTCGAGCTGGCGCGTGATCCGCTCTGGCGCGAGTCCGTGATCGCCCCCGTGGGTCATCGGGTTGTAGGTCTTGGTGGTGAGCGTGGGCCTCAGCCCCCGGGAGGCGATCCACCTCCCGATCGCGGTCTCGCTCCGGCCGCCGCCGTAAGCGTCGGCCGTGTCGAAGTGCGTGATGCCCATCTCCCAGGCGGCGTCCATCAGCTCGAACGCCTGCGACTGATCGAGCCCCTGGCCGAAGAACGCCGGCGCGGAGCCGATGCCGCCGAAGTTCCCGCAGCCAAGCGCCACGCGTGGAAGGCGCAGCGGCATCGTGCCGAGCCGCCGGAGCTCGATCTCTGTGCCCGCGCTCACGGGCGCACCGCCCGCATCGCCGCCTCAGGCGCGCTCGCGCAACGAGCGGGGATCGTAGAACTCGACGGGGGCGTCGCTGAGCGGCGCCGCGCCGTCGGCGCCCACGTGCCAGGTGTCCTGGAAGTACAGGCACGTCCGCTCGTCGGCCGAGATCACGTGCGGGTGCATCGAGCAGACCATGTCCTCGCGCAACTCGACATCGAACGCCTCCCCGATCCGCGGGTGCTCGATCATCGTCATTCCGATCGAGTGGCCGGTGACATGACCGAGCTTCCAGCCGCGAGCCAGGAACGGCTCCGACACCGCCCTATGCACCTCGCGGGCGGTCGCGCCGGCGTGCATCGCGGAGCGGCAGACCTCGTGGTACTCCTGGTAGGCCTCCATCATCCGCCTTGACTCCACCGACGGTTCACCACCGCACATCGGCCTCGAGAACTCGACCCAGTGGCCTCCCGGTCCCCCGATCTCGAGACCGTAGATCAGCATGTCGCCTTCGGCGACCCGGCGTGTCTCATCGGGTAGGCGCATCTCGGGGAGCGCCGAACCATCCGGCCCGGTCAGGACCATGTCCATGGTCAGTCGCCGGGTGCCGCGGCTTACGAACTCCTCCTCGGCAACGGCCATCAGCTCGGCCTCGGTCATCCCCGGCTCCCACGCGCGCATCACCGCGAACACGCCGGCCTCGTTGATCGCCATCGACTCGCGCACCGACTCGAGCTCGTACTCGGACTTGACGGCGCGCGCCAGGTCGAACTCAGCATCCCACCGGACCAGCTTCTCCTGCGGAAGCTCGACGAAATCGCGGACCGGCATCACGAGATCCATCCCGTAGACCCCGACCCGCCGCCAGCCGCGGTCGGCGATCCGCTGCGCGACCCACCTACCGGGAGTCTCCGCGAACACCCGGTCCTGCACCCAGCCCTCGGCGTGGTCTCCCACCCACCGGCCCTCGCCGGGAAAGATGTTCGTGGGCGGCTCCTCCACGGGAAGCAGCACGTATGCGTACCGGTGCAGGATGCGGAATCCCGACAGGTAGAACAGCGCCCCCTCGAACCCCGTGTACTCGGTGGCGCAAACAAGGACGGCGTCGAGGCCGTCGCGCTCGGCCGCCTCGCGCACCACGCGATGGCGGCGGGCCACGTCTTCGGCGAGACGGTCATCCACGCGAGATATTTGATCAAGCGCCGGCGAGTGCGTCAATGAGACCGGTAGGCCGTCCGACGGCCGGCGCCCGTCCCGCGGCGGTTCAACCGCGGGTTCCGCCGCTTCCAACGACGAGGACGGGCCGCCGCCGAGTCGGCTGCTTGCCGGTGTCGCCCAGCTTCAAGAAGCTGTCCGCCGCCGTTCATTCGTTTTTCGTACGACGGTCTCAGTAGCAACGGGGGGATCAGATCGACGGGAGAAATGTGTCAGCCGGTCAAGGTCTGTAGCGCTTCAACTGCCCGGCCCGCTACCTCGGGATCGTCCGATCGAAATGCGCGGCGGTAGGCGGCCTCCGCGCCGTCCAGCTCGCCGCGCTGCTCGAGCAGGACCCCGAGGTTGAACGCACCGCCGCCGTCTCCGCGCTCATCGGCGCGGCGGTAGGCGGCCTCCGCGCCCTCCAGCTCACCACGCTGCTCGAGCAGGTCCCCGAGGTTGTACGCGCCCTCCGCGCTACCGAGCTTGTCGGCGCGGCGGTAGGCGGCCTGCGCGCCCTCCAGCTCACCACGCTGCTCGAGCAGGATCCCGAGGTTGGACGCGCCCTCCAAGTCACCGCGCTCGTCGGCACGGCGGTAGGCGGCCTCAGCCCCGTCCAAGCGTGAGCGCGTCGTAAGGACGCGAGCGAGCTTGACGC
>Ga0187776_10000339_pt1 | contig 22842 bp, 24 predicted proteins | sample 0216_BV02_MP12_2_FD_132426 | JGI IMG/M metagenome (GOLD analysis project Ga0187776, IMG submission 132426) | Tropical peat soil microbial communities from peatlands in Department of Meta, Colombia - 0216_BV02_MP12_20_MG | ecosystem: Environmental > Terrestrial > Soil > Wetlands > Peat | place...
CGTGCGGCCGGATCGCGCTCTCCTCGTAGTCGGCGAGCAGGAAGCGCACCTGCTTCTTGTTCTGGAACACGTTGAAGTGGTTGAACCAGAACCAGGTCATCATCTCCTGCAGAGGATAGGGCGAATAGAGCGCGCGGATCGTGCGCCGCTCGAACACCTGCAGGTCGAGCTGCGCGAACTCGCGCCGCAGCTGCTTCGCGGCTTCGCGCTTCTCGTCGGCCGGCTTGAATCGCGCGGCGCGGCGCGCGGCGATCACCTTCTCCGCGAGGTCCTCCGGCCGCAGATGCGAGATCGGCAGCGCGGCAATCGCTGCGAGCGCCTCGCGCGGCAGCCCTTCGTCGCCGTGGAAGCCGAGCTGCCGGCGCAGATACGCTTCGCGTCCCAGCGCGCGGTAGTCATCTAGATCGCGCAGGGTGGCGCCGAAGGTCACGCGGTTGAGAAAGCGCAGCTCGGCCTCGGTGGGCGCCTGGGCGAGCGCCGTGGCGCAGGCCAGGAAAAGTACGCACGCGATCGCCGGGAGACGCATGGTCATCGGGAAACGCCGCAGCCGCCCGAACGTTGACCGCTGAAACAATTGGTTTCAGCGGCTGGTAACGCCACAGGCTTGCCGAGACGCTCCGCCTTGACCCCGCGCCTTTTGGATCTTCGCGTTACGGAAGCGCCTCCAACGGCCGGGATATGTTGCAGGGCCGCCGCGGAGTCACGTTCGTCTGGGTCCTTTCTTCGTTGCAGCCTTGTACAGCCAGTCCGGCAGCACCCGGTCGCCGGCATGTTCAATCACGTACTCGCGGATAAGCTGGCGAACGACTTGAGAAGGCGTCAAATCCTGGGCAGCGCAGATTTCCTCGAAGATCTTCTTCTTCCTGGGATCGATCAGCACGGTGAAGCGGGATGTCTTGTTCTCCATGGTCTCTTCCCTCAGACGTGCTGCGGTAAAATCGTTATCATTTCATTATAATTGCAATTACACGCAACCGGTATTAAATTAGAATGTGGTTTGGCGTGGGTCACAAGACCAGGGAGGCATCCGGTGAGACACATAGTCTTTATCCTCGCTTTGACGGCCATGGTGCTCGCTGGCTGTAACAAGAGCCAGGCGCCACAACCCAGTACTCCGCCTTCACCTGCGGTCGCACCGAGTACGCCAGCCGCGGCCACCGCGCCGACCACGACCCCTACGGCCCCGAGTGCGGCTTCTGCCACAGCCGTACCCGCAAGTGACACGAGCAAGGTCCCGGCAGAGACAGCCAAGGCCGCGGACGGTTCGAGCAAGGACGCCAAGAAATAGGCCGGCCCTGCAACCCGGGGTCGCGGACGGGTAAACAGGTACGACTAGGAAGGAAGACGCACCCTTGCCTGCAGCCGGTTCTGCAAACGAAATCTCCGGGGTGTACCGGTCGCTTTGCTGCGGTATCGAAACGTCGCTTCAGAAGGGCTTTCCGTTCCCGCCGTGCACTGGCGGGAAGCCTTATTGCAAGGGGTCTTTTGCGACCTGGAGCCTCATTCGTCCGGCACAAGCTCGTCCGAAACAGTCGATCCCGAAATAGGAATTACATGAGCCTTGCTTGACATGGGGCTTGATTCGCAAGTGCTCGAAAAGCTTCAGGGTCTTGGCCGGAATCAACTGAGAGAGGCCCTCGCTGACCTGTGCCGCCCGTATGGAGAAGTAAGCCGGATGGAGATCTATTCCACCGACGCGGAAGGGTTTGTCTGCTTCGTCGAACTCGCGACCTTGGGTGAAACTGCGGCCTTGTGTAGACGCTTGGGCGCATTTACCTTCGGCCACAGCGCCGGCTTCCGCATCCCCGCCAAGCGTGACAAGAGCTAGCCGCTCCACTTGCGTGGATACCGCGTCGTCGAAGCACGAGAGCGCACCAACCTTTGAAGCGCGGGCCGCACGGACAGGGACCGCCTAGCGATGGCCCTGCGGGGAAGATGGACAAGAACGGACGTGGAGGCGCTCAGCGTCTCGAAGGTGCGGGCGCTCAGGAAGAATGCCGTACGTGCAAGGGACGACCAGGTGATTTCTTGGTGCGACGAAGTGCTTCAGGACAACCCACAACGCCCCAAGGATACTGGGGAGCTGACCGCTGAGACAAAGAAGCAACCCTGACACCTTTCTAATGGAGCGCGCTTAGAAGGGGCAGCAGTCGGCACCGCTCGCCGTGAGGGCTTTCGAAGCCGAGGTGGTGCCGGGAGAGGGAATCGAACCCACATGGTGTTGCCACCGGCGGATTTTGAGTCCGCTGCGTCTACCAGTTCCGCCATCCCGGCTGGATGCTGCGCGCTTTTCGCGTGCATTATAGCCGCGTGGGCCTCTCCATCGACGACTTCGACTACGAGCTGCCGCCGGAGCTCATCGCGCAGCATCCGAGCGCGACGCGCTCGGGCAGCCGGCTGCTCGTCCTGAGCGGCGAGTCGCTGTCCGACCATCGCTTCTCGGAGCTGCCCGAACTCCTCTCCCGGGGCGACCTGCTGGTGTTCAACGACACCCGCGTGATCAAGGCGCGCCTCTTCGGGCGGAAGGAGACCGGCGGCCACATCGAGGTGCTGATCGAGCGCCTGCTGCCGGGGAACGAGGCGCTCGCGCAGGTGCACGCGGGACGCGCGGCGAAGCCGGGCAGCACGCTCGAGCTCGACGGCGGTCTGCGCCTGCGCGTGCTCGGGCGCGAAGGGGAGTTCTACCGGCTGCGCTTCCCGGAAGGCGCGGACGCTCTCGACGCGCTCGAGCGCCACGGCCACGTGCCGCTGCCGCCGTACATCACCCACGCGCCCGAGTCCGAGGACGCGGCGCGCTACCAGACGGTGTACGCGCGCGCGCCCGGCGCGGTCGCCGCGCCCACCGCGGGGCTGCACTTCGACGAGACAGTCCTCACCGCGCTCAAGGATCGCGGGATCGAGTTCGCGTATGTGACCCTGCACGTGGGTGCGGGGACCTTCCAGCCGGTGCGCGTGAAGGATCTCGCCGACCACCGCATGCACGGCGAGCGCTACGAGATCCCAAAGGCGACGGCCGGCGCGGTCGAAGCGGCGCGCAAGCGTGGCGGCAGGATCGTCGCGGTGGGCACGACCACGCTGCGCTGCCTCGAGGCCTCGGGCGCGCGCCCGGGCACCGGCGAGACCGACCTCTTCATCACGCCGGGATTCGAATTCAAGATCGTCGACCGCCTCGTCACCAACTTCCACCTGCCCAGGTCGACGCTGCTAGTGCTGGTATCGGCATTCGCCGGCGCCGAGCCGATCCGCCGAGCGTACCGTCACGCGGTCGAACGGCGCTACCGCTTCTACTCGTACGGCGACGCGATGCTGCTCGACCCGTCCGCCGCTGGCGCGCGCCGGCGGGCCATTGGATAATACCGGCAGTTCGCCGAGCACACTCCACCTTCAGCAACAGCATGCCCCGGCCCCAGCCCGAGACGCGCAGCGCCTATGCGCACTTCCTGCGCATCACCACGCGCTGGAGGGACAACGACGTCTACGGGCATATCAACAACGTCGTCTATTACTCGTACTTCGACACGGTGGTCAACGGCTATCTCATCGCCGAGGGCGCGCTCGACATCGAAACCAGCGACGTAATCGGGCTGGTGGTCGAGACGCAATGCAAGTACTTCGCGCCGGCGGCGTTTCCCGACGCGATGCACGCCGGATTGCGCGTCGCGCACCTCGGCCGCAGCAGCGTGCGCTACGAGATCGGGCTGTTCCGCAATGACGAAGACGGCGCGTCGGCGCAAGGATATTTTGTGCACGTCTACGTCGATCGCGCGAGCCGCAGGCCGGTGCCGCTGCCGCCGGCGATGCGCGCGGCGCTGGAGCGGATCCGGCGTCAGCCATGACGCGGTTCACGCTGTTGCACGCTGACGGTGCGGCGCGCGTTGGGGTGTTGCATCTTGCCCACGGCACTGTCGAGACGCCGGTGTTCATGCCCGTCGGGACCTACGGCGCGGTCAAGGCGATGAGCCCGGCCGAGCTCGAGGCGAACGGAACGCGCATCGTCCTCGGCAACACTTTCCACCTGTGGCTGCGCCCGGGCCTCGACGTGATCGCGGCGCACGGCGGCCTGCACCGCTTCATGGGCTGGAGCGGCCCCATCCTCACCGACTCCGGCGGCTACCAGGTATTCAGCCTGGGCAGCCTGCGCAAGATCAGCGAGGAAGGCGTGCGCTTCGCCTCGCCCGTGAACGGCGACCGCATGCTGCTCACCCCCGAGGAGTCGATGCGCATCCAGCGCGTGCTCGGCGCCGACGTCGTCATGGTGTTCGACGAGTGCACGCCCTACCCGTCGACCGAGAGGCAGACCGCCGATTCGATGCGGCTGTCGCTGCGCTGGGCCGAGCGCTCCAGGCGCGCGCACGAAGGCAACGCCAACGCGCTCTTCGGCATCGTTCAGGGCGGCATGTTCGAGGGCCTGCGCGACGAGTCGCTCGCTGGGCTCCAGGCGATCGGCTTCGACGGCTACGCGGTCGGCGGGCTCTCGGTGGGCGAGCCCAAGCGCGAGCAGCGCCGCGTCATGCGCCACGTCGCCGAGCGCCTGCCCGCGGACCGTCCGCGCTACCTCATGGGCGTGGGCACGCCCGAGGACATCGCCGAGGCGGTCGCCTCGGGGATGGACATGTTCGACTGCGTGCTCCCCACCCGCAACGCGAGGAACGGGTGGCTGTTCACCCGCTTCGGCGACATCAAGATCCGCAACGCCCGCTACCGCGACGACACGCGCCCGCTCGACGAGACCTGCGGCTGCCACACCTGCGCGCATTTCTCGCGGGGCTACCTGCACCACCTGCAGAAGGTGAACGAGATCCTCGGCGCGCGGCTGAATACCCTGCACAACCTGCACTACTACCAGACCCTGATGCGCGAGCTGCGCGAAGCCATCGCCGCCGGGGGGCTCGCGGGCTGCCTGGAAGCGTTCCGCGAGGCGCGAGGGAGGCTCGGGAAAAGCGGCTGAGCGGCAAGGCCTGGGTGGTATACTTCCGGCCTCGCCGAAGACCGAATTGGAGACCCAGTGCTGATTTCCCCCGCATTCGCGCAGGGCGCCCCGGGCGCAGGACCCGGCTACGAGCAGTTCTTCATCATCATCGGGATGTTCGCCCTGCTCTACTTCCTGATGATCCGCCCGCAGATGAAGCGCGCGAAGGAACATAAACAGATGACCGAGGCCTTGCAGAAGGGCGACGAGGTGGTCACCTCGGGCGGGGTGCTCGGCAAGGTCACCAAGATCGGCGACACCTACGTGTCGATCGAGATCGCCGCCAACACCGAGGTGCAGGTGCAGAGAAGCGCGATCCAGACGCTGCTGCCCAAGGGCACGATCAAGTCGATCTAGATGAATCGGTACCCTGTCTGGGTCTACGCCACCATCGCGGTGGCGCTGCTGCTCGGGGCCCTGTATACGTTGCCGAATTTCTTCGGCGAGGCGCCGGCCGTGCAGGTCTCGCCCGCGCGCGCCGTCCTCAAGGCCGACAACGCGCTGCTCGGCCGGGTCGAGGACGCGCTGAAGAAGGCGGGGATCCAGCCGACCGGCCTCTTTCTCGACCTGACCGGCGTGAAGGTGCGCCTCGCCGACACCGACACCCAGCTCAAGGCGAAGGACGTCGTCGACCAGGCGCTCAACCCGGACGCCGCCAACCCGTCCTATACCGTCGCGCTCAACCTCCTGCCGAACTCGCCGCGCTGGCTCGGGGCCATCGCGCAGCCGATGTACCTCGGGCTGGACCTGCGCGGCGGCGTGCACTTCCTGCTGCAGGTCGACATGAAGGCGGCGATCGCCAAGCGCGCCGAGAGCCTGGCCGGCGACATCCGCTCGCAGCTGCGCGACAAGAACGTGCGCCATTCGGGCATCACGCGCGAGGGCAACGACATCGTGGTGCGCTTCCGCGACGCGGAAACCCGCGACAAGGCGCGGGCCATCATCGCCGACCAGATTCCCGACCTGCAGCTCACGGACGCAGCCTCGGGGAGCGACCTGTTGCTCGTCGCGTCGATCAAGCCCGAGGCGCAGAAGCGCACCCAGGAATTCGCCCTCAAGCAGAACATCCAGACCCTGCACAACCGCATCAACGAGCTCGGGGTCGCGGAGCCGGTGATCCAGCAGCAGGGCTCGGACCGCGTCGTCGTGCAGCTTCCCGGCGTGCAGGACACCGCCAAGGCGAAGGAGATCCTCGGGCGCACGGCGACCCTCGAGGTGCGCATGGTCGACACGGAGAACATGAATCCGGCGGCGCTCGCTGCGGCGCGCGCGGGGCAGGTGCCCTTCGGCGACGAGTTCTACATCGAGCGCGACGGGGCGCCGATCCTGGTGCGCAAGCAGGTCGTGCTGACCGGCGACCGGCTCACCGACGCGCAGCCGGGGTTCGACAGCCAGACGCACGAGCCGGCGGTGCACCTCACCCTGGACGCGACCGGAGCGCGCATCTTCAAGGAGGTCACGCGCGAGAACGTCGGCAAGCGCATGGCGATCCTGCTCATCGAGAAGGGCAAGGGCGAGGTCGTCACCGCGCCGGTGATCCGCACCGAGATCGGCGGCGGGCGCGTGCAGATCAGCGGGCGCATGACGACGGTGGAGGCGAACGACGTGGCACTGCTCCTCCGGGCCGGCGCTCTCGCGGCCCCCATGGAGATCGTCGAGGAGCGCACCGTCGGCCCCTCGCTCGGCGCGGAGAACATCAAGAAGGGCTTCGACTCGACCGTGTACGGCTTCGCCGCCCTGTCGCTCTTCATCATGGTCTACTACGCGCTGTTCGGCGTGTTCTCCACCCTCGCCCTGTGCGCGAACCTGCTGTTCCTGGTCGCGGTGCTGTCGGCCCTCCAGGCGACGCTCACGCTTCCTGGCATCGCGGCGATCGCGCTCACTCTGGGCATGGCGATCGACGCCAACGTGCTGATCAACGAGCGCGTGCGCGAGGAGTTGCGCGGCGGCGCGACGCCGCAGGCGGCGATCCACGCGGGCTACGAGCGCGCCTTCGGCACCATCCTCGACTCGAACGTCACCACCCTGATAGCGGGCCTCGCGCTGCTCATCTTCGGCTCGGGGCCGGTTCGCGGCTTCGCGGTGGTGCACTGCCTGGGCATCCTCACCTCGATCTTCTCCTCGGTCGTGGTGAGCCGCAGCATGGTCAACCTCGTCTACGGCACGCGCAAGAGGCTCGAGCGCGTGTCGATCGGCAACACCGCCTGGAAATGACGGAAAAGGCGTAGCGCATGGAATTCTTCAAGATCCGCCGCGACATCCCGTTCATGCGCCATGCGCTGGCGTTCAACATCGTGTCGCTGATCACCTTCCTGCTGGCGGTGTTCTTTCTCGCGACCAAGGGGCTGAACTTCTCGATCGAGTTCACCGGCGGCACGGTGATGGAGGTGAGCTATCCCCAGGCTGCCGACGTCGACCAGATTCGCAAGGCGCTCGACTCGCGCGGCTACAACGACTATTCGGTGCAGAACTTCGGCTCGTCGCGCGACGTCCTCATCCGGATGCCGCTCAAGCCCGGCCAGAACAGCTCCGAGCTCTCGAAAGCCGTCATGGAGGGCCTGTCGGCGCAGGGCGGCGGGGCTACGCTGCGGCGCGTCGAGTTCGTGGGGCCGCAGGTCGGACGCGAGCTGGCCGAGAACGGCGCGCTCGCGCTGCTGATCACCTCGATCGGCATCGTGCTCTACCTCGCGCTGCGTTTCGAGTGGAAGTTCGGCGTGGCGGCCATCATCGCCAATCTCCACGACGTCGTGATCATCCTGGGGTGCTTCGCGCTGTTCCAGTGGGAGTTCTCCCTGCCGGTGCTGGCGGCCGTGCTCGCCGTGCTCGGCTACTCGGTGAACGAGTCGGTGGTCATCGCCGACCGGATCCGCGAGAACTTCAGGAAGATGCGCAAGGCGAGCGTCACCGAGATCATCGACAACGCCATCACCCGCACGATCTCGCGCACCATCATCACCCACGGCTGCACCCAGACCATGGTGACCTCGATGCTGGTGTTCGGCGGGCCCGCGCTCCACTACTTCGCGCTCGCCCTCACCATCGGCATCTGCTTCGGCATCTACTCGTCGGTGCTGGTCATGGCGCCGCTGGTGCGCTGGCTGGGCGTACGCCGCGAGGACCTGGTGAAGCCGGTCAAGGAGAAGAAGGAAGAGGCCGTCGTCTAGACCGCCTGGAATAAAGACCGCAACACAACTGTTATCTCACCCGTGCGGCCGTTGCCGCTACAATCGTTTGCACACCCCTGAACAACCTAACGAGGAGAACCGAATGAACAAGAGGCTTCTATTGGCCGGCCTGGCCTTCGCGCTCGGCGCCGGCGTCACCCACACGGCGCTCGCGCAGGTCAAGCCCGAGATCCTGGTCAAGCAGCGCCAGGCGGCGATGACCCTGCAGGCCAAGTACATAGGACCCCTGGTCGGCATGGCCCAGGGCAAGATTCCCTACAACGCCGATACCGTGGCGATGAACGCCGCGCTGCTCGACGCCCTGTCCCGCATGCCCTGGGACGGCTTCGCGCCCGCGAGCAAGGACGCGACCGTGAAGAACGCGGCGCTGCCCGCCGTCTGGAGCGAGCCCGCGAAGTTCAAGCAGGCCCAGGAGAACTTCCAGAACGCGGTCCAGGCGCTGGTGAAGGTCAGCCGCGGCGGCGACGAGGCTGCGCAGAAGGCGGCGATCGGCGGCGTCGGCAAGGCCTGCGGCGGCTGCCACGAGAACTTCCGCGAGAAGCAGTAAGGCCGCATCACCCCGAGGAAAGCCCCGCCAAGGCGGGGCTTTCTTTTTGTCGGCATAATGCTGCGCGCATGATACGCGCACCGCTCATCCTCGCCGTGCTCCTCGCCGGAAGCGCCTATGCGCAGGACGCGAAGCGAGGCGAGTACCTTGCCAAGGCCGCCGGCTGCGTCGGCTGCCATACCGAGGAGAAGGACGGCGCCGTGCCCTACGCGGGCGGCCGGGCGCTGAAGACCCCCTTCGGCACTTTCTACGGGCCGAACATCACCCCGGACAGGACGGCGGGAATCGGCAGCTGGACCGAGGCCGATTTCCTGCGCGCGCTGCGGCTGGGCGAGCGCCCCGACGGATCGAACCTCTTCCCTGCGTTTCCGTACCCGTCGTTCACCAAGATCACCGACAGCGACGCACGCGACCTGTGGGCGTACCTGAAGACGCTCCCCCCGAGCGCGACGCCGAGCAGGGAGCACGACCTGTGGTTCTTCTTCGGCTGGCGGTGGCTGGTCTCGATCTGGAAATGGCTCTACTTCACCCCGGGCGCGTTCACCGACAACCCGGGCGTCTCGGCGTTCGTCAACCGCGGCGCCTACCTCGTGCAGGCGCTGGGCCACTGCGGCGAGTGCCACACCCCGAGAAACTTCCTCGGCGGCCCGAGGTCGGACCGCTACCTGGCAGGCGGCAAGGGGCCTGACGGCAAGGGCGTCGCGAACCTCACGCCGACGAACCTCAAGAAGCAGAGCGACAAGGAGATCAAGGATTTCCTCGTCACCGGTCTCACCGCCGAAGGCGACGTCCCCGCCGCTTCAATGGGCGAGGTCATCAAGAACACGACCAGCCAGCTCACCCCCGCCGATCTCGACGCCCTCATCGCCTACCTGAGAACGCTCCCGCCGCTGCCGAGCGAGAAGAAGAGCTAGCTCTCCGGCGACGGCTGCAGCCGTCCCATGCTTTCGCGCCGGATGCTGTAGAACGTCCCCGCGAAGATGATCGCCGCGCCGATCATGATGACGAGCTCGAGCGGCTCGCGGTAGAACACCGCGCCCACGACCGCGATCAGCGGCAGCCGCAGGAAGTCGATCGGTACCACGACCATCGAGTCGGCGATGCGGAAGGCGCGCGTCATGCAGTAGTGCGCGGTGAGGCCGACGACCCCGAGCGCGATCACCCACGGCGCGTCGCGCAGGCCCGGCCATGCCCACTGCGGCAGCGCGGGTACGAGTCCGAGCGGCAGCTGGATCACCGCCATGTAGAAGAGGATGGCGAACGCCGTGTCGTGCCCGGCGAGGCGCTTGGTCGCGATCATGGTCGAGGCGTAGGCGAAGGCCCCGAGCAGCATCACCAGCGCCGCCGGCCGGATCACAGCCATCCCCGGCCGCAGCATCACGAACACCCCGACGACGCCGAGGACGAGCATCACGACGCGTCCCTGGTTCAGGCGCTCGCCGAGGAAGATCATCGCGAGCACCGCCGCCCACACCGGCATGGTGAACTCGATCGCGAACACGGTGGCGAGCGGCAGCAGCGAGATCGCGTAGACCCAGGCGTACTGCCCGCCAAAATGGAAGACATTGCGCAGCACGTGCAGCCCGAAGTGCCGCGTTCGCAGCGCCTTTGCGCGACCCGGGAGAAGAAACAGGAGTATCAGCAGCGACATGAAGCTCCGTATGAACAGGATCTCGAAGCTTCCCATGGTGTGCAGCAGCTCGCGCACCGACACCGCCATGATCGAAAAAGAGGTCAGCGCGCCCACCATCCACAGGGCGCCGCGCAGGGCGACGGGAAGGCCGGCGGCGCTCATACCTTGACCGCGAAATCCTCGCGCTCGAGCAGACGCGAGGCGATGTAGCCGGCGACGAGGCCCCAGAACGGCGCCCCGATGTTGAGGATGGGGATGTCGGCGACGGTGACGAGGAAGGTGACGAGCGCGCCGAGCGCGAAGCCGCCGCGGAAGCTCACCGTGAACGCCGACTGGAGCACTCGCAGCATGGCGAGGCCGGCGAGCGCGGCGATGAAGGCCTTGGGCGTGCCGAGCATGAGGCGGGTGAACACCGGCGCGAACAGGCCGAAGCCGAGCGCGAGCACGCCGACGAAGATCCCCGCCGTGTAGTGCCGCGCACGCTCGCCCGAGGACGAGATGATCGCGTTCACCGGGCCGGTGAGGCAGGTCGAGACCGCGCCGACGAAGGCGGTGACGATCGCCCCCGCGCCGCAGGCGACCGCGATCCCGTCGACGGGCGGAGCGTGGCCCGCGGAGCGCAGCACGCTGATGCCCTGCCCGTTCTGCACCACGAGCACCGTGATCGCGAGCGGCACCACGAGCTCCACCATGGCGCGCCACGAGAACGCGGGCGCGTACAGGTTCGGATGTACCAGAGCCAGCGCCTCGGGCGCGGCGTGGAAGCGCCCGAGATACCAGATCATCACCACCCCGACGGCGAGCGCGACGATCAGGGGCGGGGCGAGGCGCGCGAGGCGCGGGGAGGCGCCGGCGAGGCCGAAGGCCGCGACCATGGGCGCGGCGATCCACGCGTCGTCGCGGATCGCGTAGACGAGGTCCAGGCCGAAGCGCAGGAACACGCCCGCGACCATTCCCATCACGATCGGCATGGGCACCGCCTCCATCGCACGTCGCACCCAGCCCGAGAGGCCGAGCGCGAGCATCAGGACCCCGGTCGCGACGAAGGCGCCGATCACCTCGGGCCAGGAGAGGTGCCCGAGCGCCGGACCGAGGAGAACGGCGCCGGGAATCGTCCAGAAGAACACGAGCGGCTGCCGCGTGTACCAGCAGAAGGCGATGCTGATGAGCCCGTTGACGAAGAACGCCCCGAAGATCCACGACGACAGGTCCGATGGGCTCAAGCCCCCGCGCGTGCCCACCGCGAGGATGATCGCCACGGGGCCCGACGCCGCGAACAGGAACGCGACCAGGCCGTTGGTGAAGTAGACGCCGCCGAAGTCGGCGAGCGTCTCGCGCAGGCGGGGAGGTTTCAAAGCTTGCGCGCGAGCTCGGCGGCCTTGCCCGTATACGTGGAAGGCGTGAGCTTGAGCAGCCTCGCCTTCTCGGCCTCGGGCAGCGCGAGACCCTTGATGAAGGCGCGCATCGCGTCGCCGTCGACGCGCTTGCCGCGCGTCAGCGCCTTCAACTGCTCGTAGGGGTCCGGCAGCCCGAACCTGCGCATCACGGTCTGAACGGCCTCGCCGAGCACCTCCCAGTTGGCGTCGAGGTCCTCGAGCATGCGCGCCGGGTCCGCCTCTAGCCTGGCCAGTCCCTTCAGCGTGGATTCGCAGGCGAGCAGGCTGTGGCCGAGCGCGACGCCGACGTTGCGCAGCACGGTCGAGTCCGACAGGTCGCGCTGCCAGCGCGACACCGGCAGCTTCTCCGAGAGATGCCGCAGCAGCGCGTTGGCGACGCCGAGGTTGCCTTCGGAATTCTCGAAGTCGATCGGGTTCACCTTGTGCGGCATGGTCGAGGAGCCCACCTCGCCCGCTCTCGCTTTCTGCCTGAAGTAGCCGAGCGACACGTAGCCCCAGACGTCGCGGTCGAGGTCGAGGAGCACGGTGTTGGCGCGGGCGAACGCGTCGAACTGCTCGGCGAGGCTGTCGTGCGGCTCGATCTGGGTCGTATGCGAATTGAACTCGAGCCCCACCGACTCGACGAAGCGCGCAGCGAATCCCTCCCAGTCGAAGTCGGGATAGGCGGCGACGTGGGCGTTGTAGTTCCCCACCGCGCCGTTGATCTTTCCGGTAAGCGACACCGACGCGATGCCCTTGCGCGCGCGGCGCAGCCGGTGCGCGAAGTTCGCGAGTTCCTTGCCGAGCGTCGTCGGCGTCGCCGGCTGCCCATGGGTGCGCGACAGCATGGGCGCGTCGGCGAGCGATCTCGCCATCGCCGCGAGCGAATCGACGACGCGGTCGAGCGCGGGCAGCAGCACCCGGTCGCGCGCCTCCTTCATCATCAGCGCGTAGGCAAGGTTGTTGATGTCCTCGGAGGTGCAGGCGAAGTGCACGAATCCCGCGACGCGCGCGGCCTCGGCGTTTCCCTCGAGGCGCCGCTTCAGCCAGTACTCGATCGCCTTGACGTCGTGGTTGGTCTCGGCCTCGATCGCCTTCACCTCGGCGGCGTCCTCTTCCGAGAACGTTCCGATCAGACGCTCGAGCGCCCGGTTAGTGTCCTTCGAGAACGGCCTGATCTCGGCGAACGCGGCTTCGGCGGCGAGCGCGAGCAGCCAGCGGATCTCGATCGCGATGCGGTTGCGGAAGAGCGCCGCTTCGCTGAAGTGCGCGCGCAGCGGCTCGAGTTGCTTGTGATAGCGTCCGTCCAGAGGAGATAATGCGCTCAGCGGTGAGAGCGGCGGCATCGACGGACCTGTGTGATGAGCAGCGTCAATTTTACCATGCGGGTGGCGGCCGATTTCGGGCGCCTGCTCGCAGAAGTGCGCGCCTGCGAGCTGTGCGCCGCGCACCTGCCCAATCCCCCGAGGCCTGTGCTCCGCGCCTCGCCCGGCGCAAGCCTGCTCATCGTCGGCCAGGCGCCGGGGCGGCGCGTGCACGAGAGCGGCATTCCCTGGAACGACCCATCGGGCGAGCTGCTGCGCGATTGGCTGCGCCTGGATCGCGATGCCTTCTACGACGAGCGCCGCATCGCGATCATCCCGGTGGGCTTCTGCTACCCGGGGACCGGCGACTCGGGCGATCTCCCGCCGCGTCCCGAATGCGCTCCGCACTGGCATCCACGGCTGCGCGCGCAGCTGCCGGGCATACGCCTCACGCTGCTGGTGGGAAGTTACGCGCAAGCCTACTACCTGGGAGCGCGCCGGAAGAAGACGCTCGCCCAAACGGTGCGCGCGCGCGACGAGTACCTGCCCGAGTTCTTCCCGCTGCCCCACCCCAGCCCGCGCAACCGGCGCTGGATGAAGAACAACGCGTGGTTCGACCGCGAGGTCCTGCCCCAGCTCCGGAGGCGCGTCAAATCCTGCCTTTCGGTAAAATCCGCGCCATGAAGCTGATCGGCTCGCTCGCCAGCCCGTTCACCCGCAAGGTGCGCGTCGTGCTCGCCGAGAAGAAGATCGAGTACGAGTTCGAGGTCGACAATCCCTGGAAGGCGGACGCGGTCACGCCGAAGTTCAATCCCGTCGGCAAGGTGCCGGTGCTCGTTCTCGACGACGGCTCCGCGATCTTCGACTCGCGCGTCATCGTCGGCTTCCTCGACGGCGCGTCGCCTCTGTCGCGCCTCGTCCCCTCGGACCCGCGCGAGCGCGTCGAGGTGCGCCGCTGGGAAGCGCTCGGCGACGGCGTCCTCGACGCCGGCATCGCGGCGCGCATCGAGAATCAGCGCGAGGCGAAGCTCCGCAACGCGGCCTGGATCGAGCGCCAGATGGGCAAGGTGCGCGCGGGGCTGAAGGCGATGGATTCCGAGCTGGCGGACAAACCCTGGTGCGCCGGGAACGGCTACACGCTCGCCGACATCGCCGTCGGCGTGTGCCTGGGCTGGCTCGATTTCCGCTACCCCAAGATGGGCTGGAAGGAGGAGCACGCCAACCTCGCCGGGCACTTCGCCAAGCTGTCCGAGCGCGCATCCTTCACCGAGACCGTTCCCAGTGAATGATCTGCTGTCCAATCCCGCTGTCCAGGGGGGCGTGGCCCCTTTCGTCGCCGGGCTGGTCGCTACGGTGCTCCTCGGACGCTTCCGCCTCGGCGGGCTCGCCGTCGCCGCCGCCTTCGCGATCGCCGTGTATTTCATCGCGGGGTTCGGCTTCACCCCGCTCTCGGCGACGCGCAAGATCATCCTCCTCGGTCTTGCGGCGCCCGTTGCGGGCATCGTCGTCGACTTCGCGTTCCGGCCGACGCGCCTAGGCTCGTACGTGCTCGCGATCGCGGGGGCGGCGGCCGCTGCGTGGGTGTTCTGGCCGGTGCTCGCGCAGAAAGATCTGGAGCGCGCGCTCCTGCCCGGCGCGACCGCGGTGCTCGCCTCCGCCTGGGTCGTCGGGTTCTCCGAGCAGCGGCTCGCCGGGGACAGCGTGCGCACCGCGGCCTCGGGCCTCGCGCTCGGGCTGGGTACGGGCATCGCCGCCATTTTCGGCGCGGCGCTGACCTACGGCCTCTACGGCGTCGCGGTCGCCGCGGGCTCGGGCGCCTTCCTTCTGGTGCAGATGGTCACCGGCAAGCGCAGCTACGCCGGCGCGACGTTCACCCTCAGCGTCACCGTCGTCGCGATACTCATTGCGTCGGCGGCGATGATCCTCGCCCAGCTGCCGTGGTACTCGGTCGTCGTGCTCGCGCTCGTTCCCGTCGCGGCCAACCTGCCGGTGCCGGCGGGCGCAGCGCTGTGGCTGCAGGCCGTGCTCGCCTCGCTCTACGGATTCGTCGTCGCCGGAATCGCCTGCGCGCTCGCATGGCACGCGGGCGGCTGATTGCCATCAACCCACCAAGGAGGAGAAGCATGTCTCTGAAGCTGACCGCAAGCCTGGCCGCAGCCGCGCTGCCGCTCGCCGCGACCGCCGCGCCCGAATCGTTCACCGTCGATCCCTACCACAGCATCCCCTATTTCGAGGTGGTCCACCTGAACACCTCGGTCATCCGCGGCCGCTTCGAGAAGGTCACGGGCAGGATGACGCTCGACAGCGCCGCGAAGACCGGATCGATCGAGCTCTCGATCCCGACGGCGACCCTGAGCACGGGAGACAACGACAAAGGCAGCCGCCCGCGCTCGCGCGACGAGCACCTGCGCTCGCCCGACTTCTTCAACGTCGCCGAATTCCCGATGATGACCTACAAGGGCAAGGCGACGAAATTCAGCGGCGACCACCCCGCCGTGATCGAGGGCGAGCTGACGCTGCTCGGCGTGACCAAGCCGGTGACACTCACCGTCGAGCGCTGGAACTGCGGGCCCGATCCGCGCAGCCAGGGCAAGCGCTACTTCTGCGGCGGCAATGCTACCGGATCGTTCAAGCGGTCCGACTTCGGCATGAAGTTCATCGTCGGCCCGGTGAGCGACGAGGTGAAGCTGTGGACCTCGATCGAGGCGTTCCGGGACTAAGTCGTCACTGGATCACCCCGCCCCCGAGGCAGGTCTCCCCGTTGTAGAGCACGACGGACTGCCCGGGGGCGACCGCCCACTGGGGGTCAGAGAACTCGACGTCGATCCCGTCCCCCGCGTCGCGCACGCGGCAGTCCGCATCCGCCTGCCGGTAGCGCGTCTTCGCGCTGTACGCCTCGCCGCTGCGCGGGCCCTGTCCGCTCACCCAGGCGAGATCGCCCGCGTGCAGCCGGCTCGACAGCAGCAGCGGATGGTCGTGCCCTTGCACGACGATCAGCTCGTTCTTCTCGAGATCCTTGCCGGAGACGTACCACGCTCCGCCGCCGGAGTCCTTGAGCCCCCCGATGCCGATGCCTTTCCTCTGCCCGATGGTGTAGTAGGACAGGCCGACGTGCTCCCCGACCGCGCGGCCCTCGGGCGTGCGCATGACCCCGGGATTCCTCGGCAGGTAGCGGTTCAGGAACTCGCGGAACGGGCGCTCGCCGATGAAGCAGATGCCGGTCGAGTCGCGCTTGGCGAAGTTGTGCAGCCCCGCCTCCTGCGCGATTCTCCTCACCTCGGTCTTCTTCAGTTCCCCGACCGGAAAGAGGACGCGCGACAGCTGCGCCTGGTTGAGCCGGTGCAGGAAATAGCTCTGGTCTTTCGCAGGATCGCGCGCCTTGAGCAGCTCGAAGCGGCCGCCGACTTCGCGTACGCGCGCATAGTGGCCCGTGGCGATGCGCTTCGCGCCCAGCTTCATCGCGTGGTCCAGGAATGCCTTGAACTTGATCTCGGCATTGCACAGCACGTCCGGGTTCGGCGTGCGGCCGGCCGAGTACTCGGCGAGGAAGGCGCCGAACACGCGCTCCTTGTACTCCGCCGAGAAATTCACCACCTCGAGGTCGATGCCGATCGTCTCGGCGACCGAGGCGCAGTCGACGAGGTCCTCGCGCGTCGAGCAGTATTCATCATCGTCGTCGTCCTCCCAGTTCTTCATGAAGAGGCCGACGACGTCGTAGCCTTGCTGCTTGAGGAGGAGCGCTGCGACCGAGGAGTCGACGCCGCCCGACATGCCCACCACGATTGTGTCGCCCGTCATGGACAGGCCTACGCTACGCGGCGCTGGTTCTTACGGATGAACTCCGCCATGCGCGCGATACCCTGCTCGATCGCGGCGTTCGAGGCCGCGTACGAGAACCGGATGTGCTGGCCTTCGCCGGGAACGCGCGCCCCGAAGTGGATGTCGGCGAGCACGGCCACACCGGCCTCGTTCAGGAGGCGCTTCCTGAATTCCTCGGAGTCAGCCGCGCCTGTCATGCGGCAGGCCTCGGTCACGTTCGGCCAGGCGTAGAAGGCGCCGCCGGGGGTCTTGCAGGACACGCCCGGTACCTTGTTCAGCAGGCCCACGATCAGGTCGCGGCGCGCGAGGAAGGAGTCGCGCATCCGCTGCGCCTCGTCCTGCGGACCGTTCAGGGCCTCGACCGCGGCCCACTGGCTGATGTGCGAGGCGCAGGAGTCGGTGTTGGTCACCCAGCGCACGAACTGCGGCGCGAGCACGGGGCTGGACGCGAAGCCGATGCGCCAGCCGGTCATCGCCCAGGTCTTGGAGGCGCCGTCGGAGATGATGGTCCTCTCATACATGCCCGGCAGCGAGGCGATCGATGAGAACTCACCCTCGTAGCACAGCCGCGAGTAGATCTCGTCGGCGTAGATCCACACGTCGGGATGACGCCTGAGGATCGCGGCGATCGCGTCGAGGTCCCTCTTCCCGAGGATGCCCCCGGTCGGGTTCTGCGGCGAATTGAGGATGAGAAGCTTCGTCTTCTTCGTGATCTTCGACTCGAGCTCCGAGGGATCGAAGGCAAAATTGCGCGCCTCGCGCAGATGAAGCGGCACCGGCACCGCGCCGTTCGCCACGATCTGGGACTCGTAGATCGGGAAGCCGGGGTTCGGGTAGATCACCTCGTCGCCCACGCCGTAGTCGGTGGTCGAGAGAATCGCGTAGGCGATGAAGGGCTTCGCGCCGCCGCCGATCACGACGTCCTCGGGCCGGATCGACAGCCCGCGCATCGCCCCCATGTAGCGCGCAGCGGCCTCGCGCAGCTCGGGGATGCCGGCCGAGGGCGTATAGCCGTGCTTGCCCTCGCGCACGGCGCGCACCGCGGCGTCCTGGATGTTTGCCGGGGTATGGAAGTCCGGCTGTCCGATGCAGAAGGAGATGAGGTCCTTGCCCCTGCGGGCTAGCTCGTTCACCTCGGCGAGGACCACGAAGGCGTTCTCGGTGCCGAGGTTCTCGGTGCGGCGGCTGATCCTGGGCATGCGGATATGTCAGGCGCGTGTCAAGCGTCCCATTTTATCCTATGCGCAAAGCGCTTCGTGCCTTATCATTTCCGGCGCGAGACGGGAGATTCGAAATGCTGGTCAATTGCGCTGTTTACCAGGACGGAAAAAAACTCGCTGACATCAAACCGGAAGAGATCGGGCAGTACTTGAGCCGTCCCGAGTGTTTCGTCTGGGTCGCGCTCAAGGACCCGGGCCCGGGTGAGCTCGCCATGCTGCAGAAGGAATTCGATCTGCACGAGCTCGCAGTCGAGGACGCGACCCACGGCCACCAGCGCCCCAAGATCGACGAGTACGGCGACTCGCTGTTCGCGGTGCTGCACAACGTCCAGGCCGGGGACGAGCTCAAGGTCGGCGAGGTCGACCTGTTCGTCGGAAGGAACTACATCCTTTCGGTGCGCAACCAGGCCGAGCCCGGCTTCGCTTCGGTGCGGGCGCGCTGCGAGCGCGAGCCCGAGCTGCTGAAGCTCGGGTCGGGATTCGTCTTCTACGCGCTCATCGATGCCGTGGTCGACCGTTACTTCCCGGTGCTCGACGCCATCGAGGACGAATTCGAGAAGTTCGAGGCTCAGATCTTCTCGGGGAGCTCGCTCCGCGCCAATATCGAGGGCCTGTACTACGTGCGTCAGAAGCTCACCACGCTTCAGCACGCGGTGCTGCCGCTGCTCGAAGCCGTGGGCAAGCTGTACGGCGGCCGCGTCCCCCAGGTGTGCACCGGAATGCAGGAATACTACCGCGACGTCTACGACCACCTCGTGCGCATCAGCCAGACGATCAACAGCCAGCGCGATACCGTTACCACGGCGATCCAGGTCAACGTCGCGATGATCACGTTCAGCGAGACCGAGGTGACCAAGCGCCTTGCGGCGTGGGGCGCGCTGATCGCGGTGCCGACTTTCATCGCGAGCCTCTACGGCATGAACTTCAAGAACATGCCGGAGCTGGATTGGCCCTGGGGCTACCCGGTGACGGTCGCCGCGATGGCGGTGATCAACGTCATCCTCTTCTTCCGCTTCCGCAAGGCCGGCTGGCTCTAGCGCCGGCGCGCGGCGTAGAGCGAGCGGAACGTTCTCCAGGACCTCGGCGCGGGGAAGAACCGGCCGCGGGTCCACTCGGAGCCGAAGGGCAGCCTCGAGATCATCCCGCCCGGGCCGCCGAGCACGCGCAGGAAGGGCACCGCCGCGGCCGTCGCGAGCGCGTAAAGGCGCGGACGCCGGGCGAGCCAGGCCCACCCGCGCAAGCCCAGCCTCTCCCTTGCCGGGCGCAGGCCGCGATCGACCTGCTTCTCGCGCAGGTCCCGCAGCATCTCGGGGAGCGGAATCTTCACCGGGCAAGCGACCGAGCAGGCCCCGCAGAGGGTAGCCGCGTGCGGCAGGTCGAGCGCGTTCTCCAGCCCGACGTAGCTCGGCGTGAGCACCGACCCCATCGGACCCGGATAGACCCAGCCATAGCTGTGGCCGCCGACGGCGCGGTATACGGGGCAATGGTTCATGCACGCGCCGCAGCGGATGCAGCGCAGCATCTCCTGCATCCTGCCGCCGACGAGGCCCGTTCGTCCGGCATCGACGAGCACGAAATACATGTGCTCGGGCCCGTCGCGGTCGGGCGCCTGGCGGGGCCCTGTGAACAGGCTCACGTAGTTGGAGATCGGCTGCCCGGTCGCCGAGCGCGTCAGCAGGCGAAGGAGCGTCGCGAAATCCTCGAGCGTCGGGATCACCTTCTCGATTCCGGTCAGGCAGACGTGCACGCGCGGCAGCGTCGTCACCATGCGGCCGTTGCCCTCGTTGGTGACGATCACGCCGGAGCCGCTCTCGGCGATGAGAAAATTGCCGCCGGAGAGACCGAGGTCGGCGCCGAGGAAATGCCCGCGCAGCACCTCGCGCGCCTCGCGCGTCATGAGCGGGATGTCGGTCTTGCGCGGCGCGCGGTGGCGCGCCTCGAACAGGTCGGCGACCTCGCCCCTGTTCTTGTGCAGCGCCGGCGCAATGATGTGCGAGGGCGGCTCGCCGGCGAGCTGCAGGATGTACTCGCCGAGGTCGGTCTCGACGGGCGTCACGCCCGCGGCCTCGAGCGCCTCGTTCACGCCCGCCTCCTCCGAGAGCATCGACTTGGACTTGATCGCCTTCTTCACGCCGTGACGCCGGCAGACATCCAGGAGCAGATCGCAGGCTTGCTCGCGCGTCTCGGCGAAAAGCACGGTTGCGCCGCGGCGGGTGGCTTCGGCCTCGAAGCGCTCGATCCAGGCGTCGAGGCTCGCGAGCGCGCGGTCGCGAATCGCGGCGCCCTCTCCGCGCAGCTTCTCGAACAGTCCCACTCCGAATTCGGCGACCGCCTTCGCCCGCAGCGCCGTGAAGCCGGTCGAGTTGAACTTCTGCAGGTTCGACTGGAGCGTCGCGTCGGCGAGGGCCGCGGCAGCGCGCGGCCTGAAGTGCATCGACTGGACCTGCATCAGCGCTCCCCGGCCAGCACCTCGGCAACGTGCAGCACGCGCGTCGTGTCGTCGCCGCGCTTGCGCAGCCGCCCCTCGATGTTGAGCATGCAGCCGAGGTCGCCGAGCACCACGGCGTGCGCTCCGCTCGCTGCGATGTGGGCGCACTTGCGCTCGGCCATCTCCGCCGAGACGTCGCCGTACTTGATCGAGAAAGTCCCGCCGAAGCCGCAGCAGGTCTCGCATTCCTCCATCTCGACGAGCTTGAGGCCTTCCACCCTGGCGAGCAGCTTGCGCGGCTCCGTCTTCACGCCGAGCTCGCGCAAGCCCGAGCACGAGTCGTGGTACGTCACCGACCCGTCGAAGCGCGCCGACACCCGGGGACGGTGCGCCACCTTGGCGAGAAACTCGGTCAGCTCGTAGGTGCGCGCGCCGAAGCGCTCGGCCCTCGCCCGCATCCCGGCGTCGTCCGAGAACACCTCGGGGAAATGCGTGCGGATCATGCCGGCGCACGAGCCGGAGGGCGCGACGACGTGGGGGCAGTCCTCGAACTCGGCGATGAGCTTTTCGGCGAGCTCGCGCGCGGCCCTGCGGTCGCCCGAGTTCCAGCCCGGCTGGCCGCAGCAGGTCTGCGTCGCGGGCACGACGACGTCGCAGCCCGCGTCCTCGAGGAGCTTGAGCGCGGCGAACCCGATCGACGGCCGCATCAGATCGACGAGGCAGGTGACCAGCAGGCCGACGCGCATGAAAAAATAATAGCACGCAGCGTGGTATAGAATTTCGCGCTTCTATGCAGCTCGCGCGCTGGATCGGCACCCTCGCCACCTGTTTCGCCGTCGCGCCGGGCTCGGCCGCTGACTCGCCCGAGCTCGACCGCCAGGTCCAGGCCTTCCTGTCCGCCGAACGCGGCCGCTGGGACTACCTCAACGTGCCCTACCGGGACGGCCAGATCCTTCATGATCTCGTGGTCAAGGGCGGATACAAGAGAATTCTCGAGATCGGAACGTCGACCGGACACTCGACCGTCTGGCTCGCCTGGGCGGCCGCGAGAACGGGCGGCAGGGTCACGACGATCGAGATCGACGAGGGCAGGCACGAGCGCGCGCTCGCCAACTTCAGGCGCGCGGGGGTCGCCGAGTACGTCGACGCGCGGCTCGGCGACGCGCACGAGCTCGTGAAGGCGCTGCCCGGCCCCTGGGACTTCGTGTTCTCCGACGCCGACAAGGAGTGGTACCTCCAGTACTTCCTCGACCTCGAGGCGAAGATCGCTCCCGGCGGCTGCTACACCGCGCACAACGTAGCGCACCCCTACGCGCGGCAGGTCACAGAGTTCCTGGACTACGTGAAGAAGCGCCCGGGATTCGGCCTGCGCTTCGCCGAGGGCGCCTCCAGCGAGGGCATTTCGATCAGCTGCCGCTCGCGCTAGGCGCTAGGCGGCCACCATGCCGTGGACGCTGAAGAGTTGCTCGGGATCGGTCCAGACCTTCTCGGGCGCGAACCCGGCGCGCTTGCCGAGCTCCTGGAACTCGGCGACAGAGTACTTGCAGGATATCTCGGTGTGGATGGTCTCGCCGCGCGCGAAATCGAAGCGCCGGCCCGCGACGTGCACGAACTGCGCGAGGCGGCTCTCCAGGTGCATCTCGACCCGGCCCGCCGACGGATCGTAGAAGGCCTTGTGGCGGAAGCGCGCCGGCTGGAAATCCGCGCCAAGCTCGCGGTTGATCCGCTCGAGCAGGTTGAGGTTGAAGCGCGCGGTGACCCCCTGCGCGTCCGAATACGCGGCGTCCAGCGTAGCCTTGTCCTTCCTGAGGTCGACGCCGATGAGAAGCGCGCCGCCTCTGCCCACGGTCCGGCGGGCCTGCTTCAGGAACTGCAGGGCCTCGGCCGGGGTGAAGTTGCCGACGGTCGAGCCCGGGAAGAACACGACCTTGCGCCGGACGGGCACGCCCGCGAACTCGGGCAATGCCAGCGGCCGCGTGTAGTCGGCGCGGATGCCGACGACGTTCAGCCAGGGAAAGCGGCCCGCGAGCTCGTTCGAGGAAGCCTGCAGCGTGTCCATCGCGATGTCGATGGGGACGTACAGCCGCGTCTGCAGCGCCTGGATGAGGATGCGCGTCTTCGCCTGCACGCCCGCGCCGAACTCGATCAGCTCGGCGTCGGGCCCGACGAACTGCGCGATGTCCGCGATGTGGGCGCGGAGAATCGCCGTTTCGGTGCGCGTGAGGTAGTACTCGGGCAGCTCGCAGATCGCCTCGAACAGCCGGCAGCCTTCTTCGTCGTAGAAATATTTCGGCGGAATGCTCTTCTGCGGAAGCGCGAGGCCCGCGAGGACATCCTCGCGCAGGCTCCCGGCGCGGGTAA